>Ga0075370_10000016_pt1 | contig 60608 bp, 56 predicted proteins | sample EndMethybrTD3035_FD_71398 | JGI IMG/M metagenome (GOLD analysis project Ga0075370, IMG submission 71398) | Populus endosphere microbial communities from Tennessee, USA - Endosphere MetaG P. TD hybrid TD303-5 | ecosystem: Host-associated > Plants > Roots > Endosphere | place: USA: Tennessee... | reverse complement strand
GCCTGCCCGACCTGTTCCAGGACCACGACACGCCAGACAAACAATACGACCAGGCCGGCCTCAACGCACCGCACATCGTCGAGACCGTGCTCAAAGCACTCAGGTGGAATGAAGCAGGGGCGGTCGTGGGGGCAATAGCCTAACGCTGCTTGGCGAATGGGTTCTTTGGGCTACGCAAATTTAACCGAATTGGCACTGAGGCAAAACCTAGCTCCCGCCGGATGCCATTGACCAGATAACGCTGATAACTCTCCGGCAGCAGGTCCAGCCGCGTGCCGAACAGCACGAAACCGGGCGGGCGGGTCTTCGCCTGGGTAATGTAGCGCAATTTGATCCGCTTGCCGCCGGGCGCTGGCGGCGGGTTCGCTGCCAGTGCATCGTCAAACCAGCGGTTGAGCTGGCCGGTCGATACCCGCATTGACCAAGCCTCGCGAACCGCGAAAGCGGCAGCCAGCAAATCGTCGAGCCCTTTGCCGGTGCGCGCCGAGACAGCCAGCAGCGGCACGCCGCGAACCTGCGCGAGACCATCGTCCAGTGCGGCGCGAATGCCATTGAACAGGCCCGAAGGGTCTTCCGCCACATCCCACTTGTTGACCGCAACGATCAGCGCGCGCCCTTCCTCAAGCACCATCGAAGCGATCTTGAGATCCTGATGCTCGAGGCCCTGGGTGGCATCGAGCAAGAGCACCACGACTTCAGCGAAATCAACTGCATGGCGGGCATCGGCCACGGCCATTTTCTCAAGCTTGTCCGTAACCCGCGCCTTCTTGCGCATGCCGGCCGTGTCGATGAGGCGAACCGGGCGTTCCTCGCCGGTCTTGGGATTGTGCCAGGTCCAGTCGACTGCAATCGAATCGCGGGTGATTCCCGCCTCGGGCCCGGTGAGCAGGCGGTCTTCGCCCAGAAACCGGTTGATCAGCGTCGATTTGCCGGCATTGGGCCGCCCGACAATCGCCAGCTTCAGCGGCGCGGAGGGATCATCTTCATCCAGCTCACCCTGTTCGGCCAGCTTTTCCTCGTGCGCCTCGATCAGCGGCAGCAGGGCCTCGAACAGATCGGCCATGCCTTGGCCATGCTCGGCCGAGAGCGGGACCGGATCGCCGAAGCCCAGCGCATAAGCATCGAACAGGCCGCCATCGCCTGCTTTGCCTTCGGCCTTGTTGGCCACCATCACCACAGGCACGTTCTGCTCGCGCAGCCAGCGTCCGATTTCTTCGTCGAGCGGCGTGATGCCGGCCCGCGCATCGATGACGAACAGCGCGACATCCGCGCCTTTCAGCGACACTTCGGTTTGCGCGCGCATCCGGCCGGGAAGGCTCTCGGCGTCCTGGTCCTCCCAGCCGGCCGTATCGACAATCGCGAAATCGAGCCCGAGCAAATGCGCCTCACCCCAGCGCCGATCACGCGTTACGCCTGGCTGATCATCGACCAGCGCCAGCTTCTTGCCGACCAGCCGGTTGAACAGCGTGGACTTTCCGACGTTGGGCCGGCCGATAATGATCACTTGAGGCAGCATGCAATCCGGGCCTGCCCCGACTGGAGGCGCTTGGCAAGCCAAACGGCAAATTCTTATCGCCCTGTTAACCATGTCTGGCAGGCTGGTGTTATCCATCTCAGGATTATTTCCGCCAGCGATGAACACGCGCCTCTCCGCCTTGTTGATTGCCTTGGCCGCCGGCATTGCCCTGCCCGACCTCGCGAGCGCGGCTGCCGACTTCAATGACCCAGCCGAAACCGCTGCCCGCCCGATCCCTTATCTGCAATGCGTGCCTTATGCCCGGCGGGTCTCGGGCATCCAGATTTACGGCGACGCCCACACCTGGTGGGATCAGGCGGCAGGACGCTATGCCAGAGGCCACGAACCGCGCGTCGGCGCCGTTCTCGCTTTCCGGCCGAGCGGGAACATGCGGCTGGGACATGTCGCGGCAGTGAGCCGCATCATCGATTCGCGCACGATCCTGCTGCGCCACGCCAACTGGTCGCTGATCGACGGGCGGCGCGGCCAGATCGAGGATGATGTGCGCGCTGTCGACGTCTCACCGGACAATGACTGGAGCGCCGTTCGCGTCTGGTATGCGCCGATCCAGGGCCTGGGAACGACGCACTGGCCTGCTGCCGGTTTCATCTACAATCGTCCGGCCTCGCGCGGCATTCCCAGAGATTCACTTGGCGGACCTAGCACTTTGGCCCGCGCTGATGCGCCGGGCACCGTGCGCGCGGCGTCAGCGCGATTCGCCGACGATCCGATTGGCGCTATCATTGCGCAGAAATCGCGGCGGCTCGCCAGCCGCTGAGGCGGCTCCGATTAGAGTTTCGCGACGGGCGCGCCCTCGCCCAGATCCTCGTACCAGGCCTCTACCGGGCCATTGAGCTTGAGCGTCAGAGGCTGCCCCTTGCGATCAAGGGTCTTGCCCGCCTGCACCCGCACCCAGCCTTCGGAAATGCAGTATTCCTCGACATTGGTGCGCACGACGTCCTTGAAGCGGATACCCACGCCGCGGCGCAGCAGTTCCTCGTTGAACCACGGGCTGACCGGATTGATCGCCAGGCGATCGGGCGGCACATCGGCGGTGCTAGCAGCGGCAGCCGGAGTGGAATTTGCATCTTCGCTCATGGAAAGGCGCTCTAAGGTGATCGCGGCGCTTGTCAATTCGTCCGCGATTGCCTAATGGCCCGCCTTCCAATTCGGCAAGGATGGTGCGAGCGGGCGCGTAGCTCAGCGGTAGAGCACACCCTTCACACGGGTGGGGTCACAGGTTCAATCCCTGTCGCGCCCACCATCCACGAACCGAATTGGTAAAATCTGCTTTCCTACATCGTCACGGTGGTTGTAAAACCATGGACATGATGGCGAATCGCGGGGCTCGGCCCTTGCTATCGCTGCCCGTCCACAGTGCCTGACCATCCCGCAACAGCTTGCCCCTTTGCGTCCCTGCTTTTTCGGGGCGGCATGCATGTGCGCGGCTGGCACGCCCAACCGCCGGAGAGATCAATCCCATGCATGGCACCATCGGCACTTTCCGGATCGGAGAGGATATTGCAGTCGCGCTCGATGCGCTGAGCGGCGACACGGCAGCCGTCACTGCCATTACCGCCCGGATGAAGCCGGCAAAAGTGATCGCCAACCGCCTGATGCTGGACGATTCAGCCGCAGGCATCGCGATGACGGTGACGGCGCAGGGCACGGCCGGATGGCTGCTGTCGCTGCCCGCTTCGATCACTGCCACTCTGGCTGGCGGCGTCTATGGCATCGATGCCCGCCTGACTTTGTCTGGCGCGGTTGAAATGACCGAGGAAAGCGCTTTCATCGCTCTGACGCGGGCCGCCGTGGCATGACCATGGTGCTGCGTTGGCGCACGCCTGAACGCGCCATTGCCACCCGCTGGCGGGGCCCGGAAGGACTGGCACAAGCCGTTGCGCGCGATCCGGCTTATCCCATCGCCGCGATCATCGGACCGGCAGGCCCGGCGGGACCGGCAGGGGCGAGCGTAGTGCCGTTGCGGCTCAATGCTACTAATTCCGCCACCTGGATCCTCAACCACAGCCTTGGCCGAATCCCGACAGTGCAAGTGTTCATTGGCAGCGGCGAACAAGTGCTCGCCGATGTGGATGCAAGCGCCACCACGATCACTGTCACGCATGCCAGCCCGCAATCGGGCTTCTTTCTCGCCTATTAAGGAGCCGCTATCATGGCAAAGAAAGTGCTTAACGGACTTGATCTCCAGTCCCAGAGAATCATCGGACTTGCCGACCCTTCGGGCAATACCGATGCGGCCAACAAGCAATATGTCGACAATGTTGCACGTGGGCTTTCATGGAAGTCGCCCGTGCGCGCTGCGACCACGGCGAGCGGCACGCTGGCCACGGCATATGCCAACGGACAGAGCATCGATGGCGTAACATTGGCGACTGGCGACCGAATCCTCATCAAGAACCAGGCAACCGCCAGCGAAAACGGCATTTACACGGTCAATGCCAGTGGTGCGCCCACTCGCGCCATCGATGCCGATACGAACGGTGAACTGGCGCCGGGCTCTTCGGTATCTGTCACCGAAGGCACCATTAATGCCGACAAGGTGTTCATGATCATATCCGATGTGGCAATCACCATCGGCACGACAGCGCAGACCTGGGGCCAGCTGAGTGGCGGCACGACCTATACCGGCGGCAATGGCATCACGGTCGCCGGCTCGGTCATCACTGCGGTTGCCGGGACGGGCATCCTGGTCAACGGATCAGGCATCAACATTGATACCAGCGTCATCGCCCGAAAGTTCAGTGCCAATGTGGGCAATGGCGCCGCCACCGCGATTGCAGTTACGCATAACCTGGGCACGAAAGACATTGCTGTTTCTCTCCGCGAAGTGGCGACGGATGCCAACGTCCTTACTGACTGGGTGGCGACCGACACCAACACGGTGACACTGACATTCGCCGTCGCGCCCGCCAGCAATGCCTACCGCGTGACGGTCGCTGGCTAATGGCGACTGAATATCTCGGCACCGGGCTGAAGCGCGTTGCGGATGTCGCACTGGCGAGCGGCATAGCGACACAGCACGTGGGGGCGTCGGTCAGTGCGGTTCGCACCAGTGGCTATTCGCAGCACGGCAAGGGCGCGGCCACCTATGTGAGCGATTCGCTGGCGACTTCTGCTCTCGCTGCGGCCCATCCGCGCTTCTGCAAACAGTCGCTCGATGGGCGCTATTGGCGGCTGGCGCTCGAAGGCGGCCTGTTCGACGTGATGAGCGGCGGCGCGCAAGGCAATGGCTCGACCGACGATTACGCCGCGATCCAGGCAGCGATCAATTATGCCCTGACATTCAGCAGCGCCACGATCCGTTTTCCAGCGGGGACCTATCCGGTCAGTGCGTCGCCTGAGATCGTCCATGGGCGTGGATTGAATCTGGTGGGCGCTGGCCCGGACAACACGGTGATCCGCGCAGGCGCTTTTCCCGCGATGAAGACCAAGGGTCTTTGGCGCAGCCGGTTAGAGGGGCTGGCCTTCTGGTGCGATGGCAACGCCACCAGCGGCGCTTTCGATCTGGACGGCGAGACTGATGGCAGCTTCGGCACGCAGGGCAACGTCTTCGCCAACTGCATGTTCTTCGGCAATTACAACTCGAAGTATGTCTTCACCGTGGCGCTTGTCTCGGGCGGCTATGGTCAGGGTTCGGAGAATGTCTGGATCGGCTGCGCCTTCCAGGGATCGGGGCATAACGCAGGCGATGCACTGTTCTATAACTCTGGTACTAACGCACTCCAAAACACGCTGCTGACTTGCAACTTCCAGGGCTTCATCACCGGTATCAAGATTGGTTCTGGCGCGGTCGACATCCTGCATTGCGGCTTCCAGTCGACTTACGGCTACGAGCAGATCGAGAAGGGCGGTTTCGACGTTGATTGCTCGACTTCCGGCCTGGGCGATACCATCACCATGACGGGTTGCCGCACCGAAAGCATGCGTATTTACAAGGGCGGCGGGTGTCCGGCCCAGATCACCGGGTTTGCCCACACACCCGGAGCGGGAGGCAGCTGGTATAGCGGCGCGAAAACGGTCGGCTTTCTTGTGCGCGGCCAGACCGCGGCAGGAAATCTCAAGCTCTATCGCTGCACCACGGCGGGCACAGGCGGCACATCGGAGCCGACCTGGCCCGAAAGCGGCACAGTTGCCGATGGCTCAGTCGTCTGGACACAGACCGATTTCAACGTGTTCGACAATGTGACAGGCCGGATCGCGAACGGCCAGATGATGCTTGGCCAGTTCGGTATGACTGGCGAGAATGTCTCGATAGAGAATGTTCTGGTCACCCGCGATGACTGTGTTGATTATTCCACAGGGCATGGGGGGATTGCCGGTCCCGGCCCACGAATGGAGAAAGTCAGGATCGGCGCGGGCGCGGCGAACGGCACCCGCCCAATCAAGATCGGCAACAACGCCACCGCTGGAGCCCGCAATTCCAATCCGCGCTTTGTTAATTTTAGCGATCAGTCTCTGGTATGGACTGAGGGTTTGGGCGGTGGAACATATCACGATATTTCAATCAGGCGCGCGGGGGGTTCATTCTACGACAAGGCGGCCAACTATTTCGGCCTCACCGGGGGCTGGGGCTTCGCGCAAGTGGCCTTTGCCGATCTGGTGGCAGTGGCCCGCGAGGGCGTGACCTACTATGTGACCGATGGCATGCCCGGCTCCAGCCCGCTGACAGGCGCAGGCGCAGGGTGTCTTGCTGTCTATCAGAATGGAGCTTGGCGGGCAGTCAATCTTGGTGCGGGCCTGATTTCCACCGATGGCGCCGGCGGCATTATCTTGGGCGCCCCGGCTCCGGGAGTCCCGGCAGTGACGCTGGTGAACGGCGCGGGCTGCACGGTCGGCGCGAACTGGATTACTTGCACCAGTGCATCCGGGTGGAACTCGGCAGGTGCCTATAGCTCGGAAAGCTACACTGGCAATGTTACGTTGCTTGCCACAGTCTCGGGCGGCGGCGTCCAGAAGATCATCGGACTGAACAGCGATCCGGCGTCCGACAACAACTGGAACTCTATCGATTACGGAGTCTATTTTAACGCGGGTACCCTAGTTGTCCTGGAAAGTGGCGGTGGCTTTACGTCAGGCCCCGCCGCAGCGGATGGCGACGTGATCGGAGTGCGGCGCAGCGGCACCAATATCGAGTACCTCCACAACGGCACAGTGTGGTCGACGACGACGGGTGTCAGCGCCAGCACGCCGCTCTATCTTGATGCGGTATTCAACAACTCGGTCGCAGACGGCTTCACCAATATTCGCTTTGGCCCGACCAGCAGCTTCGCCGTACCGTCTGTCGTGATGAACGGCGTTATGAAGCCTGATAGCGTGACTCTTTCGGCACTCGCCGGGATTACCCCGCAGGCGGGCGACCAGATATTCGTTTCCGATGGCACACCGGGCAGCAGCCCGCTGGCCGGCGGCGGCACGGGGTGCATGGCTGTCTATCAGAATGGTGCGTGGCGCGCCCTGACGATGGGCAGTCCGGTGATCGCAGACGGCGACAAGGGCGACGTTGCGGTTTCTGGCGGCGGCGCGACCTGGACCATCGACAGCAATGCCGTGACCAACGCCAAGATGGCGGACATGGCCACCGCGACATTCAAGGGCCGCGCTACGGCAGGCAACGGCGACCCCGAAGACCTGACAGGCACACAGGCGACTGCGCTGCTCAATACGTTCACCAGCGGTCTGAAGGGCCTTGCCCCGGCCTCGGGCGGCGGAACGACCAATTTCTTGCGCGCCGACGGCGCCTGGGCTGCGCCCGCAGTGACGCCTCCCGGCGGAAGTAGCGGCGATTTGCAGTACAATAACGCCGGTGCCTTCGCTGGAGCGGGCAACGTCAAGATCGAGACCGGCAACCTCAAGCTGGTATCGACGAGCGATCCCGCAGCACCCACTGGCGGACTTGTGCACTATTCGCGGTTGCACGCTGGCCGCCATCTTCCCATGACCCGATCGCCAGCCGGCATTGCGCAGGCGCTGCAGGGAGCGATGCATGGAGCCTCGATTGCCCATGTCGGTCTTTTGGCAGCGACGACGTTCTCCCAGATCGGCATAACGCTGACCAGCGCAGGAACGATCACGCAGCCGCAGACCATTGCTTCGGCCAATCCCTGGCAGGCGACGGCGAGAAAACGCCTGCAAACCGCCGCCACTGCCGCCGCCAGTGCAGGCGCGCGAACCGCCTACACCCAGTGGTTTCGCGGCAGCGCGGCGGGCTTCGGCGGCTTCTTCTTCCGCGCGCAGTTCGGTCAGAACCTCAATGTCAGTGGCGCGCAGTGCTTTATCGGGCTTTGCGCGTCGACGGCAGCGCTCGCAACCACGGCTGGAGCAGTCGCTGCGCTCACCAACATGATCGGGGTTGGCTATGACACGACTGACGCCAGCACGGGCAATTGGCAGCTTTACCGCAATGATGGCACTGGCACCGCGACCAAAGTGGACCTCGGCGCAACCAACGCGGCGCGCAATACTACGCACGGATATGACTTGATCATCTACTGCCCGCCTGGCGTGGTGACCGATATCTACGTGCGGATTGTCAACCTGCACACCGGGGCGACAGTGATCGATACCAGCTATACCACGGACTTGCCTGCAGTGGACACCGGGCTGGCCATGAAGTGCGATTGCAACAACGGTGCGGTTGCTGCTGCAGTCAATATCGAGTTCGCCAAGATCTACATCGAAAGCGACTATTGACGGCCAATGGCCGCACGGACTGGGCAGCGTCCGGGCACACCGCTTGACCCGGCGCGCCCACGTCAATAGTCCGCCCCCATGCACGACATCCGTCTCATCCGCGAAAACCCGCAAGCCTTCGACGCAGATCTCGCCCGGCGCGGGGTGGACAGTCCGTCCGCCGCGATCCTGGCGCTGGACCTCGCGCGGCGCGCGGTGGCGACGCGAATGCAGGAAATGCAGAACCGCCGCAACGAGGGCTCAAAGGCCATCGGCGCGGCGATGGGGCGCGGCGACAAGGACGAGGCTGAGCGGCTGAAAGCCGAAGTCGGCGCGCTGAAGGATGGACTGCCCGCACTCGAGCAGGAGGATCGCGAGCTTTCGGCGCAGCTGCAGGATGCGCTGTCGCGCTATCCCAACCTGCCGGACCCGCAAGTGCCCGATGGCGCGGACGAGGCCGGCAATGTCGAAGTCTCCCGCTGGGGCACACTGCGCACCTTCGATTTCGCCCCGAAAGAGCATGCCGACATTGGCCCCGAGCTGGGCCTCGATTTCGAAACCGGCGCGCTGATTTCCGGCGCGCGGTTCACGTTCCTGCGCGGCCAGATGGCACGGCTGCAGCGAGCGATCGCGCAGTTCATGCTGGACAGACAGACGGGCGACAACGGCTACCTCGAGTGCGCAACGCCGCTGCTCGTGCGTGAGGAATCGCTGTTCGGAACGGGCCAGCTGCCCAAATTTGCTGAAGACAATTTCCAGACCACCGACGGCCGCTGGCTGATTCCCACGGCTGAGGTTTCGCTGACCAATTCGGTGCGCGAGCAGATTCTCGCCGAAGCCGATCTACCGCTGCGAATGACCGCGCTCACTCCCTGCTTTCGCTCTGAAGCGGGCGCAGCGGGCAAGGACACGCGCGGCTATATTCGCCAGCATCAGTTCGAAAAAGTCGAACTGGTGACGATCTGCCGTCCGGAAGATTCGCCTGCGGAGCACGAGCGGATGACCCTTGCCGCCGAATCCATCCTGCAGGCTCTCGACCTGCCCTATCGCAAGATGCTGCTTTGCGCCGGCGACATGGGCTTTACCGCGAGGAAGACTTTCGATCTCGAAGTCTGGCTGCCCGGACAGGGAGCTTACCGCGAGATTTCGTCAATCTCGAACTGCGGCGATTTCCAGGCGCGGCGGATGGATGCGCGTTATCGCCCGTCAGGCGAAAAGGCCAAGCCTGACTTCGTGCACACGCTCAATGGTTCGGGCCTCGCAGTTGGCCGCACGCTCGTCGCCGTTCTGGAAAACTACCAGCAGGCCGATGGCTCGGTCGATGTGCCGCCCGTGCTTCATCCCTATATGGGCGGAGTGACAAAGCTGGTACCGCAGGGTTGATGCGGATCCTGCTCACCAATGACGACGGCATCCACGCCCCCGGGCTTGCCGTGCTCGAGAAAATCGCCGCGCATTTCACGAACGACATCTGGATCTGTGCGCCGGAGGAAGAGCAATCGGGCGCAGGACATTCGCTGACACTCAATCGGCCGGTTCGTCTGCGCCAGCATGCCGAGCGCCGGTTCTCCGTCACTGGCACGCCGACTGATTCCGTCACAATGGCCCTCAAGAGGTTGATGCCCGCTCCGCCGGATTTCATTCTTTCGGGCGTGAACCGCGGCGCGAACCTAGCCGACGATGTAACTTATTCGGGCACAGTTTCTGCGGCTTTCGAAGGCGCGCTGGCCGGTATTCCTTCCATCGCGCTGAGCCAGGTTTACGGCAAGGAGGGCCTTGGCCACGAAGTCTCGTTCGATGCCGCGGAAAGCTGGGGAGAACGGGCCATAGCGCCTTTGCTAAAAGCGCCCTTTGCGCCACGAACTCTCGTGAATATCAACTTCCCGCCTCTCGCTGCGGCGCATGTGAAGGGGGTTCGCGTGGTTCGCCAGGGATTTCATGACTATGCGCGCGGCTCTGTGATAGAGGGTACTGATCCCCGCGGTTTTCCCTATTTCTGGTTCGGCCTGCACGGCATCGAACACACGGCAGGTCACGATAGCGACCTTGAGGCCATTTCGGACGGCTATGTCGCGGTCACGCCGCTGCAGCTCGATTTCACGCATCATGCCTCGCTGAAAACACTCGCGGAGCTCTATCAGTGAGCCCGCGTGCTTGCTGCCTTGCGGCGCTGGTGCCCTTCCTGCTTGCCGCTGCCGAGCCCGCCATTCCGCCCAGTCAGGAGAGCGAACACGTCGTCAAGGCAGGCGAGACACTGGGCGGCATAGCCCAGCGCGCGCAAGTGCCGCGCGTGCTGATCATCGAGGCCAATCGCCTGACGCCTCCCTATGCGGTCCGCGCCGGCCAGAAGCTGACGATCCCGCGCACCCGCCACCACACTGTTGGGCGCGGAGATACGCGTTTCACGATTGCCTATCTTTATGGCGTTCCCTGGTCGGAAATTGCCGTGGCCAATAATCTGGCGGTCAATGCCGAGTTGCATTCTGGCCAGAAGCTGCTGATCCCGAGCGTGATTGGCCGACCCACGGCTGAGCCCAGCGAGCCCGCGGACACTGCGACAGCAGCCCGGTTTGCCTGGCCGCTGGCAGGCACGGTCCGGCGGGGGTTCACGGCGCGGGCAGCGTCGGCGAACTATCACGAAGGCCTGGATATCCGCACGCCAGTGGGCAGCGCGGTTCGGGCAAGTGCCGCAGGCAAAGTCCTGTTCGCGGGCGACGAGCCGCGCCAGTTCGGCAAACTGGTCGTCGTGGAACACGATGGCGGCTGGCAAAGTGCCTACGCGTTCCTTAGCCGGGTCACTGTGAAAGAAGGCGACAGTGTCAGGCAGGGTGAGCGCGTCGGTCTATCGGGACAGACCGGGATGGCGCGAGGGCCCGAACTGCACTTTGAGCTGCGCCGCAACAACCGGCCAGTTGATCCGGCGCCGCAATTGCCGCCGCGCAACTGAACGGGACTACTCCTGGCGCCCCATTCCGCGCGCCATATTGCTGAGGATCTGGCCCATGCGACTGGCCAGCTCTGCATCTGCCGTCTCGACCTCGGAAATGGCGCGCTGCATTGCCTCGGCCCACTGACCGGCGACTTCCTTCGTAAAATCGTAAGGCTGGTGAACGCTCATCATGCAGCGGCCGGGGTTGTCTTCAAACCAGTCGCGCGGACCGCCAGCCCAGCCCGTCAGGAAACGGGCCAGCTCCCCGCGCATGCGCGTGAGATCGGCGGCGTGGACAGCACGCAGCTGCGCATAGGCCGGCTCTTCGTCCATCAGATCGTAGAACCGGTTGCAAATCGCCTGCATCACGGGTTTGCCGCCAATCAGGTCAAACGGTGTGGGGCCCGCTGGCGTGGCGGCTGGTGCATTGTGATTGGTGGCCAATAGACTTGCTCCGCAAGGCAAGGGGGTGTGCAGTCAGGCCAGATAAGAGGCCCGGCTGCACACTGCCTTGATGCGGATCAATCAGTCGTTGCTATCAGGCGAAGACTTGGCCTTGGACTTGCGCTTCGACTGCGGCTTCGCCGTCTTCTTCACCAGCTTGGGTGGTGCCGGGGTCAGCTCGAATGTCAGTGCGCCATCCTTGATCCCCACATGCACTTCGCCGCCATGGGCAAGCTTGCCGAAGAGCAATTCCTCGGCCAGCGGCTGCTTGACTTTCTCCTGCAGCAAACGGGCCATCGGGCGGGCGCCATAGAGCTTGTCATAGCCGCGTTCACCCAACCAACTGCGCGCATCGCGGTCGAACTGGATGTGGACGTTCTGCTCGGCCAGTTGCAGTTCCAGCTGGAGGATGAACTTGTCCACCACCCGGCTGATCACTTCGGTGGGCAGGTAAGAGAAGGGCACGATCGCATCGAGCCGGTTGCGGAATTCCGGACTGAACATGCGCTTGACTGCTTCGTCGCCTGCATCTTCCTTGGACACATCGCCAAAGCCGATGCCCTGCTTTGCCATGTCCGACGCGCCGGCATTGGTGGTCATGATCAGCACGACATTGCGGAAGTCGACCGTCTTGCCGTGGTGATCGGTCAGGCGGCCGTTGTCCATCACCTGCAGCAGGATGTTGAACAGGTCCGGGTGGGCCTTTTCGATTTCATCGAGCAGCAGCACGCAATGCGGCTGTTGATCGACCGCATCGGTCAACAGGCCGCCCTGGTCGAACCCGACATAGCCGGGAGGCGCGCCGATCAGGCGGCTCACCGAGTGGCGCTCCATATATTCCGACATGTCGAACCGCTGCAGCGGAATGCCCATGATGCTGGCGAGCTGGCGCGCGACTTCGGTCTTGCCGACGCCAGTGGGACCCGAAAACAGGAACGAGCCAATCGGCTTGTCGGGATCGCGCAGGCCGGCGCGGCTGAGCTTCATCGCCGATGAAAGCACCGAAATCGCCTTGTCCTGGCCGAACACGACACGCTTCAGATCGCGATCCAGATGTTCGAGCACCGTGCGGTCGTCAGACGAGACCGACTTGGGCGGAATGCGCGCCATGGTGGCGATCACAGCCTCGATTTCCTTGGCCGTAATGGTCTTCTTGCGCTTGGAAGGCGGCACCAGCATCTGCATCGCGCCCACTTCGTCAATCACGTCGATCGCTTTGTCGGGCAGCTTGCGATCATTGATGTAGCGCGCCGACAGTTCCACTGCGGTCTTGATCGCATCCGGAGTGTATTTGACCTTGTGGTGCTCTTCGAAGGCTGTCCGCAATCCCTTGAGGATCTTTATCGTATCCTCGATCGTCGGCTCGTTGACGTCGATCTTCTGGAACCGGCGCAGCAGCGCCCGATCCTTTTCGAAGTGGTTGCGGAATTCCTTGTATGTGGTCGAGCCGATGCAGCGGATCGTGCCACCCGAAAGCGCGGGCTTCAGCAGATTTGACGCATCCATGGCCCCGCCGCTCGTCGCGCCGGCACCGATGACGGTGTGGATTTCGTCGATGAACAGCACGGCATTGGGCATTTTCTCCAGTTCGGAGACGACCTGCTTCAGCCTTTCCTCGAAATCGCCGCGATAGCGCGTGCCCGCCAGCAGGCTGCCCATGTCGAGCGAATAGATCACGGCCTCGGCCAGCACTTCCGGCACATTGCCTTCGACAATCTTGCGGGCGAGCCCTTCGGCAATCGCCGTCTTGCCGACGCCGGGATCGCCGACATAGAGCGGATTGTTCTTCGAGCGGCGGCACAGGATCTGGATCGTCCGGTCCACTTCCGGCCCGCGGCCGATCAGCGGATCGACCTTGCCGGCCAGCGCCTTCTCGTTCAGATTGACGCAGAACTGGTCGAGCGCCGAATCTTTCTTCTGGTTTTTCGCATCAGGCTTCTCCTCGGCATGCGGCGCTTCGGCTTCGCTGCTCTTGGGCGTGCGATCCTCGATGCGGCGACCGCCCTTGCCAATGCCGTGGCTGATATAGGAGACGGCGTCGAGGCGGCTCATGTCCTGTTGCTGCAGGAAATAGACCGCATAGGAATCGCGCTCGGAAAACAGGGCTACCAGTACGTTCGCGCCAGTTACCGTATCCTTGCCCGACGATTGCACATGCAGGATCGCGCGCTGAATCACGCGCTGAAAGCCCGCAGTTGGCGCGGGATCGCCCTTTTCGCTGGTCTTGAGCGACTGGTATTCCTGATCGAGATACTGGCGCACCACGTCGCCAAGATCGCCAAGGTCGACCCCGCAAGCCTCCATCACTGCCGCCGCGTCGCTATCATCGATCAGCGCCAGCAGCAGGTGCTCAAGCGTGGCATATTCGTGGCTGCGATCCGAGGCATGGGCGAGCGCCGCATGCAGTGTCTTTTCTAGGTTCTGGGCGAAACTCGGCATATTGGTCGCCTTAATCGTTTGAGGTGAACCCCGGCATAAACCGGGATGAGGGACTGTGCTTATCGAAGCCTATATGGGATGATTTCCCATCAATGCGATGGACGTCAATGCAAAGGCGCGTGAAATTCACTGTTGCCGTCGGCCGAACAGGGCTTCGGCAGCGGCCATATGGGCTGTCGCCTTGTCGCGGTGAGCCCGAACCCGGGCAATTTCCTGCTCGAGCATCTCGATGCGCGCATTGAGCTCGTTGCGCGAATAGCTGTCAAGCAACTCGCCGCCGAGCAGGCTGGCAGCATCTCCGCGCGGTCTCGGGCGGTCGTCTTCATCCATTGCGGTGCAGCATCGGACTCAGCTGGCTTGCTGTCAACAGGGCACTTGGCTAGGGATGGCAAGAGAGGTGACGGGACTCACCAGGGGATTGAATATGGGGGGAAATCTTCCCGCAAGTATGCGGGCAATCGGATATGATGCGCCGGGCGGCCCGGACGTCCTGCGATTGGAGACCGCACCCTTGCCTGTGCCCGGAACAGGCGAGGTGCTTATCAAAGTCGCCTACGCCGGCGTCAATCGCCCCGATATCGTCCAGCGCCAGGGAGCCTATCCACCGCCGCCAGGCGCATCGCCAGTTCCCGGGCTGGAAATTGCGGGCACTGTTGTCGCCTTGGGCGACGGCGCGGAGCCGGCGCTGCTGGGCCAGCCAGTCTGCGCGCTGGTGGCTGGCGGGGGTTATGCCGAATATTGCACTGCCGTCGCGGGCCACTGCCTGCCAGTGCCCCACGGCCTGCCCCTCGATCAGGCCGCGGCACTGCCCGAAACCCTGTTCACCGTGTGGCACAATGTGTTCGAACGCGTCTGGGCGCGCGAAGGCGAAACAATCCTCGTCCACGGCGGCACCAGCGGCATTGGCACAATGGCCATTTCGCTCGGCCGCCTGTTCGACATCACTGTCATCGTCACGTGCGGCGGGGCGGAAAAATGCGCCAGGGCGCTGGAGCTCGGCGCGGCGCACGCGATTGACTACAAGGCCAGCGATTTTGTTGCCGAAGTGGCGCGCATCACGGACGGCAAAGGCGTCAACATGGTGCTGGACATGGTGGCGGGCGACTATGTGGCGCGCAATCTCAAGTGCCTTGCCGAAGACGGCCGGCATGTGACGATTGCGGTTCAGGGCGGCGCCCGGGCCGAAATCAACATGGCCGTGGTGATGACCCGCCGCTATACATTGACCGGCTCGACTCTCCGCCCGCGTTCGGCCGAATTCAAATCGCTGCTCGCAGGCGAGATCGCCGGCAACGTCTGGCCGCTGGTCGCAGAAGGGAAGCTGCGTCCCGTGATGGACCGCACATTCCCGCTCAGCGAAGCAGCTGCCGCCCACACGCGGATGGAAGCGGGCGCGCATGTTGGCAAGATCGTGCTGGAAATCTAGCGCGAGCGGCCATTTTCGCGACATCTCCTTGCCCCGAAGCCAATTCTAACTTACATGGCCCTTCATTCGGCCGCTCCGCAAAGGGGCGGCCCTTATTGTTTTTGCCGGAGAAGACCCCGTGACCCAGCCCACCCCGCTGATGCCGCATGCCACTGCTTCGTGGCTGGTGGACAACACCGCGCTGACATTCGAACAGATTTCGGAATTCTGCGGGCTGCACATTCTCGAAGTGCAGGCCATGGCCGACGATCTGGCGGCGAGCAAATATACCGGCCGCGATCCGGTTCGCGCGGGCGAGTTGACCATGGCCGAAATCGAGAAAGGTCAGGACGACCCGACTTACGCGCTGAAAATGCAGAAGGCCCCGGTCAACGTCAGCCGCACCAAGGGCCCGCGCTATACGCCGGTATCCAAGCGCCAGGACAAGCCCGACGGCATCGCCTGGATCCTGCGCAATCACCCGGAAATTTCCGATGCGCAGATCGGCAAGCTGATCGGCACCACGCGCAACACAATCACCGCGATCCGTGAGCGCAGCCACTGGAACATTGCCAACATCGTCGCCAAGGACCCGGTGACGCTGGGGCTTTGCTCGCAGCGCGAACTGGACGGTATCGTCGCCCGCGCGGCCAAGAAGGCCGGGCTTGAAGACAAGGCCGGCGACGACGCACGGCTGGGCGATGACCGCGAGGCGCTGCTCGAGGAACTGCGCGCCGAGCGTGATGCCGCGACCAAGCTGGCGGGCGAAGCAGCGCAGGAAGCCGAGGCGGCAGCCTGGCTTGAAGCCAAGCGCGCGGCTGAGGCTGCTGGCGAAAGCTGATAAATCTCGCTTGCCGCTTGCCCTGACCGCAAGGAACGGGCAAACTAACTTACATGGATGTAGGTAGGTCTCCGGAGCCCTGGCGCGAGGACTATGCGCACCCTTGCGTGTGGGACCAGCAGTTCCCGCCGCTTTCCATGACCGAACTGTTCGCCCAGAGCGTCGCCGCATGGCCCGAGCGGCCGCTGAGCGATTTCTACGGCCGCACGACGACATATGCCGCGACCATGGCCGAAGCACAGGGCTTCGCCGCTGGCTTGCAGGCCATCGGTTTTGCCAAGGGAGACCGGGTCGGCCTCTATCTACCCAATGTTCCGGTTTATCTTTCGGCCTATTTCGGCGCGATGCTGGCGGGATGCACTGTAGTCAATTTCTCGCCGCTCTACACGGTTGCCGAGCTTGCAGCGCAGGTCGCTGATTCCGGCGTGCGAATGCTTGTGACGCTCGATGTGCAGGCCCTGCTCCCGACCGCGCTCGACGTTTTGAAGGGTTCGGCCCTCGAAACACTGGTCGTGGCGCGGCTGGCCGACATGCTGCCGTGGTGGCAAGGCATTGCGCTGCGAGTAGCCGGGAGGGGCAAGGTCATGCCAATCCCCGCGCAGGCTGACTTGCGGGAATGGAACAGCGTTCTGCGCAGGGGCGACCTTGCGGTGCCGGTTGCCATCGACCCCGAGCGCGATCTAGCGATGATACAGTACACCGGCGGCACCACTGGCACGCCAAAGGGTGCGATGCTGACCCACCAGAACCTTTCCGCCAATGCCAGGCAGATCGTGGAAGTTGATCCTCACAAGCACGAGCGCGACGTGATTGTCGGCGTGCTGCCTTTCTTCCATGTTTTCGCCAATGCCTGCGTGCTCAATCGCACCGTGCTCGACGGGGGCTGCATTGCCATGCTGCCGCGTTTCGATGCGGGCCAGTGCCTGAAGACCTTGGCGCGCACCCGCGCGACATCAATGCCGGGCGTGCCGACGATGTATCAGGCGCTGCTTGACCATCCCGATCTGGCCAAAACAGATTTCACCTCGCTGCTGGTCTGCATATCAGGCGGCGCGCCGCTTCCGGTCCAGACCAAGGAGAAGTTCGAGGCGGCAACCGGCGCGCGATTAGTCGAAGGTTATGGGCTGACCGAAACATCTGGCGTGGTGACGTCCAATCCATTCGAAGGCGATGATCGGACAGGCACGATAGGCCATCCCTTCCCCGGCACGCGGCTGCGCTTGCTGGACAAGGAAGACCCAGCGCGCGCGGCCCCGGACGGCGAACCGGGGGAACTGGCGATTTGCGGCCCGCAAGTCATGCAGGGTTACTGGAACCGGCCCGGCGCAGATGCCGAGGTGTTCGCCGACATTGATGGCGACCGCTGGCTGCGCACTGGCGATGTCGCGACGATCGATGCCGAAGGCTATGTCCGCATTGTCGACCGGATCAAGGACATGATCGCCGTTGGCGGATTCAAGGTATTTCCCAGCCAGGTGGAGGATGTCCTGCGCGAACATCCTGCCATCAAGGAGGTGCTGGTGATCGGCGTGCCCGATACCTACCGCGGAGAAGCGCCGCGCGCTTTCGTGACGCTGCAGCCGGATGCTCATGCGACCGGAGTAGAAATTGCCGCCTGGGCCAATGCGCGGCTGGGCAAGCACGAGCGGGTTGATCAGGTCGTCGTGCGGGAAAGCCTGCCAAAGACCATGGTCGGCAAGCTCGACCGCAAGGCGCTGCGCGCCGAGATTGCCTGCGCCTGACTGAACCCGGGTCTAGTTGATTGCTGCCAGCGTCAGGTGCGGCTCGCCGGATGCTTCAGCTTCCAAGGAAGCCTCCGCGGGCTGATTGTCACGCTGCGACAGGCGGCCGTCCACTTTCGCGCCCGGCTCAATTGTCAGCGACTCGTATTCGACGTCGCCCTCGATGCGGGCGGTGCGAAGAACGACGAGGTCGGCAGCGGAAATGGTGCCGCGCACGTGCCCGGCCATGCGGGCACTCGTCACGCGAATGGCGCCGAAGATTTCGCTCGTTTCGCCCTGCACCAGGCTTGTGCAGGTGATATCGCCCTCGACACGGCCATCGATGTGAAGATCCGATTTCGCCGCAATATCGCCCTTGATCGCGACATCCGAGCCGAGGACCGAAAAGCTGGGGGAGTTGGACATAGTTGACCTACCTTGGGCTGACCTGCCTTGGGCTGAATTACCTTGCGGCAAGCTGGGTTGCGGCGTCTTTTTGGAAAACATGGGCTCTTGCCTCCAGGAACGGTCGCGGATTGACGGGTTGATCGTTGATCCGAACTTCAAAATGCAGATGCGGGCCAGTCGACCGGCCGGAACTGCCGATGGCACCAATCACATCGCCGGGCGAAACGGACTGGCCCAAGCTGGCCCGGAATGCAGACATGTGGGCATAGCGGGTGAGCAAACCGTTACCGTGATCGATTTCGATGCAGTTACCATAACCCTGGCGGATGCCGACGAAGCTGATCCGCCCATGCGCTGCGGCATAGATCGGCGCACCATAAGGCCCGCGAAAATCGAGGCCGGCATGAAAGGCCCCGGAACCCGTGAAAGGATCGGCGCGGTAACCGAAACCGGAGGAAATGAATTCCAGGCTGGCGGGCAAGTAGCTGGGGATGCCGGCAAGGCCGCGCTCAAGCGTGCTCATCCGCGCCAGGCTGAGCCCGAGCCGCTGGAACCGGGGATCGATGGCGCTGTCACGTGAAGCGGAGAAAGGGATCAGCGGGCCACCCTGCGCGCTGTGGTCATCCAGCGAGCGCAACATCGAATCTGGATTGAGGCCGACCGCACGAATCGCTTTGGCAGATTCAGCCGCACGGCGATCCGCAAGCCGGGTGAGGCGTTCCACAAAAGCCAGCTGGCGCGCCTCGACCCGGGCGAGCCCGGCCGCTTCAGGAATGAGCGCGCTGACTTTCTTGACCGTAAGCTGCGCTTCATTGCCACTGTTGGACACTGTCTCGCCCGCGCGCTCATCGCTGGGAAGGCTGCCGACGTGCGCTTCGACAAGTTTTTCAATTGCTTCCTGGCGCCGCGCGAGATCGCTGGCGACTGTGTCCAGTCCCTGGCGATAGGCGCCCACGCGGCTCTCTGCCGAGGCCACTTGTGCTTCGCGGTTAAGCAAGGCCAGGCGATCACGCGAGGCCATGAACTGGGAAATGGCCATGCCCGCCATCGTGACGATCCAGACCAGCAACAAGACTCCGGCCAGCGCGGCGGCAATTGCCTGCAAGCGTGACGAAATCTTGATGAAACGGACCTGCCCCTGCGATCGCATGAAAAACTCGCGATCCGGAAACCAGGTCCGCAGGCGGTCGTGCCAACCGCCGGCGGCGTTATTATTCAAGACGACCCCTCGCTCAAACCCGATTCGTTTGCTGGTCACGCGGCTAGCAGTCGAATGCACTTGTTGCGAATCCTGTAGGCACGAGTCTCACGGATTCGAGACAAAGTGCATGAGTCGAGCGACAAAGCGTTTTGCCGCTGGGGAACCAATTTACAATTCGCACACCAGCATGTCGTAAAGCCCCTTCTCGCTCGTGGGTGACAAGCGGGCGCGCTGGTGATACCCGCATCGCATGTCTTCCCAGCCCATATCTGCCGAATCCGTCGATTCTCTGGTTGAGCGCCTGGCCGTTGCCGGCCGCGCGGCGCAGCGCAAGCTGGCCGCTCTCAGCGACGCCCAGAAAGCGACTGCCTTGCGCGCCGCTGCACAGGCGCTGCGCGCGGACGAGGCTGAGATTCTCAGCGCCAATGCCCGCGACATTGCCGCCGGAGAGGCCAATGGCCTGTCTGGCGCCATGCTTGACCGGTTGCGATTGGACACCTCGCGCCTCGCCGCGATTGCCGATGCTGTCGACCAGATTGCCGGTCTGCCGGATCCCGTCGGTGAAGTGATCGACACCAGCAGCCGGCCCAACGGCCTTCGCCTGTCGCGCGTGCGGGTGCCCATCGGCCTGATTGGCATTATCTACGAAAGCCGCCCCAATGTGACGGCGGACGCGGCCGCCCTGTGCCTGCGCTCGGGCAATGCCGTTCTGCTGCGCGGCGGCAGCGAGGCTGTCCATTCCAACCGTGCGATCCATGCCGCGCTGGCCAAGGGGCTGGCCGAGGCGGGCGCGCCGGCCGAGGCCGTGCAACTCATGCCGACGCAGGACCGCGCTGCAGTGGGCGCCATGCTGGCAGCGGCCGGGCTGATCGACATGATCGTGCCGCGCGGTGGCAAGAGCCTGGTCGCGCGCGTACAGGCCGACGCCCGGGTGCCCGTGCTCGCGCATCTCGACGGCATTTGCCACACATACATCCACTCCGCCGCCGATCCGGCGATGGCCAAGGCCATTGCACTCAACGCCAAGATGCGGCGGACCGGGATTTGCGGCGCGATGGAGACCTTGCTGCTCGATGCGCAATTCCCCGGCAACGCCGAAGTGGTGGCTGCGCTGATCAATGCGGGCTGTGAGCTGCGCGGCGATGCGCGCGCCCGCACAATTGATTCGCGCGTGGTTCCTGCCAGCGCCAATGACTGGGACACCGAATACCTCGATGCGATCCTTTCGGTTGCGGTCGTCGATGGACTGGATGCCGCGCTCGCGCACATCGCGCGGCATTCATCGGCGCACACCGACGCGATTGTTACCGAGGATGCCGCAGCAGCCGAGCGGTTTCTCAATGAAGTCGACAGCGCGATTGTCATGGTCAATGCCTCGACCCAGTTTGCCGATGGCGGTGAGTTTGGCCTGGGCGCGGAAATCGGCATTGCCACGGGCAGGCTGCACGCGCGCGGACCCGTCGCGCTCGAAGGGCTGACGACATACAAATGGCAAGTGCGCGGGCAGGGCCAGACGCGGCCTTGACGGCTGCCGCCAAAGCCATGCGTACAGGTCTGCGCACGGGCATTCTTGGCGGAAGCTTCAATCCCGCGCACGGCGCGCATCGCCGCGTCTCGCTGTTTGCCCGCGATGCGCTGGGCCTTGATGAAGTCTGGTGGCTGGTATCGCCCGGCAATCCTCTCAAGCCCAAGGCCGGCATGGCATCGCTTGCCGCGCGCGTAAAATCGGCCCGGCGGCAGGCCCGCCGCGCGCCGATCCGCGTCTCTGCCATCGAGCGGGATTTTGGCACGCGTTTCACAATCGATACCCTGCGCCGCATCACCCGCCGCTGGCCGAAACGGCGCTTCGTCTGGTTGATGGGCGCGGACAATCTTGCCCAATTTGCCCAGTGGCGCGAGTGGCGCGCGATAGCGCGGTTGATGCCGATTGCGGTTATCGCCCGTCCGGGCTATGATGACAGAGCCCTCGCGAGCCCCGCGATGGCCTGGTTGAGGCGCTATCGCGTTGCCGCTGCCAGCCTGAGCAACACGTCCAGATGGAGCGCGCCCGCACTGGTGTACCTGCGTTTCGACCCTGACAGCCGCTCGGCCAGCGCCATTCGCGCCGCCGATCCGGAATGGGCGCGCCGCATGACCGATTCGGCAAACCTGCGCGATGGACTGACTCACCGCAAGATCCCGGCAAGCGCGGCATGACGGCAATTCCGCCCTCACGCCTGCCCGTACTGCCAAAATGGAGCTCGATTTTCCTGCATGACTGATCCCCTACCGATCGATTCGGACAACCAGACGCCAGGCGGAAGCATGCCCGCCGGTGTCGTGCCCGAACCGGGTTCGCTTCATGCCCTTGTCCTGCAGTCGCTTGACGACGATCAGGCGCAGGATGTCGTTTCCATCCCGCTCGCGGGCAAGAGCGCCATTGCCGATCACATGATCATCGCATCAGGCCGTTCCAACCGCCAGGTCGCCGCGATTGCCCAGAAGCTGGCTGAGCGCATCAAGCACGCCGGCTTCGGAAATTCGCGCATCGAAGGCCTGCCGGCGGCGGACTGGGTGCTGGTCGACGCGGGCGATGTGATTTGCCACGTATTCCGTCCCGAAGTGCGCAGCTTCTACAATCTCGAGCGCATGTGGTCATTTGGCGACGCCCCGGCGGCGGGAGCCGCCTAAGCCAGGGACTGGCCAATGCGCCTGCATGTGATCGCGCGCGGCAAGATTGGCCGGTCGAGTGAAAGCGACCTCGTGCAGCGGTACGCCAGGCGCATCACCTGGCCTTTCCTGATGACTGAACTGCCGGAAACCGGCGGAACCGTTCCAGCGCCGCTCAGCCCGAAGCGCGATGTACTGCTCGACGAGCGGGGCACTGCCATGAGTTCGGAAAAGTTCGCCGAATTGCTGGGCTCCTGGCGCGATTCGGGCATTCGCGAAGCCCGGTTCCATATTGGCGCGGCCGACGGCCACGGTGAAGCGGCGCGTAGCGAAGCCGACCTGCTGCTGTGCTTTGGCGCGATGACCTGGCCGCACCTTCTCGTCCGCGCGATGCTGATGGAACAATTGTGGCGCGCAACCAGTATTCTTGCTGGCCATCCCTATCACCGTTCCGGATAAGGCCCGCGATGCCGCATTCCTTCCGATCCTTGCGACTTGCTTTGGCCGCGCTGCTGCCGCTCGCTGCTGCCGCTGCCATGGCACAATCGCCACTGGTCTATGACAATGCGAGCGACATCCAGGTTGATCTGGCGCAGGCCCGCCGCGACAGCGCCGAGGCACGGGCGCGCGCTGCCAAGCTGGAAGCCGAAGCGGCGCAGGCAATCGAAGCCGCAGATCGCACGGCCCGCGATGCCGCCGCCGTGGCCGCGCGCATCCAGCAGGCCCAGGCCGACATTGAGGGCGACAAGGCGCGTCTTGGCCTGATCGACAAGCAGCGCGGCGCCTTGCGCGCGCGCCTTGCCGAAAAGCAGCGCCCGCTGGTGCGCCTGACGGCATCGTTGCAGCGCCTGTCTCGCCGTCCGCCGATCCTGTCACTGCTGCGGGCGGGGTCCGTGCGAGACGCCATGCATGCACGCGCCGTTCTGGCGACGATATTGCCCGAGGTCGAAAAGCGCACGGCCTCGCTGCGTGCGGAGCTTGAGCGAGGACGCGCGCTGCAGGAACAGACGCGTCTGGCATTGGCGCAGTTGAAGCGTAGCCAGGATGAGCTGGGCAAGCGCCGTCTCGCCCTCGGCGCGCTGGAGACACGCCAGCGCCTAGCCTCCCGCGCCACTGGCGGCGTCGCTGACCGCGAGGCAGAGCGCGCGCTGGCTTTGGCCGAGCGCAGCCGCGATCTCGATGCCTTGTCGCAGACCGTCAGCGAGGCCGGCAGCCTGCGCAGCGAACTGGCGGCCCTGCCCGGCCCCATTCTCCGCCCCTCCCGGCCTGACATGGCGCAAGTCGATACTGCGGCCACGGCATCTGCCACGCCGCCAGCCGGGCCCGCCGGTTATGTCCTGCCCGCCACAGGCAAGCTGGTGGCCGGATTCGGCGAATTGCCGCGCGGCCTTCCGCGATCGCGCGGGATCGTGCTTGCAGTGGGTCAGGGCGCGCAGGCCGTGGCGCCGGCACCTGGCCGGGTGGCATTCGCCGGCCCCTATCGCGGCTATGGCATGATCGTGATTATTGAACACGACGGCGGCTGGACGTCGCTTATCACCGGGCTTGCCCAGCTCGACACCCGGATTGGCGATAAACTCGTCATGGGATCGCCGCTTGGAATTGCAGGCGCCGGGCGGCCATTGCTGACGCTGGAATTGCGGCGCGGCAACGAAGCCGTTAATCCCCTGGACTACATTCGCCGATTATGATTGGCGACGAAAGCTTGCGGCATTCTGGCATTTCCCCGCGTAACGCGGTAAACATGCCCGCCATTGACAGGAAGGCGAACCGCCGATGAAATTTGCTCCCTATTCGCGTGCCGCCATGTTGGCGGGCGTACTTGCCCTTTTGCCCGCGACGACCGCGGGACTGGCCGCAGTCGACGCGCGATCCGGGCCGCAATTCAATAAGTTGATTGCCATCTATCAGCTGATCAAAGCGAATTATGTCGAGCCGGTGAGCGATGACAAGCTGATCAAGGGTGCGATTGACGGCATGCTGTCCAGCCTCGATCCGCACAGTGCCTATCTCGACGGCGCCAGCCTCCAGCGGCTCGAAACGATGATCGACGGACGCTATTCGGGGCTCGGCCTATCAGTGATGATGGACGATGGCGCGGTGAAGATCATTTCGCCGATGCGCGGCAGCCCGGCCGAAAAGGCGGGATTGAAGGCCGGCGATTTCATCACGCATCTCGATGGCAAGCTGCAATATGGCGGCGATATCGACGAAGCCGTTTCCAAAATGCGCGGCGAGGCAGGCACTTCGATCCGCCTGACCATTTTCCGGCCCGGCCGGGACGAGCCTTTCGACGTTACTGTCACGCGCGGCGTGATCGACCTCAAGCCTGTCACCTCCAAGTTCGAGAATGGCATCGGCGTCATTTCGGTCAACGAATTCTCGCGCAATGTCGGCACGCAGGTGATGGCCGAAATCCAGGGAATGCGGCAGCAGCAGGGCACCCGGCTTTCCGGGCTGGTGCTTGACTTGCGCTCCAATCCGGGCGGTTCGCTCGATGAGGCAGTGGCCCTTTCCGACCTGTTTCTGACTTCGGGCACGATTGTCTCGCAGCGCGGGCGCGTCGCATCGGAAAATGAGTATTACCGCGCCGAATCGATGATCCGGGGTGATGGTGCGCGCGGGCTCCCGCTCGTCGTGCTGATTGACGCGGGCAGCGCATCGGCGTCAGAAATCGTTGCCGGCGCATTGCAGGACAACAAGCGCGCGGTGATCATGGGCGAGCGCAGCTTCGGCAAGGGCAGCGTCCAGCAGATGATCAGCCTCGATCGCACCAGCGCAATCAAGATCACGACGGCCCGCTATTACACCCCGCTTGGCAAGTCCGTGCAGGAAGGCGGGATTGAGCCTGACATCCGTGTGCCGCAGATCAGCGATCCCGACATGCGCAAGCGCGCCGAGCGGCAAATGCGCGAAAGCGATTTGCGCGGCCACCTGATCAATGAAATCTCGCTCGATGAAAAGCAGCTCGAAACCGACAAGCAGGACGATCCGCGCTTCAAGATGACTGCCGCCGAATTGCAGGCGAAAGGCATCAAGGACTTCCAGCTCTACTACGCCATAGAGACGCTTCGCCGCACATCGCCGTCTGTGGTCGCGGCGCGGCGCCCCTGAGCGGAGCCATGGCACAGCAGCCCCTTGAAAGGGACATGGCGACGCGGCTGGCGCGGCTGATTGCGCTGGTGACGCCGCTGGCCTTGCTGACTGGCGCCTACATTTCGCAATATGGCTTTGGCCTGGTGCCTTGTGAAATGTGCTGGTGGCAACGCTATGGGCATTTCGCCGCGCTGGCCCTTGCCATTCTGGCCAACCTGGCGCCGCGCCAGACCTGGCTCACCGGCCTTGCCGCCGTCGCGATTGCGGGAGCGGGACTGATTGGCCTGTTTCATGCCGGGGTGGAATACCATTGGTGGCAGGGCCTGACGGCTTGTTCGACGACAGTCGGCGCGGATGGCGGCGATCCGCTGGAAGCCATCATGAACGCGCCCTTGGTGCGCTGCGATGTGGCGCCGTGGAGCCTGTGGGGCATTTCGCTCGCAGGCTGGAATTTCCTGTTTTCGCTGGCATCCGCGATAGCCATCGGTTTTCTGCTGACGCGGCGAAAGGCTGGCTCCGAATGACCGACGAAGCGAACAAAGCGCGCGCTGCGGCCATGCTGCGCGTCGATCAGGCAGGCGAATACGGCGCAAAGCGGATCTATGCCGGCCAATTGGCGGTCATGGGCAACCGGGCGGAAGACGCCCGTGAAATCGCCGCGATGGCAAGCCAGGAATCCGCCCATCTCGAGCGGTTCGACAAGCTCATGGCCCAACGCCGCGTTCGGCCGACGGCGCTGCAGCCAGTGTGGCATGTCGCGGGCTTTGCCCTGGGCGCAGCCACGGCCCTTATCGGGCCAAAGGCTGCCATGGCCTGCACTGCGGCGATCGAAGAGGAAATCGACCGGCACTATACCGCGCAGCTTGACGAGCTCGAGGAAAGCGACGGCGAACTCTCGCAACTGATAGATGCGTTCCGCAGCGACGAACGCGAACACCGCGATGCCGCGCTGGCGGCGGGAGCCGAGCAGGCACCGCTCTATCCCCTGCTGTCGGGCGCGATCCGTCTTGGCTGCCGCCTGGCGATCCGCCTGTCGGAAAAAATCTGAGCGCTTGTCGCACATCAAAGCGGGAACCCCAGGCTTCACCTAGCATTCAGCCGTCATGCCCCTATAGTAGCGGCAATAGTTTGAGGAATTGGCCCGATGCTGCGCCTGATCGTTACTGGAATCGCCCTTGTGCCTGCCGCTTTCGCCCTGGCATCGCCCGCCTCGGCGCAGAGCGCGGAAGAAAAAATCAATCAGCTGATTGTTTACGGCGACGATCCCTGCCCGCAGTCCAATGAAAACGAGATCACTGTCTGCGCGCGCAAGGCAGAAACGGAGCGCTACCGGATTCCGGAAAACCTGCGTGAAAGCATTACACCGCAGAACCGCGCTTGGACGGACAAGGTCATTGCCTATGAAACCGTGGGCGCTGCGGGCACGCTCAGCTGTTCGGCCGTCGGCCCCGGCGGGATGACCGGCTGCACAGGCAAGATGATTGACGCTGCCTATGCGGAAAAGCGCGCCGATCCGAATATCCGCTTCACCGAGCTTATTGCCGCAGAGCGCGCGCGCCGGCTTTCGACCATCGACAACGATGCTGCCGCAACGCAGGCGCGTGTAGAAGCGATTGAGCGTGAATACGAAGCCAAGCAGCGCGCCGCGCAAGATCCCGAAAGCACCAATCAGCAAACCGCCGGCCAACCGGCAGGCAACCAGCCGCTGACTACCCCGCCGAAAAACTGAACGTCAGGCGAGCGCGATATCGGGCGCGTCTTCGCGCTTCATGCCAATCACATTATAGCCAGCATCGACGTGATGGATTTCGCCCGTCACGCCCGAGGCAAGGTCGGACAGCAAATAGAGCCCTGCCCCGCCGACGTCCTCAATCGTGACGTTGCGGCCCAGTGGCGCATTCAGTTCGTTCCATTTGAGGATCAGATTGAAATCGCCGATGCCAGACGCGGCCAGCGTGCGGATCGGGCCGGCTGATATGGCATTGACCCGGATATTGTCGCGCCCCAGGTCGGCTGCAAGGTATTTGACGCTGGTTTCCAGCGCGGACTTGGCCACGCCCATCACATTGTAATGCGGCACGACTTTTTCGGCGCCGTAATAGGTCAAGGTCAGAATCGAGCCGCCCTGCGGCATCATCGGTGCCACCCGCTGCGCCACTGCCGTGAGACTGAAAACGCTGACATTCATCGTGTTGAGAAAATTCTCGAGGCTGGTGTCGCTATAGCGGCCGCGCAGTTCGTTCTTGTCCGAAGCGCCGATAGCGTGGAGCACGAAATCGATTGTCGGCCATTGTTTGCCGAGCGCCGCAAAGGCTTCGTCAAGCCCGGCCATGTCCGCGACGTCACATGGCAGGACGAGGTCACAGCCCAATTCGGCCGCCAGCGGGCGTACGCGTTTCTCGATTGCGGCATTGGGAAAAGTGAAGGCAAGATCTGCCCCATGCTGGCGCAGCGCCTTGGCGATCCCCCATGCCAGCGACTTCTCATTCGCAAGGCCCATGATGAGCCCGCGCTTTCCCTGCATCAAACCGGTCATTACGCCTCGTTTCGTCTGTCTGCGGCCCTGCGGCCAACTCCCTCGTCTGCCCGCCGCTCGACGCGGCCGATCAGATCGCGTTCCTCCGGCGTTATGGCTAGGGCAGCATTGAGCTCTGCCCCGGCAACCAACCCTAGGCCAACCAGCCAGAAAAAGAAAAGGGCGATCATAACTCCGGCGAGGCTGCCGTAAGTCAGATCGTAAGTGAAAAACAACCGAAGAACGTTGGGAAGCGCCACCGTGACGGCAAGCCACCAGACGGTAACCAGCAATGCGCCAGGCCATTTGGGATAGGCCTTGCCGCGATATTCGAGCGGCGTCAGGGACAGGAAAAGAAGGAATATCGACAGATACAGGATCAAAGCCGGCACGAGCCGCGAGGTCGCAAGTTCGCTGGACAGAGAGTTCATACGGGGGAACCAAGCCGTAATTACTTCCTGGGCCGTGCTGATTGCTACCTGTGCAAAAAGCGAGAACAACAGCGTCACGACTGCTCCGAAAATGAGCGCGGAAGACAACAGGCGCTGCCGCCAGAATGCTTGGGTCTGCTGCGTGCCATAGGCGCGGTGCAGAATGTCGCGAATCGTTTCGATCAGGCTGGACACTGTCCACAGCCCCACCAGTCCGCCCGCCCACAGCAGCCATCCCGACCGTGCTTCAACGACATCGCGCGCAACCGGCTCAAGCGCACCCGCAACGATAGGCGGCAGGGCCGTGAGGAAGGCATGGACCGAAGCCATGCGCTGGTTCGCCTCGCCCAGCAGGGTGAAAACCGCAGTGGTCGTGACGAAAAACGGAAACAGCGCCAGAATGGCCATGTAGGCAAGATTGCCGGCGTGGATGAAGCCATCGTAATAGGCGCCCACCCATACCCTGCGAACAATGGCAATCGCGCGGCGGCGCCCATCGAGCACATTATCGATGCGCTGCTGCATTTCCCCGCGCCACCTGAGTGCGGCGCGGCGGCGGCCCTCGGGGGTGAGATCGGGATGCGTGCCGGGTTCACCGAGCGGGCGTTCTTCAACCATGTCGCGCGGCCAGATTCTGTCAGACGCCGAGGTGCGAACGCACGGGACGTTGGTCGCGCCAGCCCTCGAGCCGCTGGGCCAGATCGGCATCACCTTGCGGCAAGTCGATCTGCAGGCTGACAAGCTGGTCGCCGCGCGTGCCGTCCTTGCGGGCGAAACCCTTGCCTTTCAGCCGCAGCACTTTTCCGGAACTGCTGCCCGGCGCAATCGTCAGCATCACTGCGCCTTCCGCCGTGGGCACTTTCACTTTCGCGCCGCCCACAGCCTCATCCAGCGTCACTGGCAGGTCGAGCCTGATATTGTCGCCATCGCGCCGGAAGAAGGGGTGGGACTTGATATGGATTGTGACCAAGGCATCGCCGTTTCCGCCCGGCCCGGCCTCTCCTTTGCCCGCGAGGCGCATTTGCGTGCCGCTTTCGACGCCTGCGGGCAGCTTGAGGTCGATCGTCTTGCCATCCGACAGCGTGATCCGCTGGGCTGCGCCGGTCGCCGCGTCCGTGAAGGAAACCTCGAGCCGGTATTGCACATTGGCCCCGCGCGGCGCCTGACGCGGCCCGCCCCGGCCGGCAAATCCACCACCGCCACCACCACCGAAGAGGCCGCCGAAAATATCGCCCAAATCAATAGTCTCGGCGCCGCCAAAACCTCCGCCAAAGCCGCGCTGGCCCCCAGGGCCGCCAGCGAAACCGCCGCCCGGTCCGGCGCCATAGCCAAAGGGCATCGTCGGATTGCCATCGGCGTCGATCTCGCCGCGATCGAACTGCCCGCGCTTTTCCTTGTCGGACAACAAATCATAGGCGCGCGAAACTTCGCTGAACCGCTCAGTGGCCCGCGGGTTGTCCTTGTTGGTGTCGGGGTGGAGCTCTTTGGCCAGTTTGCGATAGGCGGACTTGATGTCCTTCTCGCTCGCGCCGCGCGCCACGCCCAGAATGGAATAGGGATCTGCTGCCATGGCCCCTAAGCTAGGTTTGCAATGGGCCGAGGGCAAGGTAAGCTTTGCAATCAACTGTGCTGGCAACTATGCGCTGATCCGAAGATGGCCACTACCGCACAAGATTCTGCTGACGCCATCCCGGACGGCGACCCGCTCGCTCTGTTCGATGTCTGGTTTGCCGAAGCCAGGGCCAGTGAGCTCAATGACAGCAATGCCATGGCGCTGGCGACTGCCACGCCAGTTGGCCTGCCATCGGTCCGCATGGTCCTGCTCAAGGACCACGGGCCAGACGGCTTTACGTTTTATACCAATGGGCACAGCCGCAAGGGCCGCGAGATTGCCGCCAACCCGCAGGCTGCATTGCTCTTTCACTGGAAATCGCTGCGCCGGCAGATTCGCATCGAAGGCCCACTGAGCCCAGTCTCCTCCGCAACTGCCGATGCCTATTTCGCCAGCCGGTCGCGCGATTCGCAGCTGGGAGCCGTGGCTTCGGACCAGTCCGCACCGTTGGCGAGGCGCGCCGATCTGATTGCCCGTCATGCCGAGGCAGAGGCCCGCTTTGAAGGCAAGCCAGTAGCCCGCCCGCCGCACTGGACTGGTTTCCGGCTCGATCCCACTGCCATCGAGTTCTGGATCGACCGCGCGCACCGCCTCCACGAACGCCGCCGCTTTGTCCGCAGCGGCGCCGGCTGGACTTCGGAATTGCTGTTTCCATGACCGCCGCAGTCGCACCTCCCAACAATTCCGCTGCGCTCAACCGCAGCGCCGCATTCGCCAGCATCGGCACGGCGATCTTGCTCGTTGCCCTCAAGACCTGGGCCGCCTGGTCCACTGGCTCGACAGCGATGCTCGGCAGCCTCGCCGACACCGCACTCGATCTGATTGCGAGCATGGCGACACTGATCGGCGTCTGGGTGGCCGCACGCCCGGATGACCCCCAGCACCGGTTCGGACATGGCAAGGCCGAGGCACTGGCGGCCATGTTTCAGGTCGTGCTGATCTCAATTTCCGCTCTGGCGCTGGCAAAACACGCAGTCGATTCGCTTACTGGCGGCGAGCGGGTGGCCGCAGCGGGCGAGGGCATTGCCGTCTCGCTTATCGCTATTGCAGCGACGCTGGCGCTGCTGGCGTGGCAGCGACACGTCATCCGGCGGACGAACAGCCTGGCGATTTCGACTGATCACGTCCATTATCAATCGGATTTGCTGCTCAATCTTGCCGTCATCGCCGCTCTGGCGCTTGATCGCTATGCAGGCATCGCCGGCGCGGACCCTGCTTTCGGCATAGTGATTGCCGGATGGCTTGCCTGGGGATCATGGCAAGCGTCGACCCGCGCGATCGAGCAGTTGATGGACCGCGAGTGGCCCGAGGACAGGAAAGCGCATTTCGTCGAGGTGCTCGGCCGTCACCCGGAACTGCGCGGCGTGCATGATTTGCGCACCCGCACGGCCGGCAACCGGGATTTCGTGCAGTTCCACGTCTGGGTAGACCCCAAGATGACCGTTCGCCACGCGCATCAGGTGATGGACGAAATCGAAGCCAAGCTGCACGCCGAATTTCCCGGCGTTGAAATCCTGATCCATCCTGACCCGGATGGTCTGGTCGATGAATCAGGGATGGCGGCAGAGGACGTTTTGCCGCTCTCAGGTCCGGGGAAATAGCGCTACAATATCGGCGAGATGGTCGCGCAAGCGATCCCTTTTGTCCGAATCAGTCTTGCCCAGCCGCACGAGCGTGAGCTTCTGCGCCGGCGAGACAATCACATATTGGCCAAGATGGCCGACGCAGGCAAAAAGACTGGCAGGCGCAGAACCAGGAAACAGCACCTGTTTGCCATCCTTCTGCGCCCGGTTCAGCCAGAGCTGTGCGCCATAGCCGGGATTGCGCGGGCTTGGCGTCGTCATGAATTCAATCCAGCCGCGCGGCAGCACTTGCGCGCCCTTGACCGAGCCGCCGTTGCGCAGGAATTCCCCCAGCCTGCCCCAGTCGCGGGCGCTGGCATGCACCATGCTGGAGCCGATGAACGTCCCTGCGGCATCGAATTCCGCAATCGCGGAATGCATGCCCAGTGGTTCGAACACCCGCGTGTGGAGATAGTCGTTGACGATTGCGCGCCGCGCCGGGGCTTCCGCGCTCGCGCTCAGCGAATGGGCCGCGACATCGGCAAGGATGACTGACGTGGCCGAGGAATATTCGAACTTGCGCCCGGGCTCCGCTTCGAGCGGCTGGGCCTCGGCATAGGCTGCCATGTCATCCCGCCCGTCGAGGAACAGCATGCGCACTTCGTCCGACGAATACAGTGGCTCGCCTTGCTCGGTATGCCGCAGGCCTGAGCGCATCTGCAGCAATTGCCGCAACGTGATCTCCCCGCGCGGATCGCCGGGGCGCTGCCAGAGGGGTACTGGCGCGCTCTCATCGAGTTTGAGCCTGCCGTCGGACACCAGCATGCCGATCATCACGCCCGTGATCGTCTTGGTCATCGACCAACCTGGGAAGCGCGTCTGCTTGCTATAGCCCGGCGCATAGCGCTCTGCCACGATCCGGCCGCCCTGAAAAATGAGCAGCGCATAAGTGTCGCCAGACTGCGAATCAGCGAAAAGATCATCGATGCGCCGCGCCAGCGCCTCTCGCGGGACGCTGGAATCGCTGACCACCGCATCGAGCGCAGCCTTGCTGAGCGGCGCTTGCGACGGGGCATCCCCCGCGCAGCCGATCAGGGCTGGCAGAGCAAGGGCAAGCACAATAAGAGACAGCCGGCGGGTCGACATGGCTCGCCATCCATGGTCAAGCCGAGGGATTATGGCAACAGCCAAGCCGCCACCACTGCCGCCACGATCCCGCCCGCAGAACGCGCGCGCGGGCCGTCGACGCTGGCGCAATGCGGTGCTGCTAGTGCTGGTCGTGCTGGCAGTGGTCGTCGCGGTTTTTAGCGACGAAATCATGGGCAGGGCCAAGGCTGGCGCTGCCTATGGCGCGCGCGTGACCTGTTCCTGCCGCTATCTGGGCGGGCGCAGCCTCGAAGATTGCCGCAAGGATTTCGTCCCCGGAATGAGCATGGTCATGCTGAGCGACGATCCCGAGAAAAAGGCCGTGACCGCGCGTGTGCCCCTGCTGTCGCGCGAAACTGCTACAATGCAGCCCGGCGCTGGCTGCGTGCTCGCCAGGTGGGAGGACTAAGCGCAAAGACTAGGCGGGCACCGCCTGCTCGGTCGCCTCTATCCAGCCGCCGCCAACCACGCGCTCGCCCGCATAAATAACTGCTGCCTGCCCGGGCGCAACGCCATATTCGGGCTGCAGGAACCTGATCCGGCATGTCGAGCCCTCGCCAAGTTCACCTTCAAGAACGACGGCGACGGGCTTTGCCAGCGAGCGAACTTTTGCCAGCAGCGGAACGCCTTGCGGCAGAGGCCCGATGCGGTTGGTCTCGACAATTGTCGCCGCGCCCACTGCCAGCATCGTCCGCGGTCCCGCTATGACCCGGCGGCCTGGCGCATCGAGCGCCACGACATAGAGCGGCTCGGGCTGTCCGCCGATTTCCAGACCCCGCCGCTGGCCCACGGTGAATCCCGCAACGCCGCGGTGGCTTCCCAGAACGGCCCCCGAGACTGCGTGGACGATGTCGCCCGGCGCGTCGGCCTCGGGCCGCAATTTACGCACCAGCCCGGCATAGTCACCGTCCGGCACGAAACAGATATCCTGGCTGTCCGGCTTTGCTGCGACTCTGAGGCCCGCCGCTTCCGCCAGCCGGCGTACCGCCGGTTTTTCCAGCCCGCCCAGCGGAAAGCGCAGGTAATCAAGCTGCGCATCGCTCGTCGCGAAAAGGAAATAGCTCTGGTCGCGCGCGGGGTCGACGGCCCGGTGGAGCTCGGCGCCCTCTGGACCGGCGATACGTCGGACGTAGTGGCCAGTTGCAAGGCAATCGGCGCCCAGTTCGCGCGCCATGGCGAAAAGGTCGGTGAATTTCGGCCCCATGTTGCAGCGGATGCACGGGATCGGAGTACGCCCGGCAAGGTATTCATCGGCAAAGCGATCGACCACATCCTGCCGGAAGCTGTTTTCATGGTCGAACACGTAATGGGCAATGCCCAGCCGGTCCGCCACGGCCCGCGCGTCGCGAATGTCGTCGCCAGCGCAGCAGGCACCCTTGCGCCCGCTCGCCGCGCCCTGATCATAAAGCTGCAGTGTAATGCCGATCACTTCGGCGCCGCTGGCCGCCGCGAGCGCCGCGACCACCGAGCTGTCAACGCCGCCCGACATGGCCACGACAATTCGCCGCTCACTCAGCGGACCTTCAAGCTGGAAAAGCTCGGCGGGTTTGACTCCCGGTTCGGACAATGCGCTCGACAACATGGAGCGGCCCTTACACGCACCTTGGGCAATTGGGTATGGCCTGCGGAAACGCGCGATTTCAGTTAACCATCATGATCAGAAGGTAAAGGGCGCCTTTACCTCCCTTGAACCTTCATCGGCCTATAAGCTGCCTCATGGACTTGGGTTTTACGACAAAAGGCATTCATCCCACCGGATCGGACTTGCTCCGGACCGGCGAATGTAGCTTCGCGCCTGACTGGCACGAACTGGCGATCAGGATGCATGCGGGATGGAATGCGCGGCGCGCGCTGCTGGCGAATGCTGGCGGCCCTTTGCTGCGCTCTGGCCATTTCGACCCCGAGTCGGCCGAAAAATTGCGCGGTTTCAATTATGCCTCACGCGCTGTTAACCTAACTGCTTCAGCCAATCGCAAACCTGCCGAGGCAATAACACTGCCTGTTGCCGGCAATTCCGCATCCGGCACACGAGGGTAAGGATGATCGAGAATCAGAAGATCAAGCCCGCAATGGTAATCGGCCCGCTTGGCGAGCCGCTGACCATTGATTCGCTTCCTGCGCCCAGCACGACTCGCTGGGTCGTGCGCAGGAAGGCCGAAGTGGTGGCTGCAGTAAACGGTGGCTTGCTGACCATTGACGAGGTCTGTGAGCGCTATGGCCTCACGCTGGAGGAATTCGCTTCCTGGCAGCGGGCGGTCGATCGCTCGGGCATGCAGGGCCTGCGCGTCACGCGCATCCAGCACTACCGCGACCTTTACGAGCGCCAGCTGAAATACTGAATCCGAGGGCTGCTGCGCACCCTCGGCCCGGCCCCTTCGACATCGCAATCCAAATCCCTGCGCGTCCCTGTCGCAGAGTGTCGCTAAACCGCGCTTTGCCAGCTTCACGCATTGCCAGCCGCCGCGCCCAAGTCTATGGCCTTCATCTGGCTGGCATTTGTGGCGGCCTTCGGTCGCGCGCCAGTCGTGCGGGTGGGGGTCAATTCATTGTCACCTGATGGTTTTATCGCGCGAGGCCCGCGACCAGGCGGATGCTGACATGAATTACGACGCAAGGATCGATACGGCCGAAGTGCAGGGCGACCCGGCAGACCTTGATCCGCTGCATTACGCAGATGATGAGGAACGCCGTTCGCGCCGGCGCATCTGGATCATCAGCGCGGTGGCTTTCATCCTGCTGCTGGTTCTGTGGTATGCCATGCACCGCGGGCAGAGCGATGCCGATCTCGGGAAAAACAGCAATCAGGCCCCTGTCGTATCCGTCATCGCACCCGGTCGCACGAACATTGTCGGACTGATTAGTGCCAATGGCACGCTCGCGGCACGCAGAGAGCTGCCAGTTGGCGCAGCCGGCGAAGGCGGGCAGGTCTCGCGGGTGCTGGTCGAACCGGGGCAGTGGGTGCGCGAGGGTCAGGTCCTCGCTCAGGTCGACCGCTCGGTGCAAGTGCAGCAACAAGCCAGTTCCGCCGCACAAATCCAGGTTGCCCAGGCAGATGCGCGGCTGGCGCAGGCCAATCTCGAACGCGCGCTCAAGCTGGTGGACCGCGGTTTCATTTCCAGGGCCGATGTCGATCGGCTGACGGCCCAGCGCGACGCGGCGCAAGCCCGGGTACGGGTCGCCAATGCGCAATATGGCGAATTCGGCGCGCGGATTCGCCGACTCGATATCATCGCACCCGCTTCGGGCCTTGTGCTGGAACGCAAGGTTGAGCCCGGGCAGATAGTCTCGTCGGGCAGTGGCGTCCTGTTCCGCATTGCCAAGGGCGGCGAGATGGAAATGCTGGCGCAGCTGGGCGAAACCGACCTTGCCGGTCTGGCTACAGGCGTCACTGCCAAAGTGACGCCGGTTGGTTCCAGCAAGGTTTTCGAAGGCCAGGTTTGGCAGATCTCCCCCGTGATTGATCCGCAGACCCGGCAAGGCAGAGTGCGCATTGCGCTGGCTTATGCGCCCGAACTCAGGCCGGGCGGCTTTGCCAATGCAGAAATAGCCTCGGGGACGATTGTTGCGCCGATGCTGCCGGAATCGGCAGTTCTCTCTGACAATTCGGGCAGCTATGTCTTCATCGTCGGCCCAGACAACAAGATCGTCCGCCGCACGGTGAAAACCGGAATACTGACTTCCAATGGCATTGCCATCGTTCAGGGCCTCAATGGCAGCGAGCGCGTTGTCCTGCGGGCCGGCGCATTCCTGGCGCCAGGTGAATCGGTCGTTGCCAGGACCGTGACCCGCTAGGGACGATGCGCCATGGCCCTGCGCAACATGTCTGCCTGGTCGATCCGCAATCCGATCGTTCCGCTGGTGATCTTCATCGGACTGATGTTGATGGGAATCGTCAGCTTCATGCGGATGGATATCCAGCAGATGCCGGATATCGAGTTTCCGGCAGCGATAGTCACTATCAGCCAGCCAGGCGCCGCGCCGACTGAAATCGAGAACCAGATTACCCAGCGGGTCGAGGCCGCGGTGCGATCGATCAACGGTGTGCAGAACATCAGCTCGACAGCAACGGAGGGTGCGAGCCGAACTTTCGTCGAATTCCAGCTTGGCACTGACGTCAATGGCGCCGTGAGCGAGGTCAAGAACGCCATCGACCAGATCCGCGCCGAACTTCCGGACGGGATTCTCGAGCCGCAAGTCGTCAAGATGCAGGGGTCCGCCCAGCCCCTGGCCTATTATGCCGTCGAAACCGACGACATGACCTTCGAGCAGCTCTCCTGGTTCGTCAGCGACACTGTCGCCAAGCGGCTGCTGACAATTGAAGGCATGGCCGAAGTCAATCGTTATGGCGGGGTCGACCGCGAAATCGTCGTCACGCTCGATCCTGCGCGAATGCAGGGGCTTGGCGTAACGGCCGGGCAGGTCAACCAGGCCCTTCGGCAATTCAACGTCAATGCGGCAGGCGGCCGCGCGGAAATCGGGGGCACGCGCCAGTCAGTCCGCGTGCTCGGCAATGCGCGCAGTGCCTTCGACCTGTCGCAGACCGATATTGCGCTGGGCGGCGGCCGCACGGTCAAACTGTCCGACATTGCCGACGTGCGCGATTCCTCGGGCGAAATCACCTCGATCGCTAAGTTCAATGGCAAGCCTGTTGTTACCTTTGCGATCACACGCGCCCGCGGCGCGTCGGACGTTACTGTCTATGACGCCGCCGCGGCGCAGCTTGAGCAAATGGAGAAGGAATTCCCCGGAATCCGGTTCCACCGCATGTTCACATCGGTAGACTATACCAAGGCGCAATACGAAAGTTCGATGGCGGCGATGGTGGAAGGCGCCGTCCTCGCAGTGATCGTGGTCTTTTTCTTCCTGCGCGACTGGCGCGCGACGGCCATCTCCGCCCTCGCCATTCCGCTTTCGGCCATTCCCACGTTCTGGGCGATGGATCTGCTGGGCTTTACCCTCAATCAGCTCTCGCTGCTGGCTCTGGGCCTGGTCGCGGGCATTCTGGTCGATGACGCGATCGTCGAGATCGAAAACATCGTGCGGCACATGCGCATGGGTAAAAGCGCCTATCAGGCCTCAATCGATGCCGCCGACGAGATTGGCCTTGCCGTGGTGGCGACAACTTTTTCGATTGTCGCGGTATTTCTTCCCGTCGGCCTGATGCCGGGCATCGGCGGCCAGTTCTTCAAGAATTTCGGCCTGACAGTTGTCGCCTCGGTGCTGATGAGCCTCGCGGTCGCCCGCATCATAACGCCGATGGTGGCGGCCTATTTCCTTAAAGCACAGGGCGAAGCCGAACATGCGGGCGGGCCATTGATGGATCGCTATCTGAAGGTTCTGCACTGGTCGCTCAACAATGACCGGGCACGGGCCATGCGCGCGCGCCTGCAACGCGAGCCTGGCGGCCCGTTGTTTTATTTTGCCGGCGCGCTGATCATTGTCCTGCTGGTCGTGGTAACCATCGTCGTCGGCATGGCCATGGCAAAGCTGGCCGCTTTCCTGGCCATGCCCAAGTTGCTGACCGGAGTGCTCGCGGCTGTGGTCGGCCTGGCAGCCATGGCATTGGCTGGTCGGTTTATCGCCGCGGCAATCCGGGCGAGCGGCGGCGCATTCGGGCGCTGGTATGGCTTCATGGCCGGGCGCTTTACAGCCCGCCTGCAGGATCACCGGGTCTGGATGATGGGAATCGGCGTCGCCGCCCTGTTCCTCACCGTCATGCTGGGCATGTCAATTCCCGGACAGTTCTTTCCCAAGCAGAACAATGATTTCGCGCAGGTTTCCATGGAAATGGTGCCGGGCACGACTTTGGCGCAAACCGAGGAAATGTCTCATCAGGTCGCCCAGCTCATAGCCAAACAGCCCGAGACCATGAATGTCCTTGAGCGCGTGGGCGAAGGCAACAGCCGCGTGATGATCATGCTGCGCAAGGATCGCGAGCGGACCAGCAGCGATTTCCAGGACGACCTCACACCGGCTCTGCAGAAATTCCCCGATATCCGGGCCGCTTTCCAGGACATGACCGGGCCGGGCGGTGGCGGGGGCAGTGGCCGGCCGATTTCCGTGATGCTGTCAGGCTCCGATTCAGTGGCGCTCGAGGCCACGGCGGCCAAGCTCGTCGAGCAAATGAAGGACCTCAAAGTCATTGTCGCGCCGCGGATCAGCGCAGACATGCGCCGGCCCGAAGTGCAGATAAAGCCGCGACTTGACCTCGCCGCCAGCCTCGGCGTTTCCACCCAGTCGCTCAGCCAGGCCATCCGCATCGCGACGATGGGCGAAATCGACCAGAACGCCGCCAAGTTCTCGCTGAGCGACCGGCAGGTGCCGATCCGCGTCCGCCTTTCCGAAGATGCGCGGCGCGATATTGCCAATATCTCGAACCTGCCAGTGCCCACCGTCTCCGGCGGTTCAGTGCCTTTGTCGCGCGTGGCCGAAATCAGCTTCGGCTCAGGGCCAACCAGCATCCAGCGGTATAACCAGCAGCGCCGTGTTTTCGTCGGGGCAGACCTTGCGCCCGGCGTGGTCAAAGGCACGGCGGACGCCGCAATCAATGCCTTGCCCGTGATGAAGAACCTGCCAGCCGGCATTTCGAATGCGCCGTTCGGGCAGGATCAGTATCAGAAGGAAATGCTGCAAAGCTTTGCCGTTGCCGTGCCATCGGGCGTATTGCTGGTCTTTGCCGTGCTGGTGCTGCTCTATCACCGGGTGATTTCGCCGCTGGTCAACATGGGCTCGCTGTTTCTGGCGCCACTGGGCGGTTTGCTCACTCTGTTGATGACCGGCCAGTCGCTGTCGATGCCAGTCTATATCGGTATCCTGATGCTGTTCGGCATCGTTGCGAAGAACTCGATCCTGCTAATCGATTTCTCGATCGAGGAAATGGCGCGAGGCGTCGGCAAGTTCGACGCGATTACCGAAGCCGGGCACAAGCGCGCCCAGCCGATCGTGATGACGACTGTGGCGATGACGGCAGGGATGTTGCCCACCGCGCTTTCACTGGGCGGAGACAGCGCGTGGCGCGCGCCGATGGGCACGGTCGTGATTGGCGGTCTGGTGCTCTCGACACTGCTCACGCTGGTGATCGTGCCGGCAGCCTTCAGCCTTGCCGACGGCCTCGAAAAGCGCATCGGGCCGCTGCTGCGCCGAGCGCTGCTAACCTATGAGCCGGAGCACGGCAGGGCGGCGAATGGCGAGGGTGCGGAAAGCATCGTTCCGGCCGAGTGACGCGGGGCAAGGCAAAACGGCTGGCTCTTCCCGCCGATCGCGGCAAGCGGATGCGCATGGTGGCAACCGGGCTGCTGATTTGCATGGCGGCTGCATTCATCCTGATCCGCCGCTTAGGCGGCGGACACCCGGCATGGGGCTTTGCGCTGGCTTTCACTGAAGCGGCGATGGTCGGCGGCCTGGCCGATTGGTTCGCGGTGACCGCGCTGTTCCGCCGCCCGCTGGGCCTGCCGATCCCGCACACCGCGATCATCCCGGAAAACAAGGACCGCATCGCGGAGACCATGGCGGCTTTCCTGCGCGACAATTTCCTCACGCCGACTGTGGTTGCGCGGCGCATGAAGGGCTACAACATTGCCAGCGCGGCAGGCGGCTATCTCGCCGATCCGGCCGAGGGCGGGAGGTCGCGCATCGGCGCGGGCGCGGCTGGCCTGCTGGGCGATATTCTCGAATCGCTCGACAAGGACCAGCTTGGCGGATTGGTTAAAGGCGCGCTGCGAAACCAGCTCGAAAAGCTCGATGTCGCGCCGCTGCTCGGCCAGTTGCTGACTGCCGCGATTGCCGACCAGCGCCACTTGCCGGTCATCGAAAGCTTCATCCGGCGCGCAGCGCTGACCATCGAGGACAACGAGGATCTGGTTCGCGCAATCATCCATGAGCGCGCTGGCGGCATCATGCGTTTCACCGGCCTAGACGAGAAAGTCGCCAATGCTGTGCTCGACGGGCTCTACAAGCTGCTCGCCGAAACGCTGGTGATGCCCGAGCATCCTCTGCGCGGGCGGATCATCGAAGGGATTGACCAGCTGGCGCATGACTTGCTCCACGATCCGGTGATGCAGGGGCGCGTGCAGCGGTTGAAAACCGAAGTGCTGTCAAACCCCGCCATGACACACTGGATGGACGGCATGTGGGAACAGCTGCGCCACAAGATGCTGCGCGCCGTGCGCGATCCCGAACGTGTGCTGTCGGGTCAGGTGGGTGAAAGCCTGGGCGCGCTGGGCGCGGCTTTGCAGGGCGATGAGCGTTTGCAGATGATGGTCAACCGCTTTGCCCGCCGCACCACCGTCGGCGTGGTTACGCGCTACGGCGATGAGATCGTACGCCTCGTTTCTGAAACCGTGCGCCGCTGGGACGCGCAGACTGTGACCGACCGCATCGAAGGCGCCGTTGGCCGCGATCTGCAGTTCATCCGCATCAACGGGACGCTGGTGGGGGGGCTAGTGGGGCTGGCACTGCATGCGCTCGCCTACGCGCTGTAAGCACCCACGCAAAAAGCCCCGGCGGTGAGGCCGGGGCTCCTGCTTGTTTTCAAACCTGATTGTAGCTCAAAGCTTGCCAGTCAGCTCCGGCACAACAGTGAACAGGTCGCCCACCAGGCCGATGTCCGCCACCTGGAAAATCGGGGCGTCTTCGTCCTTGTTGATCGCGACGATCACCTTGGAATCCTTCATGCCCGCGAGGTGCTGGATCGCGCCCGAGATGCCGACGGCGATGTAGAATTCCGGGGCGACGATCTTGCCGGTCTGGCCGACCTGATAGTCGTTGGGCACGTAGCCCGCATCGACAGCGGCGCGGCTGGCGCCGACGGCGGCGCCGAGCTTGTCGGCAAGCGGGAAGATGACCTGCTTGAACGTGTCCGCATCCTTCAGCGCGCGCCCGCCGGAAACAATGATCTTGGCGCTGGTCAGTTCAGGGCGTTCCAGCTTGGCGATCTCGGCACCGGCGAAGGAGGAAATTCCCGCATCGCCTGCGCCCGAGGCCGCTTCCACGCTGGCCGAGCCGCCAGCGGCGTCGGCCTTGGTGAAAGCCGTGCCGCGCACGGTGATGACCAGCTTGGCATCGCTCGATTCGACCGTGGCAATGGCATTGCCTGCGTAAGTCGGCCGGGTGAAGGTCTTGGGGCCTTCGACCGAGAGGATGTCCGAAATCTGCATGACATCGAGGCTGGCGGCAACGCGCGGGCCGATGTTCTTGCCGTGGGCCGTGGCGGGAAACAGCACGGCGTCATAGCCAGCCATCAGGCCAGCAACGAGCGGCGCGACGTTTTCAGCCAGCTGGTTGGCATAGGCGGCGTCATCCGCCTTCAGCACCTTGGCGACACCGGCGATTTTCGCGGCGGCATCGGCAACTGCGCCGCAGCCCGAGCCGGCAACCAGCACGTGCACTTCGCCCAGCGCCGCACCGGCAGTGACGACGGCGAGCGTCGCGTCCTTGAGGCTGGCATTATCGTGTTCGGCATAGACGAGAACGGTCATGCTCCGACTCCCAGTTCCTTGAGCTTGGCAACCAGCGCATCGACATCGGCAACCTTGATGCCTGCCTGACGCACGGGCGGTTCGACGACCTTGAGGGTCTTGAGGCGGGGCGCGGTATCGACGCCGTAGTCAGCCGGGGCCTTGGTGGCGAGCGGCTTCGACTTCGCCTTCATGATGTTTGGCAGCGAAGCATAGCGCGGCTCGTTGAGGCGAAGGTCGGTGGTGACGATCGCAGGCATGGCGAGCTTGACCGTTTCCAGACCGCCATCGACTTCGCGCTTCACGGTGACAGAATCGCCATCGACGGTGACTTCGCTGGCGAATGTGCCCTGGCCGCGGCCCATCAAGGCGGCGAGCATCTGGCCGGTCTGGTTGCAATCGTCGTCGATCGCCTGCTTGCCGAGAATGACGAGGCCGGGGGCTTCCTCATCGGCAATGCCCTTGAGGATCTTGGCGACAGCCAGCGGTTCGACTTCATCGTCGGTCTGCACCAGGATGGCGCGGTCTGCGCCCATGGCGAGCGCGGTGCGCAGCGTTTCCTGCGCTTTGGCCGGGCCGACAGAAACCGCGATGATCTCGGTAGCAACGCCCTTTTCCTTCAGGCGAATGGCTTCCTCGACGGCGATTTCGTCAAAGGGGTTCATGCTCATCTTGACATTGGCAAGGTCGACGCCGGTGCCGTCGGACTTGACCCGCGGCTTCACGTTATAGTCGATCACCCGCTTGACGGGGACGAGGATTTTCATCGTTTTCGGTCCTTCCTAAAGGGGACGGCGAAAATTTAGCCGAGCGATTAAATTAAACGAGGCACGCCATTGCCGCAGTGACGAAGAAGGTCAAGACCTCATCACACTGGGCATGGCACAAGGCTATGTAGTTCCCTGCGGCCGCGAATGGCCGGACTCAGGCCGCCTTCTTGACTTCGCCGACGATCTTGCGTGCAGCATCGCCAAGGTCGCTCGCCGAGACGATCGGCAGGCCGGAGCCTTCGAGGATCGACTTGCCGAGATCGACATTGGTGCCTTCCAGGCGCACCACCAGCGGCACCGAGAGGTTCACTTCCTTCGCCGCCGCGACAATGCCTTCGGCAATCGTGTCGCATTTCATGATGCCGCCGAAGATGTTGACGAGAATGCCCTTCACCGCCGGATCGGCGAGGATGATCTTGAAGGCGGCCGTGACTTTCTCGGTGGTCGCGCCGCCGCCCACATCAAGGAAGTTGGCCGGGAACATGCCATTGAGCTTGATGATGTCCATTGTCGCCATGGCAAGGCCGGCGCCATTGACCATGCAGCCGATGTCGCCATCGAGCTTGATATAGGCGAGGTCATACTTGCTGGCTTCGACTTCAGCCGGGTCTTCCTCGGTCTCGTCGCGCAGGGCCTCGACATCGGGGTGGCGATAGAGCGCATTGGGATCGAAGCTCATCTTGGCGTCGAGCACCATGATCTTGTCGCCACATTCGGCGAGCGGGTTGATTTCGATCATCGCGCAGTCGAGCGCAGTAAAAGCCTCGTAAAGCTGCTTTGCGAGCACTTGCGCCTGCTTGTTGAGATCGCCTTTCAGCTTGAGGCCGAATGCCACCGCCCGGCCATGGTGCGGCTGAAAGCCTTCAGCGGGATCGATCGTGATCGTGACGATCTTTTCCGGCGTCTCATGCGCCACGTCCTCGATCGACATGCCGCCTTCGGTCGAAGCAATCATGGCAATGCGCCCGGTCTTGCGGTCGACGAGGATCGACAGATAGTATTCCGCGCCGATGTCGACGCCGTCCGTGACATAGAGCCGGTTGACTTGCTTGCCGGCATCGCCCGTCTGGATGGTGACCAGTGTGTTGCCGAGCATGTCCTTGGCATGCGCCTCGACTTCCTCAAGCGATTTGGCGAGGCGGACCCCGCCTTTCGCATCGGGGCCGAGTTCCTTGAACTTGCCTTTGCCGCGCCCCCCGGCATGGATTTGCGACTTCACGACATACAGCGGACCGGGAAGCTGCTTGGCCGCTTCCACCGCTTCGCTCACGGTCAGGGCGGGGATGCCCTTGGGGATGGCAATGCCGAATTTGGCGAGCAGTTCCTTGGCCTGATATTCGTGAATGTTCATGAGGCGAATCGCTTTCCGCTACTGATTGCTGGGGAGTCCAATTGTTGCGGTGCCGCATAAGCATAATGGCGATGGCTTGAAAAGTGGGCAGCAGAGGTCAATGTCGATTCAATGATTGACCGCAAACGCCTTGAAGCCATTGTCCGTGCCGGGGGCGATCTTGCGATGGCGAGCTGGCCGGGAGCAGGCCATTCCCCAAAGGTCTGGGAAAAGAAGCCGGGCGACCCGGTTTCCGCGGTCGATCTGGCAGTCGACGAATTCCTGAAGCGCGAGCTCACGGCCTTGCTGCCAGCGGCAGGCTGGCTGTCGGAAGAGACTGCCGACGCGCCGGAGCGGCTGGCGGGCGGCCTCATCTGGCTGGTCGACCCGATCGATGGCACGCGCGACTTCATTCATGGCCGCGATGGCTGGGCGGTGTCGGTCGCGCTGGTGAGCGCGGGCCGGCCGCTGCTCGGCATGCTCAGCGCGCCGGCGAGAGGCGAGTTCTGGCACGGTGAGGCGGGGCGCGGCAGCTATCGCAACGGCGAGCGTCTGGCGGCCAGCACACGCGGCGACTTACCGGGCGCCCGCGTACCGGCGCGGATCAGGGCGCCGGAGGATGCCGATCTGGAGAGCGTGCACCAGCCCAACAGCATTGCCTTGCGCATTGCCATGGTCGCCGCGAATGAGGCCGACCTGCTTGCGACACTGCGCTGGGGCTATGAATGGGACATCGGCGCCGCCGCGCTGATCGCGCGCGAGGCAGGAGCTGCGGTCACAGATGCGTTTGGCCAGCCGCTCAATTACAACAAACACGATCCGCGCGCATTCGGCGTGCTCGCCTGTGCGCCCGCGATCCATGCCGCCGCGGTCGACCGACTGGCCGACCGCGCCCGACATCTGGCAGGCTAGAGCAAGTTGCGCGAAATCTGACGCAGGCAACTTGCTCTAATTATTTGTTATCGCATCGTTATTTGCGAACAACCGGTGCCCACTTTTTCGCACGATGCTCTAAAGCCTAGTTCGCATTTCGCGCTGCTCGTGCCTCTTCCTCGGTAATCGGCACGATCTTGATTTCGACCCGGCGATTCTTCGAACGACCAGCTTCAGTGGCGTTGTCCGCTATCGGCATGGTTTCGCCAAAGCCCTGACTGCGCATGCGCGCCGACGATACGCCGCGAGCCGCCAGATAGTTTGCCACGGTCCTTGCGCGGTTTTCCGACAGTGTCTGGTTGTAGGCTTCAGAACCGGTTGAATCGGTATGGCCATAAACGTCGATCAGGCTGTTGGGATACTTGATCATGCTTTCCGCAACCCGGTCCAACGTGTCGCGGAACTGGGGTTTCAGCGTGTAGCTGCCAACGTCGAAAGTGACGCCGTCCGGCAGATTGAGCAAGATAGCCTGGCCATTGTCAGTTTCGGTCACGTCGACGCCGCTACCGGCAGTGCCTTCCTTCAATTCCTTGATTTGCTGATCCATCTTGTAGCCGATGATGCCGCCGGCCACGCCGCCGATCCCGGCCCCGACGATGCGGCCAGTTTTGCCGCCAAGCAGGCCGCCGATCAGCAGGCCGGCGAGCGCGCCGCCGCCAGCGCCGATCGCGGTGCGCGAGACCTTCTTCTCACCCGTGTTTGGGTCAGTGACACAGGCCGATGTGGAGAGCAGAGCCGCAACGGCAAGGCTCGAAACTAGCAGGCGAGAATTCTTCATCGGACGACCTTTCAAATTTACACTGCCCCGGTACGACCAGTTGACTGGCGGCAACATGAATGGGCAAAACATGAAGCGAGTGTCAATCTGGAGGCAACCTAACGGCACACAAACGCGTTAAGCGGCAGATTGTTGCGACATACGCAAGGCTTCGCCTTTCCTGATTAAGCTGCTAGGCATTTCGAGTGTTTTCTTCGCCCTGGTCCGACGTGCTGATTATTGCGGCGCTCATCCTGCTCAATGGATTGTTCGCCATGTCCGAGCTGGCCATCGTGTCGGCGCGGCCAGCGCGCCTGCGCGTTGCCGCTGAACGGGGCAGCAAGGGCGCGGAAGCGGCGCTGCTGCTGGCATCGGACCCGGGCAAATTCCTCTCGACCGTGCAAATCGGCATAACTTTGGTGGGCATCGTTGCCGGTGCCTATTCGGGGTCGAGCCTGGGCGGGCCGCTGGGTCACTGGCTGGCAAGCCTGGGCGTTCCAGCCGAATATTCGGACGATATCGGCTTCGCGCTGGTTATCCTCGCCACGACTTATGCAAGCCTTGTGGTTGGCGAGCTGGTGCCCAAGCAGATTGCATTGCGCGCTGCCGAACCGATTGCGCGCGCTGCCGCACTGCCGATGGTGCTGCTGGCGCGTGCTGCCGCTCCGGTCGTCTGGTTGCTCAACCGATCATCATCGCTGTTGCTGCGCCTCACCGGGGTCCGCCACGCGGGCGAGCGGGGCGTAACGGCAGACGAGTTACACATGATATTCGCCGAAGCCACCCGATCGGGCGCGATTGAGGAAGATGAGCGCGTGATCATGACCGGGATCATGCGGCTGGCGGATCGCCCTGTGCGCGAACTGATGACCCCACGCACCGAAATCCACTGGGTCGACAAGCGCGCCACGGAGGCAGATTTGCGCAGCCGCATCAAGGAAAGCCCGCACTCCTTGCTGCCTGTGGTCGATGGTTCGCCCGACAATATCGTCGGCGTGCTCAAAGTCCGCGATGTGCTGGCGGCGCTGATAGCGGGCCGCAAGCTCAACATCGCGCGCCTGATGAAAAGAGCGCAGATCATTCCCGACCAGCTCGACGCGATGGATGCCTTGCGCATTCTGCAGCAGTCGGACGTGTCGATGGCGCTCGTGCACGATGAATACGGCCATCTGGAAGGCGTCGTCACGCCTGCCGACTTGCTGACGGCCATCGTCGGCAATTTCGTCAGCCACCAGGACGAGGGCGACGAACCGATGGTGGTCGAGCGGGAAGACAAGAGCCTGTTGATTTCGGGAGGTCTGCCTGCCGACGCTTTGGCCGACAGGCTGGGCATCGAAATCGCCAACAGCCGCGACTATGCGACGGCGGCGGGCTTCGTCCTTTCGGTGCTGAAGCGACTGCCGAGCGAGGGCGAGCATTTCCACGAGCAGGGTTGGCGCTTCGAAGTGGTCGATATGGACGGCCTGAAGATCGACAAATTGCTGGTCAGCGCAGAAGTCCAGGCGTCCAGGACGGAAGTGCAGGCAGAGTCCGCTACGCCTCGCAAGTGAAGCACAGCTTGGTCCAGGGGAAATTCGCTGGAAACTTTGCTTGGCAAGCCAATTGGCAAAGTGTCACCTTCCATCAGGAGAGGCACATAAACAGAAACGGTCGCCAGGCATGAACACGTCAACACTTCCGCCGCCCTTGCGCCAGACCGCAATGCCCGTGCCCTTGCGGCCCGCCAACTCCGTGCGCCGAACGATGACGATCGATGTGTCCTGGCCGGACGGAATGGACGGGGAGCGCCTGTTTATTGGCCGCTGCCGCGACTATCACACGATTAAGCCGGGCCTTGCCGGCGAAGTGCTGGACGAGGCGGAGTTCCGGGCCCGGCTTGCCGCGGACAAGATGATCACAGCCATCGAGGCGACGCCCGAAACGCCGGGAATCGAAAATCTCGTCGGGGTTCGCGGCGGCAATCACTTGCGGCTGTTCATCAAGGAAAACATGCCCGAGCTGATTTCCTCGGGCGCGCCGATCTATCTCCCACTCGACGACATTTCCGGCACGGCGCTGGTGTCGGCCTTCGCCTGGTCGCAGTGGTTCGACAACTGGGGCGACGAATTCCGCAAGCGATTGGGCGAAAAAGGACTGGAGAAAATCCTGGCCGACCGCATCAACGTCTGCTGGGGCCTGGCGGAAGGCAACAGCGGGGTACAGTCGGGCGGCCCGCCGCGCGATACGCCGGAAGCCGACGGCGGAGACTTGCGCAATCCCGCCGATCCCGACGGCTGGCACGATCTTCCGGACTTTGAAGGACCGGGTTTTCGCCGCGCGCGCCGCATTGACGTCACGCGCGACGACGAAGCGGGACTGATCCTGATATCAGCCGGATTCCAGGACAGCGCCCGGCGCAAAGCGGGGGGTCGCGTCGCAGTGCATGAATACGATCTGGAAGCGAGTGCGGACCTCGCCAGCGGCAAGTTGCACAGCCTTACACCACACCCGCGCATCCTGCCCTTCTCAGAGTGCCCGGGTGCGGTAGCGAACACCCAGCGCCTGTTGGGGCGCAACCTGCAGGATATCCGCGAGGCCGTGCTTGACGAATTGCGCGGCACGCAGGGCTGCACTCATCTCAACGATGCCTTGCGCGCGCTGGCAGAAGTGCCAAAGCTTGCCGGCTATCTGGCGCGGTGATCAGGCCCTCATTGCAGAGAAATAGCGGTCATACATCATACCACATTGCGTTGCCCCGACGCATGTCGCAAAAGTTCTGCACGTAGGGCGAACTGAGGGGGAGTTGCGCGTGACAAACTATGCTGGAGACATTTTCGCCGAGCCCGCCACTATTGATGCAGATACGCTCGCTAATCTCGGGCCGCTGGCGCCGATGGCGGGCACGTGGGAAGGCAAGCGCGGCGTCGATATCGCCCCCAAGGCAGCTGGCGCGCGCACGCTCGAGTTCTGGGAACGGATAAGCCTGCAGCCGGTCGATCCCGGCAACAACGGACCACAACTGCTCTACGCCTTACGCTATCACACCCACATGACGAAGGTCGGTCAGATCGGCACTTATCATGATCAGGTGGGTTACTGGCTGTGGGAACCGGCAACCCAGACCGTGATGCACAGCCTGACTATCCCGCGCGGGCAGACCGTGCTTGCCATGGGCAAGGCCGCGCCCGATGCACGGCAATTCACCTTGACTGCGCGGCGCGGGGATACCGATTACGGCATCTGCTCTAACCCCTATCTGGAAAAGAATTTCCGGACCGACAGCTTCACGATCACTGTCACTATCGACGACGACAACACCTGGTCCTATGATGAGGACACGGTGATGCAGATTGCCGGGCAGGCCGAACCTTTTCACCATCGCGACAGCAATCGCCTGACCAGAGTGGCCCCGCCCGAGAGGAACCCGTCAGCCCCGCCCGCTGAGTGACCTGGAAGCTCATAGCCACGCATTAGGCGCTCGACTTCTCTCTCTGCCAGCGACAAGATTGCCCAAAGGGAGAGAGATCAGATCATGCAGGGCCAGCCCGACCCGGCCACTCTGGCCGACAAGATGGCAATCCAGGAGCAGATCCGGAATTACTGCCGTGCAGTCGATCGGCTCGACGTACCGCTGGGTCACGGCGTGTTCCATGACGACAGCCATGCCGATTATGGCCCGGCGATCTATCAGGGGCCTGGCAAAGGCCTGATCGACGCGATCTGCCGCCAGCATCTGGACCTGATCAGCCATTCGCACCAGGTCACCAATGTGTTGATCGAAGTCACAGGCGAGCGGGCGGGAAGCGAAAGCTATGTCTTCGGCACGATGCGGCGCAGGGTCGACGAAGGACAGATCATGCACGTCGGCATTTGGGGCCGCTATCTCGATGCCTGGGAAAAGCGCGACGGCTGCTGGCGTATCCTGCGGCGCATGGTCGTGTTCGAACACGACGAAAGGCGCGAAGTCACGCCAATCGGCCAGGACATGCGCTCAAGCCGCGATGGCGAAGATCCCTCCTATCGATTCCTGACTGCCCGCCAATGGGGGGACCAGGCCTGCCAACTCTGACAAACGAGTAGAACCATGCGCCAGATCAAGATCAATATCGCTTTTGACATGCGTGCGCCGCACTGGGCCACGCCGGCAGCGCAGCTCTATCCCGCCGCCATCGAAATGGCCGCTTTCGCCGACCGGATTGGCGCTTCATCGATTGGTCTGATGGAGCACCACGGATCGGAAGATGGATATCTGCCGCAGCCATTCTCGCTATGTGCGGCCATGTCGGCTGTTACAAAGACCATCCATTTCGGTCTCAGCGCCGTGATTCTCCCACTCCACGATCCAGTGATGGTAGCCGAACAGATCGCGATAGCCGATCTGATTTCGAACGGCCGCGTCAGCGTGACTCTGGGGGCGGGCTACGTTCCCTTCGAGTTCGCCATGTTCGAAAAGAACCTCAACGACCGGGCCAGACTGATGGACCGCGGGGTCGAGATCATCTTGCGCGCTTTGAAGGGGGAAAGGTTCGAAATCGATGGCCGCCCGGTGTTCATCCGCCCGCTGCCCCAGCGGCCGCCTGAAGACATTATCCTGGTCGGCGGCGCCGTTCCTGCCTCGGCGCGGCGCGCGGCAAGGTTCGATGTCGGCTTTGGCCCGATGCGGGCAGCAGTCGTCGAGGATTACCTTGCAGAGTGCCGCAAGCTTGGCCGCGCACCGCGTCATTACAATGTGCCCAAGGAAGGAATGCCCATGGCAGTCCACCTGTGCGAGGATCCCGACGATGGCTGGAAAGTAATCGAACCGCACGCCATTCATGTCATCACTGAATATGCCAAGTGGGCCGAGGCGGAAGGCGCTGGGTCCAATTCGCCCTTCAAGGGGCTGACTGAGCCTGCCGCGCTGCGCGGCGCGGGCCTGTTCGCCGCCTGGACCCCCGAGCAACTGCTGGCGAAAATTCCCGAGATGCAGGATCACCAGTCCATCAGCCTGCAACCACTGCTGGGCGGACTTGATCCGGCAGAAGGATGGAAGAGCCTGAAATTGCTCGAACAAGTTATGCCCGAGGTAAAACAGGCGATTGCCGCTCTGGATTGACGTGGCCGCGAAATGAGCGCTCGCTCGCCCGCGATGCGGGATTGTTGGCGTCATAACAACCTGATACACTCGGCGATTGAACCTCGGAGACGACTGATGGGCGATTGGCGCAACAAACTGCCGAAGCAGGCAATCAAGTATTCGGTCGTGGCTGTTGCCGCCGCCAATTGCGCTGGCATCTACTTGGCTCACCAACGTCTGAACCAGCCCATTGCGCTGCCAGTGACGGACACTTTCGTCGCCGCTGCCGACTATGCTGACGCGCCCACCGTGCGCCCCGATGCTCCGCAATCAACTTCGCTTGCGCTGGCCGCCCCCGCACCGGCATTCGGCCTGTCCTCGCCTGCCGACATGTCGACGCTGCCTCCCATGCAGGATTTGCCCGCTCTTGCTGCCTTGCCGCTTGAGCCGGCCACGGTCATTCCCAGCGTTCCGGTCCGTACCGCGCATGCCGGCACCAGCCAGAACCGCTTTGCCAGCAGCATGCGCGTGCGCCGGGCATCCGCCGTCGATCGCGGCTTCGATTCCGCCTTCACGCCCGATTACGGCGCGCTGGCACCATACAACGGCACGGCGGAAGCATCCGCGACCAGCGATGCACTGCAGCAGGCAGCGCCGATGGAATCAAGCGAGCCGCGCATCGAAGCCGTATCGGCTGACATTTCTGCCCCGTCGACAGCCGTTGCGGCCGACGCCAGCAGCACACCGTCGCAAGCGCCAGTGCAAACCGCGCCTGCTGCCCCGGCTGAATTGCCGTCCGTGCAGAACGCGGCGCCCGTCGAGCAGCTGCCGGGCTGACAATCTCGGCGCGACGCTAGCCGTCTCGCTTCCGACTAACCTGCCAGGGCCGCCCTGATCGCGGCAATGGCATCGGCGGCCTTGTTGCCGTCCGGCCCGCCGCCTTGCGCCATGTCGGGACGGCCGCCGCCGCCCTTGCCGCCGAGTGTCTCAACGCCAAGCTTGACCAGATCGACAGCGCTGAATTTGCTGGTGAGGTCGTCTGTAACGGCCGCGGCAATGCTCGCCTTGCCTTCGTTCACCGTAACAATCGCCGCCACGCCGCTGCCCATCCGCTGTTTTGCCGCATCCAGCAGCCCGCGCAGTTCCTTGGGATCGAGGCCGTCCATCACCTGGCCCGAGAAAGTGACATCGCCCACTTGCTCGTCGGCGCTGCCCGCGCGCGCCGAACCGCCGCCGCCCAGAGCGAGCGCCTTCTTCGCCTCGGCCAGTTCGCGTTCGAGCTTCTTGCGTTCATCGAGCAGCGCGGCAAGGCGCGCTTCAACCTCTTCGGGAGTCGTGCGCAGCAGGCTGGCAGCACTCTTCAACGATTCCTCGCGGTTCACCAGCCATTGCCGCGCGCCTTCGCCGGTCAGCGCCTCGATGCGCCGCACCCCGGATGATACCGCGCCTTCCGACACAATGCGGAACAATCCGATATCGCCGAGCGCCCGCACATGCGTTCCGCCGCACAGCTCAACCGAATAGGGCGTGGCCTCGCCGCGGCCCATGCTGAGCACGCGCACCTCATCACCGTATTTCTCGCCGAATAGCGCCATAGCGCCCGCTTCGATCGCATCGTCCGGGCTCATCAGGCGGGTCAGGACAGGCTCATTGCCGCGGATTTCGGCATTCACTTCGGCCTCGATCGCGGCAATATCCTCTGCCGTCAGCGCCGTGGGCTGGGAGAAGTCAAAGCGCAGCCGCCCGGCGTCGACTGCCGAGCCTTTCTGCGTGACATGCGCGCCGAGGCGCTTGCGCAGCGCGGCGTGGAGCAAATGCGTGGCCGAATGGTTGGCGCGGATCGCATCGCGGCGCTCCGTATCGACGGCGAGGTGGACGTTGTCGCCCAGCCGGATGCTTCCGCTCTCGACTTTCGCCTGATGCGCATGCAGTCGCCCGAGCGGCTTGGAGGTTCCCGAAACAGCAATTTCTAGGCCGCCCGCGCCGGTGATCCTGCCGCTGTCCCCCGACTGGCCGCCGCTTTCGCCGTAGAACGGCGTCTGGTTGGTCAGAACAATGACTTCATCGCCCGGCCCGGCACTGTCGACTTGCTCGCCACCCATGACCAGCGCGACGACCTGGCCCTCGCCGCTTGTCGAGGTGTAACCGGTAAATTCGCTGGCGCCTTCGCGCTCGGCAATGTCGAACCAGACTTCACCCGCCGCAGCCTCGCCCGAACCCTTCCAGGCCGCGCGAGCCGCCGCTTTCTGCTGGTCCATGGCAGCATCGAACCCGGCACGGTCCACTTTCAGCCCGCGCGCACGCAGGGCATCTTCGGTAAGGTCGTAGGGGAACCCGTAGGTGTCATAGAGCTTGAAGGCCGTCTCGCCCGGAAGTTCGCTGCCCTCGCCCAGGCCTGCAGTCGCCTCGTCGAGCAGCTTCAGACCATTGGTCAGCGTGCGGCGGAACTGCACTTCCTCGCGCAGCAGCGTTTCCTCGATCAGCGGCTGGGCACGGATCAGTTCGGGATAGGCCTGCCCCATTTCTGCTGCAAGCGCGGCGACCAGGCGGTGCATCAGGGGCTCTTTCGCACCGAGCAAGTGGGCATGGCGCATGGCACGGCGCATGATCCGCCGCAGCACATAACCGCGACCTTCATTCGACGGCAGTACGCCATCGGCCAGCAGGAACGAGGTCGAGCGCAAGTGATCGGCAATCACCCGGTGGCTCGCCTGCTGCTCGCCTTCGGCCTTCACGCCGGTCAGGCTTTCAGACGCCGCAATCAGCGCCTTGAATGTGTCAGTATCATAGTTGTCATGCACGCCCTGCAGCACGGCGGCGATCCGTTCCAGCCCCATGCCGGTATCGATGCTGGGCCGGGGCAGCGGCGTGCGGCTGCCGTCGGCGGCCTGGTCGAACTGCATGAAAACGAGATTCCAGATCTCGATAAACCGGTCGCCATCTTCGTCCGGGCTTCCCGGAGGACCGCCGGGAATGTGTTCGCCGTGATCGTAGAAGATTTCGCTGCAAGGCCCGCAAGGCCCGGTATCGCCCATCGACCAGAAGTTGTCGCTGGTCGGGATGCGGATGATGCGTTCTTCCGGCAGGCCGGCGATCTTCTTCCACAGCTCGAAGGCCTCGTCATCGGTGTGATAGACTGTGGCAGTCAGTTTGTCCTTCGGGAGCCCCCATTCCTTGGTCAGCAAGGTCCAGGCATGAACAATCGCCTGTTCCTTGAAATAGTCGCCAAACGAGAAATTCCCGAGCATTTCGAAGAACGTATGGTGGCGCGCCGTGTAGCCGACATTGTCCAGATCATTGTGCTTGCCGCCTGCGCGCACGCTCTTCTGGCTGGAAGCGGCGCGGGGCACGGCGCGGGTCTCAAGGCCGGTGAACACGTTCTTGAACGGCACCATCCCCGCATTGACGAACATCAGCGTGGGATCGTTGTAGGGAACGAGCGGCGCGGAGGGCACCACTTCGTGGCCCTGCGAGCCGAAATAGTCGAGGAAGGACCGGCGGATGTCATTGGTCGATTGCATGATCGCGCCGCTTAGGGCCAAGTTAGCGCGCGGACAAGCGCGTTTCACACACTTCCTGCCTCACGATTGTCCTTCGGCACCATCACGTTCAATGCGCCCGGACGCGAGGTGAACTTCAGCGGCAGCCGCAGTTTCGTTACCTCTCCGTCATGCGCGACGAGGATTTCCCCGGCCCCCAGAACGGTGAACTCGCGCACTTCGTCAATCCGGGCAAAATCGCGATAGGGATCCGCCCTTCCAGCCAGCGCGCGAACGGCGAACCACACGAGGCCAGGCAGGGAACGCGGCTCGACCGCGTAAATCGAAAGCAAGCCATCCGTCAGGCTCTCGCGCTGACCCAGCGAACGCCCGTTGATGTGATAGCGGTTGTTGCCGACGAACAGCAGCGGCGTGACCACTACCCGGCGGCGGCCTTCCATCTCGATCTCGATGCGGCGATGGCGCATGCGGCGGATGACGCTCCACGCCGCTGGTACCGTGGCGAGCCATTTGGGCAGGCTGTTGGCCTCGCGGGCGCGCACCATTTTGGCATAGATACCGATCGAGGCATTGTTGATGAATGGGACGTCATTGACGCTGCCAAGGTCGATCGCGGCTGAAACGCCGCTCACTGCCACCTGGGCCGCACCGGGCAAGTCAACCGGAATGCCAAGCTGCCCGGCCAGATGGTTGAGCGTGCCGAGCGGCAAGACAGCGATTGTCGTGCCGGCTTGCGCCGCGATCCCGGCAGCGGCGCCGATCGTGCCGTCGCCCCCGCCGATTGCCACGACGCGGCTGGCTTGCGCTGCTTGCAGCGCCGCTTCCATGTCTGCGCCTTCGACGATTTGGGGATCGATCCGCGCGCCAGCCGCGCCGAAAGCCTCCACCAGTTCGGCGCGGAGCCGCTCACCGCTGCGCCTTGCCCTGCCGCCCGAGCCATTGACGATCACGGCGAGATCGCCGCCACTGCCAGGCTTTGTTATTTCAGGCTGATCCAAACGCGCTCCCGGCACTGTCGGCGGTACGCGGGTTCTACATGGCGGGATGGGGCGCGGCAACGCCAAGCCGAAAGAGATTCCGCTTGCGACTCACGCGCAAGAGTCGCAGCCTCTCCCTTGCTCGTTCCCCGCATAAGTAGCGGATCGAAGCTGAATGTCCTTGCGCGCACGGAGCGTAAGACCAGCGCCCGGCGCGCCTTCACGAGAGAGGAGGCGTCAAATGGGCAACACTAACCCGAAAGGAACCCCGAGCGGCAGCAGGCAAACCCGTGCGGTCGCCATCGTCGGGCCGGCCGGCACGGGAAAAACCAGCCTCGCGGAAGCATTGCTCTATGCCAGCGGCGCAATCAACCGGCAGGGCAGCGTGGAAGCCGGGACCAGTGTCGGCGATGCCAGCCCCGAAGCCCGCGCACGGCACGGCTCGACGGAAATCAACCTCATGCATTTCGACTATCTGGGCGATCGCTTCGCCCTGATCGATATGCCCGGCGGCGCAGGCTTTGCCGCCGATGGCCTGGGCGCCTTGCCCAGCGCCGACATGGCGCTGGTCGTCATTGACCCTGACCCCGCGCGGGCCGGCCTTGCCGAGCCGATGCTGCGCCGGCTCGACGAATTGGGCGTGCCGCACGCCATTTTCGTCAACAAGATCGAAACAGCCCGCGCCGGAGCAGTGCGCGACCTGATCGCCGACCTGCAGCCGATGAGCCGCGAGCCGCTGGCCTTGCGCCAGATTCCGATACGGGAGGGCGACCGCGTCACTGGCTATGTCGATATCGCGCTTGAGCGCGCCTATCGCTACCGGCCCGGCGCAGAGAGTGAGCGCGTGGATATTCCCGCCGAACTCGGCAATCGCGAAAAGGAGGATCGCACGCGCCTGCTCGAAACCCTCGCCGATTTCGACGACGCCCTGATGGAGGCGCTGCTGATGGACGAGGAGCCCGACCGCGAGACCGTGATGCGCGATCTTGCGCTCGATACGGCGGATAACAAGCTCGTGCCGGTAATCCTGGGTTCGGCGCTGACTGGCGGCGGGGTGCACCGGTTGCTGAAAATGCTGCGGCATGAAGCACCCGATCCAAACCGCGCGGCGCAGCGCATCGGCCTCAATGGCTCGGGCGCGCTGCATGTGTTCAAGATCGCCAATGGCGGCGCAATGGGCCGCCTCGCGCTTGGCCGCGTGCTGGGCGCGCCGCTCAGCGAAGGCGAGGAGCTGATTGTCGGCGGACATCCCGCGCGAACCGGCTCGATCTTCTTCGTCCAGGGCGAAAAGACCGCGAAACAAGCCGCTGCCCAACCGGGCGATGTCGTGGCCGTGGCCAAAGTCGACGAGGCGAAGTGCGGTCTTTTGCTTGGCAAGAAAGGCGCAGCTAGCGCCGAGCTGGCAGTCAACTACCCGGCCCGCAATGCCACGCTGGCTATTGTCACGCGTGACCGGAAGGACGACGTCAAGCTTTCCACCGCGCTTCACCGGCTATGCGAGGAAGATCCCGCGCTCGAGTGGAGACAGGACGAGACAACGCACGAAACCTTGCTCCACGGCATCAATGACGAGCATCTGCAGGTCGTGCTTGGCCGCCTGCAGCGCCGCTATGGCGTGGCCGTCGATACGCGGCCGCCGCGCATTGCCTACCGCGAATCGATCCGCAAGCCGGCCACGATGCGCGGGCGGCACAAGAAGCAGTCGGGCGGGCACGGCCAGTATGGCGACTGCGTAATTGAAATACGCCCCCTGGCGCGCGGCGAAGGCTTCCGCTTCGAAGACAAGATCACGGGCGGAGCAATCCCGCGCCAATATATTCCGGCGGTGGAAGCAGGGATCAGGGATGCAATGGAAAAAGGCCCGCTGGGCTTCCCGGTCGTCGATGTCGCGGTCACGCTGATCGACGGCTCGTTTCATACGGTTGACAGTTCGGAGCTGGCATTCCGCATCGCCGGGCGCATGGCGATGAGCGAAGCGCTGGCGCAGGCCGCGCCCTATCTGCTCGAGCCCGTGGTCAAAGTCAGCGTCGACACGCCGGGAGGGACGGCCTCGAAAGCGGGCTCGGTGCTTTCGACCCGGCGAGGCCAGATCCTCGGCCTTTCGCCGCATCCCGACTGGGCACGGTGGGAGCGGGTGGAGGCCTTGCTGCCCGAAAGCGGCCTGCACGGGCTCGATGCCGAACTCAGATCGCTGAGCCAGGGTCTGGCGAGCTACAGCGCCGGCTTCGATCACTTGTCCGAACTGGGCGGCAAGGAAGCCGATCAAGTGGTCAAGGCACAGGCGGCGATGGCGTAGGCCTGCGGGCCGAAACCGCGCGTCAATTGAGCGTGCGCGGCGTCTGGTCGTCAGGGCAGTCGCCGCGCAGCCAGCCCGGAAACACGCCCTCGTCCCATTCGAGGTGCTGATACATCTGGTAAAACACGTCGAGCACGCCGCGCGGGCTGTCGGCATGCAAAAACATGGCGGCGCTGTTTGCGCCATCGTCAGTCAGTGTCCACACCAGGCCGTTATCGCGGCTCTCGAGGTGGATGGTGCGACAGAGCCATGTCGACGCGCCTTCAGGCAGCACGACATCGGGAAGCGGCGCTTCCTCCCGAGCCTGGCGCAATTGCTGCTGTGCCATCGAAAGTTCGATTTCGCGCGGCAGGCCGGGCCGCGCCGACTGTTCGACCGCATTGACGAACAGCGGCAGGAACCGATCGCAAAGGCGGCGCGTCAGCATGACCGACACTCCCGTGCCATCCATGCCGATTGCGTCAAGCCGGATCCGGTCCTCGATCACGTCCGCGTTCACGGTGAATGTTTCAAACTCGATCATGGCAGCAATCCGCGCCCGCGATCGGCCAGAGGTCAGGCCAGCGCCGAAACGCCAAGAAAGCCCGGAACCGGTCCGTTCCATTCGGAATCGTCGCCGGGGCGCGCGGAAGCCTGCGTCTTGTCCGGGCGGGCCGGCGTTTCGGCAGGCCGATCAGCCACGGCTGCCTCCGCCTGAGGCGCATCCTTGCGCAGCTTGCGGCCAGGCTTTTCGCCAGCCCGCTTTTCGCCAGATGGCTTGTCGCCTTTCGGCTTGTCGCTGGCTCGCTTCTCGCCCGCCGGCTTTTCACTGGCCTGCTTTTCGCGGGCGGGAGAACTGCGGGATGATTCCGGGCGGCGGGCTTTTTCGGCGCGCGCAGGGCGCTCCTCGCTGGCCGGCGCTTCGGCGCCCTCAAACGAGAAAACCGGAATGACCAAGCCTGTCAGCTTCTCGACGTTGGCAATCGCTTCGGCATCTTCGGGGGCAACGAATGTGAACGCGCGGCCCGTGGCCCCGGCGCGGCCGGTCCGGCCGATGCGGTGCACATAGTCATCGGGGTGCCAAGGCGTGTCGAAATTGAACACGTGGCTTACGCCCTTGATGTCGAGCCCGCGCGCGGCAACGTCGCTGCAGACAAGAATGTTAATCTGCCCGGCCTTGAACCGGTCCAGCTCGGCAATGCGCGAGCTCTGGTCCATGTCGCCGTGGATTTCTCCTGCGGCAAAGCCATGTTGCTTCAGGCTCTTGGCCAGTTCGCGCACCGTGGTCTTGCGGTTGCAGAAAATCATCGCCGTGCTGACATTGTCGCTGTGCAGCAGCTTGCGCAGCGCCTCGCGCTTGCCGCGCGTGGAAACCGCGACCTTGTGCTGGGCGATGTTGAGATTCGAACTCGCGGGCCGCGAGACTTCGATATATTTGGGATTGGTCAGGAACTTGTCCGCCAGCTTCTTGATCGGCGGCGGCATGGTCGCTGAAAACAGCAAGGTCTGGCGCTGCGCGGGAAGCTTTGAACAGATCGTCTCGATATCGGGGATGAAGCCCATGTCGAGCATGCGGTCAGCCTCGTCGATCACCAGCAAGTCGCAGCCGGTGAGCAGGATCTTGCCGCGCTCGAACAGGTCCATAAGTCGGCCGGGCGTGGCAATCAGCACGTCGACGCCGTCGGACAGGGCCTTCACCTGATCGCCCATCTGCACGCCGCCAATCAACAGCGCCATCTTGAGATCGTGGTTCTTGCCGTATTTCTCGAAATTCTCGGCAACCTGCGCGGCAAGCTCGCGCGTCGGCTCAAGAATCAGGCTGCGCGGCATCAGCGCGCGGCGGCGGCCGTGGGCGAGAATGTCGATCATCGGAAGCACGAAGCTGGCCGTCTTGCCCGTCCCCGTCTGGGCAATGCCGATGATGTCCTTCATCATCAGCACGGACGGAATCGCCTGCGCCTGGATCGGCGTCGGCTCGTCATAGCCCGCAGCCAGGACCGATTGCAGCAATTCATCGGACAGACCGATATCGGCGAATTTCATAGGCTTGTGCATTTTTCCGGAAGATGGAAGCAGGGCAGTGCCGTATGGCGCGGCCCGGTGCTTGAGCCTAAAAAAGGCAGAAAGCAGCCGCTGGGCCCTAGGCGCAATGCGGCAGCAAAGTCAAGGAAATGCGCGGCGAATGGCGATTAATTCCCGGTATCGACCAATTGCCGCAGCCGCGTCAGCTTGCAATTGGCGCCGCTGCGCGAAAGCAGGCTGTCGCGCCGCACGCATATCTGGCCATCGGAATTGCGTTCCACATAGAAGCCAGAGTAGTAATCGCGCGCGCTGCATGACCGTTCCAGCGAGGCGCTGACCACGCGGCGATCGCGCATATAGAGGAGCAGGCGATTGGCCTGCCCGACCTGCACTCCGGCAATTCCCGCAATCGACAGGCAGTGCCCCATATCGCGCTCGGTGAGGCGGGGAGCGGGGAGCGGCCGCTGTTGCATATCCATCAGCATGTTCGCCTGCGGCGGCGGTGCCGACTGCGGGGTGATGCGTATGGTCACGCGTTGCTCGATCCGAACCTGATTCTGGCCGGGAACCATGAAGCTCTGTGCGATTTGCTGGAAGATGCTCGCTTCGGCAGTATCGAGTTCCGGCAGCACGCCTTCGGCCGGCAGGGCATAGCCGCTGATGCCGGCCGCAGCACCGCCGTCCTCGCGCATGGCCTGCTCCTGCGCCACGCCCGACGGCGCCACCGCCGCTGGCAGCGGCAGCAGGATGGCAAGCGGTGCGAGCAAGGCGGCGACAAAACTCATGCGTTACGAAACCTGCACGATTCCTCTGTTGGACGATGGCCTGACACGCCTTACCCACCCTGCTTGAATGGCCCCTTAACCCGGCAAGTGACGGATGCAAGTGGCGGCGCAATGTGCCATAGGGCGCCCATGCAAGCGAACAGCGAATTCCTCTCGCAGGCCGC
>Ga0075370_10000015_pt1 | contig 62164 bp, 58 predicted proteins | sample EndMethybrTD3035_FD_71398 | JGI IMG/M metagenome (GOLD analysis project Ga0075370, IMG submission 71398) | Populus endosphere microbial communities from Tennessee, USA - Endosphere MetaG P. TD hybrid TD303-5 | ecosystem: Host-associated > Plants > Roots > Endosphere | place: USA: Tennessee... | reverse complement strand
TGTCGGATCCGACACTGCCATGGGAGCAATGGCCGTGAATCTGACGTCAACCGTGGATGACCTCCACGCTTTGGCTCACGCTTAAAGGGTATTCGAGGCTGTTTTTTAGGGGACTGACAATGCTTGGGGTACAAATTCGATTGGCGCTCGTCACAGCGCTGTCTTCTGCAATTTTTCCAACGATCGCAGCTGCGCAAACATCCTCGGGTGAGGATTTGATGGCGCTCGACAGAGGGCCGCTGCGGGAAGAAATCGGCAGGCGCTATGATGCCGCGCTGGCACTGACCAATGACAACAGCGTGGTGTCGGCTGACAACCCGCGTTACCTGTGGGCGCTGCAGGCCAAAGCGCAGTGCGGGATCGCGATCGGGTTCCTGAAGAGCGGTACGAAGGATCCTGTCAGCATTGGCAAGTGCGACGATGCCTATCAGCGGATGCAGCTGCAGGCCCCGCCTCCAGCTCCGCCGGCACCGCCGCCGGTTGCATGCAACAAGGTGCCGTTCATTGTATTCTTTGATTGGGACAAGTCAGACGTCACGGCAGAAGCCGCAACGGTTCTAGATTCCACAGTCGCTATGCTGCGCGACTGCGGCAATCCCGCCGTCACGCTCGATGGCTACACTGATCGCTCAGGTAGCGACGCTTATAACCAGGGGCTGTCAGAGCGCCGAGCGGCCGCCGTTCGCGCCTATCTGACGTCACATGGCACACAGGATTCGACGATCTCGACACGAGGCCTGGGTGAAAGCAACCCGCGCGTGCCGACTGCCGATGGTGTACGCGAGCTGCAAAATCGCCGCGTAGAAATCACGGCACAGTAATCGAGCAAGGGGGTAACGTCATGTACAAGAATAAGCTCTTCGCATCGAGCCTTGCTGCTTTGGTTGCGGGAATGGCCGAAATGGCACTTGCTCAGTCGACTGGTGAAACTGTCAGCCTCAAAACGGCGATCAATGTTGCAGTGAACTCCAATCCTGAAGTTGCGCAGGCGCAATACAATACCGAAGCGATCCAGATGGAACGCAAACAGGCACAGGGTCTTTACGCCCCGCGCGTTGATCTTGAGGGCACGGCGGGACTTCGCCATCTCGACAACCCGACGCGTCGCGCTCTGGGCATTTCCGACGACACGCTCTATCCCGTTCAGGGCCAGGTGCGGGCGGAATGGACGGCGATCGATTTTGGTCGCCGCCGGGGCGAACTGCTCCGGCAGGCTGCCCGTGTCGATGGGGCCTCACTGCGCGTTCTTGAACGGTCCGAATTCATTGCCTTGCAAGTGGCTCGGCAATATCTGGATATTCTGCTGCAACAGCGCGTTTTGGCTGCCAGCCAGGACAATGTCACCTTCCACAAGTCGCTTGTCGGCGACCTGGCCACGGGCGTTCAGCAGGGATCGATTTCGGTTGCTGATCAGCAACAGGCCGAGGAACGGCTCCAGGCGGCATTGGTTCGTCAATCGGAAGCTGAACAGGCGCTTGAAGAAGCGAGAATTTCGCTTCGCCGGCTGACTGGCCTGGATATTTCTCAGGTGCAGATGCCGCCGACCTTGGTGGAGAATATGCCCACCTCGCTGGACGAGGCCGTTGGCCTTGCGCGCACCAAGAATCCCAAGGTCAGAGAAGCGATGGCCGATGTCGACGCTTCGCATTCGCTGGCGGATAGCGCGAAGGGCGATCTCTATCCCCGGATCGGAGTTCAGGCGACGGGCAGAATTGGCAAGGACATCGACGGCGTCAATGGCACGACCAGGGACGCGCAGGTCGACGTATTCCTCCGCTGGAATATCTTTGACGGCGGCATCAATCGGGCAAAGTATCAGGAAATGGTGCGTCGCTCCAGCGAGGCCCGCTACCGGCTTTATGACCTGGTTCGCCGCGCCGAGGAAGATGTCCGCATCGCGTGGACCACGCAGCTGACCCAGGCAAAGGTGAGCGACCAGTTGGCCAGGCAAAGCCAGGTCAGCGACGATCTGTTGCTGTCCTATCGCAGCCAGTTCAATGTGGGTCGCCGTTCACTGCTCGACGTGCTGGATGCGCAGAATACGCGCTACAACGTGCAGGTCAGGCTCGAAACAGCCCGCTTTTCGGACGTTTTCGCACGGTATCAGGTTCTGGCCGCAACCAACCAGTTCCTGACCGCGGTTGATGTTGCTCCGGGGGCCGGGGCTGGCATGACGGAGCGTGATCGCTTCCGCTATGGTCCGCCAAAGCCGGCCGAACTCGAATACCGGACAATGCCAAAATAGTTGAACCGGCCCAGGCCAATACATTAAATCGAAGGTACAGATTATGAATGGGCGGGAGATCGGTAACGGTCGAACGAATGACCCTTTGCTTGCGTGCGTCGGCCAGTTGGCTGAGCGCTTTGGGACCTCGTTTTCACCTTCGATGTTTTCTGGCCTGGCGCGGGATGCAGGTGGATTCCTGCCTCTGCACCAGGCCGAGCCCGCCTTCGAATTGCTTGGCCTGAACTGCGATATCAGTAATCCCGCGAAGCTTCCGAAGCGGGCAGCATCCTATCCCGCCATGGTTGGGCAAGTCGACGGCGGCCCGGTTGTCGTTCATGAATACCGCGATGGCGATGGCCTTGTCTGGCGCCCGCAGAACGGCGCGGCGCAATGGGAGCCGCTGGCTGCGCTCGAGCAAAACTACAGCGGCTGGTTTGCTACGGTTTTTGGTGACCCCACAGCAATGCGGGAAGCCGGCCAGCCTTGGGAAGCGCAAGCGCGGGGCCATTGGTTCTGGAGCGAAATCCACAAGCTGCGCGGGCAATTCTGGCCGGTGCTGCTGGCTTCGCTGCTGGTCAATCTGCTCGCGCTCGCGCTGCCTCTGTTCTCGATGAACGTTTATGATCGCGTGATCCCCAATCGCGCGCAGGCCACGCTCTGGGTATTGGCGATTGGCGTAATGATCGCCTTTGCAATGGACTACGCGCTGCGCCGGGCGCGCACCAATGTCATCGACGAGATCGGACGCGATCTGGACATGAAGCTCGCGCAAAAGATCTATTCGAAACTGCTCTCCGCACCTTTGGCAGACCGGAAAGGACATACCGGGAATCTCGTGGCGAGAGTCGGGGAGTTCTCAATTGTCCGCGACTTCTTCGCATCGACAACAATCGTACTCGTTGTCGACCTGTGCTTTCTCGTCCTGTTTGTTGCCCTGATTGCCTACATTGCCGGATGGCTGGCTGCCGTGCCTGTGGTGACAATGGCCATCATGTTTGTCCTGGGCGTCCGTCTGCAGCGCCAGGTGACCCGGGCCGTTATCGAGGCGCAAGCGGACATGGGGCTGCAGCAAACCCTGCTGGTGGAATCGATCGCCGGCATGGAAACGCTCAAGAGCATAGCCGGCGAAGGCGCGATGCTGGGGCGCTGGCGGCGCCTTTCGGAAATGAGCGCACAATCGCAGCAACGGCTTCGTTCGATCAGCTCCGCGGCTGTCGGCATGGCCTCGACCTACCAGCAGGTCTCGAATATCGCCCTGATCATCGGCGGTTACTACCTCTTCAACGCCGGCAAAATCACGATGGGCGCCATCATCGCGATCGTCATGCTGTCGTCACGGTCGCTTGGACCTGTCGGCCAGCTTGCCTTCCTGCTGACGCGCGGCCAGCAAGCCCGCCAGACACTCCACTCGCTGCAGAAGATGTGGGAAGAAACCGACGAGCGCAGGCAGGGCAGCACATCGCTGACCCCCGAAGTGCGCACCGCTGCCATCAAGTTCGAGGAGATGGAGTTTTCCTATCCCGATACGTCAGTGCCTTCGCTGTCGGGCATCAACCTAGAAATCAAACCTGGGGATCGCATTGCGATTGTCGGCCGTGTGGCATCCGGCAAATCGACCCTGGGACGGGTGATTTGCGGATTGTACCGCCCCACCGGCGGCGCGATGTTGGTCGGCGGCATCGACAGCCGTCAGTATCGGCCTCAGGACCTGCGCAGCAAGTTCCGTTTCGTCGGTCAGGACGCCAGTCTGTTCAGCGGAACGATCAAGGACAATTTGCTGCTGGGTGCCGGCGCAGTCGATGACGAAGACTTGCTCAAGGCCCTCATGCAGATCGGCGCTGAGCAGTTCCTGTCGCAGGATGCCAGCGGGTTCGACCGCCCTGTCGGCGAGTCGGGCGTTCGCCTCTCAGGCGGGCAGCGATCCTTTCTGGCGCTGGCGCGAGCATTGGTCAGTCCGGCCGAGTTGCTCTATCTCGATGAGCCGACTGGCGCGATGGACAGCCAGACCGAGAAACTGTTTGTCGACCGGTTGTCCCAATCGCTGACACCCAACCAGACACTTGTTATTTCCACCCATCGTCCCGCTCTTTTTTCCATATGCAACCGCCTGATCGTGCTCGACAAAGGCAAGGTCATTGCCGACGGTCCGCGTGATCAGATCATTGCGTCAGCATCCGATGGAGACAAGGCATGAACACGCAGGCCGCCCCAATTCTCGACCTTGGGCTTGACCCCAGATATGCCTCGTTGATGTCGAAGGACGTCCGACTGGGGGCTGGTTCGCGGACAGGCCTGCGCGTGGTCGGTTGGTTGCTGGTGCCTGCCCTGTTGGTTTTCGGCGCACTCCGCCTGTCGGAACATGTTTTCGCTGACGAATCCAGCAATGCAATCATCCGCATTTCCGATCTCAAGGTTGCGGAAGTTTCCGCCATGACGGTTGACGACAAATCGCAGATCGTCGCGACGGGCGCGACAGCCGAGGAGAAGAATGCCGCGATTCCGATTTCCTCGCTTCCGATGGAACAGGTTTCGGGCTTCGCACTCGAGACGGCCAAAGCTGCGTCTTACGGAACGGCGCTTCAGTGCCTGACCCAGGCAGTCTATTACGAAGCCGCATCCGAGCCATTGCAGGGCCGGCGCGCAGTTGCACAAGTTGTCCTCAACCGGATGCGCCATCCCGCATATCCCAAAAGCGTTTGCGGTGTCGTCTATCAAGGTTCCCAGCGCCGGACGGGGTGCCAGTTCAGCTTCACTTGCGACGGTTCGCTGATGCGCACGCCTTCGGCCGGGCTATGGCGAGAGGCGCAGGCTGTCGCCCGTGCCGCGCTTGCCGGCTATGTGGAAAAAAGCGTGGGAACAGCAACGCATTATCATGCTGACTACGTCTTGCCGAAATGGGCCTTCAGCCTCGCAAAAGTCAATCAGCTGGGCCGCCATATTTTCTACCGTTTCGGTGGTGGTATGGGCTCATCGCTCGCGTTCCACGGGCGCTACGCTGGCGTAGAATCCATCCCGCAAGTTGATTTTGCCGCGCTGCGATCGCGCCTGGCCGAGGACGGCAGCCTTTTGGATCCCGTAGAATCGTTCACCCCGGGATTGACTGTCGCACCCTTGATCACAGACCGTCACGCGCCCGCTGATGTCGGCGGACGTCTCGACGTGACCAAGGAATGGCGGCTCAACATACCCGATCCGGTGAGCGCCAGCGCAAGCTACCGCGAAAGGATTGGGGTTCATGAGCAGTCCAAGGGTCGCGAAACAGCCAAGACAGGCAGCGATTCCGAAGTTGCCGCAGCAGACGTAGATCCCAAGTCATGAATGCATTGATCGCGAAAATACGGGCGTGGTGGGCTGCCGAATTCTGGGATGCAAATCGCCGGCTGATCTTCATCTCGGCAGTCGCGATTTTCGTGCTGATTGTCTGGGCCGCATTTGCCCGGCTAGACGAAGTGACGCGGGGGATGGGCAAAGTCATCCCGTCGAGCAAGACCCAGCTTGTCCAGGCGGCGGCGCCGGCAACGGTGACCGCAATCATGGTTCGTCCGGGCCAGCTGGTTCGCCAGGGGCAATTGCTGGTGCGTCTCGACGATTCCCTGTCGTCTTCGGCCCTCAGCCAACTGCAGGTTGAAAACACGCGCCTGGAAGCTAGGGCCGCACGCCTGCAACGCGAGGGTACCGGCGGCGGCGAAGGCTGCGAGGAAGGCGGGGCCTGCGAAGACGAACGGCAACTGCAGGCTGTGCGCCGCGCCACGGCGCAAAGCCGCGAAAGCGCTTTGGCGGCAGCGGTGGAGCAGCGGCGGCGGGACATGCAGGAAGGTCAGGCCACGGTGTCTGCGTTGGAAAACAGCGCGCGGCTGGCGCAGGATCAGGTCAACATGCTCGCACCGCTCGCGGCCAAAGGCATCGTTCCGCAAACCGAATTGCTGACGGCGCAACGTGAACTGGTCGACGTGCGCGGCCGGTTGTCAGCGGCGCGTCAGGGCGTCGGCCGTGCAAGCGCGGCCATTGCCGAGGCTCAGGCCCAGCTTTCGCAGGCGCATTTCGATTTCCGCCAGCAAGCCTTGAACGAACGTAGCGAGATCACGACCAAGATCGCGGTCAATGAGGAAAACATCAAAGGCACTTCGGCGAGGCTCGAACGCAATGAACTGCGAGCGCCAGCCACAGGCTTCGTGAACGACGTTGTTGTGACGACAGTCGGCGGGTTCGTATCGGCGGGGCAGAAGCTGATGCAGATCGTGCCGGTGGGTGAGAAGCTGCTGGTGGAAACACGTGTCGAGCCCAAGAATATCGCATTCATTAAAGTGGGCGATCGCGCTCTGGTGAAAGTCACGGCTTACGACTTCTCGATCTATGGCGGGCTTGCGGGTCACGTGCGCAACATAAGCGCGGACAGCATCTATGATGAGGTCGAGCGGCAGGCCTACTACAACGTGACGGTCGAGACGGATCGCGCCTTCCTGACGAAAAATGGCAAAAACCTGCCGATCATGCCGGGAATGATCTGTGACGTGGAAATCATGACCGGGAGCAAGAGCTTGCTCAGCTACCTGCTGAAGCCCGTCCTGCGGGCAATCGACGAAGCCCTTACTGAACGTTAGCCGCCGTGCTGGCATAGCCATGCAGCCAGGCCTTCGATTGGCTGAACGACATGATTGGCCGGTAGTCCAGGCTGGCGTTGGCATCGAGCAGTGAGTCTGTCGAATTGTCGAGAAGCCAGTTGCGGCCATTGAGGCGGACGATCAACACGGCGTGATCCGCATTGCGGACGAGATCGCGGGCAATGGTGAAATACATGGCCGAACGATCAAACCCGAGCGCCCCCAGAAGTTGCATCTTGGCAATGGCAATGTCCTCGCAATCGCCTGTTCGGCGGCGAAGCGTGGTGCGGGCATCGGACCAATAATCCGCTTTGCCGGACGAGACCCTGTCTTCGACGTAGCGCACATGCCGGTTGGTCCAGGCATTGACGCTGGAGAGCTTTTCAAGCGTCATGGCGCCGCTGGTCGGCCCAATCAGCGCGGAAGCATAGGAAACCGAGACAGTTCCGCGGCGCACACGGTTCCATGAGCCATCCAGGGGTGTTCGTTGGATTGGCAGACGCTTGCTGGCCAGGAAGTCCTCCGAAGAAGCCTGCGGCTCGCGCATGACGGGCGATACCATTGCAAGAGTGCTGAATGGCCTGGCAAAGCCCGCACAGTTTCCGCTGCCCAAGTTCTTGGGGGCCGCGTAGGCCGCAGCCGATGCTGCGGTCGTCAGCGCCCCGGATAGCGCCTGCTGGCGGGTAATCCGTTCGAGTGCGCTTTCTTGCCCGGACATCAATGCTTGTGACTTGCTCTGAAATGTCGGGCGGGCAATGGCCGCTGGCATGCCGCCATACATCCCGGCATCCGAGCAATTGGCTTTCAGATTGGCCAGGCCCACCGAAGCGACAGCAAACACGCTGGGTGTCAGCAAAGTGCCGGGTGCGGCATGAACGGTGCCGGGCACGCCGAAAAGCGATCCGGCAGCGGCTCCAATCAGCAAGGCGAGTTTGCGCTTGGTCATGAAGCGCGTTGTCGCGCACTTTAGTCACCTTCCGGTGTGCAGGCTTGGTTAACGCACTTTTGACGGAATTCGTGCACTATCCTGTCAGTGACTGACCTGAGCGAATGAAACCAAGCGGCTCAACACGACGAAGTGCTTAGATTATACGACGGACCCGGACTGGGGGCATTGCGCTTTGTGACCGCTTCGAATTACAACCAATGGCAATAAGGGGCGCAGGGATCGCATGGGGTTGGATAGTCTTCGAGCCTTTGTAAGGCTCAGCTTGAAGCAGGTGTTGGGCATCAGCTTGCTTTTGCCCGCCGCCGCAATTCAGGCGCAACCGGCCACTTCTGTAAGCCACTGGACGCTGGCTGACCTGGGCATTCATGATACTGACCGTCCGAATAGCCCAAACATTCTCGGGACGATCGCTCTTCCGGTCCGTGCAAAGCCGACAAGCACGCGCTGGGCAAAGCTGATGATGGCCTCGCTCGACCAACCTGCCTTGATTCACGCAACTGAAGGTGCGCAAGCGCTTCCGCCCTTAGAGCAAGTCTCCTTTGTGCAATCCGCAGTCATGCATGCGGTTCGCTCGCCTTCTGGCGGCTATGATTGCTCGGACGATGGCTATTGGGCGCCTGCCAGCGAGACCCTGGTTCGCGGAATGGGCGACTGTTTCGACATCGCCATCGCCAAGATGGAAGCGCTTCGCTATCTCGGCTTTGAGACCAAGGATCTGTATTTGACGACCGGTCGTTTTGGCCCCGGCCATGCATCTGGTGCGGGACGCGAGTCCGTTGCCCTGTTGGTGAGAATTGGTGATCAGTTCTGGCTCATGGCCGAAAACTCCGAGCAACTGATCGAGGCCAATCGGCCTGACGGCAATTCCGCGCAGTATACCCCGGTTGTGACCTATGGCGTGGGGTCGACCTGGGTGCACGGGCGGCAGGTCAATCTCGCGGCGCTGGGCGGCTGATCGGGCGCACGCTGCGGCAAGCAGGCAATTCGTCGCATGTTGATGCCGGCAAATCAGACCTGAGCAACTGCTGGGCGGCCATTCTGCACATCGCTGCTCTGGCGCCCGTTTTTGCACAGCTGACGAACCGTTGCGCGCGAAGCGAGCGAGAGGATCGCGATCGCCTAATTGCCCATAGGAAGCGCAGCGGACGCGGTGTCTGAAAACTATTATAACAGTGCGTTGCAATATACTCAGATTGAATATATCACTGGTGTTGAAGGTTGCGATTGAACGCCTAAAGGCACGGCGCAACACGTTTTCGATTGGGGAGGAAATCTAAGATCATGCGCAATATTCGTATCTTAGCGCTCGCAAGCGCCAGCCTTTTGACCGTCGCGACTCCGGCATTCGCCCAGCAAACCCCGGCAGCCGATCAGGATGCTGACGAAAGCAACGAACAGATCGTTGTCACAGGTACGCTGATTCGCGGCATCGCGCCCGGCGGATCGCAAGTTCTCGGGGTCAGCCAGGAAAAGATCGCAGCGGTGGGCGCAGTATCTACCACCGATCTGGTCGCCAGCGTGCCGCAGGCCGGTAATTTCATGGCTTTCGCTGCCATTCGCGGCACCAATGGCCCGCAGTTGATGATCAACCGACCGACGCTGCGCTATCTCGGCAACACCGGATCGAGTAGCGCCAGCACACTGCTTCTGGTTGACGGGCACCGCCTTCCGGGCATGGCCATCGAGCAGTCGACCAGCGATCTCGATGCGATCGCTCCCAGCGCGATCGAGCGAATCGATATCGTCACTGACGGCGGCTCATCGACCTACGGTTCTGACGCTGTGGGCGGCGTGATGAATTTCATCACTCGCCGGCGTTTTGAAGGACTTGAAGTCAAAGGCAGCTATGGCTTTGCTGACAACTTCAATCAATTCAACGGCAGCATTCTGGCCGGCCGCACATTCGGCAATGTGAACGCCTATATTGCGTACGATTATTCTCAACATGACGGTTTGATCGGCCTCGACCGCGACTGGTCACAGAACCGGGACTGGGTCAACAATCTGCCATTCAACAACACCTGTTCGCCGGGCACTGTTCGCGCCACTGTGGCGGGTGTCACGACAAACTACGCGCTGCCAGGCCTGACTGCCGGCTTTGGCAATCGCTGCGACAACTCCGAATATCTCTCGATCTATCCGAGGGAAACCAAGCACAATGTTATGGGCAGTGTGTTGATCGATTCCGGCGGCCCGGTAAGGTTCCTGGTCAAAGGATATTACGTCAATCGCAAGACCTATTCGAATGGCGGCGAGCTTGCCGTGAATGGCCTCTCCGTGCCGCGCCTCCTGCCCAATGGCAACCCGAATCCCAATTACGTTGCCGTCCCGGGAACACCGGCGACCGAATTGTTCTTCTTCAACCTCGATCCGCTTTACGGTCCCAACACACGCGTTGACGGCTCGCTTGAATCCTACGGCATCACGCCGACGATGGAATGGGATATCGGCGGCGGTTGGCAGATGAATGCCATGTTCAACTATGGCTGGAGCAATGCCAAATACGCTAGGGATTTGGTCAATATCGCACCGCTCAGTGCGGCGGCGGCCTTGGGCAATTTCGACCCGGTCAATCTCGCAAACCCGATCAATACTCCGGCGCTGGCGCTGGCGCGTGACTGGTTCAACTATGGCCGTGCCAAGCACAATTTGGTCAATGCGCGGGCGGTTTTTGATGGGCCACTGTTCGAGATGCCGGCAGGGCCAGTGAAAGTCGCCGTCGGCGTCGAATATATGAAAGAAAGCTACAGCGGCGGAGAGTTCATCAGCGGCGCCACTTCCGCTCAAATTGCCGGGCTGACTGATGTCAAAGTCTCGCGTCACGTCGAATCGGTGTTCGGTGAACTTAACATTCCGGTTTTGGACGACCCAAGCGGCGCGTCACTGACGGTCAGCGCTTCGGGCCGTTACGATCATTACAGCGATTTCGGCAGCACGTTCAACCCGAAGATAGGTGTCAATTTCGCGCCTTTCAGTTGGCTCAAGGTACGTGGTAACTGGGGCAAGGCCTTCCAGGCACCGGGTATTTCACTGCTCTCGCAAAGAGGGAGGTCCAACTTCAGCCTGGTCCAGCCGGTCTTCTCGGTCCAAGCTGGCGTGCCCGTGGGTAATCGTACATCTCAGTTGGCACTTGCAGGGGCCGCAAATGTCCTTGAACCGCAGAAAGCCGACACCTGGTCGCTGGGCTTCGATATAACCCCGCCCGTTCTGGAAGGCTTCTCAGCTGGCCTGACTTACTACTCCATCGACTTCAAGGGCGTAATCTTTCGGCTACCGTTCACCACTGGCATCCCGTTCTATGACAACTTCCCGGGCAGCTTCGTCAATTATCCCAGTGGCGAGCAGGCGATGCTAAACTATTTTAACAAGTTGACTGCCGAGGGTGTAATCAATTCCGACGCGACTCTCGCCAGGCTTACAGGCAACACGCCACTGGAAAAATTCTCCACTGTCTATGGCGTAGCCGATGCCCGGCAGACGAACTTGGGCCGCGTCAAGACGACCGGCCTCGATTTCTACGCGCGCATGCGCAAGGAAACTGGATTTGGTGGCGTCTTTGCCGATGTATCGGGCAACTATATTCTGACTTTCCAACAGCAAGCCTTCAAAGGTGCGCCTCTAGTTTCTACTGTCGAACTAGACACCACCCGCCTGCGTGTCAGTTCCTCTCTCGGCGCCGATGTCGGCAACTTCCGTGCCCAAGTGACCTGGAACCACTCGCAGGGGTATGCGATTATCCCGATAGCGTCGAGCCTTCAGCAGAACCGGGTCGATTCGTACAATGTTTTCAATCTGTTCTTCAATTACAAGGTGCCGGGTGAAAGCCGGTTCGCCAAGGATCTGACTTTCTCGCTCAACATCGACAACGTGTTCGATCAGGATCCGCCGCTGTGGCGCAACCAGAGTTTCGTTTCCTATGGCAACGCTAATGGCTTCACGCTTGGCCGTCTTGTACGGTTCGGTGTGTCGAAAAAGTTCTAGGACCAACTTAGGCGAATGCCATGGGGCCCGGCGTTTCGACGCCGGGCCCCTTTTTTGTCATCTGGCAATAGCGCGAGCAGGGGGGCGAGGCGGAATTGGGGATTGCAACGCGCCCCAATGCGTTGGATAGGACCGCCTCGCGGACGCTTGCCAACGCGGCAGGCAGCGCAGTTGAACAGGTTCCGATGAGCAGCACTATCAGCCCCCGCACTGACTGGACGCGCGAAGAGATCGCTGCGCTGTTCGACTTGCCGTTTACCGAGCTTCTGTTCCGCGCGGCGGAAGTCCACCGCGCGCATCATGCGCCGGATGAAGTGCAACTGTGCACATTGCTTTCGATCAAGACCGGTGGCTGCCAGGAAGACTGCGGCTATTGCGCGCAGAGCGTGAAGGCCGATGCCGGGGTCAAGGCCACCAAGCTGATGGATGTGCGCGAAGTGCTGCAGTCGGCAGCGCGGGCCAAAGATGCCGGCAGCCGCCGCTTCTGCATGGGCGCGGCGTGGCGCAATCCCAAGGACCGCGACATGCCCGCGATTGTCGAGATCGTGAAGGGCGTGCGCCAGATGGGCATGGAAACCTGCATGACGCTGGGCATGCTGACCCCCCATCAAGCCGCTCAGCTCGCCGAAGCGGGCCTCGATTATTACAACCACAACATCGACACCTCGCCCGAATTCTATGGCGAGGCGATCACCACGCGCACCATGGACGACCGCCTGCAGACACTGGACCACGTGCGCGGCGCCGGGATCAACGTCTGTTCGGGCGGGATTGTGGGCATGGGCGAGACCCGGACTGACCGGGTGGGTTTCATCCACACATTGGCGACCCTGCCGCGCCATCCCGAAAGCGTGCCGGTCAATGCGCTGGTGCCAGTCAAAGGCACAGTCCTGGGCGACATGCTGGCGGATACGCCGCTCGCGAAGATCGATGACATCGAATTCGTCCGCACAGTCGCGGTGGCGCGCATCACCATGCCGATGAGCATGGTGCGGTTATCGGCAGGGCGCGAGTCCATGTCGGAGGCGACCCAGGCCCTGTGCTTTATGGCGGGGGCCAATTCGATCTTCACCGGCGACCGCCTGCTCACCGCGCCCAATGCTGGTGACGATGCCGATGCAGCGCTGTTCGCCCGGCTCGGGCTGAAGCCGATGGAGAGCGAGGAGCCACTTGCGCGCAATTGCGGCAGGCTCGAAGCGGCGGAATAATGACGGGAGAGCCGGCTTTCCCCGCGCAGGCAGCCGATCTGCATCGCCTGGAGCAGGCCGCGCGGCGTCGAAGGCTGATCGGCCGCGAGGGCGCTGACTTTTCCTCCAATGACTATCTCGGCCTGGCCGGGTCGCCTGAACTGGAAGAGGCGGCGCAGGCAGCGCTGGGGCGGGGCGTGCCGGTGGGGTCTGGCGGCTCGCGACTGCTGCGCGGCAATCACCCGGAGCATGAGGCGCTTGAGGGGGAAGCCGCGACTTTCTTCGGGGCGGAGCGCGCGCTGTGGTTTTCGAGCGGATTTTCGGCCAATTCGGCGCTGTTTTCGACTTTGCCCCAGCGGGGCGACCTGATCATTTATGATGAGCTGATTCACGCCAGTGCGCATGAAGGGATGCGGCTGGGGCGGGCAGAATGCATCGCGGTTCGCCACAACGATGCGACCGCATTTGAACTGGCGGCCCGCAACTGGCGCGGCAAGGGCGCCACGGGGCGCATCTGGATCGCGGTGGAGAGCCTCTACTCAATGGACGGCGACTGTGCGCCGCTGGGCGATCTGGCCGCGATTGCCGATCGCCATGATGCGGTGCTGCTGATTGACGAGGCGCATGCCACCGGGGTCTTCGGGCCTGAGGGCAGGGGCCTTGCAGCCCATCTCGACGGGCGTGACAATGTCATCACCTTGCGCACTTGCGGCAAGGCGCTGGGCACAGAAGGGGCGCTGGTCTGCGCACCCGCTGTCGTCGCCGATTTCCTCGTCAATCGCGGGCGCGGGTTCATTTTCTCAACCGCGCCGTCGCCGCTGATGGCGGCTTGCACCCGCGCTGCCCTGTCGCTGCTGCGCAGTCAGCCAGAGCGGCGCGAGGCGCTGTGGAACAGAGTGCGGATTGCGGGCGACGTGCTGGGCGCGGCCGGAGTCAGCATCAGCGGTTCGCAAATCATGCCGCTGATCGTCGGCGGGGATGCCGATGCCATGACATTGGCGGCTGCCGTTCAGCAGGCCGGTTTCGATGTGCGCGGCATACGCCCTCCTACTGTGCCGCAAGGCACTGCTCGGCTGCGCATTGCCATCACGCTCAATGCCACTGAAGCGGACATTCGCGGTTTGGGCGAAATGCTGGCGCAGTCAGCGCTGAGTGCGCTGCATCGCTGAGAGTTTGGCTGCCAACAAGGGCTCCTGCGCGGCGCTTTCCGCGATCAGCACCTGGTCCTGGGTCATGTCGGGTGTGTGATTGAACAAGGCCTTTGCGGCGCGGATCGCGGCGGGATCCTTGCTGGCAATTTCTCCGGCCAGCGCCAGCGCCCGCGCCAGCGGATCGCTATCGAGGTGGCTGGCAAAACCCAGCCGGAGTGCCTCTTCGCCTGAAAATTCGCGCGCCGTATAAGTCAGCTCGCGCAAGTGATCCTCGCGGACAGTCCCTCGCCACAAGGCAAAATGCCCCATGTCGGGCACGATGCCCCACTTCATTTCCATCACAGCCAAACGCGCATCGGGAGCGACAATGCGCATGTCGGCAGCGGCGGCAATTTGCAGCCCCCCGCCAAAGCACACTCCGTGCACCGCCGCGATGACCGGCACAGGCAAGTCGCGCCATGCCATGGCGGCTTGCTGGTAGAAATTGCTGCGGCCATGGCTGCGCGCGGTGAGCGAACCTTTGCCCTGCGGCAGATCGGCGAACATCGACAGATCTATCCCGGCGCAAAACCCGCGTCCTTCGCCCGACAGCACGACACATCGTACATCGCCCGATCCCGCCAGTTTCGCCGCGGCGTCGATCAACCCGGCGAACATGGGCCGGTCGAGCGCATTAAGCTTGTCGGGGCGTGACAGCTGCACGTGGGCGACGCCCTTATCCAGCATAGCTGTGGTTACACGCGGTGTTTCGGCCATTGCGCTTTCCCGATTGACGCTCATTCCGGCGATTCCCTGATGAGGCCCTGGTGGACAGCCAGCGCCAGAGGAATGTCTTCGGCGAATGGCTGGTCGGCGAAGTGCGGGGCTGGCGATGGCGAGTCACTATCTTCTGTTTGCAGCCGATAGCAACCGTCGATCGTCGTCTGCACCATCCATTCCAGCCCGACTGAGGCCAATTTGGCCCGCAGCCGGTAGACATGAACGGCGAGACTGTTGGTTTCGGGCACATAGGCCATGCGCCAGACATCGCGGATCAGTGCTTTTTTCGCAATCGCCACGCCGGGATTGTCCGACAGCCGCCACATCAGCGCGAATTCGCGCGGATGCAGACTGAGCCGGCGGCCTTGTACGAAGGCATCGCGGGCGAACAGGTCGAGCTTCAAGCCGCCGAACTGGCGAATGCGCGGCAGGCTTTCGGCCTGGGCGGCAATGCGCAGCACGCGCGCCTCGATCTCGTGCAGGTTGGTTGTCGATGCAGTGACATCGCCAAACCCATGGCGGAGCAACCTTGCGCGCGCGTTCTCGTCGTCGACGCCGATCAGCAGGATCAGGCTGCGCAGCGGCGCAAATCGCCAGTCGCTCAGTTCACGCCACTGGTCTTCGTCGAGCGTGTCGAGTTGCGCGAGTGCGGGATGACGGTGCACATCGTCGTCGGCCGTGGCGCTTTCGATCAGGGTCCAGCCGAACTGCCGGAGATCGATGGAAGGCGGAATGGACTTGGCGGAAAGCCAACGAAACAGGCGCAAGTCGGACCCCTTCCCGCGTCATGCGGTCTCTCTGCGGTCAGCATGACTGCAAGCACCTCGCGCCGCGCTCAGCGGCGGGTGGCTCTCCCAGTTTCCCCTGCTGGTCTGTCCGCCTGACGGGTTTTCTAGCGCGGGCGATGGTTCCCGCAAACAGGGTAAATACGTGGCAATGCAAGAATTTCGGTGGCTGGGTGGCGCAAGCTTTCCAGTAGTTCAGCGAGCGCGTTATTGCTTGTGCGTTGCAACAAGGGGCGATCGGGCCTAAGCAGACGCATGCAATTCACGGCCGATCGCTTGCTCCTTTTCGGGGCAACAGGTGACCTTTCCCAGCGCATGCTCCTGCCTTCGCTTTTCGCGCTCGATGTCGACAAGCGGTTGTCTGACAGCCTGACCATAATCGGCACGGCGCGCTCGGACCTCGATCAGGCGGCATTTCGCAATTTCGCACGCGAGGCGCTCGACAAGTTCCTGCCGCCGAACCGGCGGGGTTCGTATGCCCACTTTCTCAACCGGCTGGACTATCATGCGCTCGATGCCAGCAAAACCGAGGGCTTCGCTGCCCTTGCTGAGAAAGTGGGCAAGCCCGAGCAGGGCCTCGCCATATTCCTGTCGACCGCGCCAAGCCTGTTCGAGCCGACGATTGCGGGGCTCGCGGCCAGCGGCCTTGCTGGCGAGCGCACGCGCATCGGCCTGGAAAAGCCGCTGGGCACTGATCTGGAATCGAGCCGCCACATCAACGATGCCGTCGCCTCGGCCTTCACCGAAGACCGGATTTTCCGCATCGATCACTATCTGGGCAAGGAAACCGTCCAGAACCTGCTGGCGCTGCGCTTTGGCAACCTGCTGTTCGAGCCCTTGTGGAACGCGGCGCATATCGATCATGTCCAGATAACTGTCGCAGAAACTGTCGGGCTTGAAGGCCGGGTCGGTTTCTATGACGGTGCAGGGGCGCTGCGCGACATGGTGCAGAACCACATGCTGCAATTGCTCGCGCTGGTAGCGATGGAGCCGCCGGCCAGCTATGAGGCGACAGCAGTACGTGACGAAAAAGTCAAAGTGTTACGCTCGCTGCGCCTGATCAGTCCGGAGGAAACCGTCACAGGGCAATATCAGGCCGGGGCCATCGCTGGGGCGGCGGTGCCGGGCTATGCCGATGAATTGGGCCACCCTTCAACCACCGAGACTTTCGTCGCGATCAAGGCGCATATCGACAACTGGCGCTGGAAAGGCGTGCCGTTCTATTTGCGCACCGGCAAGCGCATGCCCAATCGCAAGACCGAGATATTCATCCAGTTCAAGCGCGTGCCGCACTCGATATTCGCCGGGCAGGGCGCGCGCAGCGAGCCGAACAGTCTGCTCATCGGCATTCAGCCCGAAGAAAACATCCGCCTGTCGCTGATGGCCAAGGTTCCCGGACTGGACCGGGAAGGGCTGCGGCTGCGGCCGGTGCCGCTCGACATTTCGATGGCTGATGCCTTTGCCGGGCCAATGCGGCGCATTGCCTACGAGCGGCTGCTGCTCGATCTGATTGAAGGCGACCAGACGCTGTTCGTTCGCCGCGACGAAGTGGAGGCACAGTGGGACTGGATCGATGCGATCCGGGCAAGCTGGGAAGTGCACGGGGTAACGCCCAAGACTTACACGGCAGGCAGCTGGGGGCCGACGGCAGCCATCGCGCTGGCTGAGCGCGATGGCGTGACCTGGCATGAGTAATGTGGGCATGAATGACGTGAGGCACAAGGCATGACCCGGCTCCATCCCGCAATCGAACGTGTAACTGCGCGCATCATCGAAAAGTCCCGCACCAGCCGCGCGCGCTATCTCGATCTCATGGCGCGCGAAGGCGATGCCCACGGCAACCGCACTTTCCTGTCCTGCTCCAATCTTGCGCATGGCTTTGCCGCGGCGGAAAGTGACAAGCCGTCGATAGTCTCGGGCGGGCCGAACCTTGGCATTGTCACGGCTTACAACGACATGCTGTCGGCCCATCAGCCCTATGGGCGCTATCCGGAGACGATGAAGCTCTATGCCCGCGAAGTCGGCGCAACCGCTCAGGTGGCGGGCGGCGTACCGGCCATGTGCGATGGGGTCACTCAGGGGCAGGACGGTATGGAGCTTTCATTGCTCAGCCGCGACATCATTGCCATGTCGACTGTCATCGCCATGAGCCATGCCATGTTCGATGGCATGGCGTGCCTGGGCATTTGCGACAAGATCGTGCCAGGCCTCGTTATCGGCGCGCTGCGCTTCGGCTTTCTCCCTGCGATCTTCGTGCCTTCCGGGCCGATGCCTTCGGGCCTAGCCAACCGCGAGAAGCAGAAAGTTCGCCAGCGCTATGCCGAAGGCAAGGCCACGCGCGCGGAATTGCTGGAGAGCGAAAGCGCGTCCTATCACAGCCCCGGCACTTGCACGTTCTATGGCACGGCCAATTCCAATCAGATGATGATGGAACTGATGGGGCTGCACGTTCCCGGCGCCTCGTTTGTACCGCCCAATACGCCATTGCGCTCCGCATTGACGCGGGCGGCAGTGCACCGGCTGGCGGAAATTCGCCGCGACGGCAGCGATCCCCGGCCGATGGCGCGGGTCGTCGACGAGAAGGCGCTGGTCAATGCCTGCGTCGGCCTGCTGGCGACGGGCGGTTCGACCAATCATGCGATTCATTTGCCCGCCATGGCCCGCGCGGCGGGCGTCCATATCGACTGGGCCGATCTCGACGAACTCTCCGCCGCCGTGCCGCTGATTGCGCGGGTCTATCCCAATGGCGAAGGCGATGTGAACCATTTCCACGCCGCCGGCGGCATGGGTTATGTCGTGCGTCAGCTGCTCGATGCCGGCCTGATCCATGGTGACGTGCTGACAGTCGCGGAAGGCGGCATGGCTGCCTATGCCGATGAGCCGTTCCTTGAGGAGGACGGTACGCTCGCCTGGCGGCCCGCCCCGGCGGAACCGGGCGATCCGGCAATGCTCGGCCCGGTTTCCGCGCCGTTCCTGCCGGACGGCGGCATGCGGCTGGTTTCGGGCAATCTTGGCCGCGCAACTTTCAAGACCAGCGCCGTCGATTCCTCCCGCTGGACGATTGAAGCACCCGCGCGCGTGTTTGACAGCCAGGACGGTGTCGCCGCCGCATTCAAGGCGGGTGAGCTGGACCGGGATGTCGTGGTCGTCGTGCGCTTTCAGGGCCCTCGCGCCAATGGCATGCCGGAGCTCCACAAGCTGACACCGCCGCTCGGCGTTTTGCAGGACCGTGGTTACAAGGTTGCGCTGGTCACGGATGGCCGCATGTCTGGCGCGTCGGGCAAAGTGCCCTCGGCAATCCACGTCTGCCCCGAGGCGCTCAATGCCGGGCCGCTGGCATTGCTGCGCGACGGGGATATTGTGCGGCTGTGCGCCAATGAGGGCCGGCTGGAAACCACGGCGGACCTGTCTGGCCGGACCAGCGCGCCGCCGCCGCCGCCTATGGCAGGCACGGGGCGCGAATTGTTCGGCGTGCTGCGCGCACAGGCGCCCGATGCCGAGCACGGCGCCTCGGCGATGCTGCTGGACGTTTAGATTATTCAGCGGCGGCGGAAGATAACGGTCAGGTTGTTGGCAGGCATGACCACCTGTCGCACCAGCGTAAGCCCGTACATCCGCGCGCAATGACCCACTTCCTGCAGTAGCCGCAGCCCCCAGGCGGGATTGCGCTGCCTGAGATCGGCATCGAAGGCGGCATTGCTGGGTTCCAGCACGTGGCCGATGCGGCGGAAGGGCCCGTAAAGCACCAGCGGCGCGCCCCGCGGCAGTATGCGCCCGGCGCCGCGCATCAGGCCTTCGGTGGCCTCCCACGGGCTGATATGCAGCATGTTGATGCAAAGCATCGCATCGGCGCTGGTGACGAGCCAATCGCTTGCCGATGCGTCCAGTGCGATGGGCGACAGGAGGTTGTCCAGCCCGCACGAATCCCGCCAGGCCGCGATTGAGGCGAGGGCGTTGGGATCCGGATCACTCGGCTGCCAGGTCAGGCCGGGCAACTCACGGGCGAAATGGCAGGCATGCTCCCCGGTGCCGCTCGCCAGTTCTAGAACCAGCCCTTCCTTCGGCAAAAACTTGCGCAGTACGCCCAGGATCGGATCGCGGTTGCGCACGGCGGCAAGTGCGGTGAGCCGCAGGTCGGCCTGGCCCGATTGCCTTGGGGGATTGCTGTCCATCTGTCTGTGACCTAACGGCTCACACAGTCATTTCAATCCCAGCCAAAATATTCGGAGTCGTTCATGGTCCCCCGTTATGCCCGCCCCGCGATGACCGCGATCTGGGAAGCCGAAGCGCGCTATCGCATCTGGTTCGAGATCGAGGCGCACGCGACTGACAAGATGGGCGAACTCGGCGTGGTGCCTGTCAGTGCCGGCAAGTCGCTGTGGGACTGGTGGAAGACCGAGCCGAAGATCGATGTCGCCGCAATCGACGCGATTGAGGCCGTGACCAAGCACGACGTGATCGCTTTTCTTGACTGGGTGGCGCAGCAGGTCGGGCCGGAAGCCCGCTTCATGCATCAGGGCATGACCAGTTCCGACGTGCTCGACACTACGCTGTCCGTGCAGCTGGCCCGCGCGGCGGACATTCTGCTCGAAGATATCGACGGCCTGCTCGCCGCGCTGAAGCGCCGGGCCGAAGAACACAAGTATACGCCCACTATCGGTCGCAGCCACGGCATCCACGCCGAGCCGACGACTTTCGGCATCAAGCTGGCCGAAGCCTACGCCGAATTTTCGCGCTGCAAGCTGCGCCTCGTCAATGCTCGCGCTGAAATTGCCACATGCGCGATTTCGGGAGCAGTGGGCACATTCGCCAATATCGATCCTTCGGTTGAGGCTTATGTTGCTGATAAGCTGGGTCTTGCCATCGAGCCGGTGTCAACCCAGGTCATCCCGCGCGACCGGCATGCCATGTTCTTCGCGACACTGGGCGTGATTGCCAGTTCGATCGAGCGCCTCGCCACCGAAGTGCGCCACTTGCAGCGCACCGAAGTGCTGGAGGCTGAAGAATATTTCTCGCCCGGCCAGAAAGGCTCGTCAGCCATGCCGCACAAGCGCAATCCGGTGCTGACCGAAAACCTCACCGGGCTGGCGCGCGTGGTGCGCTCGGCCGTCACCCCGGCGCTGGAAAACGTGGCGCTGTGGCATGAGCGAGACATTTCCCACTCCTCGGTCGAGCGGTTCATTGGGCCGGACGCATGCATCACGCTCGATTTCGCGCTGGCGCGGCTTACCGGCGTGGTCGACAAGCTGCTGGTCTACCCCGAGCGCATGCAGAAGAATCTCGACCGTATGGGCGGGCTGGTTCACTCGCAGCGGGTTTTGCTGGCGCTCACCCAGGCCGGTCTCTCCCGCGATGATTCCTATCGTCTCGTCCAGCGCAATGCGATGAAAGTATGGGAAAGCGACGGCCAGCTTTCGTTGCTCGACTTGCTCAAGGCCGATCCCGAAGTAAGCGCGGCGCTCAGCGCGGCCGAACTCGAAGACAAGTTCAACCTCGATTACCACTTCAAGGCCGTCGATCACATCTTCGAGCGCGTTTTCGGAAAATAGGCGCGGCCTTCCCTTGACCGGGATTCCCGCCTAGCATCGGTGCAAGACCATAGGTTGCGAACGAGGTTGCCATGCAGATCATCCGAACGACCGTGTGGGTGCTGGTGCTCGTTGCATTGGCGTTGTTCTCGTTCAACAACTGGAATCCGGTGGAAGTGAAGATTTGGGAGGGTTTGATCTTCGAGACCAAGCTGCCCGCACTGGTGCTGTTTTCTTTTCTGCTGGGCCTGTTGCCGATGTGGCTCTTGGCCAAGGCAGGCAAGTGGCGGCTTAACCGGCGGATCAATGCGCTGGAAAATTCCGTCCTCGCCAACAGTCCCGTGCCGCCGCTCGCCACGACCACCCAGCTCGATGCCGCAGTGGCAGCCAACGAAAGCCTGAAATCCTGACATGAGCAATCCGATCTATCTTGCGCTCGATATTCCCCGGCTGGATGCCGCCGAAGCCCTCGTGCGCAAGGTCAAGGGGCACGTCGGCGGGATCAAGCTGGGGCTCGAATTCTTCTGCGCGCATGGCCACCACGGCGTGCTGGAGATTCACAAGCATGGCTTGCCGATCTTTCTCGACCTCAAGCTGCATGACATTCCCAACACTGTCGCTGCCGCGATGCAGGCGATTCACGTGCTCGAACCGGCGATTGTCACGGTTCATGCGGCCGGCGGGCGGGCGATGATGGAAGATGCCAAGGCTGCGGCGGGGGAGCGCTGCAAGGTCGTCGGCGTGACTGTGCTGACCAGCCTCGATGAGGCGGATCTTGCCCGCACAGGCGTCAAGGGCGATCCGCACGAGCAGGCGCTGCGGCTGGCGGAACTCGCGCGCGAGGCGCAGCTCGATGGCATTGTCTGTTCGGGCCATGAAGTCGCCGCGATCCACAAGCAGTGGAAAGACGGTTTTCTCGTCGTGCCGGGCCTGCGCCCTGCCAATGGCAATCTCGCTGACCAGAAGCGCACGGTCACGCCATCGGAAGCGCGCAATGCCGGGGCAAGTGTGCTCGTCATCGGCCGCCCGATTTCCCGGGCCGAAGATCCCGCTGCAGCGGCGAGGGCGATCGAAGCCACGCTGTAATTGGCTCCGCGAATGCGGAACCAACCGAGACATCACGCATTCATCTGGTGAATCGCAGGGGATTTCACGCGGTCAATTGTTGCGCCGACTTTGCGCACTTTCGCACCAGGAAAGGATTTTTCATGAAGCGACAGTTTAAAGCGGCTCTTGCACTGGCAGCGGTACAGGCTGTTCTTATGCCGGCAGTCGCCTCCGCGCAGCAAGTCGGACCGACTCCAGTCATGGCGCCGGGCAGCACTTTGCTCACCCTGACTGGCGAAGGTCGGGCCGAGCGCGCGCCGGATATCGCCCAGTTCAATGCCGGCGTATCCAGCACAGGCCCCAATGCTGCCGCGGCGCTCGCTGCCAACGCGGCGGACATGAACCGCGTTATCGCAGCGCTGAAACGCGCCGGTATTGCCGGCAAGGACATTCAGACCAGCAATCTCAGCCTCAGCCCGGTCTATGCGCCGCAGCGGCGCCTTCCCGATGGCACTGTCGAGCCAGAGCAGCCGCGCATCATCGGCTATCAGGTCAGCAACACGGTGAACGTGCGCCAGCGCAGGCTGGCTGACTACGGCAAGGTGATCGACACGCTCGTCACAGCCGGGGCCAATCAGGTCAACGGGCCCAGCTTCGAAATCGACAAGCCCGACGCGGCGCTGGCGGAAGCAAGAACCGCCGCGCTGGCCAAGGCGCGGGCGACGGCAAACCTCTATGCCGCCGCTGCGGGCATGCGGGTGGTGCGCATCCTGACAATTGCGGAATCGGGCGGTTATGCTCCGCAGCCGATGTACCGCCAATATGCCATGGCCGCAGGCGCGCCGCCGCCAGCGCCGCCGCCGTCACCGGTAATGCCTGGCGAAGTGTTAGTCGCAATGAATGTGACAGTGCAATTCGAACTTGCACCTTGAGCTGACTGTCACGCCGGATCGGCACAGATCCGGTGGCCGATGGGCGCAAAACCGCCGTGGCCATCGCGCCAGAAGCTGACTTTGCCTTGCGCAATGATGGCCCAGGCGCGGCCATCGCCGCTGGCGTGTTCACAGTCAGTGGCGGAAGGCGAGGGGTGCCCCTGCGGGTGCGAATGGTAATAGCCCAGCAGTTCGGGTCCGCCGCTGCGCGCGGCGCGGTGCGCGGCGAACAGCGCGACGGGATCGATCTCGAAATGGCGGCTGGGATCGGGTGCGATATTGCTGGCGGGCCTGGCTTCCAGGACCCGGCCAGAGCGCCCGAGCAGCAGGCCGCAACACTCATTGGGCGCGGCCAAAGCCGCTTCTGCAAGCAGTGTTGCAATCGTGCCACTTGTCACTTCGATCTCCATACCCATCTGCCTAGCAATGGAGCAGGGGGAAAGCATCATCGAAGGCGTTATCGCCTCTGGGGGGGAGCGGCTGGACAAGGCGCTGGCCCTGGCGAGCGGCCTGTCGCGCGAGCGGGTCAAGGCGCTGCTGGGCGAAGGGCGGATCACGCTTGGCGGTAAACCCGCTCTGCAGGCCTCGACCAAACCGGATGAGGGCACGCCTTTCCGTATTGTCGTCCCCCAAGCCATCCCAGCCGAAGCCGTTGCGCAGGATATCGCGCTGACAATCGCCTATGAGGACGATGATCTGATTGTCGTCGACAAGCCTGCGGGACTGGTCGTCCATCCGGCAGCGGGCAATGCCGATGGCACGCTGGTCAACGCCCTGCTGCATCATTGCCGGGGCCAGCTTTCCGGCATTGGCGGCGTCGCCCGCCCGGGCATTGTCCACCGCATTGACAAGGACACTTCGGGCCTGCTCGTCGTCGCCAAGAGCGATGCCGCGCACGAAGGGCTGGCAAAGCAGTTTGCCGATCACTCGATCGAGCGCGCCTATCTGGCGATTGCTGCTGGCCGGCCCAATCCTACCTCGGGTACAGTGCGCGGCAACATTGCCCGCTCGGCCACGGATCGCAAGAAAATGGCCCTGGTGGGCGAAGGGCGCAACGGAGAGACAAGGGGCAAGCATGCGGTTACGCATTACCGCCTGCTCGAGGCTCTTGGTGCCGCCTCACTGGTCGAGTGCCGACTCGAGACGGGCCGCACCCATCAGGTGCGCGTTCATCTTGCATCCATTGGCCATGCGCTATTGGGCGATCCGGTTTATGGGCGAACACCAGCCAATCTTCGGCCGCTGCTTGGCCGACTCGACTTTCGCCGGCAGGCGCTCCACGCCGCCCGCCTCGGCTTCATACATCCTTGTTCCGGCGAGAAAATCTCCCTCTCCAGCGATCTGCCCGACGACATGCAACGTCTTGTCATCGAATTACGGAACACAAGCTGAACTTCCTGTGTTATTAGAAGTGCCATGTGGCGGCCACCGGGGGATGCCTTTAAAGGGTCTCTTAACGGCCAGCCGACAATGAAAGGACGGTCGACTCGAAATGCCCCAAGCCAAGACACGCCTTCCCGCGAAACGCGACCGGAGCACAGCTATGCTGGCGCCCACGCTTGGCGGTGAAGCCGGCCTTAATGCCTACCTTGCCGAGATCAAGAAGTTCCCGATTCTTGCGCCCGAGCAGGAATACATGCTCGCCAAGCGCTTTCAGGAACATCAGGATCCCGATGCTGCGCGCCAGCTGGTTACCAGCCACTTGCGCCTCGTTGCCAAGATCGCAATGGGCTACCGCGGCTATGGCCTGCCGGTTTCCGAGCTGATCTCCGAGGGCAACATCGGCCTGATGCAAGGCGTCAAGAAGTTCGAGCCCGATCGCGGCTTCCGTCTGGCCACATACGCAATGTGGTGGATCAAGGCCTCGATTCAAGAGTTCATCCTGCGCAGCTGGTCGCTGGTGAAAATGGGCACCACGGCAGCGCAGAAGAAGCTGTTCTTCAACCTTCGCCGGATGAAGAAGAATCTCGATGCCTACGAGGATTCCGATCTCCACCCGGATGACGTGAAGACCATTGCGACCAAGCTCGGCGTGTCCGAGGCGGAAGTGGTCAACATGAACCGCCGGATGATGCTGGGCGGCGATGCCAGCCTCAATGTCTCGCTGCGCGACGATGGCGAGGGTCAGTGGCAGGACATTCTGGCCGACGACAATCCGCTGCAGGACGAAACCGTGGCCGAAGCGGAAGAGGCTGGCCTGCGCCATGCACTTCTGGCCGAGGCGATGGCCGACCTCAATGAGCGCGAACGCCACATTCTGGTTGAGCGCCGGCTGATCGAAGAGCCCAAGACGCTGGAAGAACTTAGCCAGGTCTACAATGTCAGCCGTGAACGGGTTCGCCAGATCGAAGTCCGCGCGTTCGAAAAGCTGCAGAAGGCCATGCTGCGGATTGCCAACGATCGCAGGCTCCTGCCGGCTCTGGCCTGAGCGCGCGGCATAAGGCGATTCCCTCGCTGATCGCGATGTTGTAGGCTCGCCGGCAATGGCGCGAACCATTCCATCTCCCTTGCGCCCGGGCCGCCTCGGCCCGGTGCGCCGCGTCTGGCAGTGGCTGGTTCGCGCAGTGGTTATTTTCGTCGTGGTGAGCATTGCCATGACCGCTATCTACCGCGTCGTTCCGCCGCCCGTCACTTTGACCATGTTGCTCGACCCGAATGGCTTCGACAAGGATTGGACCTCGCTGTCACGGATAGACCGAAACATGGTCGCGGCCGTGATTGCCGGGGAGGACGCCAAGTTCTGCGAGCACAGCGGATTTGATTCCGAAGCGATCGAAAATGCGATGGAGCGCAACGCGCGGGGCGGCAGGCTGCGCGGGGGCTCGACCATCAGCCAGCAGACCGCCAAGAACGTGTTCCTGTGGCAAGGCAGCGGCTGGAGCCGTTACTTGCGCAAGGGCCTGGAAACCTGGTTCACGTTCCTGATCGAGACGCTGTGGGACAAGCGGCGGATCATGGAAGTCTATCTCAACGTCGCCGAGACCGGGATAGGCACCTACGGCGTCGAGGCCGCCTCACAGCGCTATTTCAAGCACTCTGCGGCGCAGCTTTCCCGTGTCGAGGCCGCGCGCATCGCCGCCGCGCTGCCCAGCCCGAAAAAGCGTGCGGTCGTCGGTGCTAAAGGCTTCACTCGCCGGCACGGCAACGTAATTGCCGCGCGCAGCGGTGTGGTCAGAAACAGCGAGCTTGACGGCTGCGTCTACGATTAGACGTCAGCTGCCGAGGTCAGTTGCCGTGAGCGTATAGCCCCCATCGGTTTCGCCGATGCCGAAGCTCTTGATGCGAACCAGCAACTGGCCGGTGCTCCGCGCAGTGAAGTTCAGCTTTTCGGTGCCGCTGGTGCCATCATCCTGTGACTTGATGTCGGCATAGCCAGCATCGGGCTTGTCGGAGCCATCTTCCGCTTCAACCGGGTTGGGGAGGCCAATGCCGACCACCCCGTCATAGGGCGCGGTAAGGTCGAGGCGGTAGGAGTGACCGGCCACGACCGGCAGGACATAAAGCTTGGTGTCGTCGCCGCCAGTCAGACGTCCGGCGACTTGCGTGCCGATGCTGAGCCTGACGGGGGCAGGCGGCGGCGGCGGGGCTTCGGAGCGCGCCAGGCTGAGCTGGAATTCGCCCGGATCTTCCGACAGCGAATCGACCTGTACATAGTAAGTGCCCGTCACCGGCAACTTGCGGCGGATCATTGGATTGAGGCCGTCACTGTCGTCATTCTCGGCGATCTTGGCATAGTCGCCTGCCTTGTCCGGCCCCGCCAGGCGAAGCACCGTGTCTTTTTCCGACTTGGCCTTCAGCATCACCCATTGTCCGGCCGTACCGGCAAAGGAAAAGACCATCGGCGCGCCCGAAGAGGTGATGCCTTTCTGCTCGCCCGGCAGCACGGCCGAAACGACCGGCGCTGGCGTGGTGCCTCCGGCGCGGCGCCGCACAAGTACTTCGCGCGGCTCGTCACTGGACGTGACGGCAATGGTGTAGCGCCCGGCGCGCGGGGCGACGAAGCGGAGGCGTTCGCCGTCCGTCGTGGTGACAGTGCTGCCGCCCTTCTCGAAGACTTCTCCGGGCTGCGGCGAGAGGACCGTGCCTGCGGCATCGCAGATCTTCAGCGCGCGCGGCGCGGCATTGGCAGAGCCTTCTCCATGCTCGTGATCGTCTTCACCGTCATCGCCGGTAGTCGGTCGGGCGGCGGGCTTGAGGCTGGCAAGATCGACAATGACGCCTTCGTTTGCGGCAAGATCGACAGCAAATGCGCGGGCGCCGCCGGGAGCAACTTCGGCTACAGTGCCAACCGAAACGCTGGCCGTGCCGGGCGAGGGGCAGGTGGCGGCCTGGGCCTGCGCAATCGGCGCGAGAGCGACGGCGGCAAGAAGCGCAACGGCGCGGCGGCAATGCTGTGTAATCATGGATCGGCTCCCCCTGGACCAAGTGGGACGATCATGCCCCCGTGGACAAATAAAGCCAAGTCCCATGAATGCTCGATTAAAAAAGGGGGAAGGTGGTGGCCTTCCCCCGTTTCTGTTTGCAGCGTCAATTACTCAGAAGCTGAAACGAACCCCGATGCGGATCGTATAGAGCGACTGGCTCGGATAGACTGCATCAGCTGGATCAGTGAACTGCTGTGTTCCGTTCACTGACACGGTCTGATTGGGCGTATAGCGATATTGCACGCATGGCTGACTTGCGTTGGCAGCCGTGGCGGCACCGGGCGCAGTGCCAGTGGGAACGGCGCTCGTCAGGCAGGAAACCTGCACCGGCGCAACCGCATAAGGGAACGCATATTCGCGCACCTGGCCCCAGTTGCGGTTGAGCAGGTTGGTGAAGTTCTCGATGTCGGCAAAGAGCTTGAGCTTCGAGCGACCGACAAGCGGAATTTCCTGCGAGATGCTGAGGTCGATCTTCGTCACCCAGTTCGAGCGGAAGGCGTTGCGTGGGGCGATCTGCCCGCGATACTGCGCCAGGCCGCTGCGATTGATGAAATCATCGAACAGGGCGGCATTGGTCGCATTGTCGAACGAGACCTTGGGATCGTTGATGCCAGTGGGCACATAGAGCAGATAACGGTTCTGTTCGCGCGTGCCGGGATTGACGACGCCGAACACCGTTGAGCGGCTGGCCGTGTCGCGCATGGTGAAGCTGTAGGGGTGGCCCGTACGGGTTTCGCCGAACAGAGTGAGTGTGGTCTTGTTGTCGCCAAAGAAAGCGTGGCTGTAGGAAAGGTCGAACTTGATCGCGTTGTCGACCTGATCGTTGCTGGTGCCATAGGCCGGACCATTGCCATCGAGCGAAACGCCCGCGCCATAGTTCGAAGTGGCAGTCGACGATGTCGCCGGGTTGTCGTCCTTGATATTGGCGTGGGTATAGCTGACGCCAGCGTTCAGTCCGAAGTCAAAATCCTTCCTCGCGCGCAGCACGAAAAAGATGCCGCGGCCCTTGGTCGAATTGGTGAGGAAAATGTCAGCATTGCTGTCGGAAAATGAGGTCAGCGGCGTGTAACGCGTGCGGCCGTCAGGCGTAAGCGTGCCATTGGCCTGGACGCGCAGATCGCGGAAATAGACTTGCTGCAGCACCCGCGAATAGAGCACGTCCGCGCCAAGTTCCCACCCGGAACCCAGGAAACCCAGCCGGTCCGGCGTCCAGTCTGCCGAGAGCGTCGCGCGCAGCTGGCGCGGCAGCTTGAAGTTGGGATCGAGCGCGTTGGTCGGCGCAGTGGGCGACAGGGCAACCGCGCCGAGCACGGTATTGGCCGCGGCGGGAATGGCCGCGCCATTGACGCCCGTCAGGATGGCTGCGCCGCTGGCGTTGTTGTAGGAGCCGTTGTTGAGCTGCTGGATATCGATGGCATTCGTCAGCACGCCGGTGTTCGAAAAGCTGTTCGACACATAGACATCAGGCGTGCCGCCGGCGAATACGCCAATGCCGCCGCGGAAATTCAGCTCGCGCGTGGGCTTGAAAGTGAAAGCGAGGCGGGGCTGCAGCGCGCCCAGTCCGTTGACGAAACGCGTGTTGTCGAAGCCATAGCGGCCAGCGAAAACAGTGTTGAGCACTGGCCGGCTGCTGCCACCGTAAAAGTCATAGCGCAGGCCAAGATCGACATTCAGCTTATCGCTGATCCGCCAGCTGTCCTGAAGGCCGAGCGTATAGGCCTGATAGGTGAATGTCGCCGCGGCATCGTTGGCGTTGAACGTGACCGGATTGGTCTGGTAGCGGAACCGCTGCGCGTTGCGCGCCTGAAAGTCGGCGATTGAATCGAAGTAATAATAGCCCGATGAGCGCTGCACGAACGAGTTGAATGACTTGGTGTGCTGGAACTCGAAGAAGGCCTTCACGTCGTGTTCGCCCAGCTTGAGCCTGCCCTGCAGAATGCCGCCCCAGCTCTCCACGCGCAGGGCATTGGTCTGGCGCGAAATGTCGGGGCCGAACGAAACGGTAGCAGCGGTCGAGGGGCAGTTGATGCTGGCAGAACTGGCTGCACCGAGATCGCCTCGGTCGGACGTCGGCGCCGTGCAGACCGCCATCTCGGCGAAGCCGCGACCGAGCACCGGATCCTGACCGCGCACGTAATTCTTGTAAAAGCCGCGCGCCTCTGTCGAGAATTTGTCGCTCCAGTCGGAATTGAGCTGGATGACGCCGGTGTGCAGCTTGTTGCTCTTGTAATAGCTGTTCGACAGCAGGCTGAGGCCGCCCGGCGCAGTGACGAACGTGTTCGCCGTGTTGTCGATCACCGAATCCTTGGCATACATGTAAGTTGCCGAGGCGCGCTGGGTTGAAGATATGTTCCAGTCGAGCCGTGCCACAAGTCGGTCGTCACTGTCGCCGTTGCTTTTGGCCACACCGCCGGTGTCATAGTTGTAAGTGGACTTGGCGATCTGGGTGATATTATCGACTTGCGCCTGTGTCAGCGTGGGAACCGCCTGACCGGCATTGTTGTCTCCGGGCCCTTGCGGCAGCGGCTTGCTGGCGCGCAGCCGCTCGGCAGAGACCATGAAGAACAATTTGTCCCTGATGATCGGGCCCGAAATTTCTGCGCCAAAATTCTTGTAGGTGTAGTTCGGCAGGACTACGTCGCCCGTCGGGATGTTTGGCCCCGGCTTGGTGCGTTTGCCGTTGAGTTCGTCTGAACTGTAGGCAAAGAAGCCAGTGCCCTGCCAGTCGTTCTTGCCCGAGCGCAGCACGATGTTGATCGATCCGCCCTGGAAGTTGCCTTCGCGAACGTCGAACGGCGCGACTTTGGCCTGGAACTGGCCAATGGCGTCAATCGGAATGGGCGAGCGGCGGCTGGGCAGGCCGTCGGGATTGATGCCAAAGCTGTCGCTGATCGCCACGCCGTCGACTGTGAAACGGTTGTAGCGCGGGTTCTGGCCAGCAAACGAGATTGCCCGGTCCCCGGTAGGCGTGTCATCAAGGCGGGCAAATGGATCGCGGCGCGACAAGTCGCGGATGTCCCGGTTAGTGCTGACCGCACTGGCGATTGTCTCGGTGTCGAGCACGGTCGCCGGACCCTGACTGATCGAGCCCGCACCTTTGATCCGGGCGGCGGAAACCACGATTTCGGTGCCCCCTGACGAGGCCGAGTCGAGGTCGATCGGCAGCTCGTATGCCTGCGTCAGCACGGTCACGACGTCCGTGACGCGAGTGGAGCCAATGCCCGGCGCAGTGACTGTGACCGTATAGTTGTCCCCCGCACTCAGGCCCGAGACAGTGAAGCTGCCGGAAGGCTCGGTCACGACCGTGCTTTTCGCGCCTGTCTGCGTGTCGAAAATCTCGACTGTGGCGCCGCCCACGGGCGCTCCGGCATTGGTGACTGTGCCGCGAATGGTGGATGTGGTTTCCTGCGCGGCTGCTGGCGTTGTCAGGGCACAGGCCACTGAAAGGCAGGCGGCGGATGCGGCAAGATAGAAGCGGAACTGCATGGCCTTATCCCTCATAACAAGCCGGCCTCGGGGGCCGGGGCGAGGCGCTGGAACGCCTGGTTGCTGTTAAACGGACGAAATATTGCGAGCTCGGTGATGGCCCCAGCGACTTCCCCCGCCGCATCAGGCCATGACCCGGCAAGTTACTTACAAATATGACAGGAGCAAGTCGGCGTCGGCCGAATCCCGGCAATCGGGAGTTGGCCAGCCTCGCCGCACGCGCGATTCTTGCTGCGCTGCGACATATGTGCAACAGCCGCATTCATGAGCGCGGGTCATCACCATCACGGCCATCAGCATGGCGATGAACATGGCCACAGTCATGGTCACAGCCACGGCCACGGGCATGATCTTGGCGGCGGAGGGCGCGCCTTTGCCTTGGCGATTGGCCTGAATGCCTGTTTCGTCGTGGCAGAAGTGGCGGCAGGCGTCGTCAGCGGTTCGATGGCGCTCATCGCCGATGCGGGCCACAACTTGTCCGACGTGCTCAGCCTCGTGCTGGCCTGGGCGGCGAGCCGGCTGGCCCAGCGCCCGCCCTCGGCCCGCTATACTTACGGCCTCAAGAGTTCGTCGATTCTGGCAGCGATTGCCAATTCGGCGCTGATCTGGATCGCGCTGGGCGCGATTCTGGTCGAAACCTTGCGGCGACTGGCTGACCCGGCACCGGTCGCCGGGACGACCATGATGCTGGTGGCAGGCATAGGCATTGTCGTGAACGGGGCGAGTGCGATGCTGTTTGCCGCCGGCCGCGCGCATGACCTCAATTTGCGTGCCGCGTTTCAGCATCTGGCGGCGGATGCGGCAGTGTCTGCCGGCGTGGTTCTTGCGGGATTGGGCGTGATGCTGACTGGTCAGCGCTGGATCGATCCGGTGACTTCGCTGATCATTGTCGCTGTAATCGGCTGGGGCAGCTGGGGCCTGCTGCGCGATTCGGTGCGCATGGGCATGCTGGCCGTGCCCGACCGGATCGACGAGAGCGCGGTGCAAGCCTTCCTGGCCGGGCAATCGGGCGTCAGCGCGGTGCACGATCTGCACATCTGGCCAATGAGCACCACGGAAACCGCACTCACTGCACATATAGTCATGCCCGCCGGCCATCCGGGCGATGCGTTCCTGCGCGGCCTGTCGGATGAATTGCATCGGCGCTTTGCCATCGGCCATCCCACGCTGCAGATCGAGACGGGCACCGATGAGGCATGCGCGCTGGAAAGCGCGGCAATCGTATGAGGGCGTTGTAGCAGGCAGGAGCAGAGGATGACGGAACAAACCCGTGAGGGCGGCTGCGGCTGCGGCTCAGTGCACTACCAAGTGCGCGGCGAGCCCATTTTTACCAATAATTGCCATTGCACCCAGTGCCAGCACCAGACCGGCTCGACCAGTGTAGTCAACGCCTTCTTCGAGATGGAGCGGATCGCGCTCCTGTCAGGCGAGCTTGCGGAGAATACAGTCCTGGCGGGGAGCGGCGGGGCGCACATCATCGTGCGCTGCATGGCCTGTGGCACTGCCCTGTGGAGCCACTATCCGCGCATGGGTCGCAAGGGTGCCGGGGTGCGCGTGGGCACGCTGGATGATCCTGCCAGTGTCACCCCCGATGCGGTGATTTATGTCTCGGAAAAGATGCCTTGGGTGGCGCTGCCCGAGGGCATTCCCGCCTTCGATAAGTATTATGATTTCGCCGAAGTGCTGCCGCCTGTGCGGCTGGACAGGCTGAGGAATTTAAGCAGGCGTCCGGATTGAACGATTTCCTTCGTCATTCCCGCATTCGCGGAAATGACGAAGCCCAGACCGGACTAAATTACGCGGCTCAGGCCGCTTCTTCCTTGCCCTTCAGCACTTGCACAGGCTCCTTGCGGCCATCGACCACATCCTTGTCGACTACCACTTCGGAGAGGTTCTCCGTGGTCGGCAGGTCGAACATGGTGTCGAGCAGGATGCCCTCGACAATCGAGCGCAAGCCACGGGCGCCGGTTTTGCGCTCGATAGCTTTCTGAGCGATCGTTTCCAGCGCGTCGTCGGTGAAAGTCAGCTGCACGTCCTCAAGCTCGAACAGCTTCTGGAACTGCTTGACCAGCGCATTCTTCGGCTCGCTGAGGATCTTGACCAGCGCCGTGATGTCGAGGTCTTCCAGCGTCGCGATGACGGGGAGGCGGCCGACGAATTCTGGAATCAGGCCGAACTTCAGCAGGTCTTCAGGCTCTGCCTTCTGCAGCAGCTCGCCCACGCGGCGCTTGTCCGGATCGGCGACATGCGCGCCGAAGCCGATCGAACGCTTCTGCAGGCGGTCGGCAATGATTTTTTCCAGGCCCGCGAAAGCGCCGCCGCAGATGAACAGGATGTTGGTCGTGTCGACCTGCAGGAATTCCTGCTGCGGGTGCTTGCGGCCGCCCTGCGGAGGAACCGAGGCCGTGGTGCCTTCCATCAGCTTCAGGAGCGCCTGCTGCACGCCTTCGCCTGAAACGTCGCGGGTGATCGAGGGGTTCTCGGCCTTGCGGCTGATCTTGTCGATCTCATCGATGTAGACAATGCCGTGCTGCGCCTTTTCGACATTGTAGTCGCTCGACTGCAGCAGCTTGAGAATGATGTTTTCAACGTCCTCGCCGACATAGCCCGCTTCAGTCAGCGTCGTGGCGTCGGCCATGGTGAAAGGCACGTCGAAAGTCTTGGCGAGTGTCTGCGCGAGCAGGGTCTTGCCCGAACCCGTCGGACCGACGAGCAGGATGTTCGACTTCTGCAGCTCGACATCGCCGCCCTTGCCGCTGTGCTTCAGGCGCTTGTAGTGGTTGTGAACGGCAACCGAAAGGACGCGCTTGGCGCGGTCCTGGCCGATCACATAATCGTTCAGTGTCTCGAAAATGTCACGCGGGCTGGGTACGCCGCCATCCTTCTTGCCGGCGATGCCAGCCTTGGTCTCTTCGCGGATGATGTCATTGCACAGCTCGACGCATTCATCGCAGATAAACACGGTCGGCCCGGCAATGAGCTTGCGCACTTCGTGCTGCGATTTGCCGCAGAAGCTGCAGTACAGCGTGCTTTTCGCGTCGGACCCAGTCAATTTCGTCATGCTTTTTCCTATAGGCCCCCGCTAACAACTGCGGGGACCGACTCGCCAAGCTTAGCCCTGCGAGCGTGATTTTCAACTCCATGCCTTAGCACGGCAAGCTTGCGCGCGGCTGAAGCGGCAAGGTTGATTATTCCTTTGCTCCAGCGTCCTTGCCGCCGTTGTCGGCTTTGTCGCCATCCGGGCGGCTCTCGAAAACCTTGTCGACAATCCCGAACTTCAGCGCTTCCTCGGCCTCGAGGAACGTGTCGCGGTCCATCGCCTTTTCAATGCCAGTCAGGCTCTGGCCGGTGTACTTCACGTAAAGCTCGTTCATGCGGTGGCGGATGCGCAGGATTTCCCGCGCCTGGATCTCGATGTCGCTGGCCATGCCGCGCGCGCCGCCCGAGGGCTGATGCACCATGATGCGGGCATTGGGAAGGGCAATGCGCATGCCCGGCTCGCCGGCAGCGAGCAGGAAGCTGCCCATTGAGGCGGCCTGGCCGATGCAGACCGTGGAAACGCGCGGGCGGATGTATTGCATGGTGTCATGGATCGCCATGCCGGCCGTGACCGCGCCGCCGGGCGAATTGATGTACATCGAGATATCCTTGGAAGGGTTCTCACTCTCCAGGAACAGCAGCTGAGCAACGATCAGCGAGGCCATGTGATCCTCGACCTCGCCCGTAATGAAGACAATGCGCTCACGCAGCAGACGACTAAAGATATCGAAGCTGCGTTCGCCGCGGCTGGTCTGCTCGACGACGACAGGCACAAGCGCGCCAGTGATGGGGTCCTGGGAGAACTTTCCCTGGGTGCCGTAGACTGGGCCGCTGTTGTGGCCGAACAGATCGATCATGGTAATCCTCATTTCGCGTGGGACGCCTATGTCGCGCGGGGATGCGCGATGTTCAAGGGCATTAACTGCTTTTTCGGCTCCCGCATGGCCTGAAATCCGATTTTGACGCGAGGCCGACAAAATTCTCTCTCTTGATGATTCCGGTCAATTACACATGCCGCGATGGGTGGAAGGCTGCGCTGTATCACTGGAACTGCAAGGGAATTTGACGATGTCTCGCAATGAAGGAACGATGGACCGCGCCTTGCGCGTGATTTTCGGGCTGGTTCTCATCGTTATGGCCGCGCGCGGGCTTTACACGCCGTGGACCTGGATCGGCGTTGTCCCGCTGCTGACCGGACTGGTCGGTCTGTGCCCGCTCTACTCGCTGCTTGGGGTGAGCACCTGCCGCGTGCGCTGACGCTGCCCGCCTGAAAAGCAAAGGCTCCGCAAACGCCCTGTTCGCGGAGCCTGTCGCTGTTATCCGTTTGAAGGACCGGATCAGTCCTTCTTGGCAGCGGCTTTCTTGGCCGGGGCTTTCTTGGCAGGAGCATCAGCCTTGTCGGCGGGTTCCTTCTTGGCCTTGGCTTCCTTAGCCGGCTTTTCTTCCTTGGCGGGCTTCTCTTCCTTGGCAGGCTTGGCTTCCTTGGCTTCCTTGGCTTCCGCTTTCTTTGCCGGAGCCTTTTTAGCGCTCTTGGCCGGAGCCGGGGTGGCCCCTTCTTCAGCCTCAATCGCGGCTTGCAGTTCTTCGCGCGTCACTTCGCGCTCGGTCACTTCCGCCTTGTCGAACAGGAAGTCGACGACTTTGTCCTCGTAGAGCGGTGCGCGCAGCTGGGCGGCGGCCATGGGATCGGAGGCAACATATTCGGCGAACCGCTGACGGTCTTCCGGGCGGTATTGCTGGGCCGCCTGGCTGACCAGCATCGACATTTCCTGATTGGTCACTTCGACGCCATTGACCTGGCCGATTTCCGAGAGGAGCAGTCCCAGGCGCACGCGGCGCACGGCAATGCTGCGATAGTCTTCCTTCTCGGCCTCGATTTCCTTCAGCGCGGCCTCGGGATCTTCCTCCCCGCGCGTCTCCTGAAGCAGCTGCTGCCAGATCTGGTTGAATTCCGCCTCGACCATAGTCGGCGGCACATCGAAGGTGTGGCCCGCAGCCAGCTGATCGAGCAGGGCGCGCTTCATCTGCGTGCGGGTGAGGCCTGCCAGTTCCTGTTCCAGCTGGCCGCGCAGCAGGCCCTTGAGCTGATCAAGGTCCTTCAGGCCCAGGTTCTTGGCGAAATCGTCATCGATCTTGGTTTCGCCGGGCACTTTGACGGCATGAACCTTGATGTCGAAAGTCGCTTCCTTGCCCTTCAGGTTCGGGGCGGGGTAGTCTTCGGGGAAAGTCACGGTGATGACGGTTTCATCGCCAGCCTTCACGCCGACAAGCTGTTCCTCGAAGCCCGGAATCAGGCGGCCAGCGCCCAGTTCGATGGCCTGGTCCTCGGCCTTGCCGCCGTCGAACTCGACACCGTCGATCTTGCCGACGAAATCGCAGACGACCTGGTCGCCGTTTTCGGCCTTCTTGCCCTTCTTGGCTTCAGTGAAGCTCTTCTGACCGGAAGCGAGGCGGTTGAGCGATTCTTCGACTTCGGCGTCGCTGACGGGCACTGTCAGCTTTTCGAGCGCAAGGCCTTCGAGCGAGGGCGCCGTGATCTGCGGCAGCACTTCGAGGCTGACCGAAAGCTCGACATCCTTGCCCTGTTCATAGCCTTCGCCCAGCGAGACGTTGGGCTGCATGGCCGGACGCAGCTTCTGCTCGGCAACCAGCTTGTCCATTGCTTCGCGAATCGAGCTGTTCAGCGCGTCCTGATGCAGGGCGGGGCCGTGCATCTTGCGCACCAGATTGGCAGGAACCTTGCCGGGACGGAAACCGGGCATGCGCACTTGCGGGGCGAGGCGCTGCACTTCGACATCGAGCCGCTGCTCGATCAGGCTTGCCGGTATCTTGACCGAATAAGCGCGCTTCAAACCATCACTGGCGGTTTCGACAATCTGCATGACCAATCAATGCCTTTTCATAGTGGCTGTGGTGCTTCGACCTTGCCTGGCGCATCCTGCGGAAATTGGTGCGGGCGAAGGGACTCGAACCCCCACATCTTGCGATACTGGTACCTAAAACCAGCGCGTCTACCAATTCCGCCACGCCCGCATGGCACGAAGCCCGAGAATTCTCAGGCGCGTGCCCTTAGTGGCACTGCGCCAAAAGGGCAAGCGCCGTGGCGCGGCCGCAAGCCTGCAAAGGCATGGACCGTGTCATAACCGGGCGAAAAACCGCTGGAGGCGGATGAGTAGGCTTGCAGGACCCCGCTCTGCCGTCTGAGGCAGCGGCAGCGCGGGGCATTCCAGGCAAAGCGCCTGCGCGCCGCTGCGACCCAGCATCCCCTCGATGCCGGCCATGGCCTGCGCGATGGCGCTCTGTTGCCGCACCGCGATCAGGCCGGCGAGATCATGCGCGTTTGCGGGCGGGGCGCTGTCTTCGTCCGTGCTCAAGCGCTCGAACAGCGAAGCATAGGGACTCTCATCGGCACCGAGATAGACGGGATGCCAGTCGCCCTGTTCGAGCTTGGCCTGACCCGCCGCATAGGCGAGGGCATCGTCGAGCCCGCCAAACTGGTCGATCAGCCCCTTTTGCCGCGCAGTCCCGCCATCCCAGACCTGGCCCTGCGCCATGGCATTGACGTCCGCCGCGCTCTTGCCGCGGCTGGCCGCCACCACGCCGAGAAAACGCGCATAGGCATTCTCGACATTGGCCTGCAGCATCGATTCGGTGGCCGTGCCCAGCCCGCCGATCACATCGGGCTGGCCCGAGAGCGGCGTGGTGAGCACGCCGTCAGTCGTCACGCCCCATTGGCCCAGCGCCTGCTCGAAAGTCGGCACCACGGCATAGACGCCAATCGAACCGGTAATCGTGGCCGGGTCGGCGAAAATCCGCGAGCCGGGAGTCGATACCCAGTAACCGCCGCTCGCGGCGAGATTGGCCATCGAGACGACGACAGGGATTTTGCGCGCCTTTTGCCGTTCGATCGCCGTGCGAATCTGTTCGGAGGCAAATATCGAGCCGCCGGGCGAATCGACCCGGACCACCAGAGCGGCAAGATCATCGTCGAGCGCCTTGTCGAGCAGATCCGCAATACGCTTGCCGCTGGCTGTGCCCGGCCCGGTTTCGGCATCGACGATTTCCCCGGCAATTGTCACAACGCCGATGGCCTTGCCCTTGTGGCTTTCGGGATTGGCGGCAAGCCAGGCGCGCAGCGGCGTGTGGGCATAGGCTCCCGGCGCCTTGTCGCGCCCCTCCCTCCCGGCAAGCTGCGCCACGCGCTGTCCGAAGGCCACACGGTCGCCAATGCGGTCGACCAGACCTGCTGACAGCGCAGCCTTGGCGGCATCCCCGCCCGAAGCCTTGATCCACGCCGCGGGATCAGTGGTCGCCAGCGCGATGTTGGCCTTGGGCCTGGCGCGCTGGACATCGGCCTTCCAGGCATCGAACAAGCTGCCATAAACCGCTGCTGTGTTGGCACGCGATTCAGGCGAAAAGTCATTGCGGATATAGGGCTCGACCGCGCTCTTGAATGTGCCGACCCGAAAGACGTGGGCCTTGATTTTGAGCCGGTCGAGCAGGCCACCAAAGAACACGTGCTTGCCGCCCGGCCCCATGACAAGCGCGCCGCCCATCGGATCGACCCAAACTTCGCTCGAATGCGCTGCGAGCAGAATGCCATCGTCGGAGTAGAGCATGGCATGCGTCAGGACTGGCTTGCCTGCCGCGCGGACGCTGTCCATCGCCCTGCCGATATCCTGCAAGTGCACCTGCCCGGCGCCGGTAAACCGGTCCAGATCGAGGACGACGGCCTTGATGCGCTTGTCCTGCGCCGCGCTGCGCAAGGCACGCACCAGATCGCGGGCGCGGTATTCCGTCGACGGGGCCTGCTGCGACAGCAACTGCCCGATCGGGTCGACCGATTTCGGCTCCTCCACGATCGCGCCGTCGAGTTTGAGCAGAAGCGCGCCTTCATGCACGTTGCCCGGCGACGGGCGGTTCGACAGCGCGGCAAACAAAGCGAGGAAAAACAGCAGCAGGAACAGCAGCGCCAGCCCGTCCTTGATGGCAACCAGCACTCGCCATGCCTTGCGCGCGAAAATCATTGAAAGTCCTCTCTTGTCATTCGGCCTCTTTAAGCACTGGGGACAGAATGGCAAAGTGACTTGAGCCGGAGCGCATCCGTGTCTAAGGCGCTGTCTTCAATGACATCGGCGAAACCTTCCCATCTCTCCCGCTATCCGGCGGGCAGCGCCGCATTCCCTCATCGCAACCTGTTGGGCATCGCTGGTCTCGAAAGCCACGAGATCGAGTTCCTGCTCGACGAAGCGGAGCAATGGGTCGAACTCAACCGCCAGCCGCAGAAGCGCGACGACAGGCTGGCGGGGCTTACAATTATTAACGCCTTTTTCGAAAACTCCACGCGCACGCGGCTTTCTTTCGAGATCGCGGGCAAGCGGCTGGGTGCCGACGTGGTCAATATGAACGCGGCGCAAAGCTCGGTGAAGAAGGGTGAGACGCTGATCGACACGGCAGTGACGCTCAATGCGATGCGCGCCGATGCCATTGTTATCCGGCACGCCAGCTCCGGTGCCGTCAGCCTGATTGCCGGCAAAGTCGATTGCCCGGTGGTCAATGCTGGCGACGGGCAGCATGAGCATCCCACCCAGGCCCTGCTCGACGCGCTGACGCTGCGGCAGGCCAAAGGCTCCATCGCCGGGCTCAGAGTGACGATTTGCGGCGATCTGCTGCACAGCCGTGTGGCTCGATCGAACATGCTGTGCCTCACGGCACTGGGCGCCGAAGTGCGCGTCTGTGCGCCGCCTGCGCTGATGCCCGAAGGCATTGAAGCGATGAAAGTGGCCCCGTTCCACGATTTCGACGCCGCGCTCGCCGGGGCAGACGTGGTGATGATGCTGCGCCTGCAGCAGGAGCGGATGGAAGGCCAGTTCGTCCCCAGTCCGCGCGAATTCCGCCATCTTTACGGGCTGACGCTGGATCGGCTTGGCAAGGCAAACAGCGATGCTGTGGTGATGCATCCGGGGCCGATGAACCGGGGAATCGAGATCGACAGCAATGTCGCGGATATTGCCGGTCGTTCCTTGATCACCCGGCAGGTAGAAATGGGCGTGGCCATTCGCATGGCCTGCCTTGACGTGCTGACGCGGTGCCATCGCCGCGCTGAAGGGTGGTCGGCATGAGCACGCCCGCACCCTTCACGATCAGAAATGGCCTTCTCGTTCTCGCCGAAGGCGCGCCGCGCAAAGGGGCCTTGCGCGTGTCCGGGGGCCGAATTGCCGCACTGGGCAATATTCAGCCCGATGAGGGCGACACAGTCGTCGATGCCAAAGGCGCGCTAATCGCGCCCGGTCTGGTCGATTTCGGCACATTTGCGATCGACAAGCCGGCATTCCATTTCGGCGGCATCACTCGCGCCGCGCTGATGCCCGACCAGTCGCCCGCGCTCGATCACCCGGCGCGGGTGCGTTTTGCTGCGCAGTCGGGTAAGCCTGATCTGTGGGTCCACCCATTGGGTGCGGCGACGCGCGCGCTGGAAGGCAAGGAACTCGCCGAACTGGCACTGATGCGCGAGGCTGGCGCGCTGGCCGTGGCGACGGGGCGGCACTGGATTGCCGATTCGGGAACGATGCTGCGGCTGCTGCGCTATGCCGGAATGCTGGGAATGGTCGTGGTCTCGCATGCCGAAGACGGCGGGCTCAGCGGCAATGCCGTTGCCACGGCAGGCGAAATGGCGACCCGACTGGGCCTGCCTTCCGCTCCTGCCGAAGCCGAGGCGCTGGCCGCTGCGCGCGATATTGCCATTGCCGAACTGTCCGGCGCGCGCCTGCATTTGCGGCAAGTGACGACAGCCAGCGCGCTGGCTCTGGTCCGTGCGGCCAAGGCGCGGGGCGTTGCCGTGACCGCGGGAGTCACCCCGGCGCATTTCATGCTTTCCGACCTCGCGATTGGCGATTTTCGTACTTTCGCGAGGATGTCGCCGCCCTTGCGCTGCGAAGCTGACCGTCAGGCCGTGCTCGCCGCACTGGCGGACGGCACGATCGACGTGATTGCATCGGGCCACGATCCGCGCGGTCCTGAAGACAAGCGCCTGCCGTTTGTCGACGCCGAACCGGGTATGGCCGGAGCGGAAACGCTGCTGGCGCTGACGCTCAACCTCGTGCGCGACGGTGTGATCGACATGGCCCGCGCATTTGCCTTGCTGGCAGCCAATCCGGCGCGATTGCTGGGCGTGGATGCAGGTTCGCTGGAGGCAGGTTTGCAGGCGGATATCGCCCTGATCGATCCGGACCGCCCGTGGATCGTCAATTCAGACAAAATGGCTGCCAGCGCCGGCAATACGCCGTTCGACAGGCAGCCAGTGCAGGGCAGGGTCACCGCCCTGTGGAAGGGCGGCGCCCGGATAGTCGGCTAGGGCTATATTAGCGGCGGCGCGCCATGCGCAGTCCGGCAGCACCCTGGGTGGTTGCCGGAAGCGCACCGGCCGGCGCGCGGGTGGCGGCATAGGCGAAGCAGGCGCCGCCATGATTGCGAACTGTTGAACACATGCCGCTGGCGCCGCTGGCATTGAAGCCGGCAGCGGCAACGCGCCAGTAATTGCGGCCGTTCACGACAGCAGGCGTGATCACCATGCGGTAGTTGCGCAGCTCGGGATTGCGCGCCGTCAGGATGCCCCAGCCGCGACGCGCGCCCTGCGCGCTCGCGAACGAGCCAACCTGGACGAGGTGGCTGCCGCTCTTCAGGGCGTAAGGCTTGCTGGCCGGCAGCACCACACGCACCGTGCGCGGAGCGCGCTGGCTCGTGGCAGGAGCGATTCTGGCGGGAGCGGGCGTGTCGGCAAAGGCGGACGAGAAGTTCGAGGCGGGGATGGACTGAACAACCGGCGCCGACTGCGTGACCGGCGCGAAAGTCGTGGCCTCGGCAGCAACCGGCTGGCTCACTGCAACTGCGGGAACGGCGGCGCGGGGTTCATCGGCGGCGGGAAGTTCGCTCGCGGTTGCTGCGGGCATCGCTGCCGGGGCGACCGGGGCAGCATAGGCCGTCTGAGTGCTGGCCTGGGCCGTGGTTTCAGCGGCGATCTGCTCGACCGGCGCGGTGTCGCCCAAGGCAAGGTTCTGCGGCAGGCCTGGGTCGCTGCGGACCGGCGCACCCAGCAGCGCGGCAACGCGCTTCTGATAGTCTTCCGCCTTGCCCTGCAATGCCCATTGGCTGATGCGGGCTTCGATCATGTCGGCAGGAACATCCTGCTCCATCATCGTGCGCGCTTCGCGCCAACGGCCATCGAGCGCGTAGGCATAGGCCAGGTTCTGGCGGAGCTTGACCGAATTGTCACCGGCGCGCAGCGCGTCGGTCAGAATGGCGACGCCGCGGCTGCTTTCGCCGGCCAGCGCGAGCGCGAGGCCCAGATCGCTGGCCGGGATGCCGTCACGCCAGTCGTCGAGGATGGCCACGGCTTCGCGGCCGCGTCCGGCGCCGACTTTGGCGAGGGCAAGGCTCAGCGCAGTGCGCGGGCTGTTGTCGCCAAGGCGCATGGCATCGTCGAGAACCTGCGTGGCCGAAGCGAAGCGGCCTGCCTGCAGGTATGCGACGCCCAGCGCGGCGCGCAGCGAGGCATTCTGGGGGCTGCGGGCAAGAGCGCGCTCGGCACGCACCACGTCCTTTTCCGCAGCGCGGCTGACGCCTGAAGCGCCGTGGTCAGCCTTGTGGTCCGAATAGGTTCCGGCCCGGGCGAGATGCGCGCTACCGGTGCAACCTGCGAGGACGGCCACGGCCATTGCGCCGGTTGCGACGGAACGGAAGGCCTTCGGGCGGTAAGCTTTCGAGCTGGCACGGTTCGCGATCATGGGTCTATCCCCCTCTTTGAAAATCAGTGGCGCTTGCCCGCGCGCGTCGCCAGTTCGGCGACTTCGGGCAGTGCGGCGAGCATGGAATCGAGTGCTTCGATGAGAAGTTGCTGGGCGCTGCGATTGGCAACGACCGAGGCAAGACGAAGCTTCAGGCGGCGCTCGGCATCGAGGCGCAGCGTAAATGCACTGGTCTGGCGCGGGGCAGCTTTTGCCTTGGCGTCTTTGCCGGGCTTGGCCGCGTCGCTCAGGCGCTCGGCCAGGCGGTCACGCTGGCGGCGCAGGCTCTGCGGCTTGGCCGCTGGAGCAACCTTGCGGATGGTGCTGAGCGAAACAACCTTGTCGCCGGCCTTGCTGCGGGCGCGGGCGGTGGAGCTGATGCGATCGTACTCGGCTTCCAGCAGGTCCGCCGGAGCGTTGGCATTGGCCGCGTCGGCAGTGTCTGCATTGTCGGCCAGCGCCTGATGCGTGCGAATAGCAGGACGGGCCCCGCCCTTGCGCGCCAGCAGAGTGGGCGTCAGTGAAGCTAGCGGTTTGGCTCCGGCCATGGTCCGCATACCCCCGTCAGGATCCCGCGACCCGGCGACCGAAGCCGCCGGCGGGTCGCGCCGCGCCTGGCATGGACACGGCTGCGGCAGGCGGTGCGAAGACCGTGCGGCGGAAATTCTTTTCAAGGCGGTCAGAGATGTAGCTCCACAGGGCCGTCACCTCGAGGGCAGAGCGGCCGCTGGGATCGACTTCCATCACCGTGCGCCCGTCAATCATCGACGCAGCATAATCGGTGCGATGATGCAGCGTGATCGGCGCGACGGTGCCGTGCTGCGACAGGGCAACAGCGGCTTCGGAGGTGATCTTGGCTTTCGGCGTGGCGGCGTTGACCACGAAAATCAGCGGCTTGCCTGCACGGTCGCAGAGATCGACCGTAGCACCCACAGCGCGCAAGTCATGCGGGCTTGGGCGGGTGGGCACCACGATCAGCTCGGCAACGGCGATCACGCTCTGGATCGCCATAGTGATTGCAGGAGGTGTATCGATGACAGCCAGGCGAAAGCCCTGCTGGCGCAGAACCGCCAGATCGGAAGCCAGGCGGGCGACTGTGGTCTGCGCAAACGCCGGCAGTTCAGCCTCGCGCTCGTTCCACCAGTCAGCTAGCGAACCTTGCGGATCGATATCAATCAGCACAACTGGCCCAGCTCCGGCCCGTTGCGCTTGCACAGCCAGATGCCCAGACAAAGTTGTCTTGCCCGAGCCACCCTTTTGCGATGCCAATGCAAGTACTCGCAATGCTATTCCCCTGATACGTCTCATGGACTTGGCCGGGTCTAAAGGCCGGTGTCCGATGGTGCGGGATCGCAGAACGTTCCTAATTTTGGGTTAAAGCGCCGATTGCGATTTGGCGCAGTTCATGCTGCCTGTACCGACACCACAGACAGCAAGACTTGTTTTACCAAACTGGTTTACCACGGTTTTGCAGGCAGGCTGCGGGGATTGCTTTACTCTCTGGCGTCTGACTGTTTTGAAGTTAATACCCGGCCTCTGAGCGACATTTTTTTGGAGCAACAACCCATGTCGGCACGATCCAGCATTCACCTGGTGTCTTGCGCAATCATCGCCAGTCTCGCCGCCATCCCGGCGTGGGCTGACGTCAAGGCGGGCGTCGATGCCTGGACCAAGGGCGATTACACTGCAGCTGTCGCCGAATGGCAGGCTCCGGCGGCGAAGGGTGATGCCGATGCGCAGTTCAATCTGGCGCAGGCCTACAAGTTGGGGCGCGGGGTGCGCCAGGACCTTGCCCGGGCAGAAGAATTGTTCGGATTGGCCGCGGCGAAAGGACACCTGCAGGCCTCGGACAATTACGGATTGCTGCTGTTCCAGCGCGGTGAGCGCGCCACGGCGCTGCCTTATCTGAGTGCCGCGTCCGATCGCGGTGACCCGCGCGCGCAATATTTGCTGGGGATCGCCAGTTTCAACGGCGACAATGTGCCCAAGGACTGGGTGCGTGCCTATGCCCTGGTGAGCCTTGCGCAGCAGGCAGGCCTGCCGCAGGCCGCCGCCGCGCTGGCGCAGATGGACAAGCACATTCCGCTCGATCAGCGCCAGCGCAGCGTGACGCTGGCTCAGGAACTTCGTGCCCAGACCGAAGCGACGCGCGCGCGCCAGCTGGCAGCAGCCGATCTCGGGCCAACATTACCAAACGTGCCGCCCACCCCGGTGGTGACTGCGCAGCCGCGCACACCTCTTCCGGTCGCGGTCAATGCGGCTACAGGCAACCCTCGCGAGGCGGGAGCCGACTATGCGCGCCCACAGGTTGCGCCTGCCAGGCCCGTGGTCGCCGCTACTCCGCCCAAGCCAGTTGTTGCTGCAGCTGCTCCGCGACCGGCGACTTCGATTGCCGCCGCTGCTGCTGCTCCCACGCCGCCGCCCGTCGCGGCCGCCGCATCCGCATGGCGGGTCCAGCTCGGTGCATTTGGCGTTGCCGCGAATGCGGATGCGCTGTGGGCACGCGCGCGAGCGCGGCCGGAATTGGCGGGCAAAGCCAGGCTCATGGTCCCCGCCGGCAAAGTCACCAAGCTGCAGGTGGGCGGCTTTGCCAGCCAGGAAGCTGCTCAGTCGGCCTGCAGCAGACTCGCAGCGGCGGGTTTTGCCTGCATCGCGGTGAGGAACTAACCCCGGGCAAATATTGGCAGTCCGATGACGAAATGATATTGCTATTGCGATCCATTCGCAATATAGTCAGCTCGAATCGATGGGAGCTGACAAGTGTACGTTTGCATCTGCAATGCCATCCGTGAAACCACTCTTCGAGACGCCGCGCGGCGCTGCGGCGGTCCGGCTTTCGATGTGTATGAAGCGCTCGGAAAGAGCCCGCAATGCGGCCAGTGCCTTGAGGACGCGGACGAAATTCTGAACGATGAGCGATTGACCTGCATGTCGATGGTCTGACCGCCGCGAATTGCAAATCATCCGCATTACTATCTGGCTGAAAATCGCGATTTTTTCCTCTGTCGAGGGTTGTTAGCAGCCACCTGCAGGCGTAGTGTCCCCATGGTCACCACAGCAAGCAGGAGTGGGCCATGAAGGGCGATCCCAAGGTCATCGAGTTCCTTAATCAGGTACTCCAGAACGAACTGACCGCAATCAACCAGTATTGGCTGCACTACCGCATGCTCGGCAACTGGGGCATTGCCAAGCTCGCCGAATATGAGCGCCACGAATCAATTGACGAGATGAAGCATGCCGACAAGCTGGCAGAGCGCATCCTGTTTCTCGAAGGCCTGCCGAATTTCCAGGCTTTGGGCCGCTTGCGGATCGGCGAGGGCGTGGAAGAAGTGCTGAAAGCAGATCTCGCGCTGGAAGTTGAATCGCTGCCGGTGCTCAAGGATGCCATCGCCCACTGCGAAACCGTGCGCGATTTCATCAGCCGCGAATTGTTCGAAGACATTCTGGAAAGCGAAGAAGAGCACATCGATTTCCTCGAAACCCAGTTCGAGATGATCGGGCGGATGGGTCTGGAAAATTATGTCCAACTCAACAGCAAGGCACCAGATAGCTGACATGGTGTTTCAGCTTCGCGCAGGCTCTGCGGCGAGCTTTATGGGAGAGACATGGAAAAGCTGATTGGCCGAACGTGTCTGGTCACCGGGGCATCATCGGGGTTGGGCGCGCATTTTGCGCAATTGCTGGCAGCGGCGGGTGCGCGGGTCGTGCTGGGTGCTCGTCGGGGCGAACGCCTCGAAATGCTCGCTGCCGAAATAATCGCTGAAGGCGGCCAGGCGCTGGCCGTTGATCTGGACGTGACGGACGAGGCCTCGGTTCGCGCGGCCTACGATACGGCTGAAGCGGCCTTTGGCACTGTCGACACCGTGATCGCCAATGCCGGTGTTTCCGCCCCCGGCCGCTCCACCGAAATCACTGCCGAGGCCATGCGCGCGGTGCTCGATACCAATGTGCTGGGCGTGCTGTTGACAGCGCGGGAAGGCGCGCGCCGCATGATCGAGGCGGGCAGCCGCGACACCGGGCGGGGAAGGGTCCTGTTGATCGGATCGCTGGCGGCCGAGGAAACCGGCCTTGGCGAGACGATCTATTGCGCCAGCAAGGCCGCCGTTGCTCACCTCGGGCGCAATCTTGCCAAGGAATGGGTCCGGCTCGGCGTCAACGTCAATGTTATCCAGCCCGGCTACATACAGACCGAAATGGCGGGCGGGTGGTTCGATACGCCTGCAGGCAAAATGCAGATCGCGGGTTTCAATCGCCGCCGCCTGCAGCCGATCCAATCGCTCGATTTTCCGGTGCTATATTTCTGCTCGGACGCCTCACTGCATACGACGGGCGCGACCTTGACGGTCGACGATGCGCAGGGGCTGTGAAGGGCAGGCCTTGCGGGCCCACGATCAAAGCGGCGATTGACTTGCGCAGCCTTGCGGCAATCGACTATCATTGCCGGGTTGAATCGGTAGAGAAGACCCCAGTCTCCGCAAGCAGCCCTGATCGGGCGGGCCGGTGCGGCATTGGCAGGAAATCTGAATTACCATCAATGCAGGAATTTCCGGCAGGCGCGATCTCCCGGCATTAGGCGGGACCGGTTGGCGCCAGAAGCCATTCGATCGTAATTGAAAAGAAGGTAGAAATAGATGTCGACTGTTCTGACTATCCCAAAGCTCGAAATGTCCATGACCGAGGGCACCCTCGCTGAATGGATGGTCGAAAGCGGCACCGAAGTGAGCGAGGGCGATGTGATCTACACCCTCGAAACCGACAAGACCGCGCGCGAAATCGAAGCACCGGCTTCGGGCAAGCTGATCATCAAGGTCAGCGACGGCGAGACCTATCCGGTCGGCACCGAAATCGCCGAGATCATCTGACCCGGCGTCCCGGTCGCTGAAAGGCAGACTGGGCTTGCGCCAAGCGGAAACCTAAAAGAGCGCGGCCGGCCTGTTGCCGACCGCGCTCGATTTCAGTTCAGCTGGTGTGATTGGCTCAGGACAGTTCCGCCATCTTGCCGGATTTGCTGGCATCCATCAGCTCGGCCTTGCGTGCGGCCATCTGGTCACGCAGGGCGACGAGGTCGACTTCGGCGGCACGGGACTGCGAGAAAATGCCTTCTTTCGGCGCTTCCTCTTCCTTCACGTGGTGCTCGATTTCTTCAGACAGCACTTTGACCTTGGCGTCGTAAAGCTGGTCGTCAGGGCTGCCCGCCATGATTTCATCAATCAGCTTCTTCGCGCTGGCGTGTTCGACATAGGCTTCGTTCAGCAGGTCTTCCTCGACCTTGCCGACGAGTGCCGGATAGTAGATTTCTTCCTCGAGCGCGGTGTGGATCTTGAGTTCGGTGCAGATCTGCTCGGCCAGCTTCTGCTTTGCCGAGTCCCGCGCGGTTTCATATTTCGCAAACAGTTCTTCGACCTTGCGATGGTCGGCTTTGAGCATTGCAATAGCATCAGTGAATTTTTCGGCTTCCATGAGCGGTTCCTTTGGCAAGTGCCGAGCGTCACGCTGGCCTTGCGGAAAGAATGCGCCAGACGGCCTTTAGTTTCATGACGGAAGGGTTTGAGTTTTGGCGCGCGGGCGGGAACACCCGGCGGGCCAAACAGTTGGACATCGACATGCAAGGAGCCTGGCGATGACTGACGACGCACGAACCGGGAAAGGCCGATTGTCCCCACCAAAGCCCTTGGAAGGAGAGCTTGAAGCGGAGCGGCTGAATCCAGGGCAGCTTACAGAAGGCACCGGCAGCGCAGGCGCCCGCCCGCCAGCTCGCAAAGGCCGCGCACCGGCGGCTAACGGCCAGAAGGCTGATGCCGTCAGCCAGCGCGAATGCATCGTCAGCGGCATCGATGCGGAGGAAAGGGCAACCCAGGAAAAACTGGCCAACCGGAAGGAATGAGTTGAAGCAAAAGGAATATCCACGATGCCCCAAGGTGACAAGTCCAGCTACACTGACAAACAGAAGCGTCAGGCTTCCCACATCGAGGAAGGCTACGAAGACCGCGGCGTGAGCAAGGAGGAAGCAGAACGCCGAGCCTGGGCAACCGTCAACAAAGAGTCTGGCGGTGGTAAGAAATCAGGCTCTGGCCGTGCTAAAGCCGCGAGCAGAAATTCCTCGGGCAGCAAAGACGCAAAACGCTCCGCGGCAGCTCGGAAAGGATGGGAGACCCGGCGAAGCAACGCAGGTTAAGTCTTGGCTGCAACAAGTTGCTCACGGGATAGCGCAAAAAACTTGGAGCGGGCGAAGGGATTCGAACCCTCGACCCCAACCTTGGCAAGGTTGTGCTCTACCCCTGAGCTACGCCCGCTCGAACGTCCTTGGCCTGCGGCAGTGATGCCGGGAGGCCGGGGAGAGGCGCGCGGTTAGCATCGGCTTTTGCCCCCGGCAAGGGGAAATCCGCGTCGGGCCGGTGAAAAAATCAACTTGCGCGGGAAGTTGGCTGATCGCGCGCGGCCTCTGCCGGAAATCGGGCGGTAACAAAGGCCGCTGACTGCTTTGTCACTTCACAATTCGCATAAAGTCGCCACATATGGGCCACTTCCTCTCAGACTTTATCGGAGCATCCCCCTTGGCCAGCCTCGGTCTCAATATTGAAGAACAGAAAGCCGTCGATCGCTTCCGCAAGGCCGTGGCCGAGCCATCGATGACATCGCTGGTTATCCTCGACTTCTGGGCCGAATGGTGCGGACCCTGCAAGGCGCTCACGCCAGTGCTGGAAAAAGTCGCCGCTGACTATGCCGACAAGGGCGTCGTGCTGGCGAAGATCAATGTCGACGAGGAGCAATTCATCGCCGCGCAATTCCAGGTGAAATCAATCCCGACAGTCTATGCCGTGTTCCAGGGACAGCCGGTCGCCGATCTGACCAATGCGCGCAGCGAATCGCAGCTGAAGGGGGTTCTCGACCAGTTGCTGGCCAAACTGCCAATCCAGCCAGGCGGTGCAGGCGGCGAGGCGGCGCCCGATCTGGCCCCGCTTCTGGCCATGGGTGAGGAAGTACTGGGCAGTGGCGACGGTGAGCGGGCCGCGACGATTTTCTCGCAGATCGTCGAAATTGCCCCGGCCAATGCCGAAGCCAATGCCGGGCTGGTCCGCGCGCTGGCCTTGGCCGGAAAGGCTGACGAGGCAGATGCCGTGCTGGCTGCGCTTCCGGTGGAAATAGCCAAGGACGGCGCGATCGAACGCGCGCGCTCGGCGCTTGAGTTGTCACGGGCGAAGCCCGACGACGGCGAGCTCGCCGACTTGCGCGCAGCCGCCGAGGCCAATCCCGCCGACATGGATGCGCAGCTGGCCTATGCCACCGCCGCCTTTGCCGCGGGCGAGCGAGACGTGGCGGCGGCCAGCTTGCTGGGCATGATCGCGGCGGACCGCGAATGGAACGAGGGCGCCGCGCGCACGAAGCTGCTGCAGATGTTCGAAGTGATCGGCCTGGAAGACCCGTGGGTCGCCGCGACCCGGCGCAAGCTTTCCACCGTGCTGTTCGGATAGGCGCAGCCGATGGTCGAGAAAACGATGCGCATCTCGATCTTCCCGCTTTGCGGCGCCATGCTCTATCCCGGGCTGCACTTGCCATTGCACATTTTTGAGCCGCGCTACCGCGCGATGGTCAGCGATTCGCTGGCGCGCGATCGCCGGATTGGCATGATCCAGCCCCAGCGCACTGCCGAGGGTTCGCCGCTGTACGAGATCGGCTGCCTGGGCCGTATCGACCAGGTCGAAGCGCTCGATGACGGTCGCTATAACATCGTGCTGGAAGGCGAGGCGCGGTTCCGCATTCTGCGCGAACTCGACGTGAAGACGCCCTTCCGGCAGGTCGAGGCGGAATTGCTTGAAGAGCCTTTCGAGGAATGCCTAGCGCCGGTCGAACGAGCCTCATTCGAGCGTGAGGCGCGTCGTTTCGCCGATGCCCAGGGCTACCGGGTGGACTGGAACTCAGTGGCGCAGCTGGACGATGTTTCGCTGATCAACGGCGTCGCGCAAATCGCGCCTTTCGATCCGGCGGCGAAACAGGCTCTGCTCGAAGCCGATTGTCTGGGCACGCGCTGTGAGCTGCTGGTGCAGCTTATGCAGTTTTTCGGCCGACGCGACGGCGAGGACGACCGGGTGACGCTGCAGTAACCGGTTCGCCTTTCATTCCCGGCCGGATGTGCGCAGCCGCGCGCCCATCACCTCGCGCATTGCGCCATCCTTTTTGATCCACAGCGTGAACTGACGGGCGCCGCCGTCGGTTACCTGGGCCTGCCATGCGAGCGTTCCATCGTCCGACTGGCTTGGGAGCGATGTTGCGGCGCTGCTTGTCGGTGCGGCCGGTGGCTTCTGGTCCGGACCACGAGGGCAATCGGCCACAGTGGCGTTGACCGTGTCGGGCGAGGCGGCAGTCGTCTCGTCTGCAAGACTCATGTCGAGCAGCCATTTGTAGCGGCCATCCTTCTGGCGCTGCCATACTGTCGCGAAACTGCCCGTCGATCCGGGGCGCTGCCATACCCCGCGGGTGACGGCGTAAGTGCCATCGCAGCTGGACCAGACGTCGCTTGGTTGCCACTTGACCGCAACCGGCGGATCGGTGCGACCTTTGAGCCAGCTATCAGCGGCCACGCGATCTGGCACGAACATCTCCGCACCCTTTGCGGCAGTCTCCCGGAAAGCCGTCCACTGGCCTTTGTCCTGCGCCAGGCGGTTGAAGCCGATTTCGGCCGCAATCACTGCGCTGGGATTGGCGGCGAGGCGGAGCCGCGGGCCATTGTTGGGGCCGCCGCCGTGTCCGGGCGCGCAGGCGGTGGCCATCAACAAAGAGGCTAAAACCCAAGCCCGCTTGCCCTGAGCTTGTCGAAGGGCTGCCCTCGTTCTTGCGGAACCGCGTGCGTCCCGAAGAAAAAACCAGCCCTTCGACAAGCTCAGGGCAAGCGGGGTATGGGAGATGAACTTCAAATCGCATCCCCCGCGAGAGGCAGACCGGCATTGCGGTGCGCGGCGACGAGGGTGTTGCGCAGCAGCACAGCAATGGTCATTGGCCCGACCCCGCCGGGCACTGGCGTAATCGCGCCCGCAACCTGACTGACTTCGGCAAAATCGACATCGCCAACAAGCCGCGTCTTGCCTTCTTCCGCGGCGGGAATGCGGTTGATGCCGACATCGATCACAGTTGCCCCAGGCTTGATCCAGTCCGCCTTGACCATCTCCGCGCGGCCGACTGCGGCGACAACGATATCGGCGCGGCGCACGACTTCCGGCAGGTTCCTGGTGCGGCTGTGGGCGATTGTCACTGTGCAGCTTTCCGCGACCAGCAAGGCGGCCATGGGCTTTCCGACAATGTTCGAACGGCCGAGCACTACGGCATCGAGGCCGGAGAGCGATCCCAGCCGGTCTTTCAGCAGCATGACACAGCCGAGCGGCGTGCAGGGGACGAAGCCCTCCGCGCCAGTCCAAAGCCGGCCGACCGAAGTGGTGTGGAAGCCGTCGACGTCCTTGTCGGGATCGATCGTGGCGATCACTTTCTGCTCGTCGATGTGGCCGGGCAGGGGCAGCTGGACGAGGATGCCGTCAACCGCCGGATCGGCATTGAGCCGCTGCACCAGCGCGAGGAGGTCCGCCTCGCTGGTGTCGGCGGGCAGCTTGTGCTCGAAGCTTTCCATGCCGCAGGCCAGCGTCTGCTTGCCTTTGTTGCGCACATAGACCTGGCTGGCGGGATCCTCGCCCACCAGCACCACCGCGAGGCCCGCCTTGCGGCCTGCCCTGGCTTCGAATGCGGCGGCGAGTTTGCCCACGCGTTCGCGCAGGCCTTCGGCAAACAGCTTGCCGTCGATGATTGCCGCTTTTGTCATTTGCGGGCTCATATCGTCGCGTAAGCCAGGTTGCGCAGGATCATCTGCAGCACCTGCAAGCCGATGATCAGCACCATCGGCGAGAAGTCGATCGATCCGGTATCCGGCATGATCTTGCGGATCGGCGCGAGAATGGGTTCGAGCAAAGCATTGACGGCCTTCCACAGCGCCGCGACCAAATCATTGTGGGTGTTCACCACGTTGAAGCTGATGAGCAGGCTGAGCACGAATTGGACGATCACGATAGTGACGACGACCGAGATCAGAAAACCGACGATTTGAAACAGAGTGAGCGCGAGCAACCTTATGTCCTTTCGCTCCAGAGGAGAGCGCGGCGTTTAGCCGAGCGAGGGGCGCACCGGCAAGGGCGGCGGGCAAGATTTCCGTCGGCCACGGCCCCCGGTCTGCCATTCGACAAGCGCGCGGCGCTCTGGCAATCTGGCCCGGCGAAGCGGGAGCTGTGAACATGAGGGTGAGCCGGCGTGATTTTCTCGACGGGGTTGGCATGGCAATCGGCGCCGGGATTACGCCTGCCAGCCTGTTTCTGTCCGCCTGCGCCCCGGAACATGGCAGCAAGCCCGCCTCGGAAAACGCCGATTCGGGAATGACCAATTCCGCTGGTGCGAGCGAGCCGTTTCCGCCGCTGCGTACCGGCATGCGGGGAAGCCATGCCGGTGCGTTCGAAGTTGCGCATGAACTGCGCGACGGCAAGCAATTCCGCATCGCGAGCGAACCGGTGGAAGGCGAATATGATCTCGTCATTGTCGGCTCGGGGATCAGCGGCCTTGCCGCGGCGTGGTTCCATTCGAAACGGCACCCGAGCGCGCGGATCCTGATCCTTGACGCCCACGACGATTTTGGTGGCCATGCCAAGCGCAACGAGTTCCGCATCGGTGACAAGCTGCTGATTGGCTATGGCGGCACGGAGTCCTTGCAATCGCCCAAGAGCCTTTACAGCGAAGTGGCCAAGGGTCTGCTTCGCGATCTGGGGGTCGACATTGACCGGTTCGAGACCGCATTCAACCGCGATCACTATCCCTCGCGCGGAATGAGCCGGGCGCTGTTCTTCAAGAAAGAGACATTCGGCGCCGACAAGCTTGTGACCGGCAGCCCGCTGCTTGGCGTCGCAGAAGATCTCGATCAGAAGCGTTTGAATGCAAGGCCTTTGAACGCTTTCCTCGCAGACTTTCCCCTCAGCGAAACCGGCAAGGTGCAGATCGTGCAGCTGTTCAACGCCAGGCGCAATTTCTGGCCTGGCAAAAGCTCTGCCCAAGTCGAAAGTGCTTTGTCGCACGTGTCTTATGCCGATTACCTCAGCCAAAGCTGGAAAATGGGCGATGAAGTCCTGGCGTGCTTCCGCCATGCGACTTGCGATTTCTTTGCCGTGGGCATTGATGGGGTTTCGGCGTGGGATGCCTATGAAACCGGCTATCCAGGCTTTCAGGGGCTGAAGCTAGAACGCGGGGCTGCGGCAGAAGCGGAAGTGGGCGAGCCCTACATATACCACTGGCCCGATGGAAACGCATCGATCGCCAGGATGCTGGTCAGGAAACTTATCCCTGGCATCGCGCCGGGCGAGACCATGGAAGACGTGGTTTTGGCGCGCTTTGATTATTCAAAGCTCGACAGGCCCGCCAATAGCGTCGCGATCCGCCAGAGCGCGACAGTGGTGCGGGTCGAGCAATACCCAGAGGCCGGGATCGTCGATATCGGTTATGTCAAGCAAGGTCGCACGCGCCGCGTTCGCGCCAAGGCCTGCATCATGGCCTGTTACAACATGATGGTGCCTATATTCTGCAAGGTCTTGATGTGCCGCAAGGGGAAGCACTGCGCCGCAATGTCAAAGGCCCGCTGACTTATACTAATGTGCTGCTGCGAAACTGGCAGGCGTGGGACCAGCTCAAAGTCCACTCGATCAGCAATCCTTCGGGCTTTTTCTCACTGGTCAAACTGGACTATCCGGTGAGCATGGGCGGCTATCAGTTCTCGCCCGATCCCAGCCAGCCAATCATCGCCCATCTCGTCCATGTGCCGACCGTGCCCGAGGCTGGCCCGGGCCTTGCCGACAAATATCGCGCCGCGCGGATGAAGCTGTTCGGCATGACTTTTGCAGATTTCGAGAGCGCGGTGCGCGACGAGATGACGAGAATGCTGGGGGCAGGGGGCTTTGATGCGGAGAATGACATTCTTGGCATCACCGTGAACCGCTGGTCACACGGCTATGCCTATTATCCCACTGCCCTGTTCGACCAGATCGACACCAAACCGTTTCCGGAAGAACTGGCCCGGCGGCGCGTGGGCCGGGTGGCGATTGCCAATTCGGACGCGGGCTGGGATGCCTATACGCACACGGCGATAGACCAGGCATGGCGCGCGGTGGAGGAATTGGCGGGGGCGGTGTAGCCTCACAAGCCCGTTCGCCCTGAGCTTGTCGAAGGGCTGAATTTTCTTCTACCAGCCGAGCATGAGGCACCAAGAACAGAACAGTGCTTCGACAAGCTCAGCATGAGCGGAGTGGATGTTAGTTCGCCCGGATCAGCGTGCCCGCGCCCTTCGACGTGAAGATTTCCAGCAGCATGGCATGCGGCACGCGGCCATCGAGCACTACGGCGGCCTCGCAGCCAGCTTCCACGGCATGAATGCAGGTTTCCAGCTTGGGGATCATTCCGCCCGAGATCGTGCCGTCCTGCTGAAGCCGGTCGATGTCGGCGGGCCTCAGATCCGTGAGCAGGTTCTTGTTCTTGTCGAGCACGCCCGTGACGTCGGTGAGCAGGAACAACCGTGCTGCCCCGAGTGCGGCGGCTATTGCGCCAGCCATGGTATCGGCATTGATGTTGTAGGTCTCGCCGTCCTTGCCCGCGGCAATCGGCGCGATCACGGGGATCATGCCTGCCTCGCAGATTGTCTCGATCACGCTCGTATCGACGTGCCCCGGTTCGCCGACGAAACCGAGATCGACGACCTGCTCGATCTGGCTGTCGGGATCGCGGCTGGTGCGCTCTACCTTGCTCGCCGTCACCAGGCCGCCGTCCTTGCCGGAAATGCCGATGGCCTTGCCGCCCGCGCCGGCAATCCAGCCGACAATCTGCTTGTTGATCGCGCCGCAGAGCACCATTTCGGCGACTTCGGCGGTTGCTTTGTCCGTGACGCGAAGGCCGTCGACGAAGCGCGATTCGACGCCCAGCTTCTTGAGCATGTTGCCGATCTGCGGTCCGCCGCCGTGGACCACCACCGGATTGATACCGATGGCCTTGAGCAACACGACATCCTCGGCAAAATCGTGCGCCAGTTCGGGATCGCCCATGGCATGACCGCCATATTTGACCACGAAAGTGCGCCCGGCATACCGCTGAAGGTAGGGCAGGGCCTCGACCAGCGTTTCGGCTTTGGCCAGCATCATGGGATCGTGTGCTTCTGACATGGTTGCCCCTTTGCCTTTCCCGTCTTCCCCGCGCAAGCGGGGATCGCTGGCAGCTTTGCGCTAAACCGGCCAGCGGTCCCGGGTCAGGCCCGGGACGACTTCTCGTCCAGTCGCCGCCCGACGCGTACCACCAGAGCAATCACCAGCGGCACCATGACGGCCGAAAGCACCAGCTTGGCAATCATCTGCCCCGCCATGAGATCGGCAATCGGCCGAACCCCGTAGAACGAGACAGTGATGAAGATGAAGGTGTCGACGATCTGAGACAGGGCGGCGGCAATGAAGCCGCGCAGCGCGGCAAATCGGCCGGTCGAGGCGCGCAGCCGTTCGAACAGCCAGATATTGAGCGTCAGCGATATGCCATAGGCGACAATGCCAGCCGCCATCATGCGCCAGCTTTGCCCGAGGATGATCGGAAAGGCCTGTTTGGCAGGCTCGTACATGCCCGGATCGGTGGGCAATTGCAGCACGAAGAACGTCAGCAGGATCGCGGTGACCAGCGGCACGAAGCCAAAACGCGCCAGCCGGTCGGCAACCGGTTTGCCATGCAGTTCGGCAACTGCGCTCGAAATGGCAATCAGCGTCAGGAACGGAAAGATACCTGCTTCGACTGCCAGCGGGCCAATCGCGACCTGTTTGGCGCCCAGCACTCCGGCAATGGTCACCATGCCGCCATAGAGCGCGCTCAACAGCAGCAACGAAGGCGGCATCGATTGGCTGCTGGAACTCATCGTGCGTCCTCCAGGATCATTTCCGCGCCTTTTTCGGCAATCATCATCGTGGGCGCATTGGTATTGCCCGATGTGATCGAAGGCATCACTGATGCGTCGATCACACGCAAGTGCGAAACGCCGGTTACGCGCAGCCGGGCGTCGACCACGCCAATGCCTTCAGGGCCCATCGCGGCAGTGCCGACGGGGTGGAAGATCGTCGTGCCAATCTCGCCCGCCGCGCGCTGAAGATCGTCATCGCTCCGATAGTCCGGGCCGGGCCGGACTTCCTGCGGGCAATAGCGGGCAAGGGCGGGCTGGGAGACGATGCGGCGAGTGATGCGGATAGCCTCGGCGGCGGTTTGCCGGTCGGCCTCGGTCGCAAGGTAATTGGGCCGGATCGCGGGCGCCTTGGCGGGATCACTGCTGCGAATGGCCGTGCGGCCCCGGCTTTCGGGCCTCAGGTTGCAAACGCTGGCTGTGAAAGCCGCGAATGGATCGAGCGCGCCGCCGAACGCCGCGAGGCTGAGCGGCTGGACGTGATATTCGAGATTGGCCGTCGCCAGGCGCGGATCGCTTTTCACGAACATGCCGAGCTGGCTGGGCGCCATTGCCATGGGGCCTGTGCGGCGCAGCGCATATTCCAGACCGATCAGCGCCTTGCCCAGCCAGGAAGAAGCCCGGTGGTTCAGTGTCGCCACGCCTGACACTGCCCAGGCGCAGCGCAGTTGCAAGTGATCCTGCAAGTTACCGCCGACTTGCGGACGGTCGATCAAGGCGGTGATACCGAGTTCCTTGAGCCGCGCCGCGTCACCAATGCCCGAGCGTTCGAGAATGGCGGGGGATCCGATTGCGCCCGCGGCCAGAACGACTTCGCCCGAAGCATGGGCGCTGTGCTGCTCATTGCCCAACCGGTAAACTATGCCGCTGGCCCGCATGCCATCGAATAGCACCCGGTCCGCCAGTGCGCCGGTCACGACCTTGAGATTGCTGCGCGTCCTGACTGGCTTGAGGAAAGCGTCCGCCGCACTCCAGCGCCAGCCCTTGCGCTGGGTCACATCGAACATCGCCGCGCCTTCGTTGTCGCCGCGATTGAAATCCTCGATCAGCGGCAATCCATATTCGCCTGCCGCGCGCTGGAAGGCTTCGAGAATGTCCCAGCGCAAACGCTGTCTCTCGATCCGGATCTCGCCGCCCGAACCGTGCCACGCATTGCCGCCGCCATAATGGTCCTCGGCGCGCATGAAATAGGGCAGGACATCGTCCCAGCCCCAGCCCGGATTGCCGGCCTGCCGCCAGCCATCATAGTCCGCTGCCTGCCCGCGCATGTAGATCATGCCGTTGATCGATGAGCAGCCGCCAATCACTTTGCCGCGAGGATACCGGAGCGCGCGTCCGTTGAGCCCGGGCTCGCTATCGGTCTCATACATCCAGTCGGTTCGCGGGTTGCCAATGCAATAGAGATAGCCGACCGGCACTTTCACCCAGATGTAGTTATCGCGCCCTCCGGCTTCGAGCAAAAGCACGCGGTTGCGCGGATCGGCGCTCAGCCGATTGCCCAGCACGCAGCCCGCGCTGCCTCCCCCGACAATGATGTGGCTGAACGTGTCCATCTTGCTTTGGCCATGGGTGGCGATAGTTTCAGGCTGCGTCAATTTGCAATCGGGAGGATACCAATGACTGACCCACGCGCCATGATCCAGACAATGATTTCGCTTGCTTCCGCCTCGCTCGGCCTCGTCGCCGCGCTGGCGTGGAACGAGGCGATCAAGGCGCTGCTGGCGGAGCTGCATCTGGGCGACAATCTCGCTGGCCTGTTCCTCTATGCGGTGATCGCGACCGTGATAGCGGTTGTAGTGCTGGTCATTCTCGGCAAGGCTGCGGCCAAGGTCGGCGGGCAGGCTGCGTTCGAGCGCGAGGCCGAGGGCTGACAGGCATCAAGGCAAAGGCCAACAAGGCAAGGAGACGGGAATGCGCCGCACCATTTATCTGGCAGGGGCGGCCTTCCTGTCTCTCGCCGCCTCCGCACAGGCGCAAACGCCAGAGCAGGTGGCAGAGGCCGCGCTGCGGGCGGCACCCGTGTGGGATGGGCACAACGATGTGCCCGAACAATTGCGCGATCGCCGCAATAACATGATCGCAGACTTCGATTTTCGCGATACCAGCGGAACGGCCGATGTAGCCAAAGGCAAGGCTGCGATGCAGACCGACCTCAGTCGCCTGCGTCGGGGCCGCGTCGGTGCGCAGTTCTGGTCGGTCTATGTCGATTCCCGCCTGCCAGGGCCGCAGGCAGTGCAAGCAACGCTCGAACAGATCGACGTGACCCGGCGGCTGATCGCGCGCTACCCGGCGGATATGCAACTTGCCCTCAGCGCGGCGGATGTGGAAAAGGCCATGCGCGCCGGCAAGATCGCTTCGCTGATGGGCATGGAAGGCGGCCAGTCGATTGGCGGTAGCCTCGCCGTCCTGCGCCAGATGTACGCGCTGGGTGCGCGCTATATGACGCTGGCGCATTTCACCAACACCGCCTGGGCAGACAGCGCGACCGACAAGCCTGAGCACAACGGCTTGACGCCATTTGGCAAGGACGTAGTGCGCGAAATGCAGCGTCTGGGCATGCTGGTGGACCTCAGCCATGTCGCTGAAAAGACGATGATGGACGCGCTCGACGTGGCGCGCGCGCCGGTGATTTTCAGCCATTCCGGCGCGGCGGCCGTGGCCAGCCATCCGCGCAACGTGCCAGATGCGGTGCTTGACCGGGTGAAGGCCAATGGCGGCATTGTCATGGTCGTGACTTTGCCGGCCTATGTCAGCGATGAAGTTCGCGTCTGGGGCAACGCCCGGGATGCGGAAAAAGCGCGGCTCGATTCCTATTACCCCGGCAACCCCTTAGCGGCCAAGGCCGGGCTGGAAGCATGGCTGGCCGCCAACCCCACTCCCCGCGCCACGATCGGCCAGCTCGCGGACCATGTTGACCATATTGCCAAGCGCATAGGCGTTGATCATGTTGGCATTGGGGGCGATTACGATGGAATTGCCAGCACAGTGGAAGGGATGGACGATGTTTCAGGCTATCCCGCGCTGTTTGCCGAACTGGCCCGCCGGGGATATTCGCAGAGGGATCTCGAAAAGATCGCCAGTCGCAACATGATGCGCGTGCTGCGGGCCGCAGAAGCCTATGCCGCGGCCCAGCGCGGCGTTCCGCCGATCGAGAACCCTACTACGTACTAGGCAGCGTGGCGCTAGATTGCGTTGGATTTCGCCCGTTCGTCTGTGGCGGCATTGTCCGCAGGATGTTGCGCCCCGCCGATCGCGCCGGTTATCCAGATTGCCGAAAGAGCGACAATCACCAGAGCCAAGCTGATCGCAAGGACATAGCGCATGCCCATGTTGGTCGATCCTGCCCGGGCTTCATCGGTCGTGACGTGCACTTCTTCGCCTTCGCGAAACATGACTGTTCTCCTTCTGGCAGTCATAACTGCCGGACTATAGCCTTGTTCCGGTCATCGTGCATCAATTCTCCCAAGCATGCGGAAGAAAAAGGCGGTCGACCAGCCGAGCAGGATCATGCCCAGTATGGATTCGAAGGCGCCGAGCAGTCGCCATTGCGAGGCGATATGCGTATCGCTGTAGCCCACTGTCGAATAGCTGATTGTCGAGAAATAAAGTGCTTCTTCCAATGACTTAATGGCATCGATTGCCAGATACAGGAAGGCGAAACCCCAAATTTCGACGCCGTGCAGCACAATGATCGACAGCACCATTATCAGCGTGAATATCGCGCCACGCGGCGACAGGTGCTCGATATGGCGGAGCCGTTCGACCGTCGCCTCGCTGCGAAGCGCCCTGTTGAGGCTGGCAAGGCCCAGTCCGTGGAACAGAACGCATGCAATCAGCATCGCGGAAGCGATGGCGAACTGCAGGAGCAATCCCTCGGACAAGCCCGCGGCACTCGTCAATCGCGCAGCAGCTCGTTGATCCCGGTCTTGCTGCGGGTCTGCGCGTCGACTGTCTTGACGATGATCGCGGCATAGAGCGAAGGACCTGGGGTGCCATCCGGCAGAGGCTTGCCCGGCAATGCGCCCGGAACCACGACACTGTAAGGCGGCACGCGGCCGATATGGACCTCGCCCGTCGCGCGGTCGACGATCTTGGTCGATGCGCCGATGAATACGCCCATCGAAAGCACCGCGCCCTCGCCGACAATCACGCCTTCGGCCACTTCAGAACGCGCGCCGATGAAGCAATTGTCCTCAATCACCACCGGGTTGGCCTGCAAGGGCTCCAGCACGCCGCCAATGCCGGCGCCGCCCGAGATATGCACGCCCTTGCCGATCTGGGCGCAGGAGCCGACCGTAGCCCAGGTGTCGATCATCGTGCCTTCGCCCACATAGGCGCCAAGATTGACGAAACTGGGCATCAGCACAGCGCCCTTGGCAATGAAGGCACTGTGGCGCACGACTGCGCCGGGCACGACACGTATGCCTGCTGCGCGGAAGCGGGCGTCATCCCAGCCAGTGAACTTCAGCGGCACTTTATCGAATGCCGGCGCGCCGGCTGCGCCCATTTCCATCACGCCATTGTCGTTGAGGCGGAAGGACAGCAGCACCGCTTTCTTCAGCCACTGATTGACTTTCCAGCCGCCCGATCCGTCAGGCTCGGCAACCCGCGCCGCGCCGCTGTCAAGCAGCGCGAGTGCCTGATCGACCACGGCACGCACCTCTCCGCTGGCGGGGGTAACGGTGTCGCGTGCTTCCCATGCGCTTTCGATCGCGGCTTCGAGACTGGACATGGCGATGGCTCCTGTTTGGCAGAGTTCGGTCAATAAGACGAATGATGGTGCGCGCGCCTATCGATTGCCGCGGCGCAGGACAAGCGCTCAAATGGTGATCGGATGGAATTCGGGCATTTTGCGTCGCCCCGAACTTAATGATACGATCGTGCAAAATCCTCCGATATGCGTTCACTTGTTGGTTACTATCGGATTGCTAGACTGCGCAGACACGCATCGGGCAGGGGCGGAGCAATGGCCAAAAATTCAGAGCGGGTCTCACGAAATCGCGCGGCAATCTTCGCGAGTTCCGTCGCCGTGCTGGCAATGATTGCGAGCACTGCGGGGCTTGCGCAGGTAAGCGGAAAAGTCAGCGGGCCAATCCCGACGCCCTCACCTACGCCTACCCCGACGCCAACACCAACACCTACTCCGACCCCGACTCCTACTCCGACGCCAACACCTACTCCGACGCCTACCCCGACACCTACACCTGCTCCTTCCCCGCAACCAGGAGGAAAGACCCCGACGCCATCACCTACCCCGACACCTACCCCGACACCTACCCCGACACCTAC
>Ga0075370_10000014_pt1 | contig 62859 bp, 62 predicted proteins | sample EndMethybrTD3035_FD_71398 | JGI IMG/M metagenome (GOLD analysis project Ga0075370, IMG submission 71398) | Populus endosphere microbial communities from Tennessee, USA - Endosphere MetaG P. TD hybrid TD303-5 | ecosystem: Host-associated > Plants > Roots > Endosphere | place: USA: Tennessee... | reverse complement strand
TCCCACGGCATCGATGCCGTGGGACATCCAGTTCAAGATCGCCTCGGGCTATATGGTGCCCGCGCAGGAAATGGCGATGAACGCGCGTGCACACATGCTGCGCTATGGCACCAAGAGCGAAGACTTCGGCCGCCTCGCCGTGCTGTGCCGCACCAACGCTCTCGACAACGAGCGCGCCATGATGCGCAAGCCCATTACGCTCGATGACTACATGGCCAGCGAATGGATAGCCGAACCGTTCCACAAGCTCGATTGCTGCCTCGAATCGGATGGCGCAGTGGCCATTGTCGTGACCAGCGCCGAACGCGCGAAAGACCTGCCGCATCGCCCGGTGCTGATCCAGGGCGCTGCCTGGGGCGGCGGCGTGAATATCGCCAATAACGGTTTTGACGACATCGCCGTTTCGCCCGCCGGCCCGCTGGCAGAGCGGCTTTATCAGTCGGCCGGGATGACCGCGAAAGACATCGACTTCGCCGAACTGTACGACTGCTTCACGTTCCCGCTCCTCTCGCAGATCGAAGGCTATGGCTTTGCCGAGCCGGGCGGCGTGCCCGACATGCTGAAGGACGGCGCGTTCAACCGCGCCGACGGCCAGCTGCCGATCAACACCCACGGCGGGCTGTTGTCGGAGGCCTACATCCACGGCCTCAACCACGTTTATGAGGCGGTCGAGCAAATCCGCGGCGATGCGGCGCACCGTCAGGTCAAGAAGCACGACACCGCGCTCGTGACAGGTCAGCTGGGCTATATCAGCGGCTATTCCTCGGCCGTCATCCTGGGAGGCGCATGATGGCCGAGCGTCTCATCAAACCGATTACAGACCGGGATTCGGCAGAGTATTGGCAGGCGCTGGCCGATGGCCATCTCAAAGTCACCCATTGCCTCGATTGCGGGCACTGGACCTGGCCGCCCCGCCCGATCTGTTCGGGTTGCCACGGCGGCAACCTGCGGCTCGACGAGGTAAAAGGCACAGGCGCCGTGTTCAGCTGGATTGTCGTGCACCGGTCGACCTCGCCGGACATGATGCAATACGTGCCTTACGTCCTTGCGCTCGTGCGGCTCGACGAACAGGCAGACATCTACATTCCCGGCCGTTTGATATCGGACAAGGAAGTACACCGGGGCATGCGAGTACGCGTGGTGACCGAAAAGATCACTGATCAAGTGGGTGACCTGGCCTGGACGACTGACGGCGTCGACAGCTGACGCTTCACCAGCGTCCGATTCACCCAAAAATTTGATCGCTATCGAGGGACCACTCGCACACCATGTCACAAGCTCCGATCCCCTACCCGTTTTCCGAACCCACACGTCTTGAAGTCGATCCGCGCTACGACGCGATCCGCGAGCAAGGGCTTGTGCGCATCCAGCTCCCCTATGGCGATCCCAGCTGGCTGATCACACGCGCAGAAGATGCGAAAATTGCCTATGATTTCCGCAAATTCGGCCGCAGGGACGGGCTGACGCGCGCAATTCCCGGTTTGCACAACACTGAAGGCATCAAAATCCCCTCGCTGTTGCTGAACATGGACCCGCCCGAGCACACCCGCATCCGCCAGCTGGCCGCGGCAGCCTTCACGCCCGCACGCATCCAGGACATGGAAAGCTGGGTGCAGGACTTCACCGACGAATTGCTCGACGAAATGGAAGCGCACGGCCCGGGCGCCGATTTCATTTCGATGTATGCGCACAAGCTTCCCGTGCTCGTGCTGGCGACTGTGCTGGGCATCCCGCGCGACAAGGCATTCGAGTTCAAGAAGTGGATCGACATTTCCTCGGGCGCATCAAGCACCCAGGAGCAGAAGCTCGAAGCCCGCGAGACGACGCTGACATTCATTCGCGGCCTGATTGCCGAGCGGCGCGTGAACAGCACTGACGATCTGATCAGCGTGCTGATCAACGCCCGCGATGAAGGCGACAAGCTGGAAGAAGATGAAATGGTCAGCCTGGCCATGGCGCTGTGGCATGGCGGCTTCAAGACCACGCTGTGGCAACTGGGCACCACGGTTTTCACGCTGTTGTCGCAGCCCCATCTCTGGCGTGACCTCAGGGAAAACCCCGGCAACATGCATGCTGCGATCAACGAATTGTTCCGCTGGATTCCCAGCTTCAAGCCCGGCCGCGCTTTCGGCTTCTGGGCCAAGGAGGATGTCACGTTCTCCGATGGCCAGGTGGTAAAGCAGGGCGAGCATGTGCTGATCGAATTCGCCATGGTCAACCGTGATCCCAGCGTCTGGCCCGATCCCCACAAGGTCGACTTCCACCGCGAGAAGCCGGCACCGCATTTTTCCTTCACTGGCGGCGCCCATACCTGCGTCGGCCAGCACATGGCGCGACTGCAGGTGCGTCTCGCAGTGGAAACGCTGGTGCGCCGCTTCCCCAACCTCGAACTGGCGATACCGGCTGACGAAGTGCCGTTCGATCCGGATTCGTTCATGCGCGGGATACTCAAGCTGCCGCTCAAGTGGTAGGCCCGCCGGATCAATAACGGGACGGATAGAGGATTATGGCAATCGACGAAAAGGCGTTGGGCGAATTGATGGACCGCGAGGCGATCCGCAGCGTCTACATGCGCTATGCGCGCGGCTTGGACCGGGGCGATGCCGAGTTGATTGCCTCCGCCTATCACCCGGATGCGATTGAGGATCATCACGGCGAAGTCTATAAGGGCGAAACGATCGGCCAGATCCTGGCGGATCACGTGTTGACTGGCATGAGCCGCACTCACACCAACATGACCAACCTGTCAGTCACGCTGAACGGCGACAAGGCGGGTTGTGAAGCCTATTATCTGGGCCTGCACGTGATGAAGAATGGCGGCAAACGCCTGATGAGCGCAGGACGCTCACTCGATCGGCTGGAAAAGCGGGACGGGGAATGGCGCTTCGTCTATCGCAACATCCTGCCCGACATGGTGCGCATCCTGCAGGGCGATGAGATTGCGATTGCCGGGGTCGTCTATGACCGCAGCCGTGCCGATCAGTCATACGAGATCCTGAGCGCAGGCAATTGAATCGCTAGAGCAAGTTGCGCGAAATCTGACGCAGGCAACTTGCTCTAATTATTTGTTGTCGCATCGTTATTTGCGAAAAACCGGTGCCCACTTTTTCGCACGATGCTCTAGGCTATCCTCGGCCAGTTGAATACCCGCCGGGCATTGGCGCCGAGAATGGCTGACTTCTCGGCATCCGAAAGCTCGGGATCGAGCCGCAGGTAGTTGAGCAAGTCAGCCCAGGCATAGTGCGGCATGATCGTCGCGTCGCTTGCCCACAGCAGGCGATCAGCGCCAAATGCCTCGATAGCCCGGCGCAGATAGGGCCGCACTGCATCGAACGGATAGCCGCCCGCGCGCAGCAGCATGGGTGCATGGCTTAGTTTGAGCGCCAGATTGGAAAATTCGGCCAGTTTCAGAACTTCCCTGAAATAGGCCGGATCGCCGGTCCGCTCTTCTTCAGCTGCGCTGCGTCCCGGCGGGTGGGCGCGCATGCCGATGCCCATGTGATCAAGCACGAATTGCAGCCGCGGAAAGCGCCGCAGATAGCGCGGCAGCAATTCGGCATGGCCCGGCACAAAGATGCAGAGCGGCAGCCCGATATCCTGAGCTACATCGAACAGCGCATCATATGCGCCCGCAGCCAGAGCAGCGGTTTCCTCAGCGGACCAGCAGCCCAGCACTCGGAACCCTTTCGCTCCCGGTCCGGCCGCAATCGTGCGCATGTGCTGCTCCAGCTCCGGATCACGCCGGTCGAGCCGCACGAAATAGGCAAAGCGATCAGGATAGCGCAGGCTCGCGCTCATCGCTGTGGGATAGACTGATCGCCAGGCGCCATTGGGCAGGCGGTAGCCCGGCATCAGCGCATCGTGATCCCCCTCGCCATGCGCGCCGACCCAGTATTCCTCGATCAGGACCGACCGGATTCCCAGCGCATCCATTTCCGCCAGAGTGGGTTCGACCGGTCCTGGACCGAGATGAAGCTGCACATCGACGATATCCCTATCCATCGCTGCCAGCCTCCTCTTATGCGTTTAGTGCGAGGTTGCGATCACACCGCCGTCGACCGGCAAGTGCACGCCGGTGATATAGCTGCCGTCGGGCCCGGCAAGGAACAGCGCTGCTCGCGCGATGTCCCAGGCATCGCCTTCAGTGCCCAGCGCGGTCTTGCGGCCCAGGTTGAGCGATTCCTTGGTGTGCCCGCCCTTGGTAATCACCGCATCGCGCATCGGCGTGTCGATGATGCCCGGCGCGATGCAATTGATCCTGATGCCCTGCTTGCCGAAAGAATCGGCAACGTCGATCATCAGACCGTTCATGCCCGCCTTCGCGCTCGCATAGGCCGGGCAGCCCTTGCCGCCCTGTCCGCGCAGCGACGCGATCGACGTGATGTTGATGATCGAACCGCCGCCGCGCTCGATCATGGTCGGGATTGTTGCCTTGCAGAGCAGGAATGGCGCCGTGAGATTGACGGCAATGCACTTTTCCAGCTGCTCGGTCGTGGTTTCCAGCATGCCATAGGGGCTGGTGAGCGCGGCATTGTTGACCAGAATATCGACTCCGCCGAACTTGCCGATGCATTCGGCAGCGACTTTCTCGATTGATGGAATGTCCGACAGGTCTGCCTGAACAATCGCCGCCTCGCCGCCTTCGGCCGTGATCATGTCGAGCGTTTCGCGCGCGCGCTCTTCGAACATGTCGACCAGTACGACTTTGGCGCCTTCGCGCGCAAACAGCAGCGACATTGCCTTGCCAGTGCCGACGCCCGGCCCGCTCGATCCTGCGCCGGTAACAATGGCAATCTTGCCGGCGAGCTTACCAGTGGTGCTCATAACCTCTCCCTGTCTCACAAATTGCTATCTTACAAATTTCAGTCAGCCGCCTGCCGGCAATCAATGGTTGTTCTCAGGCGTTCAGATCAGTGTCGAAATCGACATGGATTTCATCGCCTTCAATCTTGATCGGATAGGACGAGATCCGGCAGCTCGCCGGATTGACGCCCTTGCCGCTGGAGGCATCGATGATCCAGCCATGGGCGGCGCAGGTGATGGTCTTGCCGTCGAACCGGCCTTCGACCAGCGGATAATCCTCATGCGGGCATACCCCGTCAAAGGCGCGCAATTGCCCTGTCTGGTCCCGTAGCACCAGAACTTCCAGCCCGACGTCCATCAAATAAAAAGCGTTGAACTCACGCGGACCCAGATCACCGACGCCGCAGACTTTCACGAATGCCATGAATCAACCTCTCATGCCGATGGGCATTCAAAGCTCCATCGCTAACGACAAAGTGCCATTAGACTGTCAGTTTCGTCAATCAACCATAATCGTGCCGCGGCGAAAGATTGCGTGCTGCGCCGGTAGCACGGCACGGGCCGCCTCAGGCGCTCTCGCGTTCGGCCACGACGCGCCCGTAGATCGCCTCGAGCGTGGCGAATTTCTCGCGGATCAGGCTCTCAATGTCGGCCTTTCTGGCTCCATCCCGAATATCGACGACAGCTTCGCGGTAGAGCATGAGGCCGACCGAGGCCATAATGCGGCATTCGAGATCGGGCGCATCGAGGTTCTTGCGCGCGGCGAGACCGTCGGCAATGCGCGCGACATTTTCGATCTGCTGGACGGCGGCCCGGCCGATCAGAGTTACTGACGAACTGACAATACGCTCGAAACGGACCAGTGCCTCACGGCTGACGCCTTTCGCCAGATGGACCAGCGATTCACACATGGCGTCCATGGGGCGCAATTCCGCGGGCTGGCCCTTGATGACGTCGGCCATCGTTTCCGACCAGAATCGCTGGCCGCTGAAAAGCACTTCATCCTTGGCATCGAAATAGCGGAAAAAGGTGCGTGTCGAGACACCGGCTTTGTCCGCCACCTGCTCGGTCGTCGTCGCATCATAACCCTGGGCGAGAAACAGCTCGAAAGCCGCGTCGCGAAGAGTCGTGCGCGTCTTCAGCTTGTGGGCATCGCGGCGCGACAGCGTCTCTGGAATCTTCGTCGCTGACAAACCCTTACCCCCCGGAAAGTGAAACAATCAGCTCAGATGCGCGATTGGGTGCGCGCACTTCATCCGGAGTTTTGTTCATTGTCCGGGCATGCAAGTCAACACAGATGATATTTGTTTGTTGGCTTCTCTCGGATGGCCCGGCAGTCATGGCTGCTGCGTGCCAGTACCGCCAGCCAATGCACCGGTGAGAATATCCCAATAGCGATATTCCAGCGACAGGAATCCGCGCGTCACGAATTCGTCGCCATCCAGCAGCGGGCGAACCTGTTCCGCGCTGACGCCCTTGTGGAACAGCGAAATTCCCATGACGGGCTGCCCTTCGAGACGCCCGGCGGAGATCAGCAGGCCGTCATCCAGCAGCGACTGGTATATAGCGTGATGCCGCTGGGCCATTTCCGCGGTTGCGGGCAGCGGACTTGACCAGTTGGCGCCGGGATTGTTGATCACCACCAGATGGCGATCCAGAATTCGCTCGGCCTGTCCGTCCATAAAACCCTTCTTTCTTGTGATTGCCGAGCCAGCCTGCCGGTGCCGCCTCGTGGCGTCCTATTTGATGAACTGGGTGCGGGCGAAACCCTCGTCATAGGGGGTCTGGAATGCCGTCTTGAACTCCATGCGCGAGAACTTCCAGCCTTCCCCCGTACGCACACAATCGCACTCATAGCGGCCGCCGACCCAGATCGCCTCTCCTGCCGGCGTCACCATCGGCACCAGACCGGGCCATGCGCCGGTCGCCGTGTCGCCATTGATCTCGATCTTCGGATTCATCGCGATGTGCAGGCTCATATTGGCTGCATGACCATATTTGCTGCACCATGCTTCGATCTTGGTGCGGCCTTGCTGCCCGCCTGTGTCGCCGCCCCAGTAGGCATCTTCGGTAAAGACTGCACCGACCCTGGCGGCATCGCGCCCCGCGCCCGACCAGCCGGTGTCGAAGAAATGGGTGTAATCGGCCATCAGCTTCGAGATTTCCTCGATTGCTTCCAGCCGCTCCAACCGCGCGATGATACCTTCACCGGCCATGCCGGATGACTGCGACAGATTGCTCATGTCTTACCTCCTCGGCCATTGGACGGTTTGCGGGACGGCAAGTCAATATGGCCCACGGGCTCGGCGGCAATCCACTGACAGCATCGCGGCTCCTGACCGTATGCCAGACGATCAGGCGAGCATGCAGCTCCATCCGCCATCGAGAGGGATCAGCACGCCATTGATAAAAGCTGCACGGTCGGAAATCAGGAAAGCGGCCAGCTCGCCCGCTTCCTCGGGAAGACCTCCCCGCCCCAGCGGATTGACTGTCACGCGCTCCGGCATGTGCTTGAGCACCGGCAGCCCCATGCCTTCGGTCAGGATCACGCCGGGACAGATCGCATTGGAGCGAATCTTGTATTTGCCCGCTTCGACCGCAAAGCTTTGCGTCATCATCGCCACGGCGGCCTTGGTCATTGCATAGGCGCCGCTGTTGGGGCTGGGAATGAGCCCCGCCAGCGAAGACCAGTTCACAATGGCCCCGCCGCCGGTTTCCTTCATCGCGCGCACGGCATGTTTAGCGCCGAAGAACATGCCCATCAGGTTCACGTCCATCATGCGCCGGAGCTCCGCGGCTTCCTGCGTTTCGATGGGTCCGCCCGAGGCAATGCCCGCGACATTGAGCATGGCATCGATCCGGCCAAACTTGCTGACGGCAAGGTCGATCGCGGCACTGACCTGGGCCTCATCGGCCATGTTGCACTGCACGGCGATGTTATCGCCGCCCAGCTCCGCCGCGGTCTGATCCTGCGCGCCGCTGATATCGCAGGCAATAATCGTCGCCCCTTCGCGCGCCAGTACCTGCGCAGTAGCTTTGCCCATGCCGCCGCCAGCGCCGCTGACGACAGCAATCTTGCCTTCAAGAAACCCCATGACCGCTCCCTTTTCTTGTGCCGATCAGGCTTTTGCTACCGGTTTTGAATAGCGCCCAACCATCGTCAGCGTGCCGCCATCGACCGGAATTTCCAGGCCGGTGACGAATGCGGATTCATCGCACGACAGGAACAGCACTGCGTTGGCAACATCCTGCGCTGAGCCCAACCGGCCCATTGGGACGTTGTTCACGCCGGTCTTTTCCAGTTCTTCGCGGCTCGGCGTCCAGCCATGGCGAGTGAGACCCTCGACCGAGTGCGGGGTCAGCACGAATGCCGGGAGAACCGCATTGCAGCGAATATTGTCTTCAGCAAACGATGCCGCGGTGAAATGAGTCAATTTGTTGACGCCCGATTTCGACATCGAATAGGCAAACATCTTGCCGCCAGCCGTCTTCGAGCCGATCGTGGAGATATTGGTGATCGCGCCGCCGCCATGCTTGCGCATCAGGGGCACGACAGTCTTGATGGTGAGCCACTGCGAACGCAGGTTGACGTCAAACATCAGCTGCCAGCTCTCCACCGTCAGGTTCAAAGGGTCTGTGTCGACATGGTTGATGGCGACATTGTTCACCAGGGCATCGATGCGGCCCATGGTGGCATAGGATTCTTCAACGAGACGGACGCAATCGTCTGCATTGCCCACGTCGGCCAGAATCACGTGCGCCTTGCCGCCAGCCTTGCGGATCATTTCGGCAGTGGCTTCGGCACGATCCTGATGCAGATCAACCGCGCAGATTTCAGCGCCCTCGCGGGCCAGCGTCAACGCGATGGCGCGGCCATTGCCCAGCAAGTCGCTCTCCGGCTGTCCGGCACCAACGACTACCGCCTTGCGGCCTTCCATCCTTCCGCTCATGCTGCGGCTCCCGTAAATCCAGACATTTTTGTCCTCCCATGAATTATTGATTTAACTGCCCGGCCACTCGCAAGTCACGAGGCGGGCACACCGCCGATTCCGAAAACCATCAAGCGGCATCCCTCGGGCCCGGGGCGCAAGCCGTGCGACGTGCCTTCCATGACAATGCAATCGCCGGCACGAACCGGGTGCGGCCCGTCGCCCAGCATCATGTCACCGCCGCCCTCGATGATGAAGATCAGCTCGATGACGTTCCGGTGATGCAGGACCGTGGCAATCGTGTCCTTGGTTCCCGGCGGATAGGGCTGGTGGCTCACAGTATACCAGGTGACCAGGCCGGGCCCCGGGTTGTCCGGCGACTTTTCGCCCTCACCCTTTTCGCCGATCACGGGCGGCGCCGCCTCCGTGTTGTAGAGCCGGGCGATCGCCGATCTGGGCAGGCCGGGAATGTCCCTGAAATCAAGCGTCTCGCGCTGCTCGGCGACGCAGGAGCGGCCTGCGCTATCGACGCCCAAAATCAGAAGACGCATCGAATTACATCGCCTTTTCGTAAGTGGGGTTCCCACCCATGGCGCGCATGTAATTCTTGATCTCGGTGTAGGGCGCGTGGATCTTGCGCAAGGTGCGGGCCGAGCCGCCGCCTTCGACATAAGGGCGGCCATGCTGCGCGGCCATATTGTCCCAGATCACGAAATCATTGGTGCGCCAGTAGTGCGGCAGCACCCATTCGGGACGATACATGTGCTCGAAAAGCTGGTCGAGCAGAGCGTCGCTCTCGGCCTTCGGCATGCCCACGATTTCGCGCGTCTGCTGTTCGCAAACATAAAGCATGGTCTCACCCGTGCGGGGATGCTTCATGTCAATCGGCGTGATCGTGTCGTTCAGCTTGCTCCACTGCGGCTGGATGAGCTGCTCTTCGAAGTTGGTATTGCCCCGGCCTTGCTGGCCGCTTTCATGCCGAACCTGCAGGCCCTTGAGACGCTCCTTCATGTCCTCGGGCAGCGCCTTCCAGGCATGGATCACGTTGACGAAAGTCGTCGGCGTCGAAGGCTGCTGCGCATCGACAGCAAAGAGCGAAGGAGTCTGGTTGGGGATCTTCGACCACATCATGTCGGTGTGGTAAAGCAGCCGCCCGTAAGGCGCGCCGCCATCTTCCTCCTTATTCGACACATACGAGAAATTCTCGGTATCGACGCCGTCGGCCGCAGATACGTCGCCGCCGGCATGAAGGATCTCGACGATCTGGTGCTGGCGGGCCACGCTGAGTTTGATGTCGCGAAACGCGATCATCACGGATTCGTCAAACGCCTTGCTCAGTGACTTCCAGTCATGCGCATCCAGCGGCGCGTCCGGATCGAAGCCAATCACTTCGGCGCCAACAGTCGGGTTGAGCTTACGAATTTCCAGCTTTTCCATTTAATCTTCTCCTCGCCCTGCCGGCTTGTTGCGGCGGTACGCCAGATGCTTAGTACTCAGGCTTGGGCGGCCCTTTCAGGCCGCCACCTTCGCCTTGCTCGCGGTGATTGCCTCGCCGACCGTGTGGGAGAAGCTGACCGGCGGCAGTTCATGCGGCTGCACCGGCGTTGCCACTTCCGCGACCGTCGGGCCGACGCGGTCCGCGACCTTCTGCAGCATGTCGAGATCGAAGCCATAAAGCTTCGCCGCATTGAGCGACGTCATCTGACGCACCTGGTCTTCCGGAATGTCGTGGAACAGCAGGCGCACGGCGAGCTTGTTGTGCGGGAAGCTGCCTTCGTGATGCGGATAGTCATTGCCCCACAGGATGCGGTCGGCACCCAGCGATTCAATCACGTCGAGATCCTTGCGCACTGCCAGCGACGGAGCGACGAACATATTGGTGCGCCAATGCTCCGAAGGAAGGCGCTTCATGTTTTCAACCGCACGATGATAGAGCGGATAGGCCATGTGACCTTTCTGCCCGCCGAGCTTGATCGACCAGTCAAGGCGCTGCAATTCGGGCGGAATCCATGCGCAGCCAGTTTCGGTCATGACGAACTGAAGTTCAGGGAAGCGTTCGAACACGCCGCCGACCATCAGATGTGGCAGGGTACGCTGGAAGAACATCTGCGTTTCATAGACGCCAATCGCAATTGCGGCCGGGCCGGTTTCTTCCGTTTCCGGCGGACCAACGCCGGCCGAATGACGATGGACCGGCATGCCGTAGTCGACGCAGGCCTTCCAGAACGGATCAAGGCGGCGTTCATAAAGATTGACGATGCTGCACTGATGGTCGGCAGGAACGATAACGCCCTTGAGGCCATTTTCTTTAGCCCACTTCACTTCGGCGATGGCATCGTCGAGATTTGTGAGGAATACTTGCGCGAGACCGGCGCGGCGGCCCGGCGCGTCATTGCAGAAGTCCACCAGCCAGCGGTTATGGGCCTGCACGCCCGCCCAGAGACGGCGATATTCCTCATCATTGGTCGGCGAAGGCGCGGTCACCGCGCCCGAGGGATAGAACGGAGGCACCGTGTTGGGGAAAATCACTTCCGCAACCACACCCTGGCCTTCCAGGATCGTTACACGTTCGGCGCTTTCCCAGTTATAGGGCGACGAGGCGGAAGACACGCCAATACGCAGGCCTTCATCGTCGGTGTCGGACAGGTCCTTGTCGAAATCAGCCCAGGGATCGTAAAAATCCTTGGCCCACTCCTCGAACTCGTCGTGGAAGGCCTTGGCCAGGTAGGGCTTGTAATCGCGAATACTGGCACCGGCATGGCCGTCTGCAGTGATCAGCACATAGTTCTTCGAACTGGAACCGTTGCTGCTCATCAGGTCTCTCCTACTATATGACGAAATGGACAACGGCCAGAAGGCGCCTAAGCGCCCATGGATCTGGCCAGCTTATCCGGATTTGGAATTTATAGTAACCACTATGTTGCGTCTGTCAAGCCATTCGAGCCGTGAAATCCAACAATTCGGCTGCGCGGTAGGCCCATCGACGAATCCTGGATTTTTGGGCTGAAGGCCACATTAGTCAAGCTTTATGCCGCGCAAATTGGCTTCATGCCGGATCGTGGCGGCAACGCCATAGACCAGCATCGCACGCAATTTGGCTTCGCTCCCGACATCGAGACCGGCCATCGGCTTCTTCAGGGCGCCAGCAGGCAGGGCCGCGATTCTCCGGGTCAGTGCGCTGGTCACCAGATAGCCGCGAAACGTCATGAAGACATGATAGACAAGGTCTATCTCCCCCGCAACCGGCCCGATCGCCTTGGCCAGCAGTGGCTGCGCGAGCCGATCGAATGCGCCACCGTCCCGGTCCATCACTCGGGCAACTTCCCCGGACCGGTCGCGCTGCGCGGACAGCTCCATCAGGATTTGCATCTGAACTAGATAGACGTCCGAATCGTAATGCTCTGCGAGGACGTCGAGAGTGCTGGCCAAGCGCTCCTCAAGCGTCGTCCCCTCGATCACCGCATTACCGAGAACTTCTTCCATTCTCACGGCTGCGAAGTTGACGACATCGAGCATCAACTGATCGCGCGATCCGAACAAATGCTGGATCGAACCCCAGGTCACACCCGCGCGGCGGGCGATCTCATTGGAGCTGGCCTTATAATAGCCGATATCGATGACGGTCTGCACGACCACATCGAGCACCTTGCGGCGCGCTTCTTCGGCACTTTGGCGACGCCTGGTTACCGAATTGGATTTAGTCACTCGCCCCCTCTTTCCGGATGACGGCAATGCGATTGTCATGTCGGCCTGTCCCGAGGCAGTGACTTATGAATCGTTGCAGAACGACGCAAGCGGAGAATTTTTGCCTGTCCACCATCTCATTGGCGCCGCGAACGCTGTGTTCGAAATTCATAACGGAAGTGGCGCGCTTTAACACTTGACAGCGCGAACATAGCAGTTACTATCAAACCATATTCGCGGCGCAGCAATGACTCCGCGGAACGCTTCTGCGCAAGCCGGCAGGCAGGAACGGCAAACCAACAAGAGGATCGTGCAATGGCAAATTTGGTAGTTCGGGATTTGGGCCCCGTGTTTGGTGCGGAAGTTTCTGGGCTGGAGCCCAAAGTGCCGCTTGACGCTGATACTGTAAAGCAGCTGCGCAAGCTGTTTGACGAGAAGCGCCTGCTGCTCTTCCGGGACATCGACGTCGATCGCGAATTCCAGACTTATTTGTCTTATGCGATCATCGGGCGGGAGGCGCCGGTTCAGGATCCATCAGCGCCGCCCAAGCGCGAGTCATTCATTTCCAACAAGCTGGAAACCGGTATTGCGCCGTTCGGCCGCTTGCTGTGGCACACCGACATGATGTGGCATGCCGAAGCCTCAGAATTGCTTTCGCTCTACGGCGTGGATGTTGGCCAGCCTTCGTCGCCGACGATGTTCGTCAGCGCTGAAAATGCCTGGAAGACGCTGCCCGCCGATCTCAAGGCCCGCGTCGAAAACCGTGACGCCGAACATGTCCACGACATCAGCTACGAACGCTCGGGCGGCGACGCAAACGTGTTGACCGCGAAGTTCGACGATGACGATTGCGTACGCATGCCGGTTGCCAATCGTCATCCGCGCACAGGTGAAACCCTGCTCTATGTGTGCCAGCAGATGACCAGCGGTATTGCCGATCTTCCAAAGGAAGAAAGCGATGAACTGCTGGAAGCACTGTTCCAGCACCTCTATTCGCCCGAGAACATCCTGCAGCACGATTGGCGGGAGCGCGACCTTGTCATGTGGGACAATCTGGCCTTGCAGCACGCTCGTCCGAACGTCGAGACGGAAGGACCGGCCCGCACCTTGCGCAAGACTTTCGCGCCGATGCCTGAAATCTTCAAGACCATGACGCCGCAGTTCGGCAAAGCGGGCGTCGCTGCCTGATTGTCAGGCGGCAGGCAGCCGCCCCAATTTGTGAACCCAGGCCTCGGCCCGGCCTCAACTAAAGCCACCCGCACATCGCCTTTGCGCGAAGTCCGGGTGGCTTTTGCGTCTCAGGACGAATGCGCATCTGCTGGTACCAAGTTCGCCAATCCAATTATGGAATTTATCGTACAATATGGCTGCCAATTGAGCTGGCGCAGTTGCGACTTTCCGGCCCCGACCTGAACGGCGAGGATACTACACTGAAGTCAATGAGATCAGCGCACAGGGCGGCTTCGTCTCGCGCTATACGGGCCAGCCGCGCTCCTACGGCATTCGCATCCGCTACAACTTCGGCGATTGATAGGGGGCGATTGATAGGGAAAGTGGGGGCCGGGACCGCCCCCGCCGCTTCCCCGTCATTCGGCTGGAATGACCTCGAAGTCGGGATAGCGCCCCAGAATCAGGATCAATCCGGCGGCGAGGCCCATGGCCGGAAGCGTCGCCCAGATCGCGAGCGAATAGGAGCGGGTAACGTCATAGACAAAGCTCGCGATCATCGGCCCAACACCCACTGCAATCGCCGGGGCGATGCTGACCGTGCCGAACAACGTGCCAAAGCTTTTGGGGCCGAAATGGCGGCCGACCAGATAGACGATGCCGGAATACTTCACGCCGCTCGATATGCTGCCGGTCATCACCACGGCGAAAAGCAGCGGGATGTTGCCCGGCTCGAACAGGTAAGTCAGCGGCAGGACCATGGTCACCAGCGTTGAGACGCAAACGACCCATTTCGCCTCCAGCCGGTCAAGCATCCAGCCGCCGATGAACCGCCCCGCTATGCCGGACAATCCCTGGACTCCAGCGATTGCGGCAGCCTGCGCAGCGGATATGTTGAGTGAAATCAGTATCGGAATCGTGTTGACGCTCAGCGCCACCCAGGCGAGCGAGCTGATCATCATGCTGCCGCCAATCAGGTAGAAATTGGGCGAACGGAAGCCTTCGCTCACTGTCATCCCCGGCAGCTCTGCCACCGGCTCTCCATCGCCTGTTTGCTGCCCGGGGAGATTTTCCTCGCCGCCATGCCAGAAGAAATAGGTGAGCGGCAGCATGATCGCGGCAAAGATGCAGCCGACCACCAGATAGCCGGCGCGCCACCCATAGAGTTCGAGCACATGATTGGCGATGATCGGCAGCAGCGTGCCGCTGACACCCGTGCCCGCGAGCGTCAGCGCAATGGCAAGGCCGCGCTGCCGGTCAAAGCGCGCAGTAATCGGCGCGAGCCAGACCGTGCCTGTCGCCGTCGCGGCAAGCCCATAGATGCCCCACAGGATCCACCAGTGCCAGACCGTGTCAGTCATGGTCGAGAGCAGCATCAAGGTTCCGCTCATGCCTAACACTACGGCAATGCCGATGCGCCGCGCACCGATCCGGTCAATTGCGTAGCCTGCCGCCGTCGACAACAGCAGACCGAGCACCGAGACAATCAGCGATCCCGACGAAATCAGCGCGCGCGACCAGCCGAACTCACGCTCGATCGGCACCATCATCACGCCCAGCATGATCGGCATCGATGCGGCGAGTGACATTCCCAGCGAAGCCGTGATCGCCAGCGGCCACAGCCTGGCGAACTCGCTCGACGTTTCTACCTCCGCGCGCGCGTTCATCCGGAGCAGCCCGGCAATAACGCAGGAAACGCGAAAGTAATCAGCTGCATGAATGGTAGCCCGCCAGGTGAAAGATTTTCGCGGCAGGTCTAGGGCCAATCAGCACCAGGTCAAACCGCTTTCTGCCATGCGGAGCCCGCCTCCCGTCATGCTTATCCGAGCATGCAGCTCCATCCCCCATCGAGCGGAATGATCACGCCGTTGAGATAAGTCGCCTTGTCCGAAGCGAGGAATGCGGCGAGGTCTGCGGCATCCTTCGGCGAACCTGCGCGCCCGAGTGGATTGCGCAAAGCCTTGCCCGGTGTCGTGGCCGCGGAAGCCGCGCCCATGCCTTCCGTGGTGATCACGCCGGGGCAAAGAGCATTGGCGCGAATGTTCGATGGCCCGTGCTCGACAGCGATCGATTTGGTCAGGTGGATAACGGCAGCCTTCATCGCGCCGTAAGCGACTGTCCCTGGCGGCGGGATCAGGCCGGCAAGCGAAGCCCAGTTGGTGATCGTGCCGCCGCCTGAATCCTTCATTGCCCGCACCGCTTGCCGGCTGCCGAAAAGAACGCCCTTGAAATTGATGTTAAACAGGCGGTCGAGATCGGCGACATCCAGCGACAGCAAATCGCCGCCCACGCCAATCCCGGCGACATTGAGCATCGCATCGACCCGGCCGAACTTGGCCACTGCGGCAGCGATCAGCGCCTCGATCTGACTTTCATCGGAAACGTCGCATTTGCGCACCAGCACGTCCCCGCCGATGTCCTTCGCGGTCTGCTCTTCGGCGCCGCTGACATCGCAGATGGCAATGCGCGCGCCTTCTTCGGCAAAGACCTTGGCCGCAGCCTTGCCCATGCCCGAACCTGCGCCAGTAATCACTGCGACTTTGCCGTCCAGAATGCCCACGTCTCTCTCCTCGTTGAATGCTTAGCCTTGGCCGCCTGACACGGCAGCGGTCAGAAATTGAGGCCTGACTGGCGGGCGCCATTGACCCCGCCCAGTGTCTGCCATTCCTCGAAACCGCAAAGCGCGGCGAGGCCCGGATATTTATCGAGCAATTGGGGGTCCATTGACCGGCACCAGTTTTCCTGGCCGCGGATGAAGGGCGCGTTGTAAGTGGCGATAACGCCGCGGCGCTGTTGATCGCTGGTGCGGTTCAGGCCGGTCGCGTGGTGGAGCCGCCCATCCCAGATGACAATGCTGCCTGCCGTGCCCGTCAACTGGGCGAGGCTTTCCGGCGCGGGCGGCGGCATTTGATGCGGCCAGCTGTTCCACTTGTGACTGCCCGGCACGACCAGCGTGGCACCGTTTTCCTCGGTATAGTCATCGAGGAAAAATGCGACATTGCACAGGATCTTCACCGGCCAGGGTCCAGGCAGATAGCCCTGATCAGTGTGTAACTTGCCAATTCCGTGATCGCCGCCAGGCCGGGTGACATTAGCAGTCATCGTGCTGAGCAGCACGTCGTCGAGGCCGAGATGCATACGCACCAGTGCCAGCGCCACGGGATGCATGACGAGCGGAATGAATTCCTCGGCCCGGTTGATCAGCGCCCAGACGCGCTGGTTCGTGAGGTTTGGACCGTAGCGCAAGGCCTGCCCCGCAGCCTCGTCCTCGGCGAAGACGCGGTCGAGCGCGCTGCGGCAGCTTTCAAGCTGGTCTGCCGTCAGCAGATCCGGCACGACGAAATAGCCCACTTCGTCCATCTGGCGGGCCGCTTCGGCAAAATCGGGGGCACGGTTCATCCACCCTCCTCTTCCCAGTGCTGCGCGGTCGGCAGGCTTGGGCCTGCCAGTCCGCGATAGCCGTTATTTGCGATCGCAGGCGATGATACAATTGCGCAGTTCGTATCCCTGGGTCTGCACCGCCAGGATCATTTCGGGCGGTTTCACCAGACGGATGCCGGGGACGCGAAACAGGCGATCAAGGAAAACCCGCGATTCCTGCAGCGCGACTTGCGCGCCCGGGCAGCGGTGCGGCCCGTCGCCAAAGCTCATCCACGAGCCGGTGTTCTTGGTGCGCTTGGGGCGGTCAGGATCGATTTCAAACGGCGCTTCGCCCACTACCTCGGGGTCGATATTAGCCTCGCGCACATTGATGGCGATCACGTCGCCCGGATTGATCTTGCCGCTGCCATCAGGCGTGGGCAGTTCAATCGTCGATTGGCGATACATGTAACTGCCCGCAGGATCGAGCCGCAGGATTTCCTCGAGAATGGCAATCTGATCCATCTCGTCACTGTCGAGAAAGCGCTTGCGAAGCTCAGGGTGGTCGAACAACTGCCAGGTGGCCAGCACGATGAATTCCTTGGTCGCCGTCACCCCGGCGCCGGCATAGGTCTGGCATTCGATCAGCATGGCCTGCTTCGAATAGCCTTCCTTGACCATGTAGGAGACGACATCGTCCTTGGGCTCCTTGCGGCGCGCTTCCGCAGCAGGAACGATATGGTCATTATAGAGCGCGTCCATCAGCTTCCCGCGCTCCCGCTTGTAGTACCACATCAGCATCGGCTTGAGCACGGCTGCGGCCCAACGGGGCATGCGGAGGAAGAAGTTCGAATTCATCAATCCACGAATGACCCGCGTCAGCTCGCGATTGTCGCTGTTGGTCAGACCGACAACTTCCATCGCGACATTGGCCGTCATCTGCAGGCTCATGTCATCAACGCGCGCAGTGCCCTTGCTCTGGAACTTTGCGATTTCCTCATCCATCGTCCGCTGCATCAGTGGCAGGTAGCGCGTGAGGACAGCTTTTGGGGTGAAATAGGCAGCGACCGAAGCACGGCGTTTGCGATGCCGCTCGCCATCGAGAAAGAAGAAGGATTCGTGATCGGGATTATCGAGGTTGGGCGGCGCGACGCCCGGTCGGCCCTGGTTGATCCCGGGAGTGCGCAGCAATTGGCGGGCGAAATTGAAATCGCTCTCGATCCGTTCGGACTTGAAGGGCTTCAAGTTGGTGGCGATAAATTGCGCCGTCTTGCGATCGTCACGCCCTGCAGTCTTGGCAGCGGCAACATTGGCCGTGGTCATCCCGTAAACTCCCAGTCCATCCTCGACATTTGCCGCCGCATTCCCGCGCCGGCCATCCCGCAGCAGTGGATAGCCTGCTTTGCGCCAACCTTCAACAAAGATTGTAATTGCTATGAAACGACGAAATTCGCAGAAGTAGAGTATTTCCAACTACTTAGATTTGAATGCCTGAAGAGTTGCTGGTCTGGCACAGCTTGCCGGGCATCGCTTTGCATAGTCTCTACTATTGCATCGAGTCGAACCGTGACTAAGGATAGTGACGAAGCACGGATTGCAAGACCGGAGAGGCGAGAGTGAACAAGACACAGAAACACAGCGCGGAAGCCGTCGCGCACGCCCGCCTCGCGGCAAGAGCTGCCGAGCTTAGCTGGATCCACATCTGGGCGGAACTGACCCAGGACCCGGAAAAGATCGCTGCCACGCTGGCAACCGACGCACCCATCGCCTGGGCACTTGCCATCCCGTCAGCCGCTGCCGGGGGTGCCTACAGGTTCCTCGAAGGCACAAGCATCGACGGCGTACGCAATCAGTATGAAGGGCTGCGCAGCCAGCTTGAGATCCACGGCTGGGAACCGATTATCGAAGTTCGCGGCAGCTGGTACACGATGTGGTCGGGTGTCTCGAACATCAAGACGGTATCGACCGGCAGCATCGCCAAGGGTCAGACGGCGGTGCTGTTCCCGGTCGGTGGCGACGGGATCCTCGGCGAATTGCAGATCGGCGTGGTTGGCCGCTATCCCGATGGCACTGCCCCGCGCGACGATGGCAAAGTGCCCGTGCGGCGGCTGGGCGCGCTGCACGAACACGAAGACTATCTCCAGAGCCTGCGCCGCGGCGATGTCGATGCCGTCATGTCGGCATGGCGCGACGATGCCGCGCTGGCGATCCGCGACTACAATTACGATGAATCAAAGCTGCTGAATGTCGGCGGGGCGGAGCAGATCCGCGAATATTTCACCAAGCTGTTTGATCGCTACAAAGTCATCGACATCCAGATCGTCAACCGGGTGATCGACACCTGGTTCCTGTTTGCCGAGCTTTACTGGATTGTCGAAGACCGCAAGACGGGCCGGAAGTTCGACTTCTGCACCGCCGACCTAACCTCGCTGGACGAGGACCGGAAGTACTGGGTCGGAACTGGCGCCGGAACCGATCCGATCGAGAGCGACGGCACGCTTGCCGCCGCCCCGTCGAGAGGCAAAGAGGCCTTCGCCTGATTGCCAATAGCCCGAGGCTGGAGCGGCCAGTGCCGCGCCAGCCAAAGGCCATCATTCCTGAGGCGGAATCTGAACGACGAGACCGTCGTGTTCGGCAGTGAGCTCGATGCGGCAGGCGAGACGGCTGTGCTCCGTCACGTTCTCCGAAAATTCCATCGTGGCCTGCTCGATATCGATCGGTGCGCCAACTTTGGTCCACCAGGCTGAATCGATGTAGATGTGGCAGGTGCCGCAGATGCAGGCACCGCCGCAATCGCCCGCGATCGAATCGATGCCGGCATTCCGTGCCGCTTCCATCAGATTGATCCCTTCCGGTGCGTCGACTGTCTGGCGCGACTCGCCATCGGCAGAGACAAATGTGAGCTTCGGCATTTGCGGTGTCTTCCTTCCCTCAATTCATTAAAGCCCGCGACATGCAGGGCCTATTTCAGCACGCAGGCCCGCGTCCGCAGCCGCCCCTCGCGGCGCGCTAACGCAGGCCATCCGGGCCGTTATCAGATGCGCGCGGGCAGCGTTTCCCAGCCACGTACCGTGGCGGTCGACGACATTCTAGCCCGGCTGAGATCGACTTCCCAATCGCGGAAACGCTTGAACACTTCCTCAAAGGCGATCTTGCCTTCGACGCGTGCCAGGGCATTGCCCAGGCAGTTGTGGAACCCATAACCAAACGTCAGGTGGGGCTGACGGCCGCGATGGATGTCGAACACCTCGCCATTAGGAAACTTGGCCTCGTCGCGATTGGCGGCGCTGACAATGGCGAGCAGCGCGCTGCCGGCAGGAACCTTCTGGCCGTGGAACTCGACATCGCGCGTCACCGTGCGGCCGATGTACATGCCCGGCGGTTCGAAACGCAGCACTTCTTCCAGCACTTCCGGGATCATCGCCGGGTTGGCGTGAACTTCGCGCCGGTCATCAGGGCGTTCCGACAGCAACTTGGCCGTCCAGCCGATCAGGCGGTTCGTCGTCTCGTTGCCCGCGCCGAAAATCAGCGCGACCATCGACAGGACTTCGGCCCGGGTGAGCGTGCGGGTCACGCCGTGATCGTCTTCGAATGGCGTGTTGAGCAGGCTCGAAATCAGGTCATCGCCCGGGTTCTTGATCCGGTAATCGACAAAGTCGGCATAATATTCGCCTGCGAGGCTGTCGCCCGAACCTTCGTTCGGCTGGCCGGGCTCAGTGCGCATGCTTTCGTCGACCTGGCGCTGGGCTTCCTTCAGATGCTCTTCGGGCATGCCAAGCAGCATTCCGATCACGCGCATCGGCATTTCCGCGCCGAGATGTTCGATAAAGTCGATCTCGCTGCCGCCGACCAGCGGGTCCAGCGCCTTGACGCAGAAATCGCGGACCTGGCTGTCGAGCGCCGCGACGTGCTTGGGGGTGAAGACCTTGGTGAAGAACCGGCGGTGCGCAGTGTGCAGTGGCGGATCTTCATAGATGAACATGCCCGAGGGCACATCGATGCCCGACTTCATCACTTCGATCACGCCGCCATGCTTGGAGATGTAGTCATCCCGGTTGCCCAGAACGGCAATGCAATCCTCATAGCGAGTCACCGCGAAGAAGTCGTACTTCTCGTTGTAATAAAGCGGCGATTCCTCGCGCATGCGCTTGAGCACGGGATAGGGATTGGCGAAGATTTCCGGATCATAAGGGTCCCAGTAGATCGGCTTTTGACCAACCGGGCTGCTCATCAGGTCTGCTTCGGCCATTACAACTCTCCATGCGTGGCCGCCGGGCCACTGGCAAAAAATGAAATCGCGCAATCTAATGCGAGTGCAGTCCCATAAACTGGCCCGCTCCCACAAGCAAGCTACACTTGAGCCATGCCGCCATCGACATGCAGATCGACTCCGGTGATGTAGCTCGATTCATCGGAGGCAAGGAAGAAGGCTGCGTTGGCCAGTTCGTCTGGCGTGCCCATCCGCTTGAGTGGCGTGAGCGCATTGGCGGCATCGCGCGCCATATTGGCCACTTCGTGCGAGGGAAACTGGCCCTCGAAAATTGGGGTTTCGGTCGATCCGGGGCTGAGCGCATTGATGCGGATGCCGCGCGCGCTGAGATCCGGCACCATGGCACGGATGAAGCCGCGCGCGCCTGCCTTGCTGGCCGAATAGATTCCGAGCGAGGGAATCGACTTGGCGATGCCGACGATCGAGGTGTTGACGACAATCGCCCCGCCGCGGGTCATCAAGGGCAGGGCCTTCTGGATCCCGAAGACCACGGCCTTGAGATTGACGTTCATGATCCGGTCGTAATGTTCCTCAGTGATCTCATCGATCCGCACGTGCTGCACCGCGCCGGCATTGGCGAACAGGATATCGAGCACGCCCTTCTCGCTGCGGACAAGGTCATAGAGCCGGTCAAGGTCGGCAAGATTGGAGACATCGCCCTGCACTGCCGTGACATTGCGGCCGATTTCGGCGCAGGCCTGGTCAAGCGTTTCGCGGGTGCGGCCGGTTATATAGACATAGGCGCCTTCGTCGACAAAACGCCGGGCCGTGGCGAGGCCGATCCCTGTCGATCCGCCAGTGACAACCGCGATTTTGCCTTCAAGTTTCCCCACGTCCAAATTCTCCCAGTTCCGGCGATCATCGAGGCGCCGCTTGTCATATCATTGTGCATGGCTGCGGCGGACGCACAGTTGGGCGGCCCGGCCTCAGAATCGCGAGGCGGAATATGACAAGCTGAAAGGGAGTTGCATAGTCCTAACTATGAAAAGTTGGGACTGCCAGAAATCTGGCCGGAATTCGGGCTGATGCGAGACTGAAATTCGCTAACAGCAGGCACCCCGCCCGGCTGCCGGATTATGCCGGACAGCCGGGCGGACGCGATGTTACTGGCCGATGTGATCGTTGAAGAACTGGATGGTCTTGGCCCAGGCCACTTTCGACGAAGCTTCGTGGAACGAACTGCGATCGTTGCAGTGAAAGCCGTGGTCGGCTTCGGGATAGCGATCGACTTCGGTCGCAACGACAGCCTTGGCCGCCGCGCGGCGCAGCGCTTTAACTTCGGCCACTGGAATGCTCTGGTCGAGATCGCCGAACTCACCAAGCCACGGAGTCTTGAGAGCGGGCGCGCGCTCAGCCATTGCGGGCAGGCCGAAACGACCCTGCTCGATGCCGCCGCCGTAGAACGTCACGGCAGCGCCCAGCGCCCATTCCGCGCCGGCATGGAAGGCAATCGTGCCACCCATGCAGAAGCCGATGATGCCGACCTGCTTGCCCGTGAAACCGGCAAGAGCGAGGTGGCCCATCGTGGTCTTGAGGTCGGCCTCGATGTCATCCCGGTTCAGCTTCGATATATGCGGCATGACTTCCTGCATCTTGTCATAGGCAATTACCGGATCGCCCGTTCGGTGGAAGAGATGCGGAGCGACGGCCAGATAGCCCTCTGCCGCGAGCTTGTGGCACACGCTCTTGATATGATCGGTAATGCCAAAGGCTTCCTGGATCACGATGATCGCACCCTTGGCTTCACCACTCGGTTTTGCTTCAAAAATCTTCATGGGAACTCTCGCTGTATTGAGGGAAGGATTTGCACTGGATTGCTGGTCGGCCCGCGCGATACGGATTATGCCGTCTTTTTCAAGCTGGGCCTGCTCCTTGGCATCTAGATTGAGCCGACCGAGTATGTCGGCAGTGTCTTGGCCGATGGCCGGGGCCTGGCGGGGCGGGGCAAGCGGCGGATTGCTGCGCACGGGCAGCTTCATGGTTTGTGTCGCCTGCGGGGCATCGAGCCATTCCAGCCGCGCCTTCATCTGCGGATTGTCGGTGACTTCATCACTCTCGATGACCGGACATACCGGAACGTCCGCCTCGGCCATGATGGCCATCCAGTCGTCGAGGTTCTTGGTGGCGATCACTTCGACAAGAATGTCGTCGATTTCTTTCGACCCGCGCACAAGGTAATTGTCACCTGCATGTTCCAGCAAGTCGTCACGGCCAGTAACCTCAGCCAGCCGGACAAAGAACTTGCGTTCCAGCGCCATCAGCATCAGCGGTTTGCCGTCGCGGGTGCGATAGGCCTGAATCGTTGGGGCATGACCTGCGTTGCCTGCGGCCGGCGGAGCGCCGGCATTGCGCGAGACAAAGTTTTCTTCGACCGTGTAGTTGATGAACGCAGCCGCATCGGCCTGGGCAACGTCGAGAAACACCGGCTTGCCGGTCCGCCGGCTCCAGCCCAGCGCGGCGAGCGCCGAAGTGGCAGCCATCAACGGGGCGACAACCGCGCCGTGATAGACATGCGCCGAAGGCACGCGCGGGCGGCCTTCATCGTCGGTTTCAATACCCGCCAGCCCCGAAATGGCATCGAAGCCAACGCCGTGGCTCGGCAGGTTGCGATAAGGACCCGTCTGGCCGAAGCCCGACAGGGCAATCATCACCAAGCGGGGATTGAGCTCAGTCAGAACCTCCCACGACAGGCCCATCTTTTCCAGCGCACCGGGGCGCAGGCCTTCGACCAGGATGTCGACTTTCGGGATCAGCTTCTTGATGACTTCGAGCCCTGCTTCCGTGCGGGTATCGAGTGCAAGGCTGTGCTTGCCGCGATTCCAGCGGCGATGCAGCCCGGAATCCGTATAGCCAGGGCGCGTGCCCATGACGCGGGTGGTATCCCCCCGCGTCGGCTCCACCTTGATTACTTCCGCGCCCAGATCGGCCAGATACATGCCAAGCTGAGTGGGCGAGAGGCTGGCGATTTCCAGAACCCGCACATCGTCGAGGAAGCGAACGCCGGGTTGTTCTGTCTGGTTATTTGTTGAGGGCGCGTTCACATCGAGACTCCGAATTCCATTCTTGCCGAAGGGCCTTCGATGCTTGCGGCAGGAACCCCTAGCGCGCCTCTCAAAACCCCGTAACTCCGGTCTGAATGAATAAGGTTAATGAAAAGTTTACCTCACTCAGCCGCAGCTGCCGGACGTCGCCGCGAGCGCACCAGACATAATTAACGAAAGCGGCGCCATCCGGAGATGACGCCGCATGCTGAACCCACGATAGAATTTCGCTGGATCAGCGCAATGGACGCGAAACGCATCACTGACTGTGATTCTGGCGAGCGGTTGCCGCCAGAATCACACACGCCCGGATCAATCTTCCACCAATGCGGGCGGCAACACCACGCCATCACGCTTGGCAATTTGCTCGGCAATGTAGCGGAGTTCATCGTAGATTGAGCTGGGAACGATGAAGGCCTTGCGATCTTCGATCTCGTCCAGGTGGGCCGCGATGTCTTCGGCGGTCGGCTCGGCATCGGCGTCCGCCAACCAGCCGTCAGTCACACCCACGAACACGCGCGCGTAACGCCCGCCGCCGCCTGAGAATGCTTCACCGCTGACCGTGCAGGCGCTGCTGGCGAGGTAAGTTGGCAGTGGGATCAGCAATTCGGAAGTTGCCTCTTCTGGAATCGGACGAGGCAGGCCGGTTACTTTGTAATCCGTCAGCATGTCGGCCGGGAACGAAGACTGGTATTTCTGGACGCTTGACCGGGCGATCGGCAGCAAGCAATTGGCGCGAATGCCGAATTCCTTGCCTTCAAGCGAAAGTGTACGCCCCAGCCCCATCAGGCCTGCCTTGGCCGCCGAATAATTGCTGCCGAAGCGGCGCCCGAAAAAGCCCGTACTCGAGCTGCATAGCACGATGCGGCCATAGCCCTTGGCTTTCATGATCGGCCATGCCGGTTGCGTGACGAAGAACCCGCCGCGCAAGTGCACATCAATCACCGGATCTAGCTGATCGGCAGTCATTTCGTCAAACAGCACGCTCCGCCAGGTGCCGGCATAGTGCAGCACGGCATCGACAGTTCCGAAGTTGTCCAGCGCGCACTGGATGATGGCCTTGCCGCCTTCCGGCGTGGCGACTGTATCATAGGAAGCCACGGCTGTACCGCCGGCGGCACGAATCTCGTTCACGACGTCATCTGCAGAAGGGCCTTCGGGGCGATCGAGCCCGCCGACATCATTGACCACGACAGAGGCCCCGCGCTTGGCCAGTTCAATTGCCTGAACGCGGCCAATCCCGCCGCCGCCGCCGGTGACGACTGCGACTTGACCCTCGAACGAAATCTTCATTACCAATTCTCCCATCTGCTGCCGCGGACATCGCCACTATGCGATCCTGCCAGCCGCTTTGCCCTTCATTGCGCCTTGACACATACTCTGACAAGTGACTTAATCATGTTAATAGATAGATGATTGTTCGAATCGTGGCAGACGCATTGTCGCCAACCAAATTGAGGTGAGGATTTCCATGCTGACGACCAAGGATTTGTCGCCGCTCATAGGCTCACAGCTGATCATCGATGCAGATACCCTGCTGGCGGGAACACATGCAGATGAGATTCGTCAGCTGCTGGTGAAACGCGGCGTCGTGCTTATTCGCGGCCTCAACCTCAGTGACGACCAGTTGCGCACGCTAACGTCGACAATCGGCAAGGTGCGTGAAGGTGCCATGCACGAAGAGAAGGGCATGCTGAAGGTCTTCCACATCCCCGGTGCGCAATTCTGGCACCTGGATGGCGCCTATACCGACATCCCCCCATTCGCGACCGTGTTGACCGCCCGCGTCCTCGCCAAGGTCGGCGGGCAGACTGAATTCGCCAACACTTATGCAGCCTACGAAGATCTTCCCGCGGATGAGCAGGAATACCTGGCAGGGCTGGAAGTCGTCCACTCGATGAAAGCCGCGATGAACCATGCCGTGCCCGAGCCGACGCTCGAGCATTTCCAGTCATGGCTCGGCCATCAGGGCACTCGCCCTCTGGTGTGGCAGCACCGGTCCGGACGCCGCTCGCTCGTGGTTGGTGCCACGGCATCGTACGTTGTGGGCATGCAAGCCGCCGACAGTCATGAATTGCTTCAGCGCCTGCTGATGCATGCCACGCAGCCGAAGTTCGTCTATCGTCACGAATGGCAACTGGGCGACATTGTAATCTGGGATAATACCGGCTGCATGCATCGCGCCCGTCCGTTCGATCTGGAATCCGGTCGCCTGATGCATCGGTTCGCGGTTGAAGGCACCGAGCCAATTGCTGCCGTTTCCGTATCGCAGGCGGCGTAAGCTTAATCAAAGAAGCCGGGCGCCTGATTGGCGTCAAATGGCTGTGGCCGTAGTAAAATCGATCAAAAAATAAGCTTCAGGGGAAGATAATGGGATTGCTTGACGGCAAGGTTGCAGTGATCACGGGTGCAGGCTCTGGCATGGCCAAGGCATCGGCGCGCGTGTTCATTCGCGAAGGTGCCAAGGTCATTGCCGCAGACATCAGCGGCGCCCAAGAGGCCACCGCTGCCGAAATCGGCGGTGACATCGTGCCTTTCCATTGCGACGTGACAAAGGAATACGACATTGAGTCGATGGTGGCCGCAGCGATCGAGAATTTTGGCCGGCTGGACATCATGCTCAACGTTGCCGGCATCAGCATGCCGCAGCTGCTCGATGAAATGACGACCGAAGTCTATGACAAGACCATGGATGTGTGCGCCAGAAGCGTGCTGTTCGGCATCAAACATGGTGCCCGCGCCATGGTGAAGACCGGCGGCGGCTCGATCATCAACTGGTCGTCGACTGGCGGGATGAATGGATTTCAGCGGACCGGCGTCTATGTCGCCGCCAAACACGCCGTAATCGGCGCGAGCAAGACGGCAGCGATCGAATATGGTCCGGCGGGCGTGCGCGTGAATGTTATTGCACCCGGCGCGATCGTGACCGAAGGTATGGGTGCGCAGGCCGGCCAGCTGGGTGAGATGAAAGCCACCCTGAAGCGCCCCGGGCGGCCTGACGAAGTGGCGGAAGTCGCGGCATTTCTGGCCAGTGACCGCGCTTCCTATGTTACCGGGGCAGTCATTCCCGTCGACGGCGGCTGGACAGCACGCCTCGCCTGACGGGCCCTGTGCCGCAGCGTTGCGCACTTTGCGCTTCCGCTGCTGGACAACCAAAGATGTGAGGCCGGCCACTTCGCCGGCATTCATGCCGTAGATGGATTAAGTAGGATGTCTGAGATAAAGAGTTTTGAGGATGTGGACTTTTTCAGTGATCCGTCACTGACCAACGATCCCGTTCCCTATTACGAGCATCTTCGCTCGAAAGGCCCGGTCACGCGCATGCCGCATCGCGGCGTTGTGGCCGTCACCGGCTATGACGAAGCGCTCGCGATCTTCCGCAATGAAGAGCGGTTCTCTTCATACAACGCGGCCTATGGCCCCAATCCCCTTCCTTTCGAACCGTCCGGCGAAGACATCACCGAACAGATTGCGCAAAATCGCGGCGACTGGTCGATCTTCAACATGATCTCGACCTTCGATCCGCCCGATCACACGCGCCTCAGGCTGCTGCTCAAGGGCTTGCTCACGCCAAAGCGTCTGCTCGAGAACGAACAATTCATGTGGAAGCTGGCCGACGGCCTTATTGACGAGTTTATTGGCAGCGGCGGCGTGGAGTTCGTTAACGACTTTTCCGGCCCGTTCGCCACGCTGGTGGTCGCAGATCTGCTTGGGGTGCCGGAAGAGGATCACAAGAAATTCAGGCGCATTTTCACCGAATCGGGAATGCGGCTGGGGTCAATTGATGGCGTGCCGCCACAAGCAGAAAATCCGCTCACGAAAATCACCGGCTATTTCTACGAATATATCGAGGATCGCCGCAAGAACCCGCGCAAGGACGTGATGACCGATCTCGCGCTAACCAAATATGCGGACGGCTCGCTGGCGACGGTCGACGATATTGTCAATCTTTCAGCTTTCCTCTTTGCAGCCGGCCAGGAGACTACCGTTCGGGTCATGGCCGCAATGTTGGTTTTCCTGTGCGAGGATCCGGAATTGCAGAAGCGCTTGCGCGCTGACCGTTCGCTCATTCCGAACTTCGTTGAGGAAACTTTGCGCATGGAAGGTACGGTCAAGACCGGCTACCGCCTTGCTAAAGTACGTGCGAATGTCGGAGACATCGAAGTCGAACCCGGCACGCCAGTGATGCTCATGATCTCGGCGATGAACCGCGATCCTTCCAAATTCGAAAATCCGAACGAGTTCCAGCCTGATCGCAAGAATGCGCGCGAACACCTGGCTTTCGGCCGCGGGATTCATGCCTGCATTGGTGCGCCTCTCGCGCGCGCGGAATTGAAAGTGGCAGTTGAACGGATGTTCGATCGCACCAGCGACATCCGGTTTGACGAACGATTCCATGGCACGGCGGACAATCGCAAGCTCGACTATATGCCCAGCTACATGGCGCGTGGCCTTTCCGATCTTCATCTCGTCTTTGACGCGAAGGCCTGATCGCGTGGCCACGATCACTTATATCGAGAGCAATGGCGCCGCACATGAGGTCGAAGCCAAAAATGGCTGGTCGATCATGGAAAATGCCGTGAAAAACAGCGTTCCCGGCATCGTGGCGGAATGCGGCGGCAGCCAGACTTGTGGCACCTGCCGCATTTACGTAAGCGAAGAATGGCAGGCAAAGATGCCCAGCGCGACTCCAGACGAGCTGGCCATCATCGAATTTGCAGAAGACGAGACACCCGGCGCCCGCCTCTCGTGCCAGGTAGTAATGACCGATGCCCTCGATGGCCTTGTTGTCCACATGCCGGACAAGCAATACTCGATGTAGCCTTGGCGCACTTGTTCATCGGCTTGGTGCCATGATAGACGAGCGACCATAATCGGCCTGCAGCATTGCCAGCTGAAATGACATAAGGGAGTGGCGCGATGCTGAAGACGCCGGACGCGATGACTGCCGGTTCCGACGGAGCCGAAGACGCGCCCATCGCCCCTCCGGTCAAGATGACTGCCAGGACATGGTATGCCGTTGGCGTCCTGGCGCTGATCAATTGCTTCGCGCTGACTGACCGCATCGGCATGTCGATGCTGATGGAGCTGATCAAGCATGATTTGCAACTGAACGATAAAGAGCTTGGCATGGTCACGGGCCTGGCCTTTGCCCTGTTCAATGTGCTGTTTTCCATACCGCTTGCCTGGGTGGCCGATCGCTATTCCCGGGTGAAGCTTATTTCGATCTGCCTTGGCATCTGGAGCGCGATGACGGCCGTAAGCGGCCTCGCGCGCACATACCCGCAGCTGTTCCTTGCCCGCGTCGGCGTGGGAATTGGCGAGGCGGGATGCCATCCGCCTGCCCATTCGCTGATCGGCGATTACTTCCCGCGGGAAAAACGCGCCCTCGGCATTGGCCTTTTCAATGCTGGTGCCGCCACGGGCGTGGCAGGCGGCATGGTGCTGATTGGCTACCTGGCCGAACATTATGGCTGGCGCGCTGCGCTTCAGGTTGTCGGCGTGCTCGGGCTGCCGCTGGCCGTGCTGGCCTATTTCACTCTGCATGAAACGCCCCGCCCTTCCTTGCACAAGGCCACGGCCGAATCCCCGCTGAAGTCCATTACCGCGCTACTGCGCAGGCCGGCTTACGTTCACCTCGTGCTGGGCACTTCGATCTCCCTCATCGGCACGCAAGGTTTTTCGACCTGGTCTCCCAGCTTCCTCCAGCGCAGCTTTGGTATGGGGCTGGTGGAAACCGGCGCCTGGATCGGCGGCCTCACTGCTTCCGCGGCCGTGCTTGGCACGATTTCTGGTGGCCTGCTTATCGCCAAGTTGTTTTTGAAGGATGCGCGCTGGGAGGTGTGGCTGCCTGCCTGGTGCGTCACCCTTTGCATCCCGATGTTCGTGGCAATGGTTTTCAGTCCGTCGGTCTGGATCATCCTTGCGCTCAAGGCGCTGAACGCATTTTTCGGCGCAATTGGCTCCAGCGTCGCGATGACTGCAGTTCAGTCCTTTGCCGAGCCTTACCGGCGAGCGACCGCAGTGGCGATTGCCTTGCTGCTGGCATCCTTGCTGGGCACCGGTGCGGGCCCCTATTTCATTGGCTACGTCAGCACGATGCTCGAACCGACTTATGGCAAGGAAAGCCTGCGATATGCGCTGCTGCTCGGACCGACGATGCTTGTCTGGGCTGTGGTTCACTATCTGCTCGCAGCGCGGCATGCCTTGCGCGATCGTTTGAATTGACGCATTACATTTGAGTCATAGGCATGACAGCATTTGAAAATCGCATGTTGATGCCTGTGCGCTTGGGTATTTGTCATTATCGAAAGACGGGGAATGACAGCAATTCAGTCTCCAGCAAGGATCTCTGAGGTGGCTGCAAAAGCGAGACTATCCTCAAGCGAGAGCGATGCGACCACTCGCCGGATTGCAGTTGGCAAACGCCGCACCGAAAAGATCTCAGAGATCATTGCCCGTGAGATCATCCGCGATTGCCGCGGCATGCCGCCGGGCACCATGCTTCCTTCCGAAGCCAAGCTGCTGGAGCTTTACCGCGTCAGCCGTGCCTCGCTGCGTGAGGCTCTGCGCTTGCTGGAAGTCCAGGGCCTGATCATCATGCGCCCGGGCCCAGGCGGCGGCCCGATGGTCGCCGAGGCCGACTCTGTCCACTTTGGCCGCATGGCCTCGCTGTTCTTTCACATGTCCGGCGCCACGTACCGGCAAACGCTGGAAGCACGCCTGAACCTTGAGCCTATCATCGCTGCCATGATAGCCCGTCGTCAGGACCCGGAAGATATCCAGGCACTGAGAGACTATGTCGAGAATGCGCGCACCAATCTTGCTGGCAAATTGCCGCCGACAGCGTTTGCCATCACCGAAAGCCAGGAACGCGTCCTAGAATTTCATGCCATGCTGATGAACATGGCGGGCAATCCAGTCTTGACGCTGATCGTGCGCGCATTGCAGGACATGCGGGTGGACCATATGGGTGGCGGCGATCTCTCGGTGCTTGAGCATGAATTTGTTCACGTTCACGACGATATCGCGAATGCCATCATCGAAGGGCGGGCAGACGACGCAGCGCACCTCATGCGCCAGCACATCGAGGCCTTCATCCAGTATGAGCAGGACAACGATCCGGGCTTTCTCGAACAAATCGTCTCCTGGCGCTGAGCGTTTGTCCTAGCGCTAGGCCAAGCACCTGACTCCCGCGGACTCGCTTCCGTGGGCAAAATGCTGCAATCTGACAGAATCGCTTGCCCGATTGATCCGGGTCAAAGCACGACCGCAAACATGCGGCGATGTGCAATTCTGTGAAAATTGCATCAGGAAGTGCGGGAGCCTTGCCATGGAAATGAACGATCTTGTCATCATCAGCGTCGACGATCATGTCAGCGAGCCGCCCGGCATGTTCGACCGGCATCTGTCGCCTGCCGACCTTGCGACCGCACCGAAGTTCAAAGTCTCCGCCAAAGGCACCAATTACTGGGAATACCAAGGCATCAAGCTGCCCTCGATTGGCCTCGGCTCAGTAGTCGGGCGGCCATTCGAGGAATACGGCATGGAGCCGACCTCGCTCGAACAGCTGCGTGAAGGCTGCTACGACTCGAACGCCCGGGTCGACGACATGAATGTCAACGGGATTGCCGCCTCGCTGTGCTTCGGGGGATTTGCAGGCTTTGACGGCAACCTGTTCCAGCGCGTTGCAGACAAGGATCAGAGCCTCAAGCACCTTCGCGCTTATAACGACTGGCATGTCGATGAATGGTGCGGCCCTCATCCCGGCCGCTTCATTCCCTGCGGCATCCTGCCGACCTGGAACATGGACGCCACTGTTGAGGAGATCAAACGCCTCGCCGCCAAGGGCTGCACGGCTGTCTCGATCAGCGATAACCCCACCCAGCTCGGTCTGCCGAGCATCCATAATGCCTATTGGGAGCCGTTCTGGAAGGCGATCAACGACACCGATACGACAATCTGCCTGCACATCGGCACCGGCAATCCGGCACCGCACGCCAGCCTGGAAACCCCGATCGAGGCCTGGATCGCCACCATGCCGATGGCCATTGCCGTGGGCGCGGCGGACTGGCTGCAGCTGGATGCCCTGCTGCGTTACCCGGGCATGAAAATCGCGCTATCGGAAGGCAGCATTGGCTGGGTCCCCTACTTCCTGGAGCGGTGCGATTTCAGTCACGAACGCCACAAGGCCTGGACCCATTCGCGCTTCAGGGACATGCTGCCCAGCGACATATTCAAGCGGCATTTCCTCAATTGCTTTATCGAAGACAAGTTCGGCCTCAAGAACATCGATGAGATCGGCGAGGACATGATTGCCTATGAATGCGACTATCCGCATTCCGATTGCCTCTGGCCCGAAGTGCCGGAGCGCCTGTGGCCCACGGTCCAGCATCTGACTGATGCGCAGATCGACAAAGTGACTTTTGCCAACGCAGCGCGGTTCTTCAACTTCGACCCGTTCAAAAACGCACCGCGCGAGCAAATGAACGTCGGCGCGCTGCGCGCCAAGGCCGCTGCTGCCAAGGTCGATACCACGCCAAAGTCGAGCGGCGGCGCTGCTCCGCTCAAAGAGGGCGAAGAACCGCGTCCCGTCACGTCGGGCGACATCATGGAAATGTTCCAGTCGGCCGCAGCCATGGCCTGATGGCCAGGCTGGCGCGCGATACAGGATGGAAGACCGCCGTTGTGGCGGCCGAGGGACTTAGTAGTGGAGAACAAGACAGTGGCGAATGAAGACACGACCAGCCTTCCGCTGGGCAAAGGCAGCGATCAGGACGGCATTCTCGTCATTTCCGACTGGTCGTCGTGGCACGGCGAATACGAGAATGAAGGGTCCGAACTTCATTTGCGCAAGAGCGGCGTCCAGAAGAACATCAAGGACATCATCGCGCAGAGCCCGCCCGGACCGATCACGATCGTCAGCGTCTGCGGCGGCCAGTGCCGCGAAGTGATTGGCGCGCTGGAGGATCACCCGCGCCGCGGCGACATTCGTGGCCGCCTCGTTGAACTCGATCCGGAAAACGCTGCCTTCGCCAGTGCCTGGGCCAAGAATTCGGGGCTCGATAATCTGGAAATTTTCAACGGCGATGCCTCGCTGACGGCGTCCTACAAGGATCTTGCTCCGGTCGACATTGTCGTGATTTCAGGCGTGTTCGGCCATATCAATACGGCGGACCGGATCAGCTTGATCAGCTTCATTCGGCAGTTGCTGCGCAAGGACGGCTTTGTGGTCTGGACCTCGCACAGCCTAGGCGGCGGCCGGTCGGAAGAAGTGCGCGAGCATTTCAGCAACCTGAACTTCGCCGAAGATGATCATGTGACTCTGCCGGGGAAATTCGGCTTCACGGTCACCCGCAGCCGGTATCTGGGTGAAACCGAGCCGTTTGATCCGGATGCCAAGGTGTTCAGCTTCGGCTCGTCGCGCAGCGACCCCAATGAAACCGCGCACGCCTTTGCGGCAATGGCCAAGCCAGCCGGTTAGAACCGGCACAAGAGCCGCGGGGGGCAAGTAGGCGTATGGCTCTGCCAACGCCTCCGCTCCCCCGATCGCTCATTCAAACCGCCGATCAGCTCTCCAGGCGGGCGAGCTTGCGCAGCTGCTTCTCGTCCAGCGGGTTACCGTCATCGTCGACAATCGTGATTGCCCCTTCCGGGCAGGCCAGCGCTCCGCGGCAGGCCGATGCCAGCGCGCCCTCTCCCACGGCCTTCTCGCTGGTTGCGTTATAACCGACGTCGTCGAGTTCATAGACATCGCCTGCCACAGCAGCGCAGCGCGCCTGACCGCTGCAACTTTCGGTATCAACTCGTATTTTCATGACTGAGCTCGCTTTCTTCAGGCCGGCTGCAATGCCGGAGTGCCCCAGCGCGGTCCCGGTGTGAAGATGGCTGGCATGCTGCTGTAGCCGCCCAGGATATCCTGCTTGGGGAACCGGGTCACCTGTTCGCTGATCACCCGGTAGTCCGGCATGCGCGTCAGGATCTGCCGGATCGATTCCTGAAACACGGCGCGGGCAATGTGCGAGCCGGGACAACGATGGGGACCGTTGCTGAAACTGGAATGCCGGTTGGGAAAGCGGTCGAGAATGATCTGATCCGCATCGTCGCCAAACACTTCCTCGTCGCGGTTGGTGGAGACCCAGCTGATCAGCACCCGGTCTCCCCGCTTCATCTGGCAGCCGTCGATTTCCGTATCCTCCAACACCACCCGGCCATGCGCCTTGGCGGGCGGAAAAACGCGCAGGAATTCCTCGGTGGCAAGGTCCATGAAATCGGGATCGTCCAGCAGCCGCTGGCGGTGCTCAGGGTGTTCGCTGAGGTAGTTGAGCACGGATGCCAGCAGTGAACCGGTGGTTTCCGTGCCGCCGCCCATGAAGTGAAACAGCAGCATCGTCACGCGCTCGGGATCGATCGGCTTGCCGTCGATTTCGTAAGTCAGCCACTTGCTGGTCGCGTCATCCGCGGGGTGACGCATCCGCTCGGCCGTCATCTCTGCGCATTTCATGCTCACCCAGGCGACAAGCTCCTGCCCATACTCGAACTCGGGCGTGCCGGGGTGATGACCCACGGTATTATGGAACGAGCCCGAATAGCGCTCCCACTCGTCGGTTGGAAAACCCAGCAGGTTGAGCGTCACAAGTGCGGAAACGCCGGATGTGAAGTCGTGAACGAAGTTGCACGAACCCTTTTCGATGAATCGATCGACCAGGAAAGTGACCCACTGGTCGATATTGCCGAGGAATTCCATCACCTGGCGCGGGGCAAGCGTCTCGTTGACCAGCCGGCGATACTTGCCGTGCTCGGGCGGATCGAGCTCCTGCATGATCGGTTCGCGGCCCATGAAGGAAGAGGGAATGTTCAGGTTGGTGTAGCCATCGGGCTGACCCAGCCGGCCGGACGAGAAAATCTCCGGATGCTTGGCGATGTATTTCGCTTCCTTGGCCCGGGTCACTACCCAGAAACCGCCATGGTGCGGCGACCAGCCGATGCGCGCTTTATGGCGGGCGCGATCGATGTAGCCATCGATATCGAGCCAATACTCATGCGAGTGGTGGTCAAAATCGATGACCGGGCTGCGCTGTTCAGTCGTCGTTGCCATATCCAAAGCTCTTCAAACTCTCCCACACGGCGGCTGAGGCGGCTTCGGCAAGGCGCCGAAGGGCAGTGCTTTCAGGCGATTCTCAGACCACCATTCTTATCTATGACGATAGTTGTGAGATTACTCTGTGGGGCTGTCAAGCAAGCATCGGGCCGCTGTCATTCTGGCTTGCTTACCGCCGACTATCTGCGCGCTGCCTCTGCCCTCGCGAAAGCTGCGACCGTAGCCAATTTCAGAACATGCGCGTCGTCGTGGCGCCGTCGACGGGCAGCAGCACACCGCTGATGTAGCGTCCTTCATCGCTGGCCAAAAAGACTGCGGCATGGGCAATGTCCCAAGCGTCCGCCGCAATTGCCAACGGCGCGGAATATTTCCCGGCATCGTCCGCGCTGATACCGCGCTTGGCGGAAAGGTTGCGGCGGATCGGAGTGTCGACAAGCCCCGGCGCCACGCAGTTGAAACGCACGCCCTGGGAACCGAAAGTGCTGGCAAGGCTCGTTACCAATCCCATCAGCCCCGCTTTGCTTGCCGCGTATGGCGCCATGGCCGGACCGCGCATGGCAAGGATCGACGATATGTAGATCACCGAGCCGCCCCCCGCCTCAATCATTGCCGGGATTACGGCCTGTGTCTGCATGAAGGGCGCCACCAGATTAACCGCGACAACATCCTCAAGCTGTTCCTGCGTGGTTTCGAGAAAGCTGTTCGAACCGTAGGCGGCGGCATTGGCCACCAGAATGTCGATTCGGCCAAACTGGCGAATGGCGGCGTCGGCCATGGCCTTGCTGGAGCCCGACTGCGTCAATTCCAGCACGAGCGGCGACGCTTTCCCGCCTTCGCCTGCGATCCACTGGCAAGTTGCTTCGGCGCGGTCCTGATGGCGATCCACCACGAGGACGCTGGCGCCTTCGCGCGCCATCTGGATGGCAACGGCCTTCCCCGTCCCGACCAGAGCGGCATCCGCCTCTGCCGTCTTGGATCCAGCGCCGGTAACAATGGCGACCCGCCCCGCCAATCGGCCATCGGCTGCAGCTGCCGCATCAGGCTGGCTCATATTGTCCTCCCCTATCCGAGGCTTTCCCGGCGCTCGTCGGCCGACCCCAGTGTTCTGAATCATTTGTAACAATTACAAGTGTAATGGAGAAAATGAGGTGGTCAAGCTTCGCTCTGACCAGCCTCGCGCGCCCGTGTTGACAAGGCGCGACGGGCCACGTTAGACCAACCGTCAGAACCATAATACTAGATGAATCGAGCAGGCGAACAGCCCCGGAACCGGTAGCGGACGCTGGCTCGAAAACCGGATGCGAAGGCCAGCTTGGACTGACGCAATCTTCCACCCCGCAATGCTTCTGGGAGGCCGCGAATGACTGCAAGCCTGAACGGTAAAGTCATTGCGGTGACTGGCGCGGGTCGTGGCATCGGCAGGGCTGTGGCCCGGCTGGCTGCTGCGGAAGGTGCGAGCGTGGTGGTAGCCGATCACGGCGGGGCTGTCAGCGCGCGGGCCGAACCTTCCCCACTGGTTGCTGAGGAAGTGGCAGGCGAAATTTGCGCCGCCGGCGGCCGGGCCGTTGCCTGCAGCGAAGATGTCTCGGCGATGTCCGGCGGCCGCCGGATCGTTGAGGCCGCGCTCGATCAGTATGGCCGTATCGACGGGATGGTCTGCTGCGCCGGCATCATGGTCACCAAATACCTGTGGGAGCTGGAAGAAAAAGAGTGGGACGACGTGATCGCTGTGCACGTCAAAGGCCATTTCAGCTGCTTTCAGGCCGCTGCCAGGGCCATGATCCCGCAAGGCTCGGGCAGCCTCGTCGCGATCAGCAGCGCTGCCGCAATCAATGCACCGCCCAATCTCACAGCCTATTGCACGGCAAAGGCCGCGATCCTCGGATTGACTTTCAGCACCGCGAACGCCCTGGCCCGGCATGGCATCAACACGAACTGCGTCATGCCCAACGCATCGACGAGAATGTCGGACAGTTATTACGGCAGCGTCGATTGCCTGAGCGATCAGGTCGGCGAAACGCTGCGCGCCAGCCTTGCCGAAGGCACATATCGCGATCCCGCGCTGATGGCTCCGGTGATTGCCTACCTGCTCAGTGACGCCGCCCGCGACATCAACGGACAGGTGTTTCAGGCGAGAGGCAACGAAGTCCAGCGTCTGGGCCCGTTTAACTGGGGTCACACGATGGCCAGCCCTGAGCCCTGGGACATCGGAACGCTCGCCGCGCGGCTGCCGCAGGAACTGGGGCCAGACCTCAAACCCCCGCCCATTCCCTGGCCGGAGAAAGCGTGACGGGCGGCAAGCGGCGAAACAGACATATCTCGGGGTGAACCGCCCTGCTCTGGCCGATTGATGGGCCAGGAAATTTGGCTTTAACACAATGGCAGGCTCGGCGAACCAAACCGACACCTGTGCGATTCAAAAGGAGAGAAGCATGCCCACGATCAAGAAATGCGCCGAGGCGACCATCAACAAACCGGCCCGCGATATCTGGGCCATTATTGGCAGCTTCACGGACATTGCCTGGATCCCGGGTTCGGAAGAAGCGCATGCCACGATGAATGGCGATCTTCGCACCGTTTCGCGCGATGCCTGGGACAAGATCGGCTTCAGCCTCACCCAACGCCTGACGCATCACGACGATGAAACTTTTACCTACAGCTACGTCCTGCCCGAGCCTGTCAGCTTCGAGAAGATCGTCGGCCGCCCGCTGATCGCCCATGCCATCGACGGAACCCTCAAAGTCACGCCGCTCAGCGACACCAAATCCCACGTCACCTGGGAGCTCGAGACCGAAGACTTCCTCATCGACGGCGCATTCAAGGAATACCAGAAAGCGCTCGATACCGTGAAGGAACGGATGGAAGGCTGAGCCCGCCTGTTGCCCGCCCGAATCTGATGACTTGGGCGGGCAGCGGCATCATGCATCAATTGCGTCAGATTGCGCAGCCATTGTCGACCGGCAGCATGCATCCCGTGATGATCTCTGCGTCCGGACCGGCAAGATATACCACTGCGCGGCCAACATCGGCCTCGGCATCCCCCCACCGCTTGGTCAGGGTGGGACCGCCCGCATGGAGGATTGCCATGCGCTGTTCTTCTGTTGGGAACACTTTCACTGTGGTCTCGGTCTGAACCATCGGACTGATGGCGTTCACCGTGATGCCATATTTCCCCCATTCGCGCGCACCAGTTCGGGTCAATGATCGAATGGCTTCCTTGGCGGAAGCATAGCCGCATAGCCTCGAGCCGGGATTGCCGTGCCCGGTAGCTGAACAAGTGTTGATGATACGCCCGCCGCGATCCTTCATGTAAGGAAAGCAGGCCAGCATGAAAGCCCAGGTGCCGAGCGCCCCGGACTCCCACGACTCGCGCATTTCCACCTCGGTCCAATCCTCGAATGCATGCGGAGCGTGAATGATCTGGGCATTGTTAACGAGGATATCGACCGTTCCCCACTTCGCGACCACTTGTGCGACAGCGTTCTGAACTTGCTCTACAGAGCGCACGTCACAGGCAATCGCCAACGCTTCTCCGCCCAGGTCCTCGATCGCCCGGGCAGTCGCAGCAACACCGTCGTAGCCACGCGCAAGCACGGCGACCTTTGCGCCCTCCTTGGCCAGCGCCAACGCTTCTCCCTTTCCGACACCCTGGCTTGCGCCCGTTACGATTGCAATTTTTCCTTCAAGTATCCCGGCCATATTTTATCCACCCTACGTCACTTTGCTTGCGGTTCGGTCAGGTTAGTTGGCTAGACTGTACGTCCGCCCCCAACAGGATGTGCCGGCACAGTAACGCTGGCCAGAGTCAGCGGCTCCGGGCCGTCTATGCGCCAGGAATGCATCACGCCCCGGTCCACGACATAATCGCCAGGGCCCACTTCGACTTCGCCGCTTTCCAGTTCGAGCACGCCGCGACCCGATACCACGAACATGTAGTCGATCGTGTCTGTGACATGCATGAAACGACCCATTCCAGCGGGCAGTTCGGTAATCACGAAATTCGTGCCGCCATCATGCATTCTGTCCATGGAATAGCGAACCAGCCCCATGTCCTCGCTCGAAGAATTGTCGGCGGGAACCGTCGCTGTGCGCCAAACCATGCTGGCCGGGCTGCCAGAGTCCGGCACCGGTCCGTCAATGATGACACAACTTTTTCCATTATCGTCGAGGCCAGTGACGACACGCCTTGGCCTAGCATTGCTATTCATCGCTTCTCTCCCAGAAGATGGCAGCGCTGCTGCAGCCCAGCCGTTGACAAGGCCGAGGCGCTTGCCATAGGCTATTCATAGTGACCATTTAACTAGATATTGCAATGCCGGATTGCGGCAGTGCAGGCCTCAAGGCCCGGGAGAGCAAATCAGAGTCCAGTCATCGCTCTGGCATCAATCGCCATGCGACATTGGCGTGACTGGCAAGCGCCGGGATCACAAAACAAAAGGAAATCTCAGTGACGAACTACGCGCACCCTCTGAACAATACCGATTGCTTCTACATCGGCGGCCAGTGGGTCCCGGCGTCGAGCGCCAGCAGGATCGATGTGATCAACAGCGGCACCGAGGAACTGTTCGTTTCCGTGGCTGAAGCGCAACAGGCCGATGTCGACCATGCAGTCGCCGCAGCGCGCGAGGCTTTCGACCATGGCCCTTGGCCGCGCCTGACTCATGCCGAGCGGGCTGGTTATCTGCGCGCGCTCGCCGATGCGATCGAGACATTTGCCGAAGCCACCGCGCTGACCTGGACCGTGGAAACTGGCTTTCTGCACAGCCAGTCGACCATGGCCGGGCGCTATGGCGGCATGGTCTATCGCTGGTATGCGGACCTTGCCGACAGCTTTCCTTTCGTCGAGCAAAAAGAGACGAAAGCGGCAAACGTCGGCATTCTGGTGCGTGAGCCAGTGGGCGTTGTCGCGGCCATTATTCCGTGGAACGGCCCGCCTTCGACCATTGCTTACAAGATCGCGCCCGCGCTGCTGGCCGGCTGCACGGTGATCGTGAAGCCTTCGCCCGAGGCACCGTCCGCTGCCTACATCCTTGCCGAGGCCTGCGAGAAAATCGGCCTGCCGCCCGGCGTGGTGAACTTCATCACCGCAGATCGCGAGGTGTCGGAAATGCTGGTGCGGCATCCGGGCGTCGACAAAGTGACATTCACGGGCTCGACCGCGGCCGGCAAACGCATTGCCTCCGCTTGCGGCGAGCGCATCGCCCGCTGCACACTGGAACTCGGCGGAAAATCCGCAGCCGTCATTTTCGATGACTACGATGTTGAGACGGCCGCCCAGACCATTGCCCGCATGGCGCCGATCATGTCCGGTCAGGTCTGCTCTTCGCTCACCCGGATCATCGTCAGCAGAGGCAAGCACGACCAGATGGTCGAGGCGCTGTCGCAGTCCTTTGGGTCAACGAAAGTCGGCGACCCATTCGATGCTGCCAGCCAGATGGGCCCGCTGGCCATGAAGCGTCACCGTGACCGGGTGGAAGGATATATAGCCAAGGGCATTGCCGAAGGTGCCACGCTGGCGACGGGCGGCGGACGCCCCAAGCACATGAACCGGGGTTATTATATCGAGCCTACCGTGTTCGGAAATGTCGACAACCATACGACTATCGCGCGCGAGGAGATATTCGGCCCGGTGCTGAGCGTGATCCCCGCCGATAGCGAGGCCCAGGCGATGGAAATCGCCAACGACACGGTCTATGGGCTCAATGCCTCGATTTTCACCAATGATGCCGACCGCGCTTATGCCGCCGCCCGCACCTTCCGCACGGGAAATGTCGGCCACAATTCGCTGCGTTGGGATCAGAACATCGTCTTTGGCGGCTTCAAGCAATCAGGCATCGGCCGCGAAGGCGGGACTGAAGGACTGATGGAATTCCTTGAGGCCAAGCTGATCCTGCTCGACGCAATGCCTTCCAAGCTCTGACGGGGTTGATCCGGGCCTTCGCGAGAACGAAGGCCCGGATGCCAGGCTTCAGGCCGTCGCCACTTCGCCCAGGACTTCCTGCGTGTGCTCGCCGATGCGAGGCGCGCGCCGGATGGTCGTGGGAATGGTATCGCCAGTGAACGGCAGCCCCGGGTAAGTGAAACTGCGGCCAAGATCTTCGTGCTCGACCTGAACCGGGTACTTGCGGAAGACAAAATGTTCGTCGGCCAGAGCCTCATCGGGCGCATAGATCGCGCCGCAGGCAATACCGCGCTCCTGGCAGCCGACGAAATACTGCGCCATCGTCAGCTTGGAAGCTATCAGATAGAGCGCCTCGCGCCCGGCGCGGTAGATTTCCGTCGCCTCAACATCGACCCCGAGCACTTTCAGAGAAACACCGCCGCGCTCGACGCCCATCGGCAGGAAGAAGAATTCAGGAAATTCATCCTCGAGGCCCAGTTCGCGCAACCAGTCGATCACCGTCTGGTAATTTCCGGCAGTCGTCAGACCCAGCGGATTGGTGCAATAGCCACCGTCGCCAGTCTGCACCTGGATACCCATGGTCTTGTGTTCGCTGGCGTGGCGGCCGGTCTGGCGCATGTTGGTTGCGCCGCGATAGAGATAGTCCACCGAGCTCACTTCGGTCGTGACGTTGGTCGCCGCGAGCATGCTCACGTCGACGTGCTGGCCAATCCCGGTAAGGTCGCGGTGCACGACGGCAGTCAGCGCGCCCATCACGGCGAATGCGCTTGCGGTGTGATGAGCATGCCCGCCGCCGGGACGCATCGGCGCGATAGTCTGGTCATCGTAACCGCAGTTCCAGACCGTCCCGCCTGCCGACAGCAAGGTCAGATCGGTTTCTGGTTCATGCAAATCGGCGCAGCGCCGTCCCATTGGAGTGACGGACACCCAGACCAGCTCAGGCTTCTCGGCGCGGATTTGCGTGTGGTCGATTCCCAGCGAGTCTAGAACACCCGGGTTCTCTCCTTCGAGCACAATATCGGCGCCAGCCGCCAGTTGGCGAAACTGCGCGCGCCCTTCTTCGCTCTCCAGGTCGATCACCACGCCGCGCTTGGAGGTGTTGTAATTCCACCACCACAGGCAGCCTTCCGGATCTTCGACGTCGTTGAAAAAGGGGCCGTAGCGGCGCGATGCGTGTCCGCCCGGCGCTTCGACGACAATCACGTCCGCCCCTAGATCGCCCATCAATTTCCCAGCCCAGGCAGCGCGATCGCTCGCCAGTTCGATGACCCGAAGGCCGTTCAGCAATGCGTTCATGCTCAGATTACTCCCCGCTCGCTGTAGTCCGCCATTTCGTCAGGAGAGAGTCCTAGCAGCGAGCCATAGACAAATTCATTATCCGCACCGAGACACGGCGCGCCCCGGCTAATTGACCAATCGGTTTCAGAGAGGTGCAGCGGGACGCCTTCGACCCGGACCTCACCTATCTCTTCATGCTGCACCGTCGGCCATAGCCCCCATTGCGCTGTGCGGGGATCGTGGTCGATGCGGTCTGCCGGGCGCGCGACTTGCGCAACGGGCACGCCCGCAGCGCGCACAGCCGCCTCGATCGCACCGCGCTCTTGTCCGGCTGTCCATTCACCGATCCGGCTGTCGATCTCGTCGCGGCGCACCATTCGCGCGGCAAATGTCGCCAGCGCCGGATCACGTGCCCAATCCGCGCCGATCACGCTGGCAAGACGTGCCCAGTCGTCATCGCTGCGGCAGGCAATCGACACCCAGTTATTGTCACCCCTGGCCGGATAGATGCCATGCGGCACCATCGGGGGAAGATTGTCGCTGTTGGAGTTAGGCTTGCCTTCCCGTCGCATCGGACGGCCATTGACAGTCGAATCAAGCAGTTCGGGGCCTGCCAGGCCAATCCCTGCTTCGGTACAGGAAAAGTCGATGAATTGGCCAGCACCCGTGCGATTGCGCGCAATTATGCCGCCCAGTACTGCCGTTGCCATCATGTAGGCGCCCATGTGATCCATATAGGCAAAGCCCCACCCGGCCGGTTCCTTGTCGGGCACGCCAGACATGAATGTCAAGCCGCTGACCGGTTGCACAACCTGGCCGACGGACTTGAAATCCGAATATGGGCCCGCCTTGCCGAAGCCGCTGTTGCCAACGTAGACGATCTTTTTGTTGTGCGACTTCAGCCAATCGTGGGTGAAGCCGAGCCGTTCCATCACGTGGGCGGAGAAGTTTTCGGTCACGGCATCCGAAACCGACACCAGCCGGCCGAGCAACGCTTTGCCTTCATCGCTCTTCAGGTTGAGCGTGACGCCCAGCTTCTCGACGTTGTGATTGTTGAAATTGCCGCCAAGATTGATGCTCTGGCGCTTTCCATCCGGTGACATGCCGCCGCGCAGGAAATCCCAGCGGTGCTTTTCGTGGGCAGGTTGCTCCACGCGGATGACCTGAGCGCCGAATGCCGCCAGAAACCGCGTTGCGCCGGCTCCTGCCAGCAATCCGGTCAGATCGCATATCCGTATATGCGACAATGCCTGCGACTTCGGCAGGCCTGCGGTGGCGGCGTTCATGATAGTCATTCTCCAGTCAAAAATTCAGGCCCGATTGAACAGAGCCATTGACCCCGCCAAGCGTCTGCCATTCTTCGAACCCGGTCAGCTCGGCCAGTCCCGGGTAGCGGTCCAGCAACCGCTGATCGAGCGAGCGGCACCAGTTCTCTTGCGTGCGCATGAAGGGGCGATTGTAAGTTGCGAAAATGCCGCGGCGACGTTGATCGCTGGTGCGGTTGAGGCCTGTGGCGTGATGCAGGCGGCCGTCCCACACGGCAATGCTGCCCGCCCTGCCCGTGACGCGCGCAGGCGCCGCCGGGGCGAGGCCGGGATCCGGCTGGTCGAGCACTTTGTGGCTGCCCGGCACGACCAGCGTCGCGCCGTTTTCCTCTGTGAAGTCATCGAGGAAGAAGGCGACATTGGTCGCCAGTTCATAAGGCCATGGCTCTGGCAGGAAACCCTGGTCGGTGTGCAGGCGGCCAATCTCATGATCGCCTCCCGGCCCGGTAATATTGGCTGAGAGATTGCTGAGCTGGACGACAGGTCCTAGTCCGCTCCGCACGATCGCGAGCGCGAGCGGATGCATCGCCAGCCGCACGAATTCCTCGCCCCTGTTGAGCAAGGCCCAGATCCGCTGGTTGGCGCCATCGGGGCCATAACGAAGCGCCTCGCCGCGGGCGTCGTCCGCCGCAGTCTCGCGGTCGAGCGCATTCCGCACGGCGGCCAGGTCCTGTGCATCAAGCGCATCCGGGATGACGCAAAAGCCCACGTCGTCCAATTGACGCCGCGCGCTTGCTACCAGTTCGTCGAATGCCAATGCCATTTTGCGTCAGCCCGGTGTGCCGGGCCGGATTTCGCGGTGCAGCCACTCCAGCTTCAGACTGGAAAGCCGCCAGCTGCCGTCGACCTTGCGATAGGCGTTGTGGTAATGTCCGAAGGCATCGACCGCCCCCCCATCGGGCATCTTGGCAAAGAGGTGAACCGCCCAGATCCCGGTGGCAGTCGTATCGGAAGTGAGCTCGATTTCCGGCAACAGCGCGTGGTGAACAGTCACTGCCGGATTAGTCCCCACCCGGGCAATAAACGCCTCGATGCCATTGGTCTCGCCCCTGCCGCCTGCGCCAGTGTCGCAATGGTAATCGTCAGTCACGGTCGGGCGCAGAAGATCCCAGTCATGGGTATCGGCAGCGCGGCCATATTGCGCCTGCACGCGGCAGATAGCTTCGATATCATCCATGGCGTTCTCCCAAACCCGTCTCAGTCACGGCGCTGGCAGGCCCCGGATGACCGAGGTCCTGCCCAATATGCCCTTTGCTGACCGCGACACCGCAGCGGCTGCTGCCCATGCCGCTGGCCGGCGACAGGCCCGCGTGATCGTTTACCCGGCCTTGATATGCGCGTCGAAGAAAGCGACGGTCTTGGCCCAGGCATCCTTCGACGATGCTTCATGATACGAGGCGCGGTCATTGCAGTGGAAGCCGTGATCAGCTTCGGCATAGCGATTGACTTCAGTCGGAACCCCGGCCTTGGCCGCTGCCTCGCGCAGCTGTTCCACTTCGGCAACCGGGATCGACTGATCCTTGTCGCCGAAATTGCCCTGCCAGGGCGTCTTGAGCGAAGGCGCCAGTTCGGCAAGGCCGGGAAGGCCGAAGCGGCCCTGCGCAATGCCGCCGCCGTAATAAGTGACTGCCGCGCCCAGTTCCCATTCTGCACCGGCGAAGAACGAGATCGAACCGCCCATGCAGAAACCGACAATGCCGACCTGCTTGCCCTTGAAGCCCTGACCGGCCAGCCACTCGAGCGTGGCGCCGATGTCGGCCGTGATGTCGGCGCGGTTCAGCGCCATGATGTGCGGCATCACGTCTTTCATGTTGTCATAGGAAATGACCGGGTCGCCCGTGCGGTGAAACATGTGGGGAGCGACGGCCAGATAGCCCGCATCCGCCAGGCGCGCGCAAACGCTCTTGATGTGATCGGCCATGCCGAATGCTTCCTGGACGACGATGACCGCGCCTTTCGCAACTCCGGCGGGCTGTGCCGTAAACAGTTTCATTTCGGACCCGCCGCTCGTGAGTGTGACAGTGCTCGACATCAGATTCGTTCTCCCAGGTTTCATGGAACAGTCATAGCAGATGGTATTCCAATGATTATAGCAATTACTATCATCTGCCAGTCAAGCACCGATCGCGGCTTCAGGCAACAGAAACACGGGCGCGGCCGCCAGTCCGGCGGAGCACCGAAGAAAACGGTCGATCAACCGGCCGTTGCTGCTAGTCTGGCCCAAAGCCGGCTCGACAAGCACAATTTCCGGCTCGGGAGGGACATGGCCTACCTAAAGGAACTGATGCAAAACTGGCGCTCTCTGGCAGGCGCTACAATCGGCCTAAGCTCAGGGTTCACAGCCCTTGCCTTCACCAATACTATCATGGGCCCCCATCTGATCAAGGCTTTCGGATGGTCGCATGCGGACTTCGCGCTGCTGGGCACGATGGGCATGGTAGCACTGGTCGGACTACCCATCGCGGGCCGGCTAGTCGACAGCTTTGGGGTGCGGCGGACGGCTTCGATCGGATTCGTCGCCGGTCCGATCAGTTTCATCGTGATGAGCAGAATGTCGGGCGATTTCACGTTCTACCTTGCCCTCATGCTCGTCCAGAACCTGCTGTGCATGACCACCACCGCCACTGTGTTCACCCGCGCGGTGGTCGAGCATACGAAGAAGGCGCGCGGCCTGGCACTGGCCATCACTGCCTCCGGCCCGGCGCTGGCGATTGCCATACTGGGTCCCATGCTCAACAATTACGTCGCCGCGGCAGGCTGGCGCGCGGGCTTCATCGCACTGGCGATCTACATTGCTGTCGGGGGCGTTTTCTCGCTCCTGCTGGTTCCGCCCACCAAGCCCGCCGAAATATCCCGCACCAGCAAGCCAAAGAACACGAAGGAAGCCTATCTTACGCTCGCGCGCATGCCCACTTTCTGGATCATGCTGGCCGCCATCGTCATGTCAAACGTCTCTCAGTTTATGACAAATTCGCAGCTGGGAGTCGTGCTGCAAGCCTATGACGCGACGACCAAGCAGATTTCCGGGATGATCTCGATGTTCGCCATGGGCGTGCTGATCGGCCGATTCGCTTGCGGTCTGGCGCTGGACCGCTTCTCGGCGCCGGTCGTCGCCTTGCTGGTCATGGCCATTCCGCCCGTCGGGCAGTTCCTAATCGCAGCCGATTTGCACAGCACGGTGGCCCTATCCGCCGCTGTCATGCTGCTCGGCCTGTCCTATGGCGCGGAAGGAGACCTCATCAGCTTTCTGGTCGCACGCTTCTTCGGCATCCAGATTTTCGGCACGGTGATGGGCCTCATGGTGGCAGCGATCACCCTGGGCTCAACTGGCGGCGCATTCCTGCTGAGGGTCACCCTGCAGCAGACCGGCAGCTATGGCACGTTCCTTGTAGTCAGCGGCATCATTGCGCTCTTCGGCAGTCTCTTGTTCCTGATTCTGCCCAGAACCGTGAAGCCGCACGAAAGCGCAATGCCGCCAGCGCAGCCGACGGGTTGAAAAGCTGACGGTTCTACCCGCGCATCGGCTTGCCGACTTCCACCTGGTAGGCTGCGCCGAAATCAGTGATCTGCGCGATCTCGGCAGCGATGTCCTCGATCGACAGATCCGGCTTGCTGACACCCTCGGTTTGCCAGAAGCCCATGGCCATCACTTTGCCGCCGCCGCTGACCAGCATGGTGCCGTTGAGCGGGCAGGATTCGTGGGCAAGATAGACTGCCGCCGGTGAGCACAGATCAGCCATGAACACACTGTTCAGCTGCGTGAAGCGTTCGGGCGGAGCATCGTGGACATTGCCGAGCACTTCGGGTGTGGACATGCGGCTTGCGACTCGCGGCGCAAAACCGTTGACGCTGATGCCGTGGCGCGCGCCATCGGCGGCCATGGTCAAGGTCAGGCCGACCACCGCGCCTTTCGCCCCGCCATAGGCCGTAGTCTTGGGCAGAGTGCCCATCACGCCTTCCGAAACGGTGTTGACGATCCGGCCCCCGCCATTGGCCATGAAATGGCTCCAGGCGGCCTGGCAGACATAGACCGTGCCGAGATAGTGCACGTCAATCATGCGGCGGAACTCATCAGCGGTGTGATCCTCGAACCGCTCGGGCTTGGCGATGCCGGCATTGTTGATCACGATGTCGAGCCGGCCAAAATTGTCGATCGCGGCAGCGACCATGGCGGCGGCGCCTTTCTCGTCGGCAACCGAATCGTAATTCGCGACGGCCTCACCGCCGGCGGCCCGAATTTCATTGACCACTTCATCGGCCGGACCTGCGGAAAACCCTGCACCCTCGATCGAGACGCCGGGATCATTGACCACGACCTTGGCGCCGCGAGAGGCCAGCAGCATCGCATGCGAACGGCCGGCACCGCGGCCCGCCCCGGTGACCAATGCCACTTTTCCATCGAACCGCAGTTGCTGCATGAATTCTCTCCCTTTAGGACGCATCGCCTCTTGAGCCGAAAAGCGCCAGCGCGTCGGCTTGACAGTGCAAGCATAGTGCTTACTATATTTGTCTTATGCAATCGCATTTGTTCAGGCAAGACTGGACAAGGTTCGTGGGAAGGATGACTTGATGACCAATGTCGTGATTGGTGCCGCTTCTGGTATGGGCGCTGCGACCGCACGCAAGATCGCGGCCCGTGGCCGGCTGATCGTGGCCGACTACAATCTGGAAGGTGCACAAAAGATCGCGGCTGAAATCGGCGGCGACATCAAGGCCATGGCCTGCGACATTTCCAATCAGGAGCAGATCGATGCCTTGATGGCGGAAGTCGGCGACAATCTGGAGGCGCTGGTCGTCACTGCGGGCGTTTCGGGATCGCAGGCGCCGGGCCGCCGCATCATCGAAGTCAACCTGATGGGTGTGGAACGCGTCGTGCGCGCAGCCGAGCCGAAAGTGCGCCCCGGCACGGTTGCCGTCCTCGTGGCATCGCAATCGGGTTACATGGTCCCCAATGTGCCCGAACTTTTTGAAATCATCGACGACCCTCTTTCCCCCGGCATGCTCGATCGTCTGGCCGAGATGATCGACGTCGACAATTCGAGCCTGTGCTATCAGCTGTCCAAGCGCAGTGTTCATCGGATGGCCCGCCGCCACGCCAAGACCTGGGGCCTGCGCGGCGGACGCATCCTGTCGCTTTCCCCGGGCATCAGCGACACGCCGATGGGCAACGAGGAAATCGGCAACAATCCGGTGATGCTGAAGATGATCGAAGCCTGTCCGATGGGACGCCCTGGCAAGCCGGAAGACATTGCCAATGCAATGGATTTCCTGACTTCCTCTGCCGCCTCCTATATGACCGGCAGCGACGTACTGGTCGATGGCGGCATGTCCAACGTGCTGCCCACCAACACCTGGGACGGCAAGATCAAGCTTCCGCAGAAGAACAAGATCCCGGCCCGTTTCTAACCCGCTTCATCGAAGCACCACGAAAGTGAATTTCGCCATGGCCAAATTTGAAGTCAGGGACATCAAGCCCGAATTCGGTTCCGACATCATCGGTTTCGATCCCAACGCGCCGCTCGACGATGAAACGCGCACGCAGCTGCAGCACCTGTTCGACACGCGCGGCATCCTGCGCTTTCGCGACATCGACCTTACCCATGCGCAGCAGGTCGAGCTCGGCCGCATGCTGATCCGCAAGGAAGGCCTCGCCGACGAGGGCGATCCGATTCCGGATGACACGTTCTATGTGTCCAACCGCAAGCTCGATTCGGCGGCGCCCTTCGGCCGCCTGCAATTCCATGCTGACACGATGTGGGCGGACAAGCCCTTCGAAGTGCTGTCGCTTTACGGCGCCCAAGTCGAGCAGCCCTCCGCTCCGACGACGTTCATCAGCGGCGTCAATGGCTATAAAACCCTTCCCGAAGACTTGCGTAAGCGGATCGAGAACCTGGAAGTGCTCCACACCGCCGGGGTCGTGCGGCGCGGTGACTTGTCGGAAGTTCTGGTCACCGAAGTCACCAACCCGCCCACGACTGTCACCAAGCTCTGCATGCGCCATCCCCGCACGGGCGAGACCGTACTTTACGCCTGCGAGCAGATGACGAAGGAAATCGTCGGCCTGCCCCATGCCGAAAGCGAAGCGATCCTCGAGGAAGTGTTTGCCCACCTCTATGACGAATCGCGGCAGTTCGACCATGACTGGCGCGAGAACGACTATGTTGTGTGGGACAACATCGCCATGCAGCATTCGCGCAAGAACGTCGAAATCGAAGGCCCGGCGCGGCACTTGCGCAAGGCCGCAAGCCCGATGCCCAAACTGCGTCCCGACCAGATCCCGACTTACAAAGAGGCCGCAGAATGAACCCCTTCTCGCTTGAAGGAAAAGTCGTGATCATTACCGGCGGTGGGCGCGGGATTGGCGCGGGCATTGCCCGGGTGTTTTCCGATGCCGGCGCCGCCGTGGCCCTGACTGCGCGGACTCTCTCGCAGGTCGAGGAAGTCGCTGCGGAAATCAACGCGGGCGGCGGCCGCGCTCTGCCCATCCAGGCCGACCTCTATGACAATTCGCAGCTGCCCGCAGTGATCGACAAGACCATTGCGGAATTCGGCGGCATTGACGTGCTGGTCAACAATGCAGGTGCGGGCGGATCGCCGGCATTCATGGAGACCCGCATTGAGCACATGCAGGCCGCATTGCAGCTGATGGTCATTGCCCCGTTCGAACTGGCCCGGCTCGCCGCGCCTTCGATGCTGACCCGTCCGGGCGCATCGATCATCAACATGACGTCAGTGGGCTATTATCGTCACACGCGCGGCAACCTGGCCCATCATACCGCCAAGGGCGCCATGGCGCAGTTCACGCGGCTGCTGGGCGCAGACCTGGGCCCCAAGATCCGGGTCAATGCAATCGCCCCGGCGGCCGTCGAGACCCCGGGCCTGCGCGAGGTGTTCGACAAGGCCCCTCCGGGCATGCGCGAGCGCGTGACCAAGCATATGCGCCTGCGCAAAATGGGCACGCCGGAAGACATCGCCTATGCCGCGCTCTATCTGGCATCGCCAGCGGCGGGCTGGATCACGGGGACGATCCTCGACATCGATGGCGGCCGCATTGACGATCAGGAAGAAAAGCATCCCGATCTCTAGTCCGCCAGCCACCTGAGACGCGCGATTGCGGGCCTGTGCAAAATGCAGGCGCGTGCCTATGGCCAAGCAGGGCTAATTGCTCCTATCAGGCGCCGCCTTTGCCAGCCGGCAAGTGCGGGTTGAACCCTGGAGAGCATTTAATGGATTCCTATCTGGGCGAATTGCGCGTCCACTGGCGGCCGCTTGCTGCGGCCGTGATCGGTCTTTCCACTGGCCTGATCATGGTCAGTTACGTCATCGGCATCATGGGCCAATATCTGGTGGATGAATTCCACTGGCCCAAGGAGGATATGGCGCTGGTCGGCGTGCTGGCCCTCGCTGCCGTGCTGATCATTCCGTTCACTGGCCGGTCGGCGGATGTTTTCGGCGTGCGCAATACGGCGATGGTCGGCGTGATCGCCGCGCCCATTTCGTTCCTCATGCTGAGCCGCATTTCGACCCTGACCGAATATGCGATCATGTATGCCATCCAGGCGGGCATTCTCGCGACCACCACCCCGCCGGTGTACAACCGTGTCGTGGTGCAATATTTCAAGCGCTCCAGAGGTCTGGCGCTGGGAATCTGCGCGGCGGCGCCAGCGATGGCGATTGCCCTTGGCGGTCCGCTGCTCAACAATTTCGTTGTCGATCATGGCTGGCGCGCGGGCTATGTGGCCATGGCAGTCTACACTGCCATTGCCGGTCTGACGGCGCTTGTCCTCCTCCCGCCGGAAGTCCGCTCTACCCAGTCAAAAGCCGTGAAACAGAAGCGCGCCAAGGACGACTATGCGATGATCTTCCGCTCTGGCACCTTCTGGATCATTGCGATCGGGGTGTTGCTGTGCACGCTTCCCAATTCTGTCATCCAGAGCCAGCTGGCACTCATTCTCAGTGAAAACGGCGCATCGGGCAAAGCGGCATCATTGATGATTTCCGGCTATGCCTCCGGCATGATCGCGGGACGGCTGCTGAGCGGCATCGCGCTTGATCGGTTCCCGGCCAAATACATCGCGACAGCCAGCATCGCCATGGCCGGGTGCGGGCTGTTGATATTGGCATCCGGTTTCGATTCGCGGGCCGCTGTTTTTGCCGCCGTGCTGATCTCAGGGCTTTCGTTCGGCGCCGAAAGCGATGTCATTGCCTACATCATCGTCAGCAATTTTGGGGCGCGGATCTACAGCACGGTGCACAGCATCACAGCCACGGGGACGGCAATGGCCTCGGTGATCGGCGCTGGTCTTCTCACTGTCCTGCTCAAGCGCACCGGCGTTTACGCGCCGTTTCTGGGTTTGACCGGCGCCATAGCGATTGGCGCGAGTCTTCTGTTCCTGCTGGTGCCGCGTCATCCCAAAGTGATCGACAGCCACGAACACGCCGCGCCCGGTGCCGAGCAGGAGCCAACCGCCCAACCAGCGCCTGCCACTCTCTGACGAGCAGTGCCATTGGCCCTGAACATGCAGTCATTTTTCCGCAGTGCGGCACGGCATTGCGAATTAGGTTGGCCCGGGCGGTAAAACCCGCCAAACCCGAATCAAGCCGACGGATGCATTTCCGGGCAAATGGAGAGTTAGGAATGAACGGCTATCTTGCGGAACTGCGCACGGAATGGCGCGCGCTGGTCGCAGCAATTCTGGGCCTGTCGGTCGGGCTGATGATGGTCAGTTTCGTCCTTGGCATGATCGGCCCTTCTCTAGTCGCTGAATTTCACTGGACGAAATCACAGATGGCCATGGTCGGGGCTTTTGCCATCGGCTCGATCTTTGTGCTGCCGGTCGTTGGCCGACTGACTGACGTGACCGGCGTGCGCAGAATGGCCAGTATCGGCGTGGTTTCCACGCCAATACTGTTCATCGCTCTGACACAGATCACATCGATCGCGCAGTACGCCATCCTGTATTTTTTCATTGCCGCCATTCTGGTGACCACGACACCGGCAGTCTACTGCCGCACGGTCGTCCAGTATTTCGTTCGCGCACGCGGGCTTGCGCTCGGAATTGCCATGGCCGGGCCATCTGCCGCAGTCGCGCTCGGCGGCCCCCTGATCAACAATTTCATTGCTGATCACGGCTGGCGCGCCGGCTGCATGCTCACCGCTGCAGTCTCGACTGTCGGCGGTATTGCCGCCCTCATCCTGCTGCCGCCCGAACGACGCGGCGCCCCGCCCAAGACTGAAAAGGTGGGCCGCACGAAGCGGGACTACAGAAACGTGCTGACCAATTATGCCTTCTGGATCATCTTCATCGGCGTGATCCTCAGCACGATGCCCAATTCGATCATGATGAGCCAGCTGAACCTCATCCTCACCGAAAATGGCGCGCTGGGTAAAGACGCATCTATCATGATTTCCGCTTATGCCACCGGCACCATATTCGGCCGCCTGATCAGCGGCGCGGCGCTCGATCGCTTTTCCGCGCCGCTCGTGGCCGCAATTGGATTAGCAGCCTCGGGAACTGGCATTCTGCTGCTGGCCTCAGGCTTCGATTCGACATCGGTTGTATTCATGGCGATTTTGATCGTCGGGCTGTCTGTCGGCGCGGAAGGCGATGTGATTGCCTATCTGGTAGTACGTAATTTCGGCGTTCGGCTTTACAGCACCGTGCATTCCATCACATCCACCGGCACGGCGATCGCTTCGGTACTGGGCGCCGTTCTGCTGAGCGTCACACTCAAGCAATATGGCATCTATGCCATCTTCCTGACTGTCTGCGGCATCCTGTCCGTGGTCGCCAGCATTCTGTTCCTCTTCCTGCCGCGCAATCCGCAAGTAGAAGACGAGCTGCCCGACAGCGCGCCAAACGACCTCAAAACCGCATCGCTCGAACGCGAAGCACTCGACACAGGTGTTGCCGCTTAGAGTCTTTCCGAGCTGGAGCAGTCTTACCGCGCTGCGAACCGCCGGGCGGCATCCTCGAAATGACGACGTGGGTTGTCGATCTGCATGATGTCGATCTCGCGCTGGCTGAGGCCCGCTTCCAGAAGCGCGGGCACCACCTTGGTGGGCACGTAGCAATAGGAGTGCTCTGGGAAATGTTCGGCCCGGTGCGCCTCGGTGGGGAAGAAATCGCTCCAGCACCAGCAATCGTGTGACATGGTGAGCCGATCACCATAGCCGCGCTTCACCATTTCCACCAATGTCGCGACGCGCTGATCCAGCGGCAGGTTCTCGTTCATGCCGAAGCGGTCCATGCCGAGAATCGAGCCCTCGTCGGCAACCTGCATCAGATAGTCAAGATCAGTCGTATCGCCGCTGTGACCAATGATCACGTCGCGCAGATCGACTCCTTCTTCCTTCAGCACACGCTGGGCGATCAGGCCGTTACCGCGCTTTGCGGATGTGTGGACGCTGATCGGCGCACCGGTTGCGACATTCGCTTTGCCGACAGCACGCATGATGCGTTCGACGTCTGGCGTGAGCCCGGGGTGATCAATGGCACACTTGAGCAGGCCGGCTTTCACTTGTGTGCGATTGATGCCGTTGACGATGTCGCCAATGAACAAGCCGGGCAGCGGATCCGGCTCATCGAACATCAGGCCAGGGCCCCGATTGGCCAATGCCTTGGGCAGCTTGTCAAATGTGTAACAACCCGTGCCGACAATGATGTTCACTGCGGTTCGCTTCGCCACTTCGACTATCCGCGGCACATCGCGCCCCAGCCCGAGCACGGTCAGGTCCATGATGGTGTCGATGCCGTGTGACTTGAGCGCATCGAGGCGGCGGACGGCTTCGTCGATCTGCTCGTGCTCGACAAAGTCGGGCCGGTAATTGAGCGTATATTCCATATCCATGCAGAACACGTGTTCGTGCACCAGCACGCGCCCCAGCTCGCTGGAATCGATCGGGCCACGTGCAGTCTGGATCTGGTTCATTATCGCTCTCCGGGGGCCGCCCGCATGCTGGGGCTGTCTTGGCGACAATGCCTAGGCGAACTGCCGAGTTCAAGCAGCAATGAGCCGGGGCAGATTCGCCTAGCCGCTGTGCAGATTCCACGCGCGCCGAGGGCGATTGCAAGTTACCGCGCGTGCGGGCATGGCCTAGATCGGCATGTTCGCAGGTTGAAGGGGAGAGCAGTCGGATGACGATGACGACAAAGCCTGAAATTACGCTCTCGGGCAAAGTCGCGCTGGTGACAGGCGGCGGCGGCGGCATTGGCCGCGCGGCAGCGCTGTCGCTCGCGGCAGCAGGTGCTGACGTCGCCATTGTCGAGATCATCCCTGAACGCTGCGCGGAAATGACCGGTCTGATTGAAGCGATGGGCCGCAAGGCGCTGGCCATTCCGGCCAATGTCATGGACCGTGAAGCGGTGACTGCCGCTGTCGAAGCAACCGCGGCACATTTCGGCCGGCTCGATATCCTGGTCAACAATGCCGGCGGCGTGACTTACCGTCCCTTTGCCGAATTGCAGCCGAAGAACTGGCAGCGGCACATCGACATGAACCTGATCAGCAACCTGGCCGCGACGTCTGCCGCGATCCCGCACATGATCGCCGCTGGCGGCGGGTCAATCATCGGCGTGACCAGCATCGAGGCCAGCCGCGCCGCGCCGGGCTACGCCGTTTATGCTGCATGCAAGGCCGGCATCAACAACCTCACACGCACTCTCGCACTCGAACTTTCCGATCATGGCATCCGGGTCAATGCCATTGCGCCGGACAGCACGGCGACACCGGGCATGAGCGGTGTTTTCGATGGCTCTGCCGACCCCTCGCGCTGGCCGCAACCTTCGCCGCAGCGGCAGGAAACCATCCGCCGCCGCATTCCACTGGGCCGCCAGGGCCTCGCCGAAGAATGCGGCGACCTGATTGCCTTTCTCGCTTCACCACTCGCATCCTACATCACGGGCACGATCATTCCCATCGACGGCGGCACCTGGGCCGGCGGCGGCTGGATCCGTGACCGCGACGGCAAATGGGTGCTGCCCCCCGACATTCCTCCCCCGGCCGCCTGAACCGACTTAAGGAGAACACGAAATGACATTTTCAGTTAGCGTGACATTGCCCTTCGACCAGATCGAACCGGCCGATGAATTCGGCACGATGGACGCTGTTCGCGAAGTCGCCCAATCCCTCGAGGAAGCCGGGTTTACCACTGGCACAGTGACTGATCACCCCGCCCCCAGCTCGCGTTGGCTCGATGGCGGCGGCCACTATGCGCAGGATCCTTTCGTCATGCTGTCGCTGCTGGCGGGCGTGACCACCAAGCTGCGGCTGCAGACCAGCATTGTCGTGCTGCCCTATCGCAATCCTTTCATCACAGCGCGGGCTGCGTCCAGTCTCGACGTCTATTCCAACGGCCGTTTCGCACTGGGCATCGGCGCGGGTTACCTGAAGGCGGAATACAAGGCGCTGGGCGTCGACTTCGACAATCGCAATGCCCTGATGGATGAATATATCCGCGCAATGAAGCTGGCCTGGACCGGCGAGGATTTCACGTTCGAAGGCACCGGCTATACCGCTTTGGGCAATCGCATCCGCCCTGCGCCGATCCAGAAGCCCCACCCGCCGATCCTGATTGGCGGCAACAGCCGCCTCGCCATTCGCCGGGCTGTGGAACTGGGCGATTACTGGGCACCGTTCTTTGCCCCGGAAGCGGTGCTTTCGATGGCGCGCACTGCTTCCATCGCCCAGGACGAAGATGTCGACGCTGCGCTTGCCTACCTCAATGCGCACTGCGAAAAAGTGGGCCGCGAAGTGCCACCCAAACTCTATTTTGCCGGCTCCGGCGCGATCGCGCCGGGCTTCAATCCGCAGGAATTCATTGACCGGATCGGCGGCCTCAGGGCCAAAGGCGCAGCCGCCGTTGGGTTGAGCATCTCTGCGAGCGAACGCGGACTTTGGTGCGACCTCGCCCGGGAATTCGGCGCCAAGGTGTTGGCAAAGCTCGACTGATTTACAGCTAGAACTGGAATGACAAATGACTGCCAGCGAATTCAACCCCCAGCATCTTCATTATGAAGAGCGGGGGAATGTCGCGGTCATCACCTATGACCGTCCCGATTGCCGCAATGCGATGAATAACCAGACCTACCGCGAGCTCGTCGCCGCGGTGGAGAAAGCCAATGCATCCGAGGCAGTTGGCGCCATCGTGTTGGGGCACAAAGGGCCGGTGTTCTGTGCCGGTATCGACCTCAAGGCGCAGCCGGAGGAAAAGGATCCGGTAACCGGCATCCGGCCGACAGTCGCCACGATGGGGATGGCGAACGACACCAGCTGGGTTCACCTGATGAAGCGGTCAAAGCCCACAGTGGCGGCGCTGAACGGTGCGGCCATCGGCCTTGGCGCTACGCACATATTGCCCATCGACATTCGCATCGGCAGCCGCGCGGCGAGCTTCTCATTCCCCTTCCTCGCCCGCGGTTCGATGCCCGAATTCGGCTTTTCGCAGCTTCTGCCGCAAATCGTCGGCTTCGGCGCGGCGATCGAGATGTGCCTGACCAATGCCAAGCTTGATGCCGAGGCCAGTCTTGCCAGGGGTCTGCTCACCCGGCTGACTGATGCGGAAGATGCCCTGCCCGAAGCCATCGCGCTGGCCTCTGAATTGGGCAAGCATTCGCTGTTGCAAGTCTCGCTCACGCGCCAGCTGATCTACGACAATGCCGGCGAAAGCGACTGGAACACAATCATGACGCGCGAACGCGAGGCCTTCATCCAGCTCTTCCGAGCTCAGCGGGCGGCACGCCTTGCACGCGAGGCGGCTGCGCAGGCCTAAAGCTTTCTGGAATCGAAAGCGGCACCGCCCCACTTTTCCGACGCCCTGGCCAGGCCAGTGTCGGAGAAGTGAGCCGGTGCCGCTTCGGCCCTGATCAGGCAGATCTTATTCGAACGCTTCGCCCGGAAGCGGCTTTTCGCCCGCAAGGAAGCGGCCCAAGTTATCAATGAACAGCTCGGCGATGCGCACGTGACGGCCATCGCCATGCCCCGCCCCATGCGGGCTGAGCAGGATCTTGGGATGCGTCCACAGCGGGCTGTCGTCCATCCGCTCCTTGCGATAGAGCCAGGCTTCCTCAACCGTGTGCACATCGAGAATGGCATAGTCGAGATGGCCGCTGTCGAGCGCGGCGAGCAGGGCATCTTCATCGACTTGCGCCGCGCGGGCGACGTTGACGAAGACCGAACCCGGCTTCATCTTGGCAAAGAATTCTGCATTGGCGACGCCTTTGGTTTCCGGCGTGCTGGGCATCGAGAAAACGACGACGTCGGCGCGGCCGAGATTGTCGAGCACTTGCGACGGCGCGATCATCTCGTCGAACGGCTCGTTCCCGGTGGGATTGCGGCGCACGCCAATTGTGTGGGCGCCGAATGCGCGGGCGCGCTGCGAGGTGCAGCTGCCAATCGAACCGGCGCCATAGATCAGCCAGGTGGTCTTGTAGATTTCGCGGAAGTCATCACGCGGATAGTCTTTTTCCAGACGCGACTGGCGGCGCTCTTCGGAGCGGTGGAACCGTTCCAGCACCGTGCGCATGACGAATTCGGAAATCGAGATCGCCGTGACATGCGCTGTCGCCAGACGCGCGCCGCGCTTCAGAATGTCCTGCAGCAGCGGAATGTCAGTACCGGCCCCAAGTGCCTGCACCATCTGCAAGTCCGGTGTTTCTTCAAGCAGGGCTTTGAACGTGCGGCGCAGCGGCCCGCGCAGAGCTTCCAGCGTCAGCCAGACAATATTGGCCGGCACTTCCGAGGGAGCGATCTGCTGACCATCGAGAATGGCGACTTCCGGGCTTTCGATAAGCGCATAGCGGACAGGAAAATTCGCCGCGTCAAACAGCGGTTTCCATTCGTCATAGGCAGTCTTGGCGATGACGACGCAAGGTTTGGACACAGTCGCTCCTCTCAATTTATCAGCATTCGGGCCGAACGCGTTGCGCTCGATATGTCATTGGCTCGGCTAGAGTCGAACCAGAAATTTCACAGCGAGCTATGTGTAAACTATCACAGCAGGCTATGCGTTTTCTGATTATTGACGCAGCACGCGCGCGCGCGGAGTTTGCCACTACAATCGCGGCGCAAACATTCAGGAGTGACCACATTGGCTTACGAAACCATCCGCTACGAGGTCAGCGATGGCATTGCGACCATCACGCTCGATCGCGGCGACGGCCTGAATGCGATGAACAAGCAGATGATGAACGATCTGCTGGCCGTGTTCGACGAGACGGACAATGACGATGCCGTGCGCGCGGTTATCGTCACCGGCGCGGGCGAACGGGCGTTCTGCGTGGGCGCAGACCTGTCTTCGGGCGCGGACACCTTCGACTTTGGCGAAGATGCGGCCTGGACTGACGATGGCTCGCCCGTTCGCGCCGATGGCACGGTCGATTATTCGCATCCTGGCTTGCGTGATGGCGGCGGGCTGATTGCCCTGCGGATTTTCAATTCGCGCAAGCCGATTATTGCTGCCTTCAACGGCGTTGCCGCAGGCGTTGGCACGACGATGTCGCTGCCGATGGATTTTCGCCTCGCCAGCACAAAGGCGCGTTTCGGACTGGTCTTTGCCCGGCGCGGCATTGTGCCGGAATCGGCGGCGGCATGGTTCCTGCCGCGTCTGGTCGGCATCGGCAAAGCGCTGGAATGGTGCTATTCGGGCCGCGTTTTCCCGGCAGACGAAGCGCATTCGGCGGGACTGCTGCACTCCGTCCATGAGCCCGACGACCTGCTGCCCGCCGCCCGCGCGCTGGCACACGAGCTGACTGATCATGGATCCCCGGTATCGATCGCGATGACAAGGCGTATGCTTTGGTCTGGCCTTGCCCAGCAGCATCCGATGGAAGCGCACCAGATCGACAGTCGCGGGGTGTGGATTCGCGGCAAGTCTGCCGATGCGACCGAGGGCGTCGCCAGTTTTCTGGAAAAGCGGGATGCCGTGTTCCCGGACAAGGTCAGCGAAAAGTGGGGCGAATTCGAAGCCTTCTTCGAAGAACCCCAATACCGCTGACCGCCAATCGGGCGTCAGCAGTTCACCGCATCGCCGTCGATCAGCGGAGCCGCTTCATCCGCAACCATTTCCTGCGCCAGCCGCCATAGCCGCTCCGCCGAGCTGGAAAGCACCCGGCGATACCGGATCAGGCTGAGATTGAGATGGGGGCGGGGGCCGACGATCGGCAGTTTCACGAATGTATCGGGGATCCGGTCGGCCTCGGTAAAGCAGACCATGGCTGCACGCTCACGCTCAGCCACATCAAAGACATAGCGGCGCCCTTCGGGGACAAAACGAAATGCGGCGCCCACTTCCTCGACCCATGACCAGGCGCGCTGGTGGGCTTCCGCCTTGATGTTCTTGAGCCCAAGCGCAACTGTTTGCCCAGCAAGGTCGGCCAGCGCGATTGCCTCCTGCCGCGCGATCGGCCACTCCTTGGGCACGGCGATCGTCATCTCGATATTCTCGAGCACGCAAACATCGACGTCCGTGACTTCCACTGGCCCATAGCAGATGCCAAAATCGAATGAGCCATCCATGACTTTTTCGATGACTTCGGGTGTGAACTGGCACGCCTCGCACTGCAGATCAGTGTTGGGCCGCAGCTCGCTGAAGCGCGAGAGCAGCTTGCGCCGGCTGGGGACAGAGAAACTCGAATAGCTGACGCCCACACGGACTTCGTGCCGCCGGCGCTGGGCGATTTCCTCCGCCCTCTTGCACAAATTGCCAGCCGCCTCGGCAATCGCGCGCGATGCTTCATAGAACTCGCGCCCCTCGGGCGTCAGCATGATGCCCGTCCTACTCCGGTCGAACAATGTGAAGCCGATCTGATCTTCAAGCTGCATGATCTGGCGAGAGAGCCAGGACTGATCGACCTCCAGCAAAGCCGCCGACTTGGTGAACGAGAGATTTTCCGCCACTGACACGAAGCGCAGAACACGGGTGAAATCCAGGCTCATGTCCCCTCCGGCACGGCTAGATGCAACATGGCAAAGCTGGCGGGCGACACGGCCCATTGTCAAGCGCGATGCAAGACAGAACGTCGCGGCGCATCAGCGTCCCTTCCAGTCGGGCGCGCGCTTTTCGCTGAAAGCCAGCGGGCCTTCCTTGAAGTCCTGCGATGCCGTGTTGCGTTCAACCGAGGGATGATGGAGCTGTGCCTTCATGGCTTCGGCCAGCGTAGGCTGCTCCATCGCGCGGAGCACCGACTCGCGGGTTCCCCGCACTGCCAGCGGGGCCAGCTGGGCGATAGCGTCCGCCCGGGCAAGCGCCGCTTCCGCCAGATCACTGTCTGGAACCACGTCAGCCACGAAGCCAAGAGTCAGCGCTTCCCGGGCACTCACGACCCGCGCAGTGAGAGCAATGTCCATGGCCCGCTTTTCACCCACTGCGCGCACGAGGCGCAGAATGCCGCCGCCGAGCGCAACCAGCCCGCGGCGCGGCTCGGGCAAGCAGAAGCGCGCGCTCTCGCAGGTGACAATGATGTCGCAGGCCAAGGCGAGCTCGAACCCGCCGCCATAGGCGAGGCCATTGACCGCCGCGATCACGGGCTTTTCCAGGTCGAAGCGGCGTGTCAGCCCGCCAAAGCCGGTTTTCGGGCGGCCTGCCGACATGCCGTCGCGGGCCAGCGCCTTGAGGTCGCCGCCGGCACAGAATGCGTGGGTTCCCGATCCAGTCAGAACGGCGACCCATTGCTCGGGATCAGCGGCAAAGCCATCGAACACCGCCGCCAGTTCGAACTGGGCGGCAGCATCGAGCGCATTGGCAGAAGCGGGACGATCGATCGTGATCCGCGTGATGCGGCCCAATCTCTCGACACGGATGCAGCCCGTTTCCATCTCGGCTCAGCCCAGCGCGCCGCTTTGGCGAAGGCGCGCGATTTCGTCTTCGTCCAAACCGAAACTGCCCGTCAGGATTTCGTCGGCATTCTCGCCCAGCAGCGGCGGTCGGCGGCGGTAGGACACGGGCGATTCCGACAGCCTGAGCGGGCTCGCGATGCCCTTGATCTGCTGCCCCGGCTCGCAAGGGTTATCGATGGGAATGACGATATCCCGCGCAATCACCTGCGGATGGCTGAAGACTTCCGGATAGTCCGATACCGGGCCGCACGGCACGCCGACTTCGGTCAGCCTGTCGATGAATTCCTGGCGCTTCCACTTCACCATTGCCGCTACCGTGAGCGCATTCCACGCGTGGCGGTTCGCAAAGCGCAGCTGATTGTTGATGAAGCGCGGGTCCTTGATCAGTTCGGGCAAGCCGAGCACTTCGCAAAGCGCCGTATAGTGTGCATTGGTGCCCGCCGAGATATAGACCGGGCCGTCGGCACAGTGGAACATGCCTGCCGGATGCCCGCCATTGCCGGCACTCCCGGTCCGCTGCGGCGCCTTGCCCGAAGTGAGGTATGACTGGGCTAGCGAGGATTGCAGCGAAATCACTGTGTCGAGCAAGGTGGCATCGATCTGCTGGCCCTTGCCCGTCCGGTTGCGATATTCGAGCGCGGCCAGAATGCCGATAGCGGCGACATAGCCAGTTGCCACGTCGACCAGACTGGGGCCGGGCTTGACCGGCCCTGCCCCCGGCGTTCCGTCTTCATTGCCCGTCACGCTCATCAAGCCGCCGAGCGCCTGGAACAGGCCATCGTAGCCGGGCCGGTCCCGATAGGGTCCGTCCTGGCCAAAGCCGGTCACCGAGCAGTAGATCAGGCGGGGATTGGCTTCATGCAGGCTGGCATAATCGAGACCGTAACGCGCAAGCTTCCCGGGCAGGAAATTCTCGATCAGAACGTCGCTGTCCATCGCCATCCGGCGCACCAGGGCCGCGCCTTCCGGTTGGGACATGTCTATGGCGATCGAACGCTTGTTGCGGTTGGCGACGAAATACATCGAGGCCGGTGCCTCGCCGCCGCCGGGCAGCTTGGGCAATATGCCCATCGAGCGCGCATCATCGCCCCGCCCGGGCCGCTCGATCTTGATCACATCCGCGCCCAGATCGCCGAGGATCTGCCCGGCCCACGGCGCCGCCAG
>Ga0075370_10000013_pt1 | contig 64052 bp, 59 predicted proteins | sample EndMethybrTD3035_FD_71398 | JGI IMG/M metagenome (GOLD analysis project Ga0075370, IMG submission 71398) | Populus endosphere microbial communities from Tennessee, USA - Endosphere MetaG P. TD hybrid TD303-5 | ecosystem: Host-associated > Plants > Roots > Endosphere | place: USA: Tennessee... | reverse complement strand
GCTCTTGCTCACCTGCTCGCGAGTGTCGCGCGAAAGTGCAGTGCTGGCGGCAATGCGCTCAAGCTGCTGGCGCATCATCTCCGAGCGGACCGGCTCGATCCGCCGCCAGCGGCCAAGCGGGGCGACGAACCGCGCGGCGGTCTGAGCATTGAGCGGGTCGAGCGCGAGAATGAGATCGGCAATCAGCCGGTATCCCTCGCCGCTGACGTCATGGAAAGCCTGGGGATTGACGGCCATCGACATCCACAGTGCCCGCACCCGGTTGGGGTTGGCCATGGTGAAGTCCGGATGATCGGCCAGGGCCTTGACATGGTCGAGCACCCGCGGGTGGAGCGAGCCGGCCTGCAGCGAAAACCATTTGTCGATCACCAGGGCATTGCCAGCGTGGCGCGCGTGGAAATTCGCCAGCGCCGCCTCGCGCTGCGGGCCATCGAGCCCGCACAGAACCATCAGCGCGCCTTGTCGGTCCGTCATGTTGTCGGCGCTGTCATACTGCTGGGCCGCGCGGACAGCGGCCTCGGCGGGAGTGCCAGCGGCGAGATAGACCAGCGCCTGCGTCTTGAGCTTGCGTGCGCCGCGCGCCTGCGCATCGCGCGAGTAGGGCACCGCGCTGACCCGGTCGTGCAGCGCCATCAGCTGTTCCGACAGCCTCGCGCCCAGCCAGGCTTTCAGCGCCTCGCGCTCGGCATGGATCGCGGAGGGATCGGCGAGGTCCAGTTGTTCGGCGAGGTAGGCTTCGGATGGCAGGACCATCAGTTCGCCGCGCATCAGGTCGTCAAGCGACGTATCCTCGATCACTGCCGCAAGCGCCCGGCCAATGGAATCCCGGCCAGCCTGGCGTTCCGCATCGCAGAGCATGCCCCCGCCCACCGCCGCAATCAGGTGCTGGACGACAAGGCTCTGCATCGCCTCGTACCGGGCGAAAGGATCGTCGTCATGCGCGGCAAGGAACATGAGATCCGCTGCGCTCTGCCCGGCATCGACGGCTACCGGCGCGGAGAAGCCGCGGTTGATTGAGAGGACTGGCGGCGCGGAGAAGCCCGGAAACTGCAACGCATCGCTCGCCTTGCCCAGCACCACCAGTTGCTCGCCATGATGCTTGCCGCTCGCCCGATCGAACAGCGCGAGCCGCAGCGGAATCGGCACGGGCTGCTTCTCGGGCTGGCCCGGAGTCGGCGGCACACGCTGTTCAAGGCGCAATTCCGCGACTTCACCCGAATGGCTCAGCCGCGCCGTAACTTGCGGCGTGCCGGCCTGCGAATACCACCGTCTGAATTGCCCAAGATCGAGGCCCGCACCATCTTCGATGGCCTTGATGAAGTCCTCGCAAGTCGCCGCCTCGCCGTCATGGCGTGAAAAATAGAGATCGGTTCCGGCCCGGAATCGTTCGGGGCCCGCCATTGTCCGCATCATGCGGATCACTTCGGCGCCCTTGTTGTAGACTGTGGATGTGTAGAAGTTCGAGATCTCCTGGTAGGCATCGGGCCGGATCGGGTGGGCGAGAGGCCCGGAATCTTCCGGGAACTGTGCCGAGCGGAGCACTCGAACGTCCTCGATACGCTTGACTGCCTCGCTGCCCATGTCGGCGCTGAACAACTGGTCGCGCAGCACGGTAAAGCCTTCCTTGAGGCTGAGCTGGAACCAGTCACGGCAAGTGACGCGGTTGCCCGACCAGTTGTGGAAGTATTCGTGGCCGATCACGCCTTCGATGCCGTCATAATCGGCATCAGTCGCGGTTTCGGGATCGGCGAGGACATATCGCGTGTTGAACACGTTCAGCCCCTTGTTCTCCATCGCGCCCATGTTGAAGTCCGAGACGGCAACGACATTGTAGAGATCGAGATCGTATTCGCGGCCGAACACTTCTTCGTCCCATTTCATCGAAGCGATCAGCGAATCCATCGCATGGCTGGTGCGAGCTTCGTCACCGGGGCGGACCCAGATGTTGAGCTCGACCTTGCGGCCGCTCATTGTTGTGAAGTGGCCGGTGTTGGCCACCAGTTGCCCGGCGACGAGCGCGAAAAGATAGGCGGGCTTGGGCCAGGGATCGTGCCATTCGGCCCAGTGGCTGCCAGCAGCGCCTTCGCCCTTGGCCGTGCAATTGCCGTTCGACAGGAGAACCGGAAACGCCGCCTTGTCGCCGCTCATCCGCACCCGGTAGACCGAGAGAACGTCGGGCCGGTCGGGAAAGAAGGTAATGCGGCGGAACCCTTCGGCCTCGCACTGGGTGCAGAGCATGCCGCCCGAGGCATAGAGGCCCATCAGGTGCGAATTGGCGGCAGGATTGATCGCTGTCTCGATCGCGATCTCATGCGCATCGCCATCGAGGTCGATCAGCAAGTCCGGTCCGTCCGTCCGCCAGGAGTTCGATTCGCGCCCATCAATGGTGACGCTGCGCGCAGCCAGACCATCGCCGTTGAGACGGATCGCAGCTTCCGGCGCGGCATGCGGGTTGCGCCGAACTGACAGACTGCTCCGCACGGTGGTCGCATCGAGGCCCAACGCGAAATCGAGTGAGACCTGAGGCACCAGCCAGGCGGGCGGGCGGTAATCCTCGCGGCGGATGGTGACGTGGGGCGTGTCGAGAGGCTGTGCGGGAATATCCATCAACCCTCAATGCCGTTCGTGTCGAGCGAAGTCGAGACACGATGCGCGCGGTGTCTCGACTTCGCTCGACACGAACGGCAAGGGGGTAGGGTGAAGCGCATGTTCATCTTCGGTCTCGGCTACACCGCCAGCCGCATCGCACGGGCGCTGGAGGCGCGCGGCTGGGAAGTCGTTTCAACCGGGCGCGACGGCACGCTGTCATTCGATGACGAAGGATCAGTGCGCATGGCGCTTGCGGACAGCAGCCATGTGCTGTCCTCGGTGCCGCCCGGCGGCGAAGGGCTGGACCCGGTGCTGGACGCCTATGGCGATGCCCTGGCAGGCAAATGGCTGGGCTATCTTTCCTCGACCGGAGTTTACGGTGACACTGGCGGTGCCTGGGTAGATGAAAGCGCGGCTACTGGAACGGGCCGCCGCACCGCGCGCGCAGAGTGCGATGGCGAATGGCTGGCGCTAGGCGCGCGCGTATTTCGCCTGCCGGGCATTTATGGTCCTGGGCGCTCGGCGCTCGACCGGGTGCGCGAAGGCAAGGCGCACCGCATCGCCATTCCCGATCAGGTGTTCAGCCGAGTGCATGTCGATGACATTGCCTCTGGCGTGCTGGCTGCGCTGGAAGCGCCGCCCGGTGCATACAACCTCGCCGACGACCTGCCATGCAGCCAGAACATGGTGATCGAGGAAGCCTGCCGCCTGCTGGGCGTTGCGCCGCCGCCGCTGCTTTCGCTGGAAGAAGCCAACCTCTCGCCCATGGCGCGGGCCTTTTATGCCGAGAACCGGCGCGTGGCGAACGGGAAGGCCAAGCGGGTGCTGGGGTGGGCGCCGCTTTACCCGACGTACCGTGCCGGCTTGCGGGCCATTCAGGCAGAGAGCTAAGGCAGCGCCATTGCCCGGCAGCACGCCTATCCCCATATGCGCTGGCAAAGGAGCACCCCATGGATAGCGTCACGATTACAGCCCACGGCAACGAGGAAGCGGGCGAATATCGCGCCCATGTCCAAGGTTTCGAATCAATCGGGCGCCTTACATGGGTGCGGCGCGGCGACGTTCGGGTTGCCGATCACACTATCGTGCCACCCGAGATCGGCGGGCGCGGGGTTGCAGGCAAGCTGGTCGATGCGCTGATTGCCGATGCGCGCAAGCTCGGCTTCCGCATCAAGCCGACCTGTTCCTACGTCGCCGCCGCTTTCGACAAGCATCCCGAATGGGCGGATTTGCGGGCCTGACAGTCAGCCCCGCCTCTGTGACAGCCGCCAAAGCGTGAACAGCCCGACTGCCAGCCACACGACATTGAGCGCGGTCGAGGGGATTGCGCCGTGCCAGCCGCTATTCACGACGAAACCCGCCGCACCGGCCACGTTCATCCATTGGTAGGCGGCTGATTGCCCGGTGAGCTTTCCCGCCGAGACAAGGATGTAGGAGCCGAGGATCAGCAGGGCGCCGGCCCAACCGGCGGCTTCGATCAGCAGCTCCATTGCTCCGTCAGTTCTGCGCTCAGGCCGCCAGTTTCCGCAGCACGTACTGCAAAATCCCGCCGTTCATGAAGTATTCGACTTCATTGGCCGTATCGATGCGGCACAGCGCGGTGAAAGTGAACTGGGTTCCATCGGCGCGGGTGACGAGTACGGCGACGTCCTGGCGCGGGGTCAGGTTGGCCACGCCCATGATCGTGAAGGTGTCATCGCCGGTCAGCCCCAGGCTCGTGCGGGTATCGCCGTCCTTGAACTGCAAGGGCAGCACGCCCATGCCGACCAGGTTCGAACGGTGGATGCGCTCGAAGCTTTCGACGATGACAGCGCGCACACCGAGCAGGTTGGTGCCCTTGGCGGCCCAGTCGCGGCTGGAGCCCGTGCCGTATTCCTTGCCTGCGACGATGACCATCGGCGTGCCATTGGCCTTGTGCTTCATGGCGACGTCGTAGATCGGCTCGGCAGAGCCCCCAGACGTGCTCGGGCCGAAGCGGCTCATGCCGCCCTCGACGCCGGGGACCATTTCATTCTTGATGCGGATGTTGGCGAAAGTGCCGCGCATCATCACTTCGTGATGGCCGCGACGCGCGCCGTAGGAGTTGAAGTCGGCCTTGGCGACCTGATGCTCCATCAGCCACTTGCCCGCCGGGCTGTCGGCCTTGATGTTGCCGGCCGGGCTGATGTGGTCGGTGGTGATCGAATCGCCCAGGATGGCGAGCGGCTTGGCATCGACGATGTCCGTCACCGGGGCCGGCGTCATGCTCATGCCCTCGAAGTAGGGCGGATTGGCGACATAGGTTGATCCGGCGCGCCAGGAATAGGTTTCCGAGCCCGTGACATTGATTGCCTGCCAGTGCTTGTCGCCCAGATAGACGTTGGCATAGCGGGCCTGGAACATGGCGCGGTCCATGCACGATGTCATCGTTGCATAGACTTCGGCATTGGTCGGCCAGATGTCCTTGAGGAACACGTCCTGTCCATTGCTGCCCTTGCCGATCGGCGTGTTGACGAAATCGTCGATCACTGTGCCCTTCAGCGCATAGGCGACCACCAGCGGCGGCGAAGCGAGGAAGTTCGCGCGCACATCGGGCGAGACGCGGCCTTCGAAATTGCGGTTGCCCGAGATTACAGCGGCGGCGACGAGGCCATTGTCATTGATCGCCTTGCTGATCGGCTCCGCCAGCGGGCCGGAATTGCCAATGCAAGTGGTGCAGCCATAGCCGACGAGATTGAAACCGATATTGTCGAGGTGGCTCTGCAGGCCTGCTTTGTTGAGATAGTCCGTCACCACCTGGCTGCCGGGGGCGAGGCTGGTCTTGACCCAGGGCTTGGGCTTGAGGCCCAGCTCGTCCGCCTTCTTGGCGACGAGGCCTGCGGCCACCAGCACGCCCGGGTTCGAGGTGTTGGTGCAGCTGGTGATCGCGGCAATCACGACATCGCCATCGCCAATGTCGTGATCCCTGCCCTCGACGGGCACGCGCGCGTTGGCCTTCTTGTAGGTCTCGGCCATGTCCTTGGCGAACACTTCGTCGACTTCAGTGAGCGAGACGCGGTCCTGCGGGCGCTTGGGACCGGCAAGGCTGGGGACCACGGTCGAAAGATCGAGCTCGAGCGTCGAGGAGAAAATCGGATCGACCGACGGATCGATCCAGAAGCCCTGCTCCTTGGCATAGGCCTCGACCAGCGCGATCTGGCTTTCCTCGCGGCCCGTGAGGCGCAGATAGTCGAGCGTCTTGTCGTCGATGCCGAAGAAGCCGCAAGTCGCGCCATATTCGGGGGCCATATTGGCCAGCGTCGCGCGGTCGGCCAGCGTCAGGCCAGCGAGACCCGGGCCATAATATTCAACGAAACGGCCGACAACGCCGTGCTGGCGCAGCATGGCCGTGCAAGTCAGCACGAGGTCCGTGGCAGTCACGCCTTCCTTGAGCTCGCCAACGAAGCGGAAGCCGACGACTTCGGGAATCAGCATCGAGACCGGCTGGCCGAGCATGGCTGCCTCGGCCTCGATCCCGCCAACGCCCCAGCCGAGCACGCCAAGGCCGTTGACCATGGTGGTGTGGCTGTCGGTGCCGACGCAGGTATCGGGGTAGGCAACCATTTCGCCGGACTGGTCAGTGCTGGTCCAGACTGTCTGGGCGATGTTTTCGAGGTTCACCTGATGGCAGATGCCCGTGCCCGGCGGCACCGCGTAGAAATTGTTGAGCGACTTGGAACCCCACTTGAGGAAGTCATAGCGCTCCATGTTGCGCTGGTATTCGATTTCGACGTTTTCTTCGAAAGCCTTGGGGTGGCCGAATTCGTCGACCATCACCGAGTGATCGATCACCAGATTCACGGGCACCAGCGGATTGATCTTCGAGGTATCGCCGCCCAGCGTGGCAATGGCATCACGCATGGCCGCCAGATCGACCACGCAAGGAACGCCCGTGAAATCCTGCAGCAGCACGCGCGCGGGGCGGTACTGGATTTCGTTCTGCGATTCCTTGGGGTTCTTCTGCCAGTCGACCAGTGCCTGGATGTCGGCAGTCGAAACGGTGAAGCCGCCATCCTCGAAGCGGAGCAGGTTTTCGAGCAGGACTTTCATCGAGAAAGGCAGGCGCGAGATATCGCCCAGCTTGGCCGCGGCCTTCTTGAGCGAATAAAAAGCAACCTGCTTGCCGCCGGCATTCATCGTGCTGCGCGTGCCGAGCGTATCCTGTCCGACCTGAGTCATGTGGCGTTTTCCCCTATTTGTCTGGGCTCCGGCGCGGCGCACGAATGCTGCGCTGCGGGAGAAGAATCGTCGCGCCGCCGATGCGCGCTCAGGGCCGAGAGGTCAAGAGTCAGTGCGCGGATTGCGCTGCCCCGCCTCTCGCATTGCCTGAACCTGGCCCCGAACGTCACTGCGCGCCGCAATCCAGCAAGCGCCGATGATCAGTGCCACACCGGCCACTGTGGTCCACGTCACGGCTTCGTCAAACCACAGCCAGCCAAACAGCGCCGCCCAGGCAAAGCCGGTATATTCCACTGGCAGCAGGACTTGCGCCTCCGCGCGCGCATAGGCCCAGGTCAGCAGCAGCAGCGACACGACGGCCAGCAATGCCGCTCCCGCGACATGCACGGCGACAGGTAGGTCGATCCCGCGCAGCAGCCACGGCGCAGCCGGAAGCAGGAACAGGCCGACCAGCAGGTTCTGGAACAGCGCCACTTCCACCGGCCCGGCGACTTGCGCCTGCTGACGCTGGAGCACCAGATTGAGAGCATAGAAGACTGCAGAAGTGAGCACGGCGGCAATGCCCCAAGCATTGGCCCCGCTCGCCATGCCGTCCCCTAGCCGGGCGGCAACAATGATGACCACGCCGCCAAAGCCGATCAGCGAGGCCAGGATCGACTGGACGCGGATCGCTTCCCCCAGCATCGCTGCGGCAAGATACAGCGCGATCAGCGGAGCGATGAACGAAAGCGCAATGGCTTCAGCAATCGGCATGCGCACCAGGCCCCAGAAAAACAGCGGCGCCATGATCGCTACGGTGGCCGACCGCTTGACATGCAGTGTCATGCCCGCCCGGCTCGGCCGGCGCGCGCCATTTTTTAGCCAGAGGGGCAGGATTGCGATTGTGCCGAGCGCGTTTCGCAGCACCAGCGCTGTATAGACTCCCGCCGCCAGTGATGCGCCTTTCATCACCGCGTCCATCGCGCTGAAACTGGCAATTCCCAGGCAGGCAGCCAGAAAAGGAACAAGGCGGGCTCGGCGATGCATGGCCCGTCCCGCCTAAGGAACTGGGCGCGCTACGTCACGTGCCTAACGGTCAAAACGCAAGCATTTCCCACTGCATTCAGCACCAAGCAAGGTACGCGGCTTGAAGAATGGTGCGGGACTTGGCACAATATGCCGCAACGCGGCGCCCATTGTGCCGCATAGGGAATTTATCGTGCGAAAATTGAGAAATATCGTGGGCTTGACCGGTGTCGCTGCCGCTTTGACAGCGCTTGCCTTGGGCTCTGGCGGGGCCATGGCGCAAGCGGTTCCAGGGGCGCCTGCACAGCCTATAGTGCAGGGTGCAGCGCCCGACGGATCCGCCAGCCCGGCGCCTGCTCCGGCGGCGACAGCCACTCCCACGCCGCCCGCCCCGCCGCCGCTGCCGAACAACCCGGTCATGGCGTGGAATCTGCGCGATGCCCGGGCGCTGCTCGACGTGATCGGCACGGTCGACAGCGAAGGCCTGATCCCGGCTGATTACCAGCCCGAAGCACTCAGCGCAGCCATTGCCAGAGGGCCGGGCCCCGAACTGGATGAAGCCGCGAGCAAGAGCTTCACCTGGCTGGTGGAAGACATGCGCGATGGCCGCACGCCGATGACCTCGCGCCTGCAATGGTTCGCAGTCGACCCGGATATGGACCGGAATCCCACTGCCACGCTGATGGCGCGGGCGCTGGAGAGCCATGATGTCGCCGGCGTTCTGGCGGGGCTCGAGCCGACGCATAACGACTACCGCGCGCTGAAGGCCGCGCTCGCCGCCACACCCAAGGCCGAGACGCGCAAGCGGGCGCTGATCCAGGCCAATCTCGATCGCTGGCGCTGGCTGCCGCGCGATCTTGGCCTGCTCTACCTGATCACCAACGTGCCTGAATACCAGCTTCGCCTTGCCACGCGAGACCGGATCGTGCGCACCTATCGCACAATCGTCGGCAAGCCCGGGCGCACGGCGACTCCGCAGCTCGCTGAAACTGTTCAGGCAGTGGTGTTCAATCCGACGTGGACTGTGCCCCAGTCGATTGTCGTTGGCGAAGGCCTGGGCGCGCGCCTGCTGCGCAGCCCCAATCCCCAGTACAAAGTCACGCGGGGCGCCAATGGCATGCTGACTGTGGTGCAGCAGCCCGGACCGAGCAATTCGCTGGGACTGATGAAGATCGACATGCCCAACCCGCATGCGATCTATCTGCATGACACGCCGAACCGCAATCTGTTCAACGCCGTCAACCGCGCCTTCAGCCATGGCTGCGTGCGCACGGAGCGGGCGCAGGAACTAGGCATGACCATGGCCATCCTCGGCGCCGACCTGACGCCTGACAAAGCGATCGAGCTTGCGGACTCGGGCAAATACAACAAGGTGCAGATGACCAAGACCTTCCCGGTCTACATCACCTATTTCACCATGGGGCAGGACATCACTGGCAAGCTGACGACGTTCGCCGACATCTATCAGCGCGATGCGCCAGTGCTCGCCAGCTTCAACCGGCCGCGCGCACTGAAGACCACCCAGCGCAGCAGCAACGAAGCCATCATCAAGCTGGATAACCCGCTTTAACATAAAACCGGCCGGCGCTCAGGGCGCCGACCGGTTTTCTCAATCGGGTACTAGAGTTATCAGGCCACTGCCGCCTTCAGGTCCGTCACCAGATCGGTGCGTTCCCAGGGGAAATAGTCGCCTTCCGGCGTGCGGCCGAAGTGGCCATAGGCGGCAGTCTTGCGGTAGATCGGCTTGTTGAGCCCCAGATGAGTGCGAATGCCGCGCGGGGTCAGCCCGCCCAGCTTTTCGATGCCCATGATTGCTTCTTCGATCTTGTCATCGCCAACCGTTCCGGTTCCGTGCGTATCGACATAGAGCGACAGCGGCTTCGAAACGCCAATGGCATAGGCCAGCTGGATGGTGCAGCGCTTGGCAAGGCCGGCGGCAACGATGTTCTTGGCCAGATAGCGCGTGATATAGGCGGCTGAACGGTCGACCTTGGTGGGATCCTTGCCCGAGAATGCGCCGCCGCCATGCGGAGCGGCGCCGCCGTAAGTGTCGACAATTATCTTGCGGCCCGTGAGGCCAGCGTCGCCATCGGGGCCGCCGATCTCAAAACTGCCGGTCGGGTTGATGTGATATTCGGTCGCATCCGAAAGCAGTTCGGCCGGGATCACGTCGGCCACGACCTTGCGGACATAGGCCTTAAGCTCGGCTTCCTTCTCGCCCTGGTCATAACCGGGAGCATGCTGGGTCGAGACGACGACAGCCGTGGCGGCAACCGGCTTGCCATCCTTGAAGCGCAGAGTGACCTGGCTCTTGGTGTCCGGCTCGAGAAACGGGGCAGCGCCTGAGTGACGGTCAGCAGCCATGCGCTCGAGAATCTTGTGGCTGTAATAGAGCGTCGCCGGCATCAGGTCGGGCGTCTCATCACAGGCAAAGCCGAACATGATGCCCTGATCGCCCGCGCCTTCGTCCTTGTTGCCGCTGGCGTCGACGCCTTGGGCAATGTGGGCCGACTGTCCGTGGAGGTTGTTGAGGAAGGTCAGCGTCTGCCAGTGGAAGCCATCCTGCTCATAGCCGATGTCCTTGACTGTCTGGCGGACAGTCGCCTCGATCTCTTCCTTCGCGCCCGGCGCCCAGGTGCCGTTTTCATAGACGCCCTTGCAGCGGATTTCGCCAGCCAGCACGACCAGCTGCGTCGTCGTCAGCGTTTCGCAGGCAATGCGCGCCTCGGGGTCCTTGGCGAGGAACAGATCGACAATGGCATCGCTGATCTGGTCGGAAACCTTGTCCGGATGGCCTTCGGAAACGCTTTCGGAAGTGAAGAGGTAGTCGCTGCGCATGGTTGGTCCGCTCCAAGAGAGATATAAAGAAACCTTTATGTGTGCCTCTCCCCCTAACCGCGTCGGCGGCGCGATGCAACAAGACTCAGCACAAGAAGAGCTATCGCCCAGGCAAGCGGAAGCACATTGCCCAGTCTGGCAAACATGGTGGGCGGCAATGCGGGCGGAATAGCGCCGTCGATCCGGCCTGCCGTCTGCCGCGGCAGGGATTGCAGGACCCGGCCGTGCGCATCGATCACCGCGCTGATACCTGTCGTCGTCGCGCGCAGCACTGGCAGACCTTCCTCCACCGCGCGCATCCGCGCTTGCGCCAGATGCTGCGGCGGGCCCCAGGCCCCGAACCAGCCATCGTTGGATGGATTGAACAGGTAGTCAGGCCGATGGGCGCGATCGACGACCTGGCCCGAGAAGATGATTTCATAGCAAATCTGGAATCCCGCCTTGCCATACGCACCAAGGTCGAGCGTCTGCGGGCCTGGCCCGGGCAGGAAATCGATGCTTCCCGGCACCAGTCGGGATGCGCCGAGCGGTTCCAGCAGCCAGCGCAGCGGCAGGTATTCGCCGTAAGGCACCAGATGCGCCTTGGCATAGGAGCCGCGAATTGCGCCCGTGCTGTCCAGCGCAGTGACGACATTGCGCGCGCCAGCGATGGTGTCGCCGCGAATGTCGAGGTCGACAGCGCCGGTCAGCAGCATGCCGTCCCGTCCCGCCACGCGAGCAACTCTGCCCCGCGCCAGTGCCGGGTCCTGCCCGAAGGTCGAATCCCAATAGAGCGATGGCGGATAGCCATCCCTGAGATAGTCCTGCACGCCCGATTCGGGCCAGAGGACGAGCCGCCGTCCGGGTGGCCGCGCCACGGTTTCGCGCGCGACGCGGGCGAAATTTTCCTCGAAGTGCTCCGGCTCGTTGAGCAACTCTTGGGGGATGTTGGGCTGAACCAGCGAAAACGCGACGGCGCCGGGCCGTGCTGCGGGGGAAGCCGGAGCGCCAATCGGAAGCACCATGGCCAGCATTGTCACAAAAAGGCCGGCAAAGGCCGCAATCCGGACGCGCATCGTCAGCGAAGCGCAAAACACGGCAGTGACAAGACCGGCCAGCACAATGACCAGCCCCGAAAGTCCATAGGTTCCGAGCCACGGCGCAAGCCGGGCAAGACCGGCGTGCTGGAATGGGCCCATCAGCACCATTCCCAGCGGGTTCCAGACGAAGCCGGTGAACACCCAGCTCCTGAGCCACTCGGTGATGATCCAGCTGCCCGCGAAGGCAATGGGAAGCGTCAGTCTGCTCGCCCGGCCAAGCCGCCAGGCGCCCCATGTCGCCAGCGCCGGATAGACCGCCAGGTATACCGCCAGCGCCACGACAGCGATCCAGCCCAGCCACGCCGGCATCTGCGCCTGATAAGTGAAAGCCGTGGCAATCCAGGTGTTCCCGACCGTGAAGTGGCCCATGCCAAACAGCCAGCCCCAGAACGCCGCCTGCTTGCCGCTCGTCGCGCGGCCGATCAGCAGCGCTTGTCCCGCCAGGGCCAGCAGGGTGAGCGGCCACAGGTGCAGCGGTTCAAAGCCCAGCGCGGCAATCGCGCCGAGCGCGAGGGCGCACCAGCCTGGGTGCGAAACGATGCGATCGAGAATGGCCATCGCAGGCGCTTGTGACCGCTGACTTTGCTCCAATCAACCAGTCATCACCCAGTCATCACCGGGCGAAGCCAAAAACTCGCGCTCCGCGTTTGCCGAAACCAGCCAATCGCGGGAACAATTGCACACGCCATTCGTTTGCCCTCTCGCGTTTTACCGCAGCCATATCCGGGCCTGTGCCTGGCTATGGTCCCATTTTCCTCGGGAGGAATACCATATGCGCCGCACTCTAGCTTTCGCCATGATCGCCACCAGCATGGCTTTGACCGCTTGCTCTGAAAAGACTCAAGACGCCGCCGAAACGACGGCTGCTTCCGCGTCTGAAGATGCTGCTAACGCCGCTGCCGCCGCAGGCGAAGCTGCCAAGGATACCGCCACTGCAGCCGCGAATGCTGCCGACAAGGCCGCTGCCGCAACAGACGAACTGGGCGACAAGGCGGAGAACGCCCGCGCCAAGGCCGAGGCTTCGCTGCACAACGAATCGACGGCCGAAGCCAAGCGGGACTAACTCCCCCACTCACCATCCTATAGCGGTTGCGCCACCGACGAATGTGGACCTTCGTCGGTGGCGTTGCCATGTCTGGCAATCTCGCAGCATCGAGCCGCAGGCCTGGACATCCCGCTTTCCCTTTCGCCGCGCCGTGCCTATAGCTGCCCGCGCCGGGCCGTGCGGGCGTGGCGGAATCGGTAGACGCAACGGACTTGGATCATAACGACCGGGTGCTCTTCCGGGAAACCGGAGATGCAGAACTGCTCAAATTCGGGGAACCCTTCGATCCATGGGAATCCCGAGCCAAGCCTGACGGCCAAGGCCGGAAGGAAGGTGTAGAGACTAGACGGGCAGCGCCTAAACCCTCGCGAAATGCGCGGGCACGGCGAAGGGATAGTCCAGACCCCGAACGCCGCATGTTCGTGCGGCGGCGGCGAAAGCCGTAGCGGGTAAGAAAATTCGTCGGGCTTTGCCCGTGGGGGTTCAAGTCCCCCCGCCCGCACCATTTATGCGTTGACCGGGTCCGGCAAGACCAGACCCTCGCGCGGCCCGGCTTAAAAGATTTCAGCTTCGCTTCAGCACCATGCGGTCGCCCTGCATTTCCAGCGTGCCAAGCTTGGAGATCACAGAGCGCCCCAGCAGGTTCACTCCCAGCCCTTCGATGACCATGGCGTCGACATCGCGGAAATCCTGGCCGACAATTGTCAGCCGTTCGATTTTGACTGCCGCTCCGTTGCCCACGCCCGAAGCCGTTTCCACCACGGGCTGGAGGTTGTTCGGATCCACCGGAATGCCGAGCCGGTCCGCGTCGGCCATTGTCAGGGCGACTGTATCTGCGCCGGTGTCGAGGAGAAAACTCGCATCTTCGCCATTTACCTCGGCAGCAAGATGGAAACGGCCCGAAGGATCGCGCACAAGTTCGATATCATCGCCGCCCGATTTGGCACTGCTGGCGGCAGAGCGGTGCACTTCAGGCGCTGCAGTTCCGGTTGACATGCCGCCGAACATCAAGGCGACTATCGCCATCACGACGATCGAACCAAATGACAGGCCAAGCAGGCGATTCATGGCGCTAGATATAGGCGCGAGGTCTTACCGCCGCGTTAGTATCGGTCGTTTTTCGCCAATTACTCGGCAGCAAGTGCCTTTTCAGCTTCGGCCTCAAGTTCCTCGGCTTTCGCCTCCACCAGCGAAACGATATGATCGAGCATGGCATCGCTCTGCACGTGGTGATCAGTCACGCCCGAAAGATAGACCATATGCTTGCCATTGCCGCCGCCGGTGAGGCCGATATCGGTCTCGCGCGCTTCGCCCGGGCCATTGACCACGCAGCCCAGCACTGAAAGCGAAAGCGGGGTTTTGATGTGCGACAGGCGCTTTTCCAGTGCCTCGACCGTGCGGATCACATCAAAACCCTGCCGCGCGCAACTGGGGCAGGAAACGATGCGCACGCCGCGCGTTCTGAGGCCAAGAGCCTTCAGGATTTCAAAGCCGACCCGCACTTCCTCTTCCGGTTCGGCCGAAAGCGAAACACGGATCGTATCGCCAACGCCCGCCCACAGCAGGTTGCCAATGCCGATCGCGCTCTTCACTGTGCCGCCGATCAGACCGCCAGCCTCGGTGATGCCGAGGTGAAGCGGGCAATCGACGGCTTCGGCCAACTGCATGTAGGCGGCAACCGCGAGGAAAGTGTCGCTGGCTTTCACTGCCACCTTGAATTCGTGGAAGTCGTGGTCCTGCAGCAGCTTGATGTGATCGAGCGCGCTTTCCACCAGCGCATCGGGGCAGGGCTCGCCGTATTTTTCGAGCAGGTCTCTCTCGAGACTGCCGGCGTTGACGCCGATGCGGATGGCGCAGCCATTGGCCTTGGCCGCGCGGACCACTTCGGCAACGCGCTCGCTCGAGCCGATATTGCCGGGGTTGATGCGCAGGCAGGCGGCGCCCGCATCGGCAGCTTCAAGCGCGCGCTTGTAGTGGAAATGGATGTCGGCGATGATCGGCACGCGCGCGGCGCGGGTGATCTGGCGGAAGGCCCGGGTCGAATCCTCGTCCGGGCAGGACACGCGGATCAGGTCCGCCCCGGCATCCTCGCAGCGGCGGATCTGGTCGATCGTTGCCACCGCATCCGAAGTCGGCGTGTTGGTCATGGTCTGGACCGTGATCGGCGCGTCGCCGCCCACGGGAACAGCGCCAACCATGATCTGGCGGCTTTGGCGGCGCGCGATATCGCGCCAGGGGCGAATGGAAGACATAGGGGTGCCTATAGGCGCATCGTGTGACGCGGGGAAGACTCCTATCCAAGCAAGCGCGAGAACAGGAATTCCTCGTCGATATGTTCGCCCACGCGGAAGGTCACATCGGCGACTTTGGCAAAGCCGTGCCGGGCGTAAAACCGCTGCGCATCATGGTTTTCGCTCCACACTGACAATTGCATTTCGTCATAGCCGCGCTCGCGCGCCAGCTCGATCGCCCAGTTGAGCAATTGCGTGCCGATGCCGTGCCCGGTCATTCCCGGTGCGGTATAGAGCTGCTTGAGCTCGATTGTCCGGCTGCCCTGCGCGTGTTCGGGAAAGCCGCAGACAAGGCCAAGCTTGCAATAGCCCGCCAGATTTCCGTCAACCTCGGCAAGACGATAGAGCCGCGCGGGATTGGCCATTTCCGCCGCAATGGCGCGGGGTGAGAAAGCCTCGTCCAGAAAGACGTCAAGGTCTTGCTGGCGATAGAGATGGCCGAATTTGGCGACAAAGCTTTCCTCGCCCAGCCGAGCCAGGGCGGCAATGTCGTCGGCGCTCGCCGGACGGTGTGAAACGGCATTCATCACTGCCTCAGGCGAACTTGTCGGCCTTCCGCCGACCCATGCGCATCCCGGCTTCCAGCCGCGCGCGCAGTTGAGTGTAGTAGCATTCGAGGAACAGCCGTTCATCGCCGCTGCCCACTTGCCAGCCGATCTTGCGGCAAATCGCCTCATAGACCTGCCTGAGCGATTCGGGCCGGTTCTCACGCAGCACGCGCTCGAGCGTCTGCAATTCGTATTCGCCGTAGACCGAAAGCTCGGCCTCGCCGAACCGGTAAGCCGGAGCGGCCGCTTCGGGCCGTGCCGCGCTGGCCGCGCCCCTGGCTGACGTTCCCGCAGACATGGCCGCTTCCAGCTTGCGCTTGGGCGCTTCAACCACCCACGTTCCGGCAATCAGATCGCCAGCGCGCATGCGATCCTTGTTGAAGAACGGGAAAAGCGCGAAAATCAGGAACCAGGCGAATGCCGCGAGGCTGGCTATGCCCATATCGCCGCCGTCGCCCGCCGAAGCGAGGAACACCAGGGGCAGGAAAAGTTCGATATCGCGCAGCAGGTTGCGCGCGATCACCATTTCCGCGGAAAGCCGGCCGCCATCCCGGGCAGCGATGCGAATGCCAGTGATCCGCTTGCCCGGCGTCGCCCCGCGCGGGCCAAGCTCGAACAGCAGGAAGTAGGCATTGCGGAAGAGGAACATCGCGGCAATCCACACCACAGCAAGGAATTCGAGCGCATGCATGGCATTCCCGCCCGATCCATCGCCCGCAGCAGCAAAAACCGCGGTTCCGCCCGCAATCGAAATCAGCACCATGGTCGTGCCGAACATCACCAGGACAATGAACATCAGGTCGAGCACCAGCGCGCCGAGGCGCGAGCCCCGGCTGGCGAGCGTCAGCGGCAGGGCTATGCCTTCTGGCGTGATCATGATCCGCTCGCGGTCCGAACGTGTCATGCGGCCCAGGCGGACAGCGCCGGCGGCGGCGGTGTTCATGGCGCCCTCAAGGCGCTGGCATGGGCACTGGCACTGGCCCGACCGCCCGGACGCAGCGCGTAGAAATAGGTCAGCCAGAGCACCAGCATGAACAGGCCAATCGTCAGCCTGCCGCCCGTCGATCCGACGAGCTGGCGTGGGAACGCCTCGAGGACGGCGGCAACCACCAGCATCAGCACGACCCCGGTCATCACCAGCGCCGCGCGGCGTCCTGCCTCGGCAGCCGCCTGGACCACGGGACGGTCACCGGGAAATGCCATCGAGCGTCCGATATGCAGGCCAGCCGCCCCTGCGAGCAGTATCGCGAAAAGCTCTGTCGTGCCGTGGACGGCAAGCCAGCCAATGAAGTCGAGCGTCAGGCCCTGCCCGTGATAAAGCCACAGCATTGCGCCCAGAATGGCCGTATTCTGCACCAGCAGCATCAAGGTCGGCAGGCCAAAGGCAAAGCCCAGCGCAAAGGCCATGATCGAAACCTGCGCATTGTTGCTGAACAGGTAGGCAGCGAAAGCGGAAAGCCCGGTCTTGCCTTCATTGCCGAACAGCGTGCCCTGCAGCACTTCACGGCTGGCGCCGGGCACGCGGGCGTCGGCAAATTGCCCCGGCACCAGCGCGTGATACCACTCGGCATCGCTTGCGACGAGCAGCCAGCCGACAACGGCTCCCGCCACCATCACGGCCAGCGCGATCAGCACATCCAGCCCGATCTGGCGCACCGCCTCGCTCCAGCCGCCGCCCAGAAAGCGTCGCAGCCAGGCCCACAAAGTTACGCGCGGGCCGTAGACCAGAAACCATGCCCGCTGGGCAAGGCTTTCGAGGTAGGCCAGCGTCGCGGCGTCGAGCGAGGTTTCCCGCGCTATCGAAAGGCTGGAAGCAACCGTGCGATAAAGCACTGGCAGCGCCTGGACATCATCGTCCGAAAGCTTGCGCAGCCGGCCTTTCTCGATCTGCGTGACAATCGCCTCCAGCCGCTGCCAGTCCGCCTCACGCTCCAGCCGGAAGCGGTCCGAGCGGAGCGCCGCGCGTTCGATCGAGCTGACAGGTGCAATCTGCCCAATCATCCGATGGCGCCTTTGCGCTTGATGCCAAGATAGGCATCGATCAGCCGCGTGCCGATCCGGTCAAAAGGCGCTTCGAGCACGTCGACGCCGAGCTGAGCGAGGCGGCGCGTCACCAGCGCGCGCTGACGCAGCAGCGAATCGGCCGTTACCGACATGGCAAGCGACTGCATGTCGCCCGGCGGGGCGGTCGCAATCGTCTCCAGCTCTTCATCAGCCAGTGTCACGAACAGCACGACGTGCTTCGCCATCAGCCGTCCGATTGATTCGATCATCAGTTCGGCGCTGGTAGGATCAGTGAAATCGCTGAACACGACAATCAGCGAGCGGCGCTGAAGCCGACTGGCCAGCGTCGCCAGGGCGAGAGTGAAATTGGTCTCCTGCGCGTGATAATCGAGCCGCGCGGCATCGCTTTGCAGGCGAAAGAAATCGCGCGTGTCAGTAATAAACGGCGTCATCACTTCGGGCCTTGCGGCAAACCCGAACAGCGATACGCGATCCCCGCTCTTGAGCGCCACGTAAGCCGTCAGCAGGGCGGCGGAAACGGCCCGGTCGATGCGCGGCATACCGGCAATCGGCTCGCACATGGCCTGCCCGCAATCGATGGCGAAAACGATCTGGTTGTTGCGTTCGACCTCGTTCTCACGTGCGAACAGGCTGACATGGCGGGCCGAACTTTTCCAGTCGATCCGGCGGCGCTCCATGCCGGGGCGAAATTCGCTGAGCGCCTCGAACTGCGTTCCCTCGCCGCGAATGCGCCGGGCGATCAGGCCAGTCTGGGCATCGCGCAAAAATGTCTGCAAGGCAGGCGAGCGAACAGCGGCAATGTTGGGCCAGACCCGCACCGCGCGGCTTATCTCGCTGCGGTGAATGCGCGCGCCCAGCCCCAGCGGACCAGTCCAGCGCAGCCACACTGTCTCGATCTCGCCGGTGCCCCGCCGCGCGGGCGTGAACTGTGCCTTGCCCTGCCAGCTTGCTGACACAGCATCGAATTGCAGTGGAATTTCCGCGCGCCCACCCGGCGCAAGCCGCGCTTCGAGCGCCAGTGCTGCCGTCATGCCGCCAGCGCGCCCGCCCGCGAGATCGGCCAGCACGGCCAGTTCGAAAGCTTCGCCCACTTCGCAGTCCGCCGGGGCAACGATGCGCATGTCGACCAGCCGGCCTGCCGAAGCCGCATCGATCATGACCAGAAACAGCAGTGCCAGCCCCAGCACCGGCGCAATCGTCCAGGCACCGGGCGCCACTGCGGCGATCACCAGCGCTGCAGGCGCCGCCAGTGCAATCAGCACAGCAGCGCGGGTCGTGGGGACGATGCGAGGCATGGCGAAATTCATCGGATCAACGCGGCGCCTCGGTCTGCTCGACGAGTTCGGCCACCAATGCCTCAACCTGCTTGCCCTCGATCTCGGCGGCAGGGCTCAGCAGTAGCCGGTGGCGCAGCACTGACACGGCGAGCGCCTTCACATCGTCCGGCACGACATAGTCGCGCGCTTCGAGTGCGGCGCGCGCGCGGGCGGCATTGGCCAGCAGCACGGCGGCGCGCGGGCTGGCGCCTGACGCAAGATCGGCCGCATCGCGCGTCGCGCGCACCAGCCGCACGATGTAGTCGATCACGGTGTCGGCCAGTTTGACTTGCCGCACGGCTTGGCTCGCCGCATTCAGCCGCGCCGCATCGGCGACCGCGACAATGCCTTGCTCTGCGGCGCGCGGCGGCCCGCCGCCCTCGCCAAACCGCGCGACGATCCGCGCTTCTTCCTCAAGGCTGGGATAGGCGACAAGCAGCTTGAACAGGAAGCGGTCAAGCTGCGCCTCGGGCAGGGGATAGACTCCCTGGCTCTCGATCGGGTTTTGCGTCGCAACGACCATGAAGTGATCGGCCAGCGCATGGACATCGCCGTCCAGCGTGACGCGGCGCTCCTGCATGGCTTCGAGCAGGGCGGCCTGGGTCTTGGGCGGCGTGCGGTTGATTTCGTCGGCCAGCAGCAAATCGCAAAAGATCGGACCCCGCGTGAGCGTGAACTCGCTGGTCTGGAAATTGAACAGGCTGGAGCCGAGAATGTCACCGGGCAGCAAATCGGGCGTGAACTGGATCCGCCCGAAATCCAGCCCGATGCTGGCGGCGAAGCACTGGGCGAGGAATGTCTTGGCGGTTCCCGGCGGGCCTTCGAGCAGGACATGCCCCTGGGCGAGCAGGGCAATCAGCAAGTGATCGACTGTCGATGTCTGCCCGACGATGGCCTTGGCGATCTCGCCGCGGATCGCGCCTGCCAGCTGGGCGACTTCGGGCAAGGTCATCGCAGAGCCCGCGCCGGGCGCCGTGGTCTCGCTCATTGTATCAGTGTCCTTTCAAGCGAATTGAGGTCTTGCGCAGCGCGCACGATGTCGGATTCGCGCCGCGCCGCGCGCAGCCGCGCGGCCAGCACCGAAAATGAGTTCTCGGCCTTGGTCCGGCCCGCCACAGCACGATCGATCAACGTCTCGGTAGCGGCGGCGTCGAGCGCGCGAGGCAAGGCCAGCGCGCGGGCCAGCCGCTCGCGCACGTGATCGGCATAGGGTCCGGAAATCAGGTGAAACCGTCGTGTGCGCCTGATCAGGCCGGCGGAGTTCGAAATCAGCGCCTGCTTGCCAAAGGCAATGGCCCGGCTTGCCGTGCGCGGCGGCCCGAAGCGCAGGAACGCGCGCCAGCCAATGGCAAGGGCGGCAATCAGCAGGCACAGGGTCGCGGCAAGAAATGGCGGGGTGAATGCCAGCGACAGCAAGTTGGCCGACCGGCCAAGGCCGTTGAGCGTGAGATCGAAGATCACGGGCACCCGTCTGCCTTCCGTGGCGGCATTGATCAGGTCGACGGCAAGGCGCGCGCGGTCACGGTCAGCCATGCCATAATTGTCGAGCAGGTCCGGCTCGGCGACCACGATCAGGGGAAAGAGGTCATCGTCATTCGCCTCGCCCGGTGTGACGTCCGCCAGATCGTCGAGCATGGGATAGGTGCCGTGGTCATCGACGAAACCCACCAGCATCTCGCCATTACCGTCCCGCACCAGGCCCACCAGGGCGCCCGACGCAATCGACTGCACTGCCTTGGGATCGGCCAGCGGCCCGCTCGATCCCAGGCCATGCCATATCGCGCCTTCGCCCCGACGTTCGCCCAGCTTCATGTCGAGATTGCCAACCGAGGGTATGCTCGCGGCCCAGGGCGGCGGCGAAGCGCCGGCAAGATAGACCCAGCCCTTGCGCCCCTTGCCCTGCGTCAGCGCAGGCGGGGCGGCCATGGCCTGCCACTTGGGCATTACCAGCATGGTCGGCCCGATAGTGCGGCGCTTGCTGACAATCTCCTCGATATCCTTCGCTTCCGCACCGTGCGGCGGCGTAAGCACCAGCAAACCTGCGTCGTCGAGACGGCCTTCACTGCGTGAACGGCTGACGGCGTAGCCGCGCCGCTCCAGCAGATCGGCCAAGGCCGCAAAGCCATTGAGGCCCTTGCCGCCGACATGATTGCCGCCATCGTTGGTCGACCCGCCCGTCATGCCTGAGCCGATCATCCAGAGCAGGGCCACGAACAGCACCGCCCCGAACAGCACCACGCCTATTGCCGCCTTGGGATTGAACGGGCTGGCGTTGCTCATGCGGCAGGCTCCGCCCCGCGGAAATCCTGCAGTGCAAAATCGGCATAGGCCGCGCGGGATGCTTGCCAGTCGCCCAGATCGAGCTCGCGCAAGGCAAAGAGACTGCGCTCCACCCGCGCAGCAATGATGGCGAACGCTTCGCGCGCGCGCACCGGCAGGCGCGGCAGGCCGGCAATTTCGCGCGCGGTGGTGGCAGGCTGCAACCAGCCGGGCTGGGCATCGGCAATATGACCGACGCTGCGCTGGAGCAGGAGCCGCGCGGCCTCACCATATCGGCCTTCCGCCGCCAGCCGGTCCGCATCGGCGAGCAGGGCCATGGCCTGATCGCGCGCCGGCGTCCATTCGGGCACCTCTTCCACGGGCTTGGGCTGGCGGCGCGCGGCAAGCAATGGCTCGATCACCAGCCGCCACAACATATAGGCCACGCCCAGCAGCAGGAGGCCAATCAGGACCTTGGAAAGCACCGGCCATGAAAACCCCAAAGCGCGGCCCAAAGGTTCGAACATGCTGCGCAGCCAATCGCCCAGCGTTTCGAGCCAGCCGGGGATCTTGGGCGGCCCCGGTGGCGGGGGCAAGGGTGCATACTGGATATCGTCCAGCGCCCGCATTGCATCCCAATCGCGCGCGCTGTCCGCCGCAATGGTCGATCCAACAATCTCTGGGCCCGCTCCACTCACGGCCGCTAGGTGGCACGCGCGCGCGGCGGACGCAAGCTGGTCAGCGGCGCTCCCGGCCCCGGCCCCTCAGCCCCTGGCGCGCGCCTGCGGGTAAGTGCCCAGCAGCCTGATTTCCTTGCAATGAAATGCCAGCTCCGCAAGCGCGCGATCAATTGCGGCATCGCCCGGCGCGCCCTCGATATCGGCATAGAAGGCCGTCGCGGCAAAGCTGGAGCCGTGCTGGTAGCTTTCCAGCTTGGTCATGTTCACGCCATTGGTGGCAAAGCCGCCCAGCGCCTTGTAGAGCGCGGCAGGCACATTGTTCACTTCGAAGACCAGTGTGGTCATTGCCGTCTGGCCGCTGAGGTTCGCCGGATCGAGTGCCTCCTTCGCCAGAATTACGAAGCGCGTGGTGTTATCCTTCGCATCCTCGACATTTTCCGCCACGACCTTCAGGCCATAGAGTTCCGCCGCGATCGTCGGCGCAATTGCGCAGGCCTGGATATCGCCCTGCTCCTTGATGAAAGCAGCGGCGCCGGCCGTATCGGCATAACTGATCGGCACGATGCCCCGCTCGCGCAGATAGTGGCGCGTCTGGCCGAGTGCCTGCGGGTGGCTGTAGGCAGCGACGAAAGGTCCGTCCGTCAGGCCCATCAGCGTGTGATGGATTTCCATGAAATATTCGCCGACGATGCTCAGCCCGCTTTCCGGCAGCAGGAAGTGAATATCGGCGACCCGGCCATTCTGCGAATTTTCGATCGGGATGATCGCCCGCGCCGCCAGACCGTCTTTCACTGCATCGAGCGCATCCTCGAAACTGAAGCATGGCAGTGGCAGGCACTGCGAATCGTATTCCTGCGCCGCACGGTGGCCATTGCAGCCCGGCGCGCCCTGGAAAGCCATTGCGCGCGCCGGATCGGTCTTCGCGGCAGCGGTCATCTGGGCCACAAGGGCCATGGCGGGCTCTGGAAAACTATGCATTGCGGGTGCGCGCTTAGGGTTTATGCGCAAATCCCGCAATGGGCCTTGCACTCGGCAAGAGCGATCACTAGAGCGGCGCGCAATTGCACGAACCAATCTCCACGGGGCCTTTTCGATGGCAGACAATTTCAACACCATCGCCGGATGGACACTGTTTTCCGGCATTGTGGCACTGGGGCTTGCCAGCATCAGCGGCCACCACTTCGGCGCAGACAAGCCGCACCGGCCGGAGACCATGGGCTACAAGATCGCCGGAGTCGTCTCCAGCGAAGGTGGCGCGGCTGAAGTTCCGATCGAAACCCTGCTTGCCAAGGCCGATCCGGCCAAGGGCGAAGGCACATTCAAGAAGTGCGCATCGTGCCACACGATCGCCTCGGGCGGCGCCAATGGCATCGGCCCGAACCTTTATGGCATTCTGGGCAAGCCGATCGGCAAGCATGCCGCCGGCTTTGCCTATTCGCCTGAACTTGCCGCGCACGGCGGCAACTGGGATTTCACCACGCTCAATCACTGGCTGACCAGCCCCAAGGCAATGGTCGCGGGAACCAAGATGACTTTCGCAGGCCTCGACGATGGCCAGGAGCGTGCCAACCTGATTGCCTATCTCAACACGCAGGGTTCCAACCTGCCCCTGCCGGCGGCTCCTGCCCCGGCGGCGGCGGGCGCGCCTCCTGCCGAAGGAGCAGCACCGCCAGCTGCTGGCGCATCGGCTCCGGCCGCAGCAGGCACGGCACCGGCCGCTGCAGCATCGCCTGCCGCGCACTGACACTCGCCCTATTGGAAACAGCAAGGGCGGGGCTTCGGCTCCGCCCTTTTGCTATGAGGCGGGCTGGGCCACTGCGCCCTTGAACCCTTGCGCGATCACATACCATTCAGACGAATCCTTGCGGCTCGCCGGCGGTTTGGCATGCTTCACGCTGGTGAAATGCCGCTTGAGCATCGAAAGCAGTTCGGCATCGGTTCCCCCGGCCAGAACCTTGGCAACAAAAGCCCCACCGGGCGCGAGGTGGGTTATCGCGAAATCGGCTGCCGCTTCGACCAGACCCATGGTGCGCAAATGGTCGGTCTGCTTGTGCCCCACGGTATTGGCGGCCATGTCGGAGAGGATCAGGTCAGGCGGTCCTTCCAGCGCTTCCGTTAGTACGGCGGGGGCTTCATCGGCCATGAAATCCATCTCGAAGATCGTCACGCCGGGAATGGGATCGGTGGGCAACAGGTCGATTCCCGCCACCGCCGCACCCGGTCTGCGCTGGCGCACGATCTGGCTCCAGCCGCCGGGCGCAATGCCCAGATCGATCACGCGGTGCGCGGCCTTCAGCAGAGCGAACCTGTCATCAAGTTCGGCGAGTTTGTAGGCCGCACGGCTGCGATAGCCTTCAGCGCGGGCCTTCTTCACATAAGGATCGCCGAGCTGGCGGGTCAGCCAGCGGGTCGAGCTGCCAGTGCGCCCTTTGGCCTTGCGCAGACGCTGGCCCGCGCCTTTTTCCTCGCCTCTCATCGGTTTTCCCGGCGGGCGCGCATGACTTCGGCGCGCATGCGCTCGCCTGTGCCGCTGGCAGCGATCAGGCTGCGCAGAATGCCCTCGCGAATGCCGCGATCGGCCACCCCGAGCCGGTCTGCCGGCCAGAGATCGAGAATGGCTTCAAGAATGGCGCATCCGGCCACCACCAGGTCCGCCCGCTCCTGCCCGATGCAGGGCAATAGCTGGCGCTCGCCCATCGACATTCCGGACAGCTGACTGCTGATCGCGCGCATCGAATCGGCCGGCACGATCAGGCCATCGACTGCGCGGCGGTCATATTGCGGCAGATTGAGGTGAAGGCTGGCCAGAGTGGTGACCGTGCCGCTGGTGCCCAGCAGACGCAGAACGCCCCCCGGCTGCATCTGCTTGCCCTGCTCCGCCGCCCGCTGGGCAAAGGCGGCGAAGCTCTCTGCGACGCGGTCGCGCATGGCTGCATAACGCTGCTGGCGTTCGGCGCGATCACCGCTTTCAGGGCCAAATGTTTCGGTCAGCGAAACCACGCCCCAGGGCACGCTTTGCCAGTCGAGAATGCGCGGCACGGTGTCTGTGCTCTCGATCAGAACCAGTTCGGTCGAGCCGCCGCCGATATCGAATATCATTGCCGGGCCATTACCCGGCTCCAGCAGCACATGGCAGCCCAGAACCGCAAGCCGGGCTTCCTCGCGCGCAGTAATCACATCGAGCGAAATGCCGGTTTCCTCGCGCACGCGGGTTATGAAATGCTCGCCATTGCTGGCCTGCCGGCATGCCTCGGTCGCCACCGAACGGGCGAGGTGGACATTGCGGCGGCGCAATTTGGCGGCGCACACATGGAGTGCGGCCAGCGCCCGATCCATTGCCGCATCGCTCAGCCGCCCGGTCTGCGCCAGGCCTTCGCCCAGCCGCACCACCCGGCTGAATGCGTCGACAATAGCGAAGTTTTCGCCCGAGGGCCGCGCGATCAGCAGGCGGCAGTTGTTGGTCCCCAGGTCAATGGCAGCATAGGCCTGGCGCGAGGCAGGAATGTAGCGCCCCGCTTGGCCCTGCGAATCACCATAAGTCCGCACCGGCGCGGCCTGAGCGCCTTGTGTCGCCTCGGCCCGCATCGCCGGCGGATTCGATTCCGCCATGATACTTGCACTCATTATTGTTTTCGCGGGGCATTGGCCCACGTACCTGACGGGGTTTCTAGCCGCCGGGCCCGCTTACGGCAAGTGCGAAGCCTTGACGCCCCGGCCCGGCATGCCTAGAGGCCCGAGCCGATTGCCCCGTCGTCTAACGGTAAGACAACGGACTCTGACTCCGTTTATCGAGGTTCGAATCCTCGCGGGGCATCCAATATTAAGCTTCAATATGACGGAATATCATAAGTTTAGCCATACAGTTGGCTTGGCGTTACCACACACGTTACCACTTTGTGTGCTGGAAACGGGTGCACAGGTGCAGACACCCTGCGCCACGCGCCACGGACTGACGATCCGCCGTTCCTCAACCGATTCTTGCGTTCTCACTCGTGCGGGCTCGACGACAAGGAAGAGGATTCTTGGCCTCGCATGAGCCATATTGATCTGTTGACGGAGGTGTCAGTGGATTAACCCTGAGGATCATGGGCCGATGCCTGGCCGGCTGATCCTGCCAAGTAAAGACGACCTCTGAAAACTGATAGCTTCGCGGCCCTTCCATGCAGGATTATTTCTCTGCGCCAGGTGTGGGCCGCCTGACTGAACCCTTGCACAATTGGTCCAAGAGGCGATGCTGACCGAATGAGCAGAGAATCGACCGATGAGCTGGAACGGCCTTACACGCATGCTGTTAGAATCGAACAGGCGATGGCAACGCTTGACTATCTGGAAATGATCGCACTCGCTGAGCTATTCGAGGACTGGGCTTTCAATGAACCCTCGCTGGCGGACGATCAGCGGACCATGTTTTTGCAATGGTCCGCTGACTACGAACGGATTTCCGCATTCTGCGGCGAGGGCTGGAAGGCCAGTGGAGAGGAAGCACCGAACGGTTTAATTGCCTTCATAGCGCGCAGGGCATTGGCACATCCGGCAAAGGAGGAGTTTCAGTGAAGGGCTAGCGGTCAACACCTGACACTTGGTACCCAGCATGGCAATGTTGCCTCTCGACAACATTGCTGACGTTTTTGACCTGAAAAATGTTCGCCGAAGCCTGCCGTTCATTCAGGTGTGGACTGCGCGGCGCGAACGGCAAGCATTGGGACTGACCGGCCATTCCCGCCGGACGGGCTCAGAGGCAGGGTAATTGCCAAAACCTGACACTCCGCGAACGGTCTGCAGGACAATAATTGCTGCCGCAACTGCGCCGCTTGCCATCAGTCCGCTTTTAAACGGTCAAAGTGAACAGCGGACCTTCGCGATAGTCGCATAGCTGCCTTTGCTAGTTATTACGCCGATTTGGCCGCAATCATGGTTATGACGGCGCGCATGCTGCTAGGGAAAGAGCAGGGAGACCAAAATTGTCCATTGTGCAGTCTACACCGGTAGATATCGACAAGATGACGACCGGCCTTGACTGGGCAGTGGTCGACCTGCCGGCGCTCGCCCGCCTGATCGCAGTCATTGCCTTAGGCCAGGCCGACCATGCCGCGCGGATTGTCGATGCACTGGAGCCGAGCGGGGCCGCCTATGCCTATGGTGCGCTGGTCGCCGACGCCAAGGCGCAGATGACGGTGAAGGGGGCGACCGACACCAAGCGCCGCGTGTCGCGCATCCACCGCGATGGCTTCCTGTTCGAATGCATCTCCTGGATCGTCGCGCGTCAGGAAGCGGGCGCACGCACCTTCCTCAAGGACCCGCATATCGATGCGACCTCGCATGGTCTCGACGGCCTGATCGTCGAGCTCGACGCGACCGAACCGAAAGTGGTCAATGCGACGATCTGCGAGGACAAATGCACGGTCTCGCCCCGCGCGCTGTTCCGCAAGGACGTGATGGCGAAGTTCAGTGATCACCACCAGAACAAGCGCGCTCGCGATCTGGTCGCCAACACCGCCGCGCTGATCCGTGAGAGCGGCATCGATGGCACGAGCGCCTCGCGTGCTGCGGCGCGGGTGCTGGACAAACGCTACCGCAGCTACCGTGCGGCGCTGACCAGCAAGCCCATTCCCGATGCCGTCGCGCGCGCGGCCTTGTTCAAGGGCTATTCGGCGCTCGACGGGATCAAGCGCAGCCAGAGGATTGCCGCGACCCTGACCATCAACGGCTCGCTGCGTGGATGGTTTCAGCTGCTGGCTGATGCGGTGATCGGTGCGCTCGACGATTTCCTTATAGAGCTTGGCGATGCGGAGCTCGACGACGATGTTTGATGCCCGCACCGCCGAGTTGATGCGGCTGGCGCCGAGCATGCCCGGGCTCGATGCCGACGATCTGCCCAAGGCACTGACGCGCCATTATGCTCGGCTCGTATCCAGCCGGCTCGCCGGCGCCGCCGAGCAGCCGGGCGAGGAGGATGATTGGCCGATCGACCGGATCGCCGATGTATATGAAATCGTCGCCTCACTCGAAGTGAACCCGGACCTGCGGCGTGCCGCCGCTTTTGTCGCCGGGACCGCGCAGCAGATCATTGCGCGGCGGGTCCGCGCTATGGGCGCGCCCCGGGCGTCACAGCTGATCGATCGCGACGGCGTCGATGCCTCGGTCGCTGCGTCCTTGCTGTTTCTCGCCGCCGAACAATATGCCGACGCCAATGAAGCCGGTGGCGCAATCGTCATCCCACAAGCTGGTCTTGAGGAGGCACGCGAACTCGGCCGCCATGTCCGCGACCTGGTTCGCGGCAATCTTGGTGCGATCCTCCAGCGACGGGATGGCCGTGATGCGCGCCGGGGTGCGGCGCCCAAAGAAGGCAGCCTCCAGAAAAGCGCCTTGCGCGCGATGCTGTCGGCGCTCGGCCACGGCGTCGAGCAGCTGGCATCACATCTTCTCGCCGGAGCGGAGGAAGAGTCGCATCTGCCGGCAGCGATGGCCACGTTCGAGCAGGTGCTCGCTTTGTCTAGCCAGGTCGGCGCGCTGCCGCTGATGCCGGCCGGTAAGGGGGAGGGTGGGGAGGCCCCGCTCGTCACCCGCTATCCAGGCCCCGCCCATCTGGCGTCGCTGCTGCTCCTCGCCGCTGGCGGCATTGCCAGGGCCGCGCTGACCCGCTTGCCGGCGCCGGGAGGCGCCGATGGTGAATTCTGGGAGCGCTGGCTGCGCTTCCGTGCCGAGCAGACGCCTTATGTCTGGCGCAACCACCGTGAGGCCATCGGTCGCGAATTTCACTTGCCCGGCAAGTCAGCGGTGCTGGTGCTGCCGACCGGTGCCGGCAAGACTACGGTTAGTGTCCTAAAGATCGCCGGTACACTTGCGCGCGGCAAGAAGGTCGTGTTCCTTGCCCCGACCCATGCCCTTGTCGATCAGCTGACCGACGACCTCCAGGCGCTGTTCCCGGCCGACCAGTTCGCGTTGCAGGTATCGGGGGATTTCGACTCGCTGCTCCTCGACGATGCCCAGCTCAAGGACATCGAAGTGATGACGCCCGAGCGTTGTCTGGCGATGCTGTCCTTCGCGCCTGAGGCCTTTGCCCAAGTCGGGCTTCTGGTGTTCGACGAATGTCATTTGCTGAGCCCGTCGCGCAAGATCGGCCGCGCCCTCGACAGCATGCTCTGCGTGCTTGCCTTTCACAACGCCGCCCCGGACGCCGACCTCCTGTTCCTGTCGGCGATGCTCAAAAATGGCAGCGAGCTCGCTGCCTGGATCAAGGAGCTCACTGGGCGGCCGTGCGAGCCGATAGACCTGTTGTGGAAGCCGAGCCGCCAGGCGCGCGGTGTGGTCGTTTATAATGGGCGCAAGCTCGGCGAGATCGAGAATCTGGCTCTCTCGATCCAGCGCCAGCTCGACCAGAAGAAAGGCAAGCGGACCAAGGGGCTGCGCGCCGAAGCCGAACGGGCGCTGGTGGCGCGCCCCTGGGTGATCTGGGGCCTCCAGCACAATTGGATGGATGCCGACGACGCTTATACCTTCACGCGGGTAACCGAGGCGGCGTTGCCGCTGGGCGGCGGCACCAATGGCCAGCGTGTCTGGGCAACACCGAACGCCAACAAGACCGCGGCCGCGATTGCCCGCAATGCCTGTGCGACGGGTCTCAAGACGATCATCTTCGTCAATACCAAGGCCGATGCGGTTCGCACCGCTGCCGACATTGCCGAGGACCTCGACCCTGTCGCCCTGCTTCCGGACGAAGAGGCGCTGATGGAAGCGCTTGCGGTGGAGCTCGGTGACCGGCGCCATGCGATTTTCGGAGAAGGGGGCCTTGGTGCGGTTCCGCACAATGCGGCGATGCTTCGGCTCGAGCGCTCGCTCGCTGAGAAACTGTTCCGGCGCCGGACGGGTGCCCGGGTCATCGTCGCCACGCCAACGCTCGCCCAAGGCCTCAATTTGCCTGCCGAACTGGCAATCCTTGCCGGCGACAAAAGGAGCGGCGATTCCGGCCGCGAGGATCTCGAAGCCCATGAGCTGCTCAACGCCGCTGCCCGGGCCGGCCGGGCCGGGCATCTGGCAAATGGCGTGGTGATTCTGATCCCCGACCCGGTTATTCCGTTCCATAGAGCACAGGGCCTCAATCCAGCGCTTCGCCAGAAGCTCAGATCGGTGCTGCCCGAGGACGATCGCTGCATTTCCATCATCGACCCGCTCGAGACGGTGCTCGATCGCGTCATGGCCGGTGAAATGGACGACCGCGATGTCCGGTACACCGTCAACCGCCTTGCCGCGCTCAGCGCCGCGGACGGCGGCGCGATCGCCCCCGGAAACCTGCTAGTGCGCTCCTTCGCCGCGTACCGGGCGCGCGCCCGCGCAGACGAGGCGGTCTATATGGCAAAGGTCAATGTACTTTGGGCAGCAGCGAGCGCCATTGTCGATCGCAAGCCCGACGGAGACGTCCTGCTGCTCGCCTCGCAAAGCGGGCTGGCGATCGATCTGCTCGACCGGCTCCGAGTCCGCCTGCAGGCCGCGACCGGCAACCTGCCACTCACGATCCCCGACTGGCTCGACTGGATGCTGGATTGGCTCAAGGAGGATGAGGGTGCCCGCAGCGACCTCCTTGGCGACACTAGCCGCGCCATCAATGCCGCGATCGGCCGCCTTGCGACGGCCAAGATCGATGCCGAGGCCGTCGAAGCGCTGCGTGGTGCGTCTCGGGCTTGGCTCGGAGGCACGCCGCTGAATGAAATCGAACGGCTGCTCGGCGGCGATCCTGCCGGTACGACCGCGGCGCTTCGTATCCTGCCCCGCGCCCGCGAATTTGTCGGTTCGGTCGTGCCCCGGGCACTGGCCTTCATTGCCGGCGTGGTGGCGCGGCTGGTCGAGGAACTGGCGCTGGCCGACGCGCAGCCGACTATTGACGAAGCCGTGCTCAAGAGTCTTGCAGCCTCGGTACGGCGCGGATTCGATACGCCTTCCAAGCTCGAATTCGCCAATAACGAGCGCGCGCTAGTCGGGCGGGTCGAAGCGCATATCGCACATCGGCAGCTCTGGGCTCAGCTCTTGGACGATCTCGACGACCTAGACGACCTTTGACGCGTCAAGGGCAAACCCCAGATGTTGCGACCGACAAAATTCGGAGCCTCTACCTGTCCGAACTTAAGCCACCGACAGAACTAGCATGGCTAGCTCGCTGGATTACATTGAGTTGGGGTGGCCGCTTTTGGTCTAATCTCAGCGCTTTTTGAACGGCAAATAGTGGGGCGCAAAGCTGTCTGGCCACTTTGTGGCGTATGATCGGCAGCTTCTGTCAGAAGCGGACCTCCACAGTGGCCGAACTGAGCGACCGGCTCAGGTCGGAAGCGGTCGCGACGGGAGCCCGTGAACGCATGTCCGCTTCGGCCTATTTGCCGCTCAAATGCAGTCGTTCCGGAAACCACGACATCCCTGTCGTTCAGCGATTCTGCAATTGGGTACCAAATGTCAGGTGTTGACCACTAGCAAGACGGCAAACCACATCGTCCATCCAGGCCGAACGTGGAAGAGCGGCTCGGCTCGAAAACTGACATGCCTAATTGCTCATCCTCATTGCTACGGGAATACGCTCTGCAGCTTGGCTTAGCCGGTCAGCCAGCATGTTACGGCGCTCCTCGGGCGATAGGTCGTCGATCCCAGTGGCGTCATGGGCGACCACGCCAGCACTTTTCGAGACGTTGGTGAACACCCCGCCCATTTCCTTGGCAGCTTGTTCGAGCGCGGCGCGGGCCTCGAGCAGATCGTCAGCCCTCATCGCCTTCTCGAAGATCGCATCGAGGCGGCGTAGTCGCACGGCGCGGTGCGCGATGGGGATCTCGCCCATGACCTGTGCGAAGCGCTTGCGGACGAGACGGTGATAGTCGAGCCATCGCCGCGACGCGGCAAACTGGAAGGCATCGGGGTCGTAGGCCCGGACGTGCCGCCGGGCCAAGGTGATGTTGAACTCTTCGGCGATCAGCTCCACGACCTCGGCGTGTGTGCGATAGCACGCCAAGTGCTCGACGAGCCGCCGCTTTACGGCCTCGGGCAACCGCCTCAACGGTGAAGCCCGACGTAAGCCGCCGCCTCCTCCTAGCAGACGTGGACACCCCGTGCCGAGGCACGCACCGTCGATGGCCGGCTGGCTCGTCACGCCCGCCTCAGCGCGATCTGGCGGCCATCGAAGGTGACCCGCACGGCGGCGCCGTTCCCGTCGGGGTACACGTCGTGAGCGTCGTCGTAGCCGACCCCGGCGGCGGATGTAGCGTCTCTGAACGTTAAATTGATCCAGGCGCCATCCACCCGGCCCCGTCGGGCAGGCTCGGCCTGACGCTGGGCCAACTGCTGCACGAAAGCGTCCATGGCGGCACCCTGCATTTGCTGCGGTTGCACGCCCCCGGCATCTTCTGTCGGCTGGCCCAAGATACCCTGCCCGAGACCTCCCATTCCTTGGCCTGGTGTGTTGCTGAAAGCGCTCATGTAGATCTCCATTGTCCGGAAGGTGTGCGCCTAAACTATCGGCGATCACCCCCACCTTGATTTTCACCATCGCCAGCCTTCACCCGCACCACACCACCACCGCACTCTCCTATAGAGAGGTGCGGGTGGTGCGGACGGGGATCAGCACGGGTCATCCTCCGCACTTTCCGCACCACACGTTTGAAGGTGCGGACGGGTGCCAATCTCACTCGGTTCAACCGGCTTTCCGACGATAACAAAGGGAACATCACGGCCATTCACCGTCCGATGTTCAACCGCCAGAGCACCATTCTTGCGCCACGTCCGCAGGATTGCCTTGATGCGCCCCTTATCGGTTTCAGCCGACAAACCCGCCACCTTGGCGATCAGATGTCCGACCCAATCTTTGGCCTGCACGCTCTCGCGCCAGTCACCAGCCGCAAGCCCTTGCTGCACCATGTAGAGGTGCCAGGTGGTGAGGCCTTGGAATACGTCGGGCTTTTCCCAGAGTGTGGCGACACCAACAAAATCTGGCGGCTCCAGTTCGCTGCCATTTTCAAGGCTCTGGCCCTCCAGCTTGATCCATGTGGCAGCATCGGGCGGGGCACGGTTTGCCTTGCCGGTGTCGATACGCACCAGCGAGCGGCGAAGCGCGGGATCTGCAATGCCCAGCTCTTCGGCTTCAACCTGGCTCATGGGATTGAGCGGCAGCACCACGCGGGCAGCATCGCGCAAAGCAACAGCGCCGCGCCCGTCCTCTGCCGTTACCTCGCGCCCACCCAATTTCTTGGTGTGGTGCACCAGCACGACCGCGCAGCCGGTTTCCTGAGCCAGCCGCTTCCACCGCTTGGCGATGGCGTCGATTGCCCCGTTGTTATTCTCCTGCACGGCATGGCTCGACACGAACGGGTCAACGATCACCGTGGCGATATGCCGGTCACGGATCGTCGCGGCCAACTGGACAAAGACTTCCTCCGCCAGCGCGAAACCTTCCTGATTCTCATTGGCAGTGCAAAGCGGCTGGACCAACCCGCTATCAAGGTACAGCCGGTCGCCGCAATCTTCCGGGCCAATGTCATGGAAGGCACAGGCCGCTGCCATTTGCCGGTCCAGTTCGTCGGTGCCGTCCTCAAGGTTGAAGATCCACACCGCTTGCGGGCCTCGGGGCAACGGTTTGCCCAAGAGCGGCCTGCCGCTGGCGAGGCAAAGCGCCATCGTGCCGCTGATCGTGCTCTTACCTGTGTCGCCCGGTGCAATGATCGCCGTAATCTCGCCCCTGAGCAGCCAGTGCCCTAGCAGCCATTGCCGCGTGGGCAGCGTTGCCGGATCGGGCCAGCTATAAGGCGTGGCGCCTAGCGGAGGGTTCCTTTTTGCCGAATGGGCCGCTGAGGCAGACACATCGGCGAGCGCGCTCTGCGTCTGCGCGAGAAGGGCATCAGGGGCGATGTCTTCTGACGTGTTCATCGCCCCTTCGACAAGATTGCGCCCGACGCTGACGAGCTCGCGCAGCAGCGCCAGGTCATAGATCTGCTCGGCCAGTTCGCGCGGCGCGAGCAGGCCCTGCCCATCGGCCGTTAGACGCGCGAGATAGGTAGGCCCGCCCAGTTCCTTGAGCCCCTCGTCCGCTTCGAAGTCCGGTCGCAGCGTGATCGACGTGACGGCCTTCCCCAGTGCGCGGTGGGTTAGGATGCGATCGTAGATACGGGCGTGGATCGGCTCGAAGAAATGCGCAGGCGTCAGATTGACCGGCAGATCGACTAGCACCCGGTTATCGATCAGGGCCGCGCCCAGAAGGGCGGCCTCCGCCTCAGTATTGGCGGGCAGCGCACGGAGTGGGTCGATGGGTTGCGCGTTCATGCTATAGGCTCCGCGCGCACGTTGTTGATCTCCTCGCGGGCCTCGCAGGCCTCGTAGGCCTCGCAGGCGTTGTGAAGCGCCTCGTAGGCGTCGTAATGCCGCAGCAGCCACTGCGGGTCGCGGCGCAAGTCGGGATCATCTCGCCAGGCCAACATCAAGGCGCGGTGCACGTCGTTGGCGGCAGAAGCTTTGGCCGCCCACGCCATGGTAGCCGGCCTGCTCATGACACGCTCCCACGGACCGGCGCGCCGCAAGCGCGCAGCCAGGCCACCGCTCGTTCGGGATCGAAGAAGCACGCCACCTGCTGGCCCAACCGGGTCAGGCGGTTGCCGAAGTCAATCTGCGCCTGCGAGAGGCGGCCAGGACGGCCCGGCCTGTCGTAACCCTTGAGCTCGATGAATCCGACGCCGGAGTCTAACAGATGGCCGCTGGGCATCCAAACGACGGTGTAGTCGAGCACGCCCGCCACGATGCCCTCGCGGCGGGCCTGGGCGGGATTGCGTCGGCCGGCGTTGCCGTTGGCGTACACGAGCGCCGTGGGCGCCGACGTGCGCATCAAGCGGCGGAACTGCGCGGCGCGGACAATCTCGGTCAAGTGCTTCTGGCCGTCGGGCTCCTCGACGAAGAAGACTGGCTTCTCGTCGAGCGGCGCCGCGAGGTCTGTGAAGTCGATCATCACCGTGCCCTCCTGCGCAACTGTTCCTCGGCCAGCAGCGCGACGATCTCGCCGCGGGGCACGCGGTAGGAACTCGCCAGGCTGTCGGGGTTGAGGCTGTCGATCGAGCAGGCTTGGACGAGCACCAGACGCAGCGCCGTGCGGGCCTGCGTCTGGGTGATCCGGTTGCCCTTCTTGGGGCGGCGGGCCGTCATGCGCTCGGCCCCCCGAAAACCAGGGGTGCCAGCGCTACGGCAAACGTGGGCGAGAGGCCGAAGACGTCGGCCAGGAGTTGCGCCTGCAATGCGATCGGGGTAAGGGTCAGCTGCGAGATGCCGGGAAGCTTATCGCAGCCAACCCGCCCCTGATCCGGGCGGGTTTGCTTTTTGGACATGGGTCACTCCTCGCCGGCGAGCAGAGCGTGAAGGCTTTCAGCCAAGATCAAGCGCCGGCCGCCCACGCGGACCGCCTTCAAGCGGCCCTTGGGCTCAAGGTTGTTGTAAATCGTGGAGCGACTCAGGCCGGTGGCCTGGCAGGTCTCTGCGATCGAGTAGCTGAGCTTCGGTGGTGCGTGCTTGGCGGTATGCATGGGGTTGCCTCAGTCGTCGTGGAACTGAGGCGGACAATAACGGACGGGCGATTACCCGCATGGGGGACTATTCGCTCAGTGATCTCGGGTCGAATAGCACCCCAGAATTCTTGTGCCGATCGCGAGCGGCTTTCAATACTTTCTCGGCATTTGGCACTAGGACACCGAAGGCCAGCTTCATGATCCGCCGAAAGAAATCAGGCCAAGGACCGCCGGCATCTTGCTCCCAGGACACGGCCGCAGCCTTCTTGTTAAAGGCCCATTCGTACACATCGGACAGCGCATGAGCATGGAAAATGCGTTGCTCTTGCCGTTCAGCCTCGACCCACCGGGGCGACTGCCCCTTGAGGCCCTGAGCCGCATTGCCAAGGAAAGCGGACATCCATTCGAGCTGTTGCACGATCTCAAGGAAGCGCTCGTAGTCACTTGGCTGCTCTTTTCCTTCACCCGGATTGTTCCAGAAGGCGTGCATCCAGAGAACAACATCAGCTTCTTTGGATCGTTCGCGCAGGTGGCGGGCAAGATCGGCCGATTGCTTAGCCAGAGCGGCGAGCTCTTGCTTCGTGGCGGCGTTGCTTTGCCGGCTAGGCCCCCCTCTCGGCCCTCTGCGGTTGAAATCGGCCGATGTGCGCCAACTCACGTCCCGCGACATCATCAAGCTGACGCGCAGCGCTTCCTTTATGGCCTTGGCCAGTTGCTCAAACGTCACAGTCGGGTCGAGCCGAAATCCGTCCAACGCCCTGCCGACACCGCTTTCTGTAATCCGCGCAAGAACCGCGTCGTCGTCCATCGACCCGCCCTCCATAGCGGCTCCTGAGGAAGGCGGGGAAGCGCGTAGGAGTGTCGCGCTTGTCAGCTGGCCGGCCTATCCCCTTGGCCGGTTATCGGACACTCCAACTTTAGGATCAATGCTGTCATGTGATGTTGGCGGACAAGTTGCCTGTCTTGGCGGCAATTCAGGAACCAACGGTATCAGTCCGAAGAGCGCAACGCCTCATACAGCTGCCCAGGCCCCAACAGAATGTCCTTCAGCCCATCCCGCACCTTCTGACTGTTCAGCGCCTGACTGCTCATCGTCTCATGCGCCGTAAGGGCATCCATCACCGCGTTGAGAATTTCCGTTGCCAGCGTCGGTGATGCGGCGAACTGGGCCTTGCTGTTATTCTGGGCCTGGACACGCAGCGCTTCTGATTCCAGCAGCTTACCCTTGATTACGTTGTTCACGTAGATCAGCTGATCGTCGTCGGTCAGCTCGCCCTCGAACAGGTCGTTCACCTTGGCGATGATTTCGGCCAGCAGTGCCTTTTCCTTGTCCTGGACGCTGCCAGAGCCAACGCCGGTAATTGGTGGCAGCAGCACCGGATCGCCGCCGATGGAGAGGTTGCGCTTGCCTTGATCCTTGAGGTTGTGGTGTGTCAGCTTCACGCTGGAGAGGTCCACGCCTTCGCGTTCGCGGCCGAACTGGAGCAGCGGGATCAGGCGCTTGTAGAACAGGAAGCGTTTCTCGATTTCCGTGCTGCCGTAGTCGAGAATCTGCGACATGAAGGTGTAAAGGCTGAGGAAGCCGCCCATGTCGCCCTTGAACAGCAAGAGGGCGTCCATTTCGTCCTTGGCCTCGTCCTTAGCCGCCTTATCCTGCGCTGCCTTGGAGCGTTCCTGAGCGTCCTTGTACTGGTGAAGCAGGCGTTGGGCGACAGGTTCGAGCGCTGCGATCAACTGGCCTTGCGTGGCGCTGGGATCAAGTTCGACGGTCACCAGCCGGTCCACCTCATACTGATCATAGTGGCCAGCCGCATCCAGCTTGGCGCGCAGGTCAAAGATCAGGTTGGGATCGGTCGTCGCCTCGATCTCGGCCGTCTCGTAATACTGCCGGAAGGCCTGAAGCACTTCTTCCGAGCTGTTCACGAAGTCGAGAATGTAGGTGGTGTCCTTGCCCGGATGGGAACGGTTCAGGCGGGATAGCGTCTGCACCGCCTGAATGCCGGCCAGCCGCCGATCGACATACATGCCGCACAGCAGCGGCTGGTCGAAGCCGGTCTGGAACTTGTTTGCGACGAGCAGAACCTTGCAATCGTCGTCGGTGAAGGCATCGCGGATGTCGCGCCCCTTGAGGCCGGGGTTGAGCTTGGCGCTGGTTTCCGTCAGCGCGCCATTATCCCCCTCGGGATCGTTCACCTCGCCGGAAAACGCCACCAGCGTGCTCATCTTGTAGCCTTGCGACCTGATGTATTTGTCGATCGCAATCTGCCAGCGTACCGCCTCCAGTCGGCTGCCGAGCACAACCATGGCCTTGGCCTTGCCGCTCAGCAGCGGCGCGACATTCTCGCGGAAGTGCTCGACGACGATCTGCACCTTCTGCGCGATGTTGTAGGGGTGCAGGCGCACCCAGCGCATGATGCCCTTCATGGCCGCGCTTTTCTCGACTTCCTGCTCGTCCCATTCCTCGCCGCCGTTGGCCAGTTTGAAGGCCAGCCGGTAGGGCGTGTAGTTTTTCAGAATGTCGAGGATGAAGCCTTCCTCGATCGCCTGCCGCATCGAATAGACATGGAACGCGGCGGGCTTGTTGGTCTCGCTGGCAGGCTGGTCCGGGTTGGGGCGGCGCCCGAACAGTTCGATCGTCTTGGCTTTGGGCGTGGCGGTGAAGGCAACATAGGTGACGCCATCCTTGGCAGCGCGGGCGGTCATCTGCGCGGCCAACAGGTCTTCGCTGCTGATCTCGCCGCCGTCGCTGATTTCCTCAATCTCTTCCGGCGTCAGCACGGCTTTGAGCTTGGCGGCGGTTTCGCCTGCCTGACTGCTATGGGCCTCGTCCGCGATCACGGCAAAGCGCTTGCCCTGCGTTGCCGCGCGTTCCCGGACGGCTTCCAGGGCGAAGGGGAAAGTCTGCATGGTGCAGACGATGATCTTCTTGCCTGCGTCCAGGGCCTCGGCCAGCGCCGCGCTCTTGCTGCCGCTTTCGCTGGTGATCGTGGCGACAACGCCCTTGGTCCGCTCGAACTCAAACAGGGCTTCCTGCAACTGGGCATCGATCACGTTGCGATCCGACACCACGATGACGCTGGAGAAGATCTTGGCGTCGGCCTCGTCGTGCAGATCGGCGAGGAAATGCGCTGACCATGCGATGGAGTTGGTCTTGCCCGATCCGGCGCTGTGCTGAATCAGGAAGCGCCCGCCCGCCCCTTCGGCCTTCACCTGCGCGCGCAGCTTCCGCGTGGCGTCGAGCTGGTGATAGCGCGGGAAGATGATCCCGCTGATCTGCTTCTTCTTGTCGCGCCGGGCGATCATGTAGCGGCCGATGATCTCCAGCCAGCTATCGCGCTGCCACACCTCCTGCCACAGATAGCCGGTCGGGTGCCCCAGCCCGTCCGCCGGATTGCCAGCGCCGCCATGATTGCCGCGATTGAACGGCAGGAACCGGGTGGCGCCGCCTTCCAGCTTGCTGGTCATCATCACGTCGCGGTTGCTGACCGCAAAATGCACCAGAGCGCCGCTGGAGAAGGCCAGCAGCGGTTCGTTGCGCGGGTTGCGGTCAAACTTATACTGATCGATCGCATCGCCGACAGTCTGGGTGAAATCGGTCTTGAGCTCGGCGGTGGCAACCGGAATGCCGTTGAGGAACAGACCAAGATCGATGCTGTTCTCGTTGGCCTTGGAATAGCGCAGCTGCCGCACAACGCGCAGGCGGTTGGCCTGATAGCGGGCGGTGATGCCCGGGTTCATCCCCGATGCCGGGGCGAACTGCGCCATGCTGACCAGCCCGCGCACCCCGATCAGCTCGAAGCCATAGCGCAGCACATCGAGCGCGCCGCGATCGTTGATCGACTTGCGCAAACGGTCGCACAACACTTCGATCGCGGCATGGCCATGCGCCTTGGTCAGCGCTTCCCAAACCTTGGGCTGGCTTGCTTCGAGCCATAACTGCACGTCTTCGGGATAGAGCGCGCGCGCACGGTCATAACAGGCCGCCGATCCTTCGTCATACAGCCAGCCAGCCGCCGACAGGTCAGCGCAGATTTCGTCCTCGAAGCTGATTTCCTTGTGGATCGCCATCCCTGATACTGTTCCTGAAAGTGCTGGTCTAGACTAAGTAACTGGCGGAGTTTGCTTCTTAGTGAACTTTTGGGGGGAAACCGAAGTGACAAATTACGAACCGCCTGAGCAAGTCTTGGAACTTGAGCCGACTAAAGGGAAATTAGCAAGGTGGGGCGATAGCATCGCCATTCGGGCGGCAAAGACGGAAGCCGGGTTCCTGATCCTTCTCAGATATGCGGCATTGGCGGTCGCGGCATTGGTGCTACTGGGTGCGGCCATCTTTTTCGGCACAGGCCTGTTCCAGCAGCTTGGCCCGACGAAAGTCGATGCGCAAGGCGTTGCCTTGGTCGCAGAGGATGTGGCACCGCCAACGACAACAGCAGAAGCTCCGGCAAGGGCGGCGGCCCCGGCACAGGCAAAGCCGACGGTTAGCGAACCGATCCGCAAGCGCACCCTGGCCGTCTATCAGGCCCGCTTCAAAGGGTTCCAGCGAGCTGACAACAAGACGACCGACCAGCAGATCGTCGATATTGTCTGGACGCCGGAACGGATCGCGGGATACGGGCAGCTTGCTGGCCAGTTGCAGGACAAAGATGGCAATGTGCTGGCTGATCGCGATGCGGTGATGCGCGATGCCTTGTCGCTGGTAGAATCCGCTGCCCAATCTGATAGTTTCAAGAAAGCGCTGGCAGGCTTTCGCGATGCCAAGAAAGTAAACATTTGCACTGATCAGGCGCGCACGCGAACCCGAACGGTCGAGGGCTGGGATTCGTCGGCAACCTATTGTTCGAACTGGTTTGAATCGCCGATTGGCTGCGCGGGAACACGGATCGTTGAAGAGCCCTATATCGAAAAAGTCTGCGAGATGAAGTTTCCGGGCAATCTGGAGGCTCCTGGCCAGCAATTCGCCGCTGCGGTGCGACGTTATCAGGACATGGCCGATACCCGGCTAACTGACGCCCGCAATGCAGCGAACAATCAGACAGAACAGAACCTGCGGCGCAAGCAGGACGGCTTCGCCTCCATCGGCAAAAGCGGCCAATTGTTTGTTGGCTTCCTGGCCGTGATGTTCCTTTACCTGTTCGTGGCGATGGAGCGGCATCACCGCAGCTTGCGGGCTTTGATAGCCAAACAAGAGGACTAGGCTACGAACGGGTGCAGCACAGTGGCAGGGCCTGTCTTAGCCCTCAGGCCGCTTCCTGCGCCCCGCCAGCCTCGACCAGCCCGCGCACATCGATCTTGCCGGTGACGGCGGCGGAGATCAGCGCGGCGCGGCGTTCTTGAAGTAGCAATGTTGCCGCCATTGCTTCGGCAATCAGCCCATCAAACCCAGCCAACTTGATTTTCAATGCACCAATGATTTCGCGCTGCTCTTCAGTCGATGGAATTGGAAAGCGAAACGCCTTGAGATGCTCAAGGTTCAAGCCAGGCTGGGCAGCACCCTTCTGAAATAGGGCGACCTGTATCGATCCTAGTCGCGAGCTCAGAATTAGCGAAAGATACTCTCCAAGGATTCGGCCCTTGGCTGGTGCCACGCGGGCAGTGGTTTGTGTTATATTTGCACCGTCAAGAAATGTAGGCACGACGGCAGTGTTGCCTACACCGGCCCCAACGATCGTCACGACCACATCACCTGGAGACAGACGAGCGCGCCGGTATGGGGTCTCTACTGCGTCTGATACCTGAAAAATGTCTTCTGGAATTGCCCAACCACGAGAGTAGTCCTGTCCTCGAACCATAAATCGTCCATTCGGGTCAGGCTCTCCTGGCTGAACAATTCCGTATGTGATTGGACGATGTGGGTCGACTAGCCGACTTAGAGCCATCAGCACCCAATGTGCCGGAATTTCCCCGAGCCATTCGATGCCACTGGCTTTCATGAGGGCGCCGGGGTTGAGGCCCTTGGTGACGGCGCGGGAGATGACCGCCTGCCGCTTTTCCTTCAGCAGCGCGATCAACCGCTCCTGCTCCGCCACCAGCGCATCGATCTTCGCCGTCTCCCGGTCCAGGAAGGCGGCGATGGCGGTTTGTTCGGCCCGAGGCGGCAACAGAACTGGGAAGTCCATGAGATCGTCACGGCTCATTTGCAAAGAGTTAGGACGGATGCCTGTGAGCAGTCGCGTATAGCCCTGAACATAGATCGAGCTGCGCATCATGTGATGGATATATCGTGGCTCTACGTCTCGCTCGATCCAGTAGCTGCGGTAAGCGGGGCTGACATGTCCCTCGTGCTCGGAAACGCCGAGCCCAGCATAATTCAACCACATGGTATTCACGACCAACTGGCCGGGGCGCACTATACGATAGCCAATCAAATCTTCGTCTAGTCGCCGCCGGTTCTCATCGTCGTAATCCTTGATTTCAATCCCGCGATAGCCCGAAACCGACAGCATCGGGCCAACGACGTCGCTTTCGATTTTCTCCGGGCTTTCGCGAAAAACCCACCTAAATCGCTCTACAGACCACCCCGCAGGGATTGTGCCCAGCCAAACAACCCCGCTTTCCTTATACTCAGAATAGGCAGGTACACTCACGCCGCCAGCTCCGTCAGCATCGTCTGAATCCGCGCGGTAACGCCCGCCAGTTCGGCGTCGATCTCGGCCAGCGGCCGGGGCGGCTCGAAAACATAGAAATGCCGGTTGAACGGAATTTCATAGCCGATCTTCGTCTTGTCGTGATCGATCCAGGCGTCGGGCGCGTGCGGCAGCACCTCGCGGGTGAAATAGGCATCCACGTCCTCGGCCAGCGGAACGTTCTCGGTATCGCGCAGGCTACTATCCGCCTGCGGCTTGCCCTTGGCCTTGCCCTTCTGCCCCAGCACCGCCTTGCCGTTCTCGTCCACCACCGGCCGCTCCACGGTGATCGTGCGATAGCCGAAGCTTTTGTTGTCGAAAATGCGCGACAGCGGCGCAAGCTTCACCTTGCCGCCTTCCGGCGCGGCTGGTGGCGTGTCTCCGGCCGTGACGACCTCGCGCGCCACTTCCTTGCCGTCCGCATCCAGCACGGTGGCCAGTTCCGCCTCCACGAACGCCCCGAACAGGCGGGTGACCGTGGTAATATGTTCGTCGCTCATCTGCTTGCGCTTTGAACCCAGCGATTTGCGCATTTTCTGCCAGAACGAGCTGGCGTCTATCAGTTGCACCTTGCCGGCGCGGCTGGCAGGCTTCTTGTTCGACAGAATCCAGACATACGTGGAGATGCCGGTGTTATAGAACATGTCGGTCGGCAGGGCGATTATCGCCTCGACCAGATCGCTCTCCAGCACATGCCTGCGAATTTCGCTCTCGCCGCTGCCCGCCCCGCCGGTGAACAGGGGCGAGCCATTGAGCACGATGCCGAACCGGCAGCCGCCTTCCGCATGGGGCCGCATCTTGGAGAGCAGGTGCATCAGAAACAGCAGCGAGCCATCGGAGACGCGGGGAAGACCGGGGCCGAACCGCCCGGCATGGCCCAGCCGCGTGTGCTCGTCCTGAACCTCCTTCTGCACTTTCTTCCATTCCACGCCGAACGGCGGATTGGAGAGCATGTAATCGAAGGTTGCCCCGTGGTGGCCATCGTCGGACAGGGTATTGCCCTGGACGATCTTGGCGATGTCCTGCCCCTTGATCAGCATGTCAGCCTTGCAGATCGCGTAGCTCTCCGGGTTCAGCTCCTGCCCGGACATGGTGAGCTGCGCCTTGGGGTTATGCTCGAACAGGTATTCGCCGGCGATCGAGAGCATGCCGCCGGTGCCCGCCGTGGGATCATAGATGCTCCGCACGACGCCGGGCTTTGACAGCACATCGTCATCCTCGACGAACAGCAGGTTGACCATCAGCCGGATCACCTCGCGCGGGGTGAAGTGTTCGCCCGCCGTCTCGTTGCTGATTTCGGCGAACTTGCGGATCAGCTCCTCGAAGGCGAGGCCCATCTGGTTGTTGTCCACCTTGTCCGGGTGGAGGTCGATCTGGGCGAAGCGCTCGGTCACCTGATAGAGCAGACCGTTCTTGGCCAGCCGGTCAATCTGCGCGGCGAACTCGAACTGCTCGAAAATGTCGCGCACTTCCGGCGAGAAGCCCTGGACATATGACAGCAGATTGGTGCCGATATTGTCCTGATCGCCGACCAGCTTGGCAAGATCGAGCGGGCTGCGGTTGAAGAAGCCATGACCAGCCGCGCGCAGCAGGAATGGATCGGGGCGGCCTGCCTCGGCTTCGTCCAGCACGGCGGCCTTGGTGGGCTCCAGCACGCAGTCCAGTCGGCGCAGCACGGTGAACGGCAGGATGACGCGGCCGTATTCCGACTGCTTGTAGTCGCCGCGAAGGCGGTCGGCGACGGACCAGATGAAATTCGAAAGCGATTGATGGTTCAAGGTTACTTGCCTCCCGCTGCAATGCGAGCTTAGCGCCGGGCAGCTGATTGGCAAAGAGAACCTAGAGAGACCGGATATGTTAGCCGACAATCAACAAGACGACGTCCGACTATCCCGCCGCTTCCCCCTTGATCGGCACAACGTTGCCCCCATAATTGGACAGTGAAGGCGCCACGAAGTTGCCCCAAGCTTCCATGAGCGCGCGGCGCATGTCGCGAAGATCGCTGCGGAGATAGGCCTGCTCGGTGGCTGTGCCGACGCGGTGAGCCAGGGCCATTTCCGCCACCATCGCCGGGATAGTTGGCATACGCTCTGCGGCAAAATCGCGGAATGCAGAACGGAAACCGTGGACTGTCTCAGTTCGCCCAGCCAGCCGCAGAATTCGCGTAAGCGACATGTCGGACAGCGGCTTGCCCGCCTTCGCGCCAGGAAAGATCAACGCTTTGCGAAGTTCCTTGGGGGCCATCCGATTGAGGATCGAGACTGCCGCGTCATTGAGCGTGACGACATGCTCCCCACCCGACTTCATCATACTAGCCGGACGCGTCCATGTCCGCGCGTCTAGGTTGACCTGATCCCATGTTGCGAACCGGACTTCACCAGATCGCGCCGCGCTCAGGATTGTGAAGATCATGGCCATGCGGCTGGTCTTAGCGTCCTTAGCCAGTTCGTCGGCAACGAACGCGGGAATGGCGGTGAAGGGAATGGCCGCGAAATTGCCCCCCCTCACCTGCCTCGCAAGCCCGCCACGCAGTTCGCGTGCATCAGGCAGTGCATCTGTTCGCCAACCCCGGGCCTTGGCGAAGGCCAGAACTTGCATAATGCGGGCGCGAACCTTTTTTGCCATCACCGGCTTGTCAGTCCAGATCGCAGCCAGCGTCGCAATGATGTCTGCCGCGCCAATTCGGTCAACGCGCAGGGTGCCTAGCTTGGGGCAGGCGTGCTCCTCCAACGAAGCCTTGAAGGCGTTTGCCGTTCGCTCTGCCCAACCAGCCGAAAGCGCTAAGTGCGCAGCGGTGACAGCTTCGCCAAAGGTTGGGTTGGTGCGCCGTTCCTTATCACGTTCTGCAACGGGATCCGCCCCGGCCTTGGCGAGCTTGCGAAGCGCCGCCGCCTTTTCCCGCGCTTCCGCCAGCGTAAGCACCTTGCGCAGCATCAAGGGCGTATCGGACAGGGCATCGCCTTCCGCGAATAAAACGGCTCGGGCGCCATCGGTATCGACGCTGCCAAGGCCGATGTCACGCCGCCTGCCTTCGACCTGGACGCGCAAGACCCAGCTTTTCGCGCCGTTGGGCTTCACGAAAAGGCAGAGGCCCGAGCCATCGGCGAGGCGGGCCGCAACGGGCCGGCCCTTCGCCTTATCCCATCCGGGCTTGGCGTTCTTCACCCGCAGTGCCGTGAGCTTGCTCATGCGCGTTACCACAATCCACTCTTGGTCGAATTACCTCATTCGTTACCACGTATTGAACTGGTTCTGTGCATACGTCAATAGACGGCGTTGGACAGTTGATCTTCTATCTATCTACGATATCTACTGATTTTTAGACAAGGTGAAACGGGGATGGGCATGAATTATAATCCTCGCGGGGCATCCAATTCCACCTACCGCGAATAGCTGTCGAGCACTCTGCGCATCTCGTCGATGGCTTTCTGCCGGTCTTTCGAATCGCGAATATTGCCCAGTCGGCGCTTCAGGCTGGTGGCAAGGTCTGCATAATTGTTTTGCCAGTCCCGCCCGATAGCCTGCTGCAATTCGACCCTCCCGGTTCGCGTGCGCTTTGCCGGCTGACCGGGTGTCAATTCGTAGCTTTCCCCGATTTCCGGCACGATGATCGAGGCGGCAAGCTTGCGGCTCTCGGCCAGCTTGCGCAGTTCATCGATCGCGCCGCTTTCGCCGTGATCGAGCATCAGGCTGCCCCCGATCGGCCCGCGCTCAGTGATCCAATCGAGCAATTCGGACTGGTCAGCATGGGCGGAATAGCTGTCGATCCGGCGGATTTGCGCGCGAACCATGACATCGCGCCCCGAAATCTTCACTCGCTGAGCCCCATCGAGAATGACCCGGCCCAGCGAACCCTCCGCCTGGAAGCCGACGAACAGGATCGTCGAATCCCGGCGGGGCAAATTGTAGAACAAGTGATGGCGGATGCGCCCCGCCTCGCACATGCCCGATGCGGCGAGAATGATCGCTCCGGACATCGAATTGAGCCGCATCGATTCGGCCACATCGTTGACATACTGGATCGACGGATGCCCAAAGACGTCCCGGCCGCCCACATCCTCGAGCTGGTCGGCATATTTCCGGAAGACACCTGTTGCGCGGTTGGCAAGCGGCGAATCGACGAAGACCATGGCATTGCCAATGCGGCCAGAGCTCGAAAGCGTGGCGATATCGAGCAGGAGTTCCTGGGTCCGTTCCAGCGCGAAGCTGGGCACCACCAGATTGCCGCCTCTCGCGCGGGCTTGCAGAATTTCGGCTTCGAGCAGGCCGCGCCTGGCCTCGATGGAAATTTTCTCGCGCGACCTGTCGCCATAAGTGCTTTCGCAGATCACATAGTCGAACCCTGCCGGCGATGCAGGATCGGCATGGAAGGCCTTGTTGTCCGGCCCGAGATCGCCGGAATAGAGCAGACGAACGCCGCCTGCCTCAAGCTCGACCGAGGCGGAGCCTAAAATATGCCCCGCGTTCCACAGCCGGATGCGGAAGCCTTTCGCCGGCTCGAACCACTCTCCCAGGGCCACAGGACGCGTCTGCTTCCAGGCGGCAAGGGCGTTTGCCTCGGTATAGATCGGCGCGAAAGGCTCTTCGCCCACCCGGTCGCGCCGGCGATTGCGGCGTTCGGCTTCATACTCCTGGATCCGCCCCGCGTCGGCCAGCATGAATTCCAGCAGGTCAGACGTTTCAACCGTGCACCAGATCGCGCCACTGAAGCCTTCTGCAACCAGGCGCGGCAACAGGCCGCTGTGATCGATATGCGCGTGGCTGAGGACCACGGCATCGATCGATTTGGGGTCAAAGGGCAAGGCTTCATGGTTGAGCGCCTCCAGCGACCGCGAGCCCTGAAACAGGCCGCAATCGACCAGTATTCGCGCGTCCCCGCACCCCAATTCGAGGCATGAGCCGGTTACGGTCCGCGCCGCGCCATGAATCGAAAGCTTGATTGTCACGCGGCTATCCGATCCTCAATTTGGCACCATTGGCCACGTTACATCGCGATCTTGCCGCCATCGACGGGAATGACCAGTCCTGTGACACCGCTGGCTGCATCTGAACATGCCCACAGGCAGGCATTCGCCGTCTCGGCAGGGTCGATCATCCGGTTCATCGGCACGCGCGCCGCGCGGGACTTGCGCGATTCTTCGTCCGGTATGCCAGCCAGCAATTTCTTTGTCGCAGTGAGGCCGGGCGCAATCACATTCACGCGCACGCCCGAGGGGGCATAGGCGATGGCGGCGAATTTGCTGAGGCGGATGACACCGGCCTTGGCGGCGGAATAGGCCGCAGTGGAGAATTCCGACCATTCCATGCCGGCAAGCGATGTCAGGTTGACGATCGCCCCCTTGCCGGCTGCCAGCATCGGCGTCAGCTGGTGCTTCATGCCCAGAAAGCAGCTGGTGAGATTGAGGTCCATCGTCGCCTGCCATGCGGCAAGGTCGGTATCGTGGAGGCGCCCGCGACTGGTGTCGGCAGGCGCGATCCCGCCGACGTTGTTTATCGCCATGTCGAGGCAGCCCCGGATTTCCAGCGCCGCTGCGACCAGCGCCTTGACCTGCCCTTCGTCGGCGGCGTCACTGACCAGAAAGCGGACATTCGCGCCGCCGCCGCGCAGCTCGCTCTCAAGCGCCCGTCCGCCGGCCTCGTTGACATCGGAAAAGACGACGTCCGCCGATGCCGCCGCGAGCTGGCGAACAATCTGCTCGCCAATCCCGCCCGCCGCGCCAGTGACAAGCGCGGTCTTGCCGGAAAAGTCCCAGACCACGCGGCTCACCGGGCGCTTTCCATCTGTGTCTCGACCACGGGAATTGTCAGCGAGGCGCCGCCGTCGGCTGGCACGGTCATGCCGGTGACATATTGCGAATCGCTGGAGCCCAGAAACACGGCTGCCCCGCCGATATCCTTCACCAGATCGCCCGGCCGCTTCATTGCCGTGACCGAAGTGCGGTGATCGACTTCGGCCGGATTGCGCTCGCGAAATGCCCGAAATCCCGGCGTGTCGGCAAATGGCACCAGCAGGTTGGCGCGCACCGGGCCCCACTCGGCCGCGACCGCGCGCATCAGGCCGGTGCGCGCATGATAGCATATCGTGTAGTCCGCCCAGCCGCCTTCAGAGAATATGCCGGCAGGCGAATGGATGAAGATCACGCTGGAATTGCCCGCGGCGCGCAGCGCGGCCTCGCTGGCCTGCAGCGCGGTCAATGCGCGGATCACGAGCCTGTCCTCGGCCTTTCGCAGCTGATCGATGGAGAGCTTTGAGACAGGTATCCAGTCCTGCTCGTCCGGTATGTCTGCCCCGCCGAGAAGCAGGATGTCCAGCGCACGTCCCGCTGCCTTGCCGATCATTTCCCGCTCGGCATCGGTGTTGGCGGGGCCGCTTTCGATCGCATTCACGCCGGCGCTTTCGCTAATTCCGGCAGGCAAGCCGTTGCCGATCAGCGTCACCGCCGCGCCCTCGGCTGCATACCGCGCCGCAATGGCGAGTGTGACGGGATCCTCCCCGATCAGCAGCGCAGTCTTACCGTCCAGGCGATTCATCTTGGCATTCTCCTGTAATCAGCACTCAGGAAGGGCTCTTGGGTCAGAACTGATCCGACCAGGCTTCGGTCGCGGAATGCGTGCGCCGCAAGTAGAATGCGCCGCCGCTGCCATCAAAAGTCTGCCCGGTGATGAAGCGCGCCTCATCCGTCACCAGCCCAAGCGCCAGCGCGCCCAGGTCATATTCGGGGTCGCCGGCGCGTTTCAGAGGGTTGGCCTGCTGCGAGCGCCGCGCCGCCTCCGGGTTGGCTGCCTCGTATTTGTCCCAGCTTTTCGATTTCGAATAAGGGGCGATGACATTCACATTGATGTTGAAGCGGCCCCATTCGTTCGCGGCGCTGCGCGTGAGTGCCTCGATCGCGGCCTTGGTCGCGGCATAGTCGCTGGAATTGGGCGGGGCCTGCCACGCCCAGCCAGATGTCATGTTGACCACGCTGCCGCCGCCCTGATCGCGCATGGTCGGGAAAGCGCGCTGCATCGCCCATTTGGAGGCGAAGAAACCGCCATTGAGCGAGTTTTGGTAATCCTCGTCGGGCTTGACCATGATCGGCTTGACCGTGACGAGCCGCTGGGCATTGTTCACCAGCGCGTCGAGCCGTCCGAAATCCTTGATGGCGCGGTCGATGACAGCTTCGACCTGTTCCTTCATGCTGACATCGGCCTGGACGTAATGCACTTCCCCGCCTGTCGCCAGTTCGCGTAGCAGTCCTTCGGTCCGTGCTCCGGCCTCGGGCTTGCGCGAATTGAAGATGACTGTCGCGCCCTGCTTGACGAAGGCTTTTGCCGTGCCCAGACCAATCCCTGCGGTCCCGCCTGTAATCACGGCGACTTTTCCGGCCAGTCTGCCCGCCATTCCTGGCTCTCCTCTCTCGTCCATCGTCTATTTCGGCGCAGTCTGTCCGCAAATCCGCCGGCCCGCAAGCCGGGACAGGGCACGGGCGGTGCGGTCAATCACCGTGCGAATTGCATTGGCCGGCCGATCGCGCGAAAAGCGGGGCATGAACAAGCCAGAAAAACGCGTTACGCGCCGCCGCTTCTACAAGGCCGAGCAGGAAGCCACATTCGCCGAAGCATTCAAGGTCGATACGCCGCAAACGCAGAACCCTTCCTATCGCCTCGCCTTTCGCGACACTGATTTCCTGCTGCGCGAAGAACTGCGGCCGGTTCGCTTCCAGCTGGAACTGTTGAAGACCGAAATGCTGCTCGACGAGGCGAACATCGGCTCGACTATCGTGATCTACGGATCGGCGCGCATCCCGGCGCCGGAGCAGGCAGCCGCCCTGATCGAGGCCGCGCCCGACGCCGAATCGCGCGCCATTGCCGAGCGGCTGGCGGCCAAGTCCAAGTATTATGACGTCGCCCGCGAACTGGGCCGACTGGCCAGCAGCTGCGGCGTGGTCGAAAAAGGCATGCGCCAGTTCGTCGTGTGCTCCGGTGGCGGGCCGTCGATCATGGAAGCCGCCAACCGCGGTGCGCACGATGCCGGGTCCGACACGATCGGGCTCAACATCGTCCTGCCGCATGAGCAGGCGCCCAACCAGTATGTCACGCCGGGGCTGTCATTCCAGTTCCACTACTTCGCGCTGCGCAAGATGCATTTCCTGCTGCGCGCCCGCGCAGTTGCAGTCTTTCCGGGAGGATTCGGCACGTTCGACGAGTTCTTCGAGCTGCTGACACTGGTTCAGACCGGCAAGATGAAGCCCATGCCGATCCTGCTGTTCGGACGAGAATTCTGGAACCGGATCATCGATTTCGAGGCGCTGGCCGACGAAGGCGTGATCAACCGCGCAGACTTGCGGCTGTTTCACTGGGTGGAAACCGCCAAGGAAGCTTGGGAACTGGTGCGGGAATTCTATTCGCTCGATTGACGGCGAGGCGCCGCCCGTGCGTTGCTCGGCCCTTATGTTACTCAGCAGGTGCGCGGCGCGTGCGGCGGCCCGAGAACATCGACGGCACGTAGCGGCGCTCTTTCGGCTTGACGACAGGAGCGGGCATATAGGCCGTTCCATTGCTGTCGCGCGGCACATCCTGCGCCATCGCGGCCTGGGCTTCAGCTTCGCTGCGGCCGACGGTCGATGCCGGATAATATTGCAGCGCACGCGCGCCGACGATCACTTCGCCGCGCTTGGGCGAACGGCCCGACAAGATGGCCGGAGCCACTGTCTCGACATGCGGCGGGACGATCTCCAACTCGCACTTGTCGCGGATCGGACGGCCTGAGAACATCGATGGCACGAAAGCCTTGCACTGCACGGGGACCGGGCGTCCTTCGGCAACCGCACGGTCAAGCTCTGCCCATTCGGTCGCGGCATAGCCGCGCTTGCGTCCCGTGAGAATCGCCGGAGAACCGAGATGCGCTGCTTGCGGCGAGACTTCTGGCGAGGCGAACAGCACGGGGGCGGCAATCAGAAGCGAGAGTATCATGGCGGCAACTCCGGGAAAAATTCGCCCAGGCGCCCTCCCGGCGCCGGTGTGGGGCAATTGTTAGGCGAAGGCCGCAAACATGGCAATTCCCCCTCTTGATGCAGGGTTGGGCGGATTTGCGTCAATTTATTGCGAACGAGTTGCAATTGGCCTGTCAATCTGGCAGCGGCGGCGCATGACGCTTGATCTCGTCCCGATTGGCAAGTCCGCGCGCATTGTCGCGATCGACTGGTCATTGCTGGCGGGCGAGGAGGGCCAGCGGCTGCGCGCGTTGGGCATCGATCAGGGTGCGGAACTGGCGATTGCCCATCGCGGGGTATTTGGTGGTGGCGATCCGCTGGCAGTCACTATCGGCCGCATGACGGTCGCCCTGCGGCGAAGCCATGCGCGGGCGATGACAGTGGACATGCTGGCATGAGAGACCCCCAGGTAAAGCGGCTGAACAGTGCGGCGCTGGTGGGCAACCCGAATGCGGGCAAGAGCGCGCTGTTCAATGCGCTGACCGGCGCGCGGCAGAAGATCGCCAACTATCCGGGCGTCACGGTCGAGCGCAAGGCAGGGCGGCTGGCGCTGCCGTCGGGCGAAGTGGTGGAGCTTACCGATCTGCCCGGCTCCTACGGCCTCAATCCCACAAGTCCGGACGAGGAAGTGACGCGCAAGGTCATTCTCGGGGAATTTCCGGGGGAGGACGCGCCGGACGTCCTGGTGGTCGTGCTCGATGCATCGAACCTTGAGCAGCACCTCGTCTTCGCGCTGGAAGTGATCGAGCTCGGCAAGCCCACGGTAGTCGCGCTCAACATGCTCGATCTCGCCGAACGCGACGGGCTGACGATCGATCCCGCCGCGCTGGAAAGCGAATTGGGCGTGCCTGTGGTGCCGACTGTCGCGGTGCGGCGCAAGGGTCTGGCAGAGCTGACCAAGGCCATTGCCGAGGCGGAACGGCGCGAGGCCGAGCCGCCGCGCGGCCACGAATTTCCACATGAGCGCCGGCTCACCGCGCATGCCATCGCGACGGGCGCGATTCTGGCCGAAACGGCGAAACACCGGCTGCATGCAAGGCTCGACCGCCTGCTGCTGCATCCCTGGCTGGGCCCGCTGATTCTCTTTGCGCTGCTGTTCGTCGTCTTCCAGGCAGTGTTCGCCGGGGCGACGCCTTTTGCTGACGCACTCGAAGGCGTGGTCGCCAAGCTGGGCGATCTGGTGCGCGCGGCCATGCCGCCAAGCCTGCTGCGCGACCTGATTACCGAGGGCGTGCTGTCGGGCGTCGGCTCGGTCGTGGTTTTCCTGCCGCAGATCATCATCCTGTTCTTCTTCATCCTGGTGATGGAAGCGACTGGCTATATGGCGCGCGCGGCTTTCCTGATGGACCGGCTGATGGCCGGTGTCGGCCTGTCGGGCCGCAGTTTCATTCCGCTGCTGTCCAGCTTCGCCTGCGCAATTCCCGGCATCATGGCGACACGCTCGATCGCCGATCCGCGCGACCGGCTGACCACGATCCTGATTGCCCCGCTGATGACCTGCTCGGCGCGCCTGCCAGTCTATGCCGTGATCATCGCCGCTTTCATCCCCCATCGTACTGTTGGACCCGGCATTGGCTTGCAAGGTCTGGTGCTGTTCGCGCTCTATGTGGCAGGCATTATCGGGGCGATGATTGTCGCGCTGGTGCTGCGCAGCTCGGTTACCAAAGGCAATGCCAGCGGCTTCATCATGGAACTGCCGAAATACCAGTTGCCGGCGATCAAGGATCTGGTGCTGGGGCTCTATCAGCGCGCCTGGATCTTCCTGCGCCGGGCAGGCACGATCATCTTTACGGTGTCAGTCGTATTGTGGCTGCTGCTGAGTTTCCCGCGCGCCTTGCCGGGCGAAAATCAGGTCGATGTCTCAGTCGCGGGCCGGATTGCCAATGGGCTTGCCGTGGTGGTGAAGCCGATCGGCTTCAACCGCGACATGGCGCTTGCCTTGATCCCGGCCATGGCGGCGCGCGAAGTGGCGGTCAGTTCGCTGGCAACGACTTATGCCGTCTCCGCCACGGATGACGCGCAGGCGGCAATGAAACTGGGCGAGCAATTGAAAGCCCGCTGGAGCCTGCCGACTGCGCTCGCCTTCCTCGCCTGGTTCGTCTTCGCGCCGCAGTGCCTTTCGACGATTGCAGTTGCCCGGCGCGAGACAAATGGGTGGAAATGGCCCGCCTTCATGCTCGCCTATCTATTCGGATTGGCCTACATCTTCGCGGGAATCACCTATTGGAGCGCGGTCGCTCTGGGGTTGTAGGAATACGAGGAATTCATGGCAGGCAGCGTCAACAAGGTCATCCTGATCGGCAATCTCGGCGCCGACCCTGAAGTGAAAAGCTTCCAGAACGGCGGGCGCATCGCCAACCTGCGCATCGCGACCAGCGAAAACTGGAAGGACAAGAACACCGGCGAAAAGAAAGAGCGTACCGAGTGGCACTCGGTCGTGCTCAATTCCGATGGCCTCGTCGGCGTTGCCGAGCGCTTCCTGCGCAAGGGCAGCAAGGTCTACATCGAAGGCCAGCTGCGCACCCGCAAGTGGCAGGATGCCAGCGGCAATGACCGCTACACCACCGAAATTTCAGTCGGCGGCATGGGCGGCGTGCTGACCATGCTCGACGGGGCGCCGGGCAGCGGCGGTGGCGGCGGACAGCGTTCCGGCGGCGGCGGCAATGACTGGGGCAGCAGCGGCGGCGGACAGCGTTCCGGCGGCGGCAATGATTGGGGCGGCGGCTCCAGCAAGCCCGCAGGCGGCGGAGGCGCTTTCGCCGACGATCTGGACGACGATATTCCGTTCTAAGCCCGTCTGCGCTTCGTTCAGATCTTTTTCTTGAGCGCCGCCAGCGCCGCGAACGGGCCTGCCTCGCCTTCGCCCAGAATACCCGCGCGGCGGCGTGCTTCTTCCGCGCCGGGGCCTTCCAAAAAGGGATCGATCGCCAGCGCAAGGCTCTGCGCCACGGCTTCGCCCGGATCGATCATGGTGCCTTCGAATTCGATTTCGTCGCAGTCGTCAGCTCCCAGTTCGACTTCCTCGGCGAGTTGGCTGGCATCGCTTGCCGGAACGAAGCGGAAGAACAGCGGCTCGGCGATTGTCACTGGCAGGTCATCGCCCGACACCGCGCAGGTCTGGACAATTGCAGCGTCAAGCGTTCCGTGCCCTGCCACGGCATCACCGTCGCGGCTGAGGAGCAATTCCGCCGTCAACCGATCAATCCGCACCAGGCCAAAACGCTCAGACAGCGCCGCGCATTCTTCGGCGCTCGCTGTCAGTTGCATGGCCTTGCCCTGCGCCTGACGCACATCGACAGGGCGCGAGAACTCGGGCGGGTTCATGGAGCGATGCGCCCCGCGAGCAATTCAGCGGCACTTGCCTTGTTCACTGCCTCCGCAATCATGCGCAGCCGCGCGGCAATGGCCGCCGGATCGCCGCCTTCGCCCAGCGTGACATTGCGGCTGACCACTTCGGCCAGCGCGGCATCGCTGGCCGCGCCGTCCGCATAGACCTCTCGCAGCGCGCCCAGCCTGCCGCCGAGCGCGCCCATCAGCTTGCCGATACGCTTGCCGACGACCAGATCGCCCACCCCGCTCTGGCGCAACTGTCCATCCATATCCTCGACGAACAGCTCTGAAAGCAGCGCCGAGGGGCCGATCAGCGCTTCCTCGCGCTCCATGCGCAGCAAGACCACGGCCAGCACCAGAGTGAGCATGTCGAAGCGGCCCGGGGTGGTGTCGGCCACGCCAAGCCTGGCATACCAATCCGGCTCACGCGCCAGTTCGATCACGCGGTTCCACAGCGGCCGCAGCGCCTCGCGGCTATCGTCGGGCTTGCCCAGAAGGCGCGAAATCAGGCTCATATCCGGTGCATCCTGGGGCCTTGGTCCTTTCGTTCAGCGGCAATTCAACCACAGGTCATCAATGGCTGGCCCCTTGGGATTGCGATACCAGGCGCGGGGCAGTAAGGCTTGCGGTGTAATATGCGCTGCCGTTACACAGGTGGGCTGGCGGCTGGCAATGGAGTTTTGAAGCGATGAGGCATTTTGGGCGGCCAATGGCGTTTACCGCGTTGGCACTCGCCACGCTCGCGGCGATGACGGGCGGCTGCGCTTCGATCCGCGATCACCGGGGCTATCTGGTTGACAGCGCGCTGGTCGATTCGGTCCAGCCTGGCGTTGATAACCGCCAGTCCGTGGAACGCGCGCTTGGCCGACCGACCTTCATCAGCCAGTTCGGTGAAAAGGCGTGGTACTACGTCTCGCAGGATACGCGCCAGACCGCATTCAAGCGCCCGCAGACCAAGGACCAGATCGTGCTGCGCGTTCGCTTCGATGCCGCCGGCAATGTCGCCGGCGTCGATCGCGCGGCGATGGAGCACGTTGTCCGCCTCGATCCCGATGGCCACAAGACCCCGACACTGGGCCGGAACCGGGGCCTGCTGGAAGACCTGTTCGGCAACATCGGTTCGGTCGGCGCTCCCGGGATGGGCACCGGCGGCAGCGGGGGCGGAGCGGGCGGCCCCAACGGCAGCTGAAACGGCGGCCTGACTTGAACGGCGCACAGTTGAGCATATATCGCCGGGCATGAACGAACATGCGGCAAGCCACGGCCTGATCCAGTGGCACGGCACGACCATCATCGGCGTGAAGCGCGGCGGCAAGACTGTCATCGCGGGCGATGGCCAGGTCTCGATGGGCAATACGGTGATGAAGCCCAATGCCCGCAAGGTCCGCCGGATCGGCGAGGGCGGCAATGTCATCGCCGGTTTCGCCGGCGCGACGGCCGATGCGTTCACCCTGTTCGAGCGGCTGGAAAAGAAGCTTGAGCAATATCGCGGGCAGCTGATGCGCGCGGCAGTAGAAATGGCCAAGGACTGGCGCACCGACAAATTCCTGCGCAACCTGGAAGCGCTGATGATCGTCGCCGATGCCGAAGTGCTGCTGGTGCTGACCGGCAATGGCGATGTGCTGGAGCCGGAAGCCGGAAACGACACGACCATTGCGGCCATTGGTTCGGGCGGGAATTACGCCCTGGCAGCCGCGCGCGCGCTTTCCGATTATGAAGACGACCCCGAAAAAATCGCCCGCCGCGCCATGGCCGTTGCCGCAGAAGTCTGCGTTTTCACCAATGACCGGGTGACGCTGGAAGTGATTTAACATCGTCGTCCCGGACTTGCTCCGGGACCGCTAGCGTTCTGACGCGAGGTCCGCCGGATGAGGCCAGCGGTCCCGGGTCAAGCCCGGGACGACGCAAACTGGAATTGAAATGATAGACAACCTCACACCCAAAGCCATTGTTGCCGCGCTGGACGAACACATCGTTGGCCAGCAGGATGCCAAACGCGCGGTCGCCGTGGCGCTGCGCAATCGCTGGCGGCGTCAGCGCCTCAGCCCCGAACTGCGCGACGAGGTAACGCCGAAGAACATCCTGATGATCGGGCCGACAGGCTGCGGCAAGACCGAGATCAGCCGCCGTCTGGCCAAGCTTGCGGAAGCGCCCTTCGTCAAGGTTGAAGCCACCAAGTTCACTGAAGTCGGCTATGTCGGCCGCGATGTCGAGCAGATCGCGCGCGATCTCGTCGAGGAGGCGATCCGGCTGGAAAAGGAACGCCGGCGTGAATCGGTGCGCGAGGCGGCGAGCCATGCGGCAATGGACCGGTTGCTGAAAGCGTTGGTCGGCGACGGGGCAAGCGAGGCTACACGCGAGAGCTTTCGCCAGCGAATCGTCGAAAACGCGATGAACGACGTTGAAGTGGAGATCGAGGTCGAGGATTCGGGCGGCATGCCAATGGAAATCCCCGGCATGGGCGGCGGCATTGGCATGATCAACCTTTCCGACTTGATGGGCAAGGCCTTCGGCAAGCAGAACCTCAAGCGGCGCAAGCTGAAAGTGCCTGACGCCTGGGACAAGCTGGTCGACGAAGAAGCCGAAAAGCGCATGGACCAGGACGATGTCGCCCGCGTTGCCCTCGCCAATGCCGAAACCAACGGCATCGTCTTCCTTGACGAGATCGACAAGATCGCGGTCAGCGATGTGCGCGGCGGTTCAGTCAGCCGCGAAGGCGTCCAGCGCGATCTGCTGCCGCTGATCGAGGGCACGACTGTGGCCACCAAATATGGTCCGATGAAAACCGACCACGTGCTGTTCATTGCCTCGGGCGCGTTCCACGTCGCCAAGCCCAGCGACATGCTGCCCGAACTGCAAGGCCGCCTGCCGATCCGGGTGGAACTCAAGGCGCTGACCGAAGAGGATTTCGTGCGCATCCTCAGCGAAACCCGCGCCAATCTGGTCGAACAGTACACCGCGCTGATCGGGACTGAAAAAGTCACGCTTGACTTCACCCCGGCAGCCATCCGCAAAGTCGCCCAGATCGCAGCGCAAGTGAACGAAAGCGTCGAGAACATCGGCGCGCGGCGGTTGCAGACCGTGATGGAAAAGCTGCTTGAAGACCTCAGCTTCGAGGCCGAGGACCGCGCCGGCGAGACCGTGACGATTGACGAGGACTATGTGGCCGTGCGGCTCGACGGGCTCGCCCGCGACAGCGACTTGTCAAAATATGTGCTCTGATTGGCCGCGCTCGCAATGACGAAGATTTGGGGCTAAAGTTTTTCCATGCACCAGACCCCCGAAGACCGCCCGATTTATCGCATGCTTACCGGCAAGGACGACCGCGCCTTTTGCGAGCGGGTGTCCGAGGCGCTGGAACAGGGCTGGCGGCTCTATGGCTCGCCAAGCATCAGTTGGGATGTGGAAAACAACTGCATGAAAGCAGCGCAGGCCGTAATCTGGCACGAGGCCGACGTAATCGCTAAAATCTAGTCGGCGGCCAGTGCTTGGGGGTCGCCGGCCACTTCTTCCTTGGGCGGCAGCGGCATGGTATCTTCCGCATTCTGGCGATGCAGCATGCGTTTGTAGAAACTGCGCGCCAGCAGCAGGTACAGCCCCGCGCCGCCGCAGATCGCGGCGTTGAGCAGCCAGAACTTCTGCGCCCCGATGGTCTCGAACAGGCTGCCCATCCGGCCACTGATCAGGCTTGCAGCCGAAACTGACAGGGCGTTGATTCCGACCAGCGTACCGCGCCAGTTGTCCGGCGCGCGCGTGGCGAACAGCGCGAGCATCACCGGGGCAAAGTAGATCGCCGCGAAATTGGAAAATACGTGGAAAAGCACCGGCAGGAGCAGCGGCGCCTTGCCCTCGCCATTCGCCAGCAGCGGCCCCAGCGCCAGCATCGCCACGCTGGCACCGAACATCATCGCGCCGAAGGCGAGCTTGCCGAACTCGTCCGGCTCGCGCCCGCGCGCTGCCTGCCGCGCCCAGATCCAGATCGCCACCGGAGTGAACACCGCGGGCGCGAGGCCATCGAGGGACTGCATCCACGGCACTGGCACGGCGAATGTGCCGACAGTCATGTCCACCGTATCGCGCAGCCAGACGTTGTAAACGTTCCATATCTGCGCCTGCGCGGTCCAGAAGGCGACACTGACCGGCCAGATCAGCAGCAGCCCGACGACTCGCCGCCGTGCATCGGCGGCAAGCGGCGCGCGCGGCGTGGCGGCGGCATCGGGCTTTGCTCGCCGGTCGACCGGAAGCCAGCGCGCGCCGGACAGATAGACGATTAGCCCGATTAGCATACCGAAGCCGGCGACGCCAAAGCCCGCGTGCCAGCCCCACACTGCCGCGACCGCGCCAGTGACGATCGGGGCAATGAAGGCGCCGACATTGACCGCGAGATAATAGTACTGGAACGCGTTGGTTTCGCGCGGGTCGCCATCGGCGTAGAGCGACTTGATCTGCGGTGAGAGATTGCCGCGCAGGAAGCCAGCTCCGGTCATCAGCAGCAGCAGCGCGAGCAGGAATGTCGCATCGAAGGCCATGGCAAAATGACCGGCGGTCATCAGCGATGCCCCGAGGCCAACCGCCAGCCGCCGACCAGTCACCTTGTCGCCCAGCCAGCCGCCCAGCAGCGGCAGGCCGGTAACGAAAGCGAGATAGATGCCAAAGGTTTGGGTCGCCAGCCCTTCCGGACTGAGCGCGCCGCGCGCGCCCTCGATCAGACTGCGATAGGCCGCAAAGCCGATGATCCGCTCCATCCGTTCAGGGTGGCTGAGCAGGTCGCCGGTCATATAGAGCACCAGCATGGCCTGCATGCCGTGGAAGGAAATCCGGTCCCACAATTCGGTGCCCGCCAGAACCCACAGGCCCTTCGGCTGGCCGAAGGCTTCGTTCCCTTTCGCTGGTGCCATCATGCAGTTCTCTCCCGAGACAAGCCGGTGAGAGTGAACGAAATGACGGGATTGGCAAGTGGGTGGCGAACGGACCTGCCGGCCTATTCTGCCGCTTCCTTGGTTTCCTCCACCTCGCTCGCCTGCCGGTTCCACATCTCCGCATAGAGCCCGTCGCGGCGGAGCAGTTCGTTGTGGGTGCCGCTTTCGGCCAGCTTCCCCTGGTCGAGCACCAGGATCATGTCGGCATCGGAAATGGTCGAGAGGCGGTGGGCGATGCTCAGCGACGTGCGCCCTTCGGCCACTGAATGCAGTGTCGCCAGAATGTCTTGCTCAGTGCGCGTGTCGAGCGCACTCGTCGCCTCGTCGAGCAGCAGGATCGGGGGGTTCTTCACCAGCGTGCGCGCTATCGCCACGCGCTGTTTTTCGCCGCCCGACAGCTTCAGTCCGCGCTCGCCCACTTCGGTCTCGAAGCCTTGCGGCAGCCGGTTGATCAGATCCATCAGTGCCGCCGACTTCGCTGCCTGCTCCACTTCGGCAGGCGTCGCGCCGTCGCGGCCATAGGCGATATTGTAACCAATGCTGTCGTTGAACAGCACGGAGTCCTGGGGCACGATGCCGATGTGGGCACGCAGGCTCGCCTGCGTGACGGTCTTGATATCCTGCCCGTCAATCAGGATCCGCCCTTCCCACGGATCATAGAAGCGGAACACCAGCCGGGCGATGGTGCTCTTGCCCGCACCCGACGGCCCGACCACGGCGACCTGGCTACCAGCCGGCACTTCGAAGCTGAGCCCGCGCAGGATCGTGCGATCGCGTTCATAACCGAAAGTCACATTATCGAAGACGAGGCTGGGGCGATTGACCACCAGCGCGGGCGCGCCGGGCGCGTCTTCCACTTCGACCTCGGTATCGATCAGCTTGAACATCGCCGCCATGTCGATCAGCCCCTGGCTGATGGTGCGATAGACCATGCCGAGCATGTCGAGCGGGCGGAACAGCTGGGTGAGGTAGGTGTTGACGAAAACCAGGTCGCCAACGGTGTATTCGCCTTTCGACCAGCCCCAGACGGTGTAGCCCATTGCGCCCGCCATCAGCAGGTTGACTACCAGTGCCTGCGCGACGTTGAGCGCGGCGAGGCTGTTTTCGCTGGTCACCGCAGCCTTGGCATAGGCCCGGGTCGCCTGGGCATAACGGGCCTGTTCGCGCGATTCTGCGCCGAAATATTTCACCGTCTCGTAGTTCAGCAGACTGTCGACCGCGCGGCCCAGCGCTTGCCCGTCGAGCCGGTTCATTTCGGAGCGCAGCGCATTGCGCCATTCAGTGATCGCCCGCGTCACCCAGGCGTAGGCGACGACTGACACCGCAGTTGCCGCCACCAAACCCCAGCCGAAGTGGAAATAGAAAATGATCGCCACTGCCGTCAATTCAAGGAATGTCGGCGCGACGTTGAACAGCATGAAATAGAGCATCACGTCGATGCTCTTGGTGCCGCGCTCGATGACTTTGGTGACTTCGCCCGTGCGGCGCGCGAGATGGAAGCGCATCGACAGGCGATGCAGCCGCGCGAAGACGTCTTCCGCCAATGCCCGCGTCGCATCCTGGCCGACTCGCTCAAAGACGACATTGCGCAGATTGTCGAACAGGACGGTGGCAAAACGGCCGGCCGCGTAGGCCAGCACGAATGCAAAGGCGACCGTGAACAGCGGACCCGCCGCTTCAAGGGCCGCCCCGGCGCCCCTCGCCCCCATGGCATCGATCGAGCGCTTGTAGGCAAATGGCAGCAGCAGCAGCGTGGCTTTGGCCGCCACAATCAGCAACATCGCGCCGACGATGCGCAGGCGCAGGCCCGGATTGTCTTTCGGCCACAGGTAAGGAATGAACCGGCGAAGCGTGGCCCAGCCTTCATGGCGCGCGTCGGCAGCAGGAGCAGCGTGGTGTTGGGCGGGATGCATGCGGCCCTAGTGGCACGGCGCGGGGTCAATGATCAATCACCGATTGGCCCTAGGGAAAGCACTCGTGTGGGCCGGAATGCGGGTGCATTGGCCGGAAAGCTGTGATAGGCGCGCGCGCCATGACCCGCTTTGCAAATGCTTTCACCCCCGGCCGCGCCGCCCTCGTCTGTTTCGTCACAGCCGGTGACGGTCCGACTGGCGAAATCCTCGACGCGCTGGTCGACGGCGGCGCTGACGTGATTGAACTGGGCATGCCGTTCACGGACCCGATGGCGGACGGCCCGGCTATCCAGGCAGCAAACTTGCGCAGCCTCGGCCATGGCACGACCACCGCCGACATTTTCGCCATGGCGAGTGCGTTCCGTGCCCGCCATCCGCGCGTGCCGCTGGTGCTGATGGGCTATGCCAATCCGATGACCATCCGGGGCAGCGAATGGTTTGCCAGCAAGTGTGCCAAGGCCGGGGTCGACGGGGTGATCTGCGTCGACATTCCGCCCGAGGAAGACGAGGAGCTTGGCCCGGCGTTGCGGGCTGCCGGCATTTCGCTGATCCGCCTCGCCACGCCCACCAGCGACGAAGCGCGGCTCGGAACCATTCTGAAGGACACATCGGGTTTCCTCTATTACGTCTCGGTCGCCGGGATCACGGGCAAGCAGCAGGCCGCGCTCGGCTCGATCGAGGAAGCGACCGCCCGCCTCAAGGCAGCGACCGACCTGCCGATTGCAGTCGGCTTCGGCGTGCGCACTCCCGATCAGGCGGCAGCGATCGCCAAAGTGGCGGATGGCGTGGTCGTCGGCTCAGCGCTGGTCGATCTCGTCGCCCAGCATGGCAAGGATGCGCCTGCAGCCATTCGCGATGCAGTGAAGGCGCTGTCAGGGGCCGTGCATGGGGCGCGTGGCTGACAGGCCGGCGTGAAAGACTTCGCCACATCCGACAATCCACTGGTGCAGGCCCAGCTGGACCGGCTGGCCGCGCTCTCGCTGCCCCAAGGGCGCTTTGGGCTTGAAACGATCGCGGCGATCTGCGCGCGGCTGGGCGATCCGCAGAGGCGCCTTCCGCCTGTGTTCCACGTGGCTGGCACTAATGGCAAGGGATCGACCTGCGCCTATCTGCGCGCGATGCTGGAAGCTAGCGGACTGACCGTCCACACCGCGACCAAGCCGCATCTGGTGCGCTACAACGAGCGGATCCGAATTGCCGGACAGCTGGTTTCGGACGAGGAGCTGGCCGGCTTGCTGGCAGAAGTGCTGGACGCCAGCGAGGATCTGGGGCCCAGTTTCTTCGAAGTGACCACGGCAGCATGCTTCATCGCATTCGCGCGGCACAGGGCAGACGCATGCGTGATCGAAGTCGGCCTGGGCGGGCGCTTCGATGCGACCAATGTTATTCCGGACCCGGCGGCCTGCGGCATTGCCTCGCTCGGCATCGATCACGAGGCATTCCTGCTACGGCCGGAAGAAGGCGTTCCACAAGAGCCACTGGCGCGAATTGCATTCGAGAAGGCCAGTATTGCCAAGAACGGCGCGCCGCTGGTGACGCAAGGCTATCCCATTCCGGCGGCGGAAGCAGTCATGGCCACCGCGCGCAGTCACGCTGCCGAACTGATCATGCGCGGCCAGGCGTGGGACGCTGAAGTAAGCGGAGGGCAAATTGCCTACCGCGACCGGTTGGGCCAACTATCGCTACCGCTGCCCGCGCTGGCGGGCACGCATCAGGCAGACAATGCCGCGCTGGCGGTGGCCATGCTGCGTCATCAGGACCGGGTTACAGTCTCACCAGAAGCCATGGCAGCCGGGATCAGGGCGGCGCGCTGGCCGGCGCGGCTGCAACTGCTGACGGCCGGGCCGCTGACCGCGCTTGTTCCCGGCCGGCAGGTCTGGCTCGATGGCGGGCACAATCCCGACGCCGGCGCGGCAATTGCGCAATTTTTCAGAAGGCTCCGTCCCGAGGAGAAAATCCACCTCATCATCGGCATGCTGGCAAACAAGGATCCCGCCGCGCTCGTCGCGCCGCTGGCAGGCCAGCTGGCAAGCATTACGGCAGTTCCGGTGCCGGGCCACGAGTGTCACGAGGCATCGGCATTCGGCGCACAGGCGCGCGGCGCGCAGTCAGTGGAGGCCGCGCTGGCAGGTCTGCCGCCAGAGGGCGACGTGCTGATTGCCGGATCGCTCTACCTCGCCGGAGACGTGCTGCGGCGGAACGACCAAATTCCGGATTAGCTGCCGACTGACGCCTGCGCCGCCTGCCCGTCGCCCTGCGGCGCGGCGAGGATATCGCGCGTCACTTCGCCCTTGGCGACCGTGTTGGTCTGCGGATCGCCGACGGCCGAACGAATGCCAGCGGCAGGCGAACCGGCGCGGCTGGTGGTGTTGCGTTCCAGCTCGCTGCGCGGGCTCTGGCCGCCGAACAGCGCGTCGAGCGTCTGGCTCTGCGTGTTGGTGTTGGCCGGGCGCGGCGCGCCGGGCTGGGGCGGGGTCAGCGCGAAATCGGGCGGAACGGCCAGTGGCAACTGGCGCTGCACGGCGAACTCGTCAGGCCGGTCACGATTGAACAGACCGCCGCCGCCGCCGCAGGCAGAAAGCATGGCAGTGGTCGCAGTCGCGAGAAGAATGGCAGAGATTTTGCGCATGGTTTCAGGTTTCCAATGTGGCTGACGGCTTTTCGCGCATGAGAAGCGAACGGGCAAGGATAATCAGAACGCCGATGGTGATAGCCGCGTCGGCTATGTTGAAAATCAGGAATGGGCGAAACGTGCCGAAATGCAGGTCAGCATAATCGACCACATGGCCGAAGCGCACACGGTCAGTGATATTGCCCAGCGCCCCGCCCAGCACCATGCCCAGCGCCAGAATATCGCCGCGCGCTTTCTCGCGCAGCATCCAGACCAGCACGGTAATGGCAATGGC
>Ga0075370_10000012_pt1 | contig 64975 bp, 61 predicted proteins | sample EndMethybrTD3035_FD_71398 | JGI IMG/M metagenome (GOLD analysis project Ga0075370, IMG submission 71398) | Populus endosphere microbial communities from Tennessee, USA - Endosphere MetaG P. TD hybrid TD303-5 | ecosystem: Host-associated > Plants > Roots > Endosphere | place: USA: Tennessee... | reverse complement strand
GTGCCCTATGAAGAGCGCGCGGGCCGCTTTGCCAATGATGAGGGCCGCATCCTCCCCGGGCTCTATTGCGTGGGATGGGCGCGGCGCGGTCCATCGGGCTTGTTGGTGCCAATCGTGCCCGAAGGACCGCGCCGCGCCCATCCCACGCAATAGAGCCCGGGGAGGATGCGGCCCTCATCATTGGCAAAGCGGCCCGCGCGCTCTTCATAGGGCACGCCTTCGATCGGCGAGGTCTGATAGCCTATGCACACCACCACCACATCCGCCGGCACGACGTACGTTTCGCCAGTTCCCACTGCCCGGCCACCTTCAAGCCGCGTGCGCTCCACTTCGATGCCAGTGACGTGTCCGGCAGCATTGGCAGGGCCGCCATCATGCAGGATGGCACGCGGGGCAGCGAAGAAGTCGAATTCGATCTCTATCTGCTTGTCTTCGCGAAACGATTCCGGGATCGCTGCGAAGCTTCGCAAGTGCGCGACGGACTTGCGCTGGCCCGGTTCGAGCAGGGCATCGTCCTCCTCGGCGGGCAAATCGGCCGGATCGACGCGCGGGCAGGCGCGCGACAGATGGCCCAGTTCTCCCAGTTCCTTCGGCGTCATGGCAATCTGGTGGGGGCCGCGCCGCCCGAGAATAACGACATGCTCCGTCCTGGCCGCCTCGAGTGCATCGAGCGCGTGGTTGACGATGTCACTGCCCGAAAATTCAGTGCGGGATTTCGACAGGATACGAGCGACATCGAGGGCGACATTGCCATTGCCGATGACCACGGCATTGCGGCCCGACAAGTCCGGCGCCAGACCATTGAATTCAGGATGGCCATTATACCACCCGACAAAGGCCGCGCTCCCGAAGACATTTTGGCTGTCTTCGCCCGGCAAACCGATCTTCCGGTCGTGCGGTGCACCAGTCGCCAGGATCACGGCGTCGTAAAGCCGCTGCAGTTCGGAAACTGCAATATCGCGCCCGACCATGACATTGCCGACGAAGCGCACATTGTCGACGAGGTTCGTCGCCTCGTAGCGCCGAGCAACCGCCTTGATGGACTGGTGATCGGGCGCAACGCCCGTCCGGATGAGGCCATAAGGCACCGGAAGCATGTCAAAAATATCGATCTCGACACCATCGCCCCATTCCTTGAGCGCGGCCTCGGCAGTGTAATAGCCGGCAGGTCCCGAGCCGACGATCGCGATTTGCCTCACAGAATTCCCTCCGGTTATGCAGCGCACATTAGACACGCGCGCACAGAAGCCAATCTCCGTTTTGGCAATCACGACAGTGAATTGCGCATATCCGGCAGCAGGATAGCGAAAGGGCAGGATGCATTCGCCAGCCGGTTGGCCAGCAATGTCGCTGCACCGGCGGCGCAGCCTATGCTTAACGCTTTTTCAAGCGCAAACGGTCCATTATCCCGCCAATGACCGCGAAGGGACAAGTTGAGGTCCGGCACGATAGCGCCGCCGCACCGCCGGGCCGTGTGCCCGACGCGGTCGCTCGCGCGCCTTCCGGGCGTGCAACCCCGGCCAACGATGCCCGCAAAGGTAACGGCCGCAGCAACACTGCGATCATCGCCCTCGCTGTTGAAAGACAGGCCACTAGGCACTTCCTGATCGGCCAGGAATGGATTTTCATGGCGCCTGCGATGGCGGCACTGCTCATCGTGGCAAGCCTGCTCGAACTGACACTTCCCCCGATTTCGGTTATCGCCTTGGTCGTGTCCGCGATTGCGTCGACAAGCGCGACCAGAATTCTCGTCCGGTTCGAACGCGTGCCCGGTCGATCAAGGTTCATGCGCCACGCCGCAGCATTTCTTGCTGTCGGCCTGCCTTCGCTGATGTTCGGTTTCGCCATGGGCCTGTGGGCAACCCAAGATGGCCTGCATTGGCACACGGCGCTCGGAACTGCAGTCTTGCTGAGTTTGGCGATTTCGATTGCACTGAACAGCAGGCTTGCCTCGCGCGTGTGCGCCCATGTTGCGCTGTGGGCAGGAATGGCGCTTGTCGATCCCTCGCCATCTAAGCTTTTTGCCATTGCCGCCGGCTGCGGCATCGGCGCGTTTGCGGCCTATGTGCAGAATCAGCGCAATCAGCAATACGATGCCCGTCAGCGCGAACTGGAACGCGTGCAGGTCCGCGCGGAAAGACTGCTGGCCGAATACGAACAGACCGGACTCGGCTGGTTCTGGGAGACCGACCGGCGCGGCGCCCTGTCCTACCTTTCCCCGCCGATCTACCGCTTGCTTGGCCGGAAGCCTGCGGATCTGATCGGGCGGCCATTCACGGACCTGTTCATCCTGGATGAGAGCAACCGCGAGGGCGAGCGCACGCTCAACTTCCACCTCTCGGCGCGTTCCTCGTTTCAGGAACTCGCCGTGCGGGCGGCAACGACAGGGGATGACGAGCGCTGGTGGTCGGTGTCCGGGCGGCCGGTGCATGACGAATTCAACAATTTCATGGGCTTTCGGGGCTCGGGGACTGATCTGACGGAAAAGCGCCGCTCGCAGGAAGATGCTTCGCGACTGGCGCATTACGATTCGCTGACAAGTCTGGCGAACCGCTTTCAGATGTCGCAGACGCTGGAGAAGATCCTCAATTCGCAGCGGGTCGAGCAGCGCGCCTGTGCCGTTTTCCTGCTTGACCTCGACCGCTTCAAGCAAGTCAACGATACCATGGGACATCCGGCCGGCGATGCCTTGCTCACGCAGGTCGCCCAGCGGCTGGAGCGTACCGTCGACACGGCGGGCCGGGTCGGACGCCTCGGCGGCGATGAGTTTCAGGTGATCCTGCCGGGCGCCCAGCGCCGCGAAGATCTGGCGCAACTGGCCAACCTCATTATCGAAAACCTGTCACATCCCTATTCGATCGACGGCCTCAGTGCAGTGATCGGTGCCTCTGTCGGCATTGCAATCTCGCCCGACGATGGGGTCACCAGTGAGGCCCTGATCCGCAATGCGGACCTTGCGCTCTATGCTGCCAAGGACAGTGGGCGCGGGCGGTATCACTTCTATGCTCCCGACCTACATAGCGATGCCGAGGCTCGCCGCCAGCTCGAACACGATCTTCGCGACGCATTGGCCAATGGCGGCATGGAAGTGCACTATCAGCCGGTCGTGGAAACCACGACGGAGAAGATTACCGGGTTCGAGGCCCTGCTGCGGTGGAACCATCCCAGGCTGGGGCCGCTGTCGCCCTCCAAATTCATCCCGATCGCCGAAGAGGCCGGCTTTATCGCCCAGATCGGCGAATGGGCCTTGCGCACGGCCTGTCAGGACCTGGCCAGCTGGCCTAAGTCCGTGCGTGTCGCGGTCAATGTTTCACCGCTTCAATTTGCCAATCCAGCGCTTCCGGCCATTGTCACCAGCGCGCTGGCCGCAGCACAGCTTGAGCCCGACCGCCTCGAACTCGAGATTACCGAGAGTGTTTTCCTCAATGACGACGCGGGCACTGACGCGATGTTCACTGCCTTGAAGCGGATCGGCGTGCGCCTGGCACTCGACGACTTCGGCACGGGCTATTCCTCGCTCGGCTATCTGAAGAAAGCGCCCTTCGACAAGATCAAGATCGACCAGAGCTTCGTGCATGGAGCCACCACGCCCGGAAGCCGCAATGGTGCGATCATTTCCTCGATCATCAGCCTTGCCGAAGCCCTCGGCATGGAAACGACTGCTGAAGGCGTGGAAACACTCGACGAACTCGATCTCGTGCGAATGCTGGGGTGCAGCCATATCCAGGGTTTCATTTACGACCGGCCGCTGTCCTCCAGCGCAGCTGCCGCAAGGCTTGAGACCGGCCTTATCGCCATCGCCAAGGGCCCCCGCGCATCACGTGCGCGCCGCCATTCCATGCTGCGCAAAGTCGTGCTCGATCATCAGGGCGAACGCTACCAAGGCACGATACGCAACATTTCGCCCAGAGGCGCGATGATCGAGGGATTGTGGAATGTGCCGGTTGGAACGGTCTTCGATATCCAGATTTCCGATCAGCGCACCATGCAGGCCACGACGCGCTGGGCCCAGCAGGACCGGATCGGCGTTGAATTTTCCGAAATGCTCGAACTTGATGAGACCGGGCGGTTTCTGCCTGTCCCTGCTCGTCCGCTACGCAAGCCGGGTGAGGGAATCTTGCTCAGGAAAGCGGGCTGATCGCCTGACCGCCCTTCATTTGGCCCGGCCCGCACCCCGCGCTGAATGATCACTATTATACTTTCGTAAACCACGATGGGGTACAGAACAGCCTGTCAACCATTTAACAGGGTTGGGAGTGTTCACTTGGCCGGCCTGGGTCCTCAAGGCATGAATAAGATCCGCGGCCTGCTGGGCGGCAGACCTGGAGGCGCGCCAAAACCGCCCGTGCCGGCTTCGCGTGACGAAATGCGGCAGGCCCATATGCTGCTGCGCAATTTCGAGACTTCCGGACAAGGCTGGTTCTGGTCGAGCGATGCACAGGGCAATCTTGCCTACATTTCGCCAGTCGTCGCTGAACAGCTTGGCCGAGAAGTTGAAACCATCCTTGGGCAGCCCTTTCACTCGCTGTTTGTCGTCGAGCGCGACGAGGAGGGCGGAACAGAACGTTCATTGCCGCTGATCTTCAGCGCCAGCAAGAAATTCTCCGCGCTCACTGTACGCGCGGTAACGCAGGGCCTCAACGTCTGGTGGTCGATTTCCGGGCGGCCGCAATTCGACGCGGGCGGTGATTTCTGCGGCTATCTCGGCAGCGGGATCGACATTACCAGCAGCCGGCAGGAAAACATCGACGCCTCGCGGCTGGCCACATTCGATTCCCTCACCGGCTTGCTCAACCGGCATTCGATGGAAAAGCGCCTGTCGACGATCCTGACAGCCTATCGCGCCGCAAAGCGCAATTGCGCATTGATGATGATCGATCTCGATCGCTTCAAGCAAGTCAACGATACGCTCGGCCATCAGGCCGGCGACGAACTGCTCAAACAGGTTTCCCAGCGCCTGGCGAAAGTCGTTCCGGAACGCTGCGAAATCGGCCGTCTGGGCGGGGACGAATTTCAGGTCATTCTGCCCGACATCGAAGATCGCGGCAGGCTGGGCGATATCGGCAAAAAACTGATCGACATCGTTTCGCAACCCTACACGATCGACGGCAGCCGCTGCGTTATCGGGGCATCGGTGGGCATTGCCATTGCCCCTTTCGATGGCATTGATTCTGAAGAACTGGTGCGTAGCGCCGACTTGGCGCTCTATGCCTCCAAGGGTGGCGGCCGCGGCCAGTTTCGCTTCTATTCGAGCGACCTCCACGCACAGGCCGAACGGCGCCGGCAAATCGAGGAGGAACTGCGCGACGCCCTGGCCAGGGACCAGATCTATGTCGCCTACCAGCCGCTTGTGGAAACCACGTCCAACAAGGTCATCGCGCTTGAGACGCTGCTGCGCTGGAACCACCCGGACCTTGGCGAAGTATCCCCTGCCGTGTTCATCCCGATCGCCGAAGAGTGCAATCTGATCGGCGCCTTGGGCGACTGGGCGCTGCGCAGAGCCTGTGCTGATGCTGCCCAATTGCCCGGCAATGTGCGTGTCGCGGTCAATGTATCGACCAGCCAGTTCACCAACACGGGTTTCGCAAACCTGGTCACCCAGGTGCTGGCGGCTTCCGAACTTGCCCCTTCCCGGCTTGAGCTTGAACTGACGGAATCGATCTTCCTTGCAGACGATCAGACGACACAGGACATGTTCGCCGCGCTCAAGATGCTGGGGGTTCGCTTGTCGCTCGACGATTTCGGCACTGGCTATTCCTCGCTCAGCTACCTCAAGAACGCGCCATTCGACAAAATCAAGATCGACAAGACCTTCATCGACGGCGTGACCGAACCGGGCAGCCGTAATGTAGCGATCATCAAGGCGATCGTCAGCCTGGCGGAAGCGCTAGACATGGACACAGCCGCCGAAGGCATTGAGGCGCACGACGAACTTAAAATGATGCGCGACCTCAAGGTCAATCAGATCCAGGGCTACATTTACGCCGAGCCTGTGACGTTCGACGATGTGGTCGAAGCCATGGCCAGCGGCGACTGGGTGATCGAGCCTGAAGGCCCCAGCAAATACCGCGCCGACCGCCGCACGGTGCTGCGCAAAGTGGGGCTGATTCACGAAGACCACCGCTACGAAGTGATGATGCGCAATATGTCGCGCACTGGCTGCATGGTCGAAGGCCTGGTCGACGTGCCGCTGGGCACGCAATTCGTCGTCGATTTCGGCGAAGGCCAACTGGCGGTGGCAACTGTGCGGCGTTCGATGGGCGCGATGCAGGGGCTCGAATTCGAAATGCCGCTGGTGGATGATGGCGCAGGCGGCCTGTGTACCCGCAACCGGGTCTCGCCCTATCTCCTCGCGGCGACGGGCATGCCGCTCGGTGCTTTGGCCCCCGGCGGATATCCCTTGGCCGGTGCTGGCGGCGGCTTCAGCATGCCGAAATTCGCGCAAGTCCACGAAGGCGCGCGCAAGGCGCTCAAGGATGGTGGCTGACAGCGGGTCAACCTGCGGCTAAGGGCGCGGGATGACCGAACTCAGCCTGATCCGCAATTTCAGCATCATTGCCCACATCGACCATGGCAAGTCGACGCTCGCCGACCGGCTGATCCAGTTCACCGGCGGCCTGACCGAGCGCGAAATGAGCGCGCAAGTGCTTGATAACATGGACATCGAGAAAGAGCGCGGGATCACGATCAAGGCGCAGACCGTCCGCCTCAATTACACGGCGAACGACGGCAAGACCTATGAGCTCAACCTCATGGACACCCCCGGCCACGTCGACTTCGCCTATGAAGTCAGCCGCAGCCTCGCCGCCTGCGAGGGCGCGCTGCTGGTGGTCGACGCCGCGCAGGGGGTCGAGGCGCAGACGCTCGCCAATGTCTATCAGTCGATCGAGCACGACCACGAGATCGTCCCCGTCATCAACAAGATTGACCTGCCCGCCGCCGAGCCCGAACGCGTGCGCGCCGAAATCGAGGAAGTGATTGGCCTCGACGCCTCCGAAGCCGTGCTCACGTCTGCCAAAAGCGGCATCGGCATTGCCGAAGTGCTCGAAGCCGTCGTCACAAAAATTCCCCCTCCGAAGGGCGACCGCGCCGCCCCGCTCAAAGCCATGCTGGTCGATTCGTGGTACGATCCCTACCTCGGCGTGGTCATTCTGGTGCGGGTCATCGATGGCGCGATCAGGAAGGGCCTCAGCGTCAAATTCATGGCCGGCGGCACTGAACACCTGATCGACCGCGTCGGCTGCTTCACCCCCAAGATCGAACAGCTCGAGGAACTCGGCCCCGGCGAAATCGGCTTCATCACCGCGCAAATCAAGGAAGTCGCCCAGGCCCGCGTCGGCGACACGATCACCACGGTGAAACAGGGCGCGGCGCAGGCCCTGCCCGGCTTCAAGGAAGTGCAGCCGGTGGTGTTCTGCGGCCTGTTCCCGGTCGATGCGGCAGACTTCGAGAAGCTGCGCGAAAGCATCTCGCGCCTGCGCCTCAACGATGCCAGCTTCACATTCGAGACCGAAAGCAGCGCCGCATTGGGCTTCGGCTTCCGCTGCGGCTTCCTCGGCCTGCTCCACCTCGAGATCATTCAGGAACGCCTGACCCGCGAATACGATCTCGATCTCATCACCACCGCGCCATCAGTGGTCTACCGCATCCAGCTCAGGAAATCGAAGACCGACGACGCGCGCGAGATCCTGCTCCACAACCCCGCCGACTATCCCGACCCCAGCCGCATCGAACAGATCGACGAGCCGTGGATCAAGGCGGTGATCTACACGCCCGACGAATATTTGGGCAGTATCCTCAAGCTCTGCCAGGACCGGCGCGGCATCCAGACCGGCCTCACGTACGTCGGCGGCCGCGCGCAAGTCTCTTACGAATTGCCGCTCAACGAAGTGGTGTTCGATTTCTACGACCGGCTCAAGTCGATCAGCCGCGGCTATGCGAGCTTCGACTATGAGCAGATCGGCCTGCGCGAAGGCGACCTCGTCAAGATGGGCATCCTCGTCAACAACGAGCCGGTCGACGCGCTGTCGATGATCGTCCACCGCTCAGTCGCCGAAGCGCGCGGCCGCCACATGTGCGAACGCCTCAAAGACCTGATCCCCCGCCACTTGTTCAAGATCCCCATCCAGGCGGCCATCGGCGGCAAAGTCGTGGCGCGCGAAACCATCAGCGCCATGCGCAAGGATGTGACGGCCAAATGCTATGGCGGCGACATCAGCCGCAAGAAGAAGCTGCTCGACAAGCAGAAGAAGGGCAAGGCGCGGATGCGGGAATATGGCAATGTGAGCATCCCGCAAGAGGCTTTCATTGCCGCGCTCAGGATGGGCGAGGAATAGGTCCTCAAACCACTCAAACGCCGGTCAGCAAGAAGTCAAAGGCATTGATGATCTCGTGGCGCCGATCCGCCAGTGAAGTCACGACCTGCCCCAGCTCACGTCGCCGGATCGCGGCGGCTGATTGTGTGAGCATGACATGGCCCGCCCCCTCGATCTCGATGACCGGATTGAGCCCGCGCACGGCCGGTGGCGCAATGTCCACCGGCACCAACGGAGCCACGAAGCGGCTGTCCATGTGTGCGAGCAAATCGGCCTGGCATTCGATGACAAGACCGGAGCCGTCAGCCAGCCGCCAGACATCGCATTGCGCCATCAGAAAAGACGATGCTTTGCGAGGGGCAGTCCATGTTCCTCGATGTAGCGATTATAGCCATCCAGCGCCGCGCGATTTTCCTCCAGCCACGCTGCCGCCTCCGCCTCGCGGATCGCCGCGCCAATCCCCCGCTCCGCCGCCTCGGAAAGATTGATCCCCAGCCCGCGCGCCGCATCAAGATAGTCCGGGCGGATTGTCAGATTGGCCCGGCGGCGGGCTGGGCGTCTGCTGGGGGTGGGGATGGAATGTTTTGTCATGCGCGCAAGATATGCGCATTAAGGATGCGCATCAAGTCTGAGGGCTGACGCGAACAATTGGGGGAGAAGGATATTGCGAGGGCCATAGCCCTCGCGCTCCTGGGAATTGGGAGTTGAGTGGACTGTCACCGTAATCCGTGTCACCGTAATCCGTAATCCCCACCGTAATCCCACTAAAGAATAACCCGTTTATCCCCTACACACAGGTTTGACGCCAGCGGCCCCACTTGCGCACGGCATTGATTCTGCGAAGCTGGCCGACTTCCAGTAGTGGAGTCGAAATATGCCGAGGGTTTCAGAAACGGATGTAGAGATAGCGGTAGTTAAGTATCTTAACGGGCTGCATGGCCACACTGCTACAATCCGACAGATCAAGAAAGCGCTGCCTGATTTTCTTAATCTATCTCCCGCCGATCGTCGCCAGTCAGACACGCGACCTCGCGAAGAGCTTTGGGAACAGCAGGTGCGAAACATTGTCAGTCACCGGAATACTCCGGGCAACTTCATCCATGAGGGCAGGTTGGATCATACGCCGGGACGATTGACCCTGACGGCAGCCGGGCATTTATACGCTCGAACCCTCTAGCTGTAGAGCGCCTTGTAGCCGGGCTTGAACCACCTGAGTTCGGTTGCGCCAGCCGCTTCCTTGTCCCAGACAAACCAAGCATAGGCGGTTGTGCCTGTGCCCTTCTGGACCGCGCCAGCGGGGTAGAACGTGATGCGCTCACTGAATACCCACACCCTGGAAGGCGGGGCTTCGGTGAAAATCGTGCGCTGGCGGTTAGCGCCCTCAAGGAAGGCCAACCGCAGCAGCAATGCGAACTTCTTCTCGGCGCGCTCCAAGCCCGATTTCACGAAGCCCTCTGCCGCATTGTATGGCGGGTTCGTCACAATGTTTGGAGCCTTCCGCAAGGTTTCGAGAAAGTCTTGGTCGCCCTCTCCGTAGCCTCGGTAGATCAGATCGGAACTGATCACCCTGTTGCCGGTCGTTTCCAGCACCTCGGACATTGCACCATTGCCACAAGCGCTCTCCCATATGTCGCCTCTGAAATCTTCATTGTCGATGAGAGCATGGGTTGCCCATGCCGGGGTAGGGTAGAAGTCTGGGCCGTCCAGATCAGCGAACCGCTTCATGGTCGGCTTGAACGCGCCGTTGAGGTTATATGTCATGTCCATAGAAAAAGAATAGCAGAATCAAAGCGTTAGTCAACACTCCCTAAGCGATTCAAAAGACTCGGTTTCCTTGCGAGTGTTGCGCTTGGACGATTCGACCACCGACTTGCACGCACGGCTCGAAGTGAAGGCGTTCTCCAAATCAGAACAAACACGGTAAGCGTTGACACTCGTTGACTCAGAACAACGTTAGCGATAAACCGTTCAAATGAACCAGGTTGAATCCCTAGAGCGCAAAGTTGCAGACATGCTTGCGGAAGCCGCGCGCCTCCGTGACCGAGCGGACATGCTTGATCTTTCCGCAGGCGAGCTGGGGGAAGCCCTCCGCATCGTTAAACTCCATGTTGACAGTCTCAAGCCACAAGAGGCCGAGGCACCGGCCATGGCAGCAGCCCCAACCGAGCTTGAGTTTAAGCTTGAGCCGCTCGCCCGAAAGCTGACCCAGAAGGAGATGGTGCGCGCGGCAGCCCCGAAGAGCGAGAACGAGGCGGTCGGTCCCAAGGAGTTGACGAATCTGGTCAACCGCATGTTCAACACGAAATTCAAAGCTAATCACGTTCGGCCCATCATTTGGAAGATGGGGAGCCTCGGTGAAGCTCAAGTGAAGGAGGGCCGCTACTGGATACCTGAACACGATCTTTGATGGGGCCGGAGGGCTGGTGCCCAGGAACGATTTGCAGCGTCTCCGATCGGGGTTCGATTCCCCCCGGCTCCACACCAATTTCGCCGGTGATGTTACCTCATCACCAAACTGCAACCACCAAGCCCACGCAGGGAGAAAGGAGCTTGCGCTATGTGGCATATAGCCCGGAGATTACCGTAGTCTAAATGCCGGGGCGGGACGCGAAAGCGTCTCGCCTTATGCATTGCCTAGCAAATCATGTGATTCAGGTCTATAGGGATATGTCATAGAGCGACTTTCCCTAGCAACGGCGCTTGTGTCCGGTCGATTAGATGGCTTCATCGATCAGGCCGAAGCCGATGGCATTTGCCCTGCCGATCGCTCTCAATTCGACGCCTTAATGGGGCGTGTCACAGCGCCCCTACCAGAAGGTGAAACATCCCATTCACCCGTTCGCCGTTCGAAGCGCGGAAAGTGAACTCGCTGAGGATTACGGTGACAGTGGATTACGGTGACAGTGCACCAAACCCCTCACCAAACCCTACCCTGCCTCGGCACGCCCAGCACCTCATCCCCATCCGTCAGCAACCGCGGCAGCGCGCGCGGCCCTTCGACCGGCTCAGGATGACTGGAACCGGGTTGGGGCGGATCGGCGGCGTCTGTTGAAGTGGGTGGGTCGCCGTCCGGCGCCTCTTCCTCCCGGTCTGCCTCCCCCGCACTCTTCTCCGCCCCCTCGCCATAGCCCGTCCGCCCTGCCGCGCGGTCTTCGGCTTCGGCCTTTTGCCAGGCTTCCCACAGGGCGCGGGTGCGGGGGGTCATGGCGGCGCTTTCGCGCTCGCGCATTTTTTCGAGCTTGGCGTTGATCGAGAGGATCACCGCGTCGCTGCTTTCCGCCTGCCCGCCGGCTTGCTCCGCTTCCCATTCCTTGCGCCATTCGCGTTTGAGCCGCTCGAGGTGGCTGCGAGTGGCGGCATCCGCGTTGGGCACGCTGTCTGCCGCGAAGCGCGTGGGCGCGCGGTTGCGCAGGAGGAACATCAGCAACCGGTCATTATAGACGCGGCGGGTGCCGATGATCTCGCCGAAATGGTAGACGGGCACTTCGACGCCGTTGAGCGCGCGGTCCATCGCCACATCCTCAAGGCGCTGGACGCCGAGCGCGAGGGCAGCTTCCCATGCGGCGCGGAATTCCTCGCCCTGCGGGTGGCGGCGCAGCAGGTAGGCGCCTTCGGGCGTCATGTTGACGGCGTGGGCGGCTGCACGCACGCTGCCGAGATCGGCGAGCGCGGCGATGAAGCGGCGCTGGCGATCAGCGGTCCAGCCATCGTGGCGCTGGCACTGGCGGGGGACGGGCGAAAATTCTGTGATGGCCGGCGCATAGGGGCGAGGGCGCGACTGGTCGATCATGGGCGGCTCGGCAAAGTTTTGGGGAGATGGGGGGCGCCGATTCTGCCTGATGCGCGGGCCTGTAGGAAAGGGGCGCAGGAAAGGGGGCGGGCCATGGCGGAGAAGTTTCCGTGCAATTAATCCCCACTCCGCACCCGTTCTGTGCCATGGGGACACCAACAGCAAACAAACCCGAAGAGACACTCCCAAGATGGCCAGCTACAAAGACCCCAGTTTCCAGGAACGCACTGCATTGGCGAAGCAGGCGCGCGAAAAGGCGCTTGAGCTTCTCAAGACAAAGCCGCCGGTCGACGAGAAGCTGATGGAACAGCGCAAGGCAGCCCGCGAGGCAAAGGAAAAGGCTGCCGCCGAAAAGAGCGCAGCCCGCAAGGCCGCAATCGCTGAAGCAAAAGCCGCCAAGATCGCGGCGGCGCTGGTGCCGGAAAAGCCGAAGCCCAGCGAGGCGGAACTCAAGGCTGCCCGCGATGCCCGCTATGCGGCGAGGAAAAACAAGAAGCGGTGACTATGGGCGAGGCGCCTCAGCGGCCCGCCTTCAACATCGCTGCGGCAATTGCAGCGCGTGCCCGCTCATGTTCGGGGCTGCCAGGAACGAGGCGAACGACGCGCGGCGGCGACCACGGGGCCTTCACTGTGCCCGGCAGTGCCACTGAGGCGGGGACGAATTCGCTGAGTTTTTTCGCTTCCATACTCAACCTGTTCCTTGAAAATGCGCGTTTCGTCGATGTGCCCTTCGGACCAGATATGCGGAAGTGTTGTTACCGTGTATTGCGGGCGAAAGTTACGGTAACATCCGCCTGCATTTTACAACTCAGCTCGAGCGCAACTCATTGATTCCCGACTGCTATCTCATTGATATCCTATCGATAGAGTGCGTATCGGGGCTAAGCCGGCCCAATCCCGGATGGTCAACAAACCATTTACAGGATGGCGGCGGCCTGTTGCCCGGGCGTCGTTCGGGAAATAGATGGCTCCGGACAGACAGGCCTAAAAGCAGTCTTGTCCAGAAAGCAAAATTGAAACGTCGCGCAACCACAGATTTGGACTTGGCAGGGGCCTGGTGAGTAACCGGTTACGCTCCTCACTCGGTATGCAAGAAGAGCTGGCGGCCGTGCTGGCGGATCGAGCCTTTGCCCGATCCCCGGTCCTGTCCCGCCTGCTTGTCTATCTGGTGGGCGAGAGCATTGCCGGGCGCGGGGACAGGTTGAAGTCCTATACTGTCGCCGTGGACGGCCTGGGGCGCGGAGAAGATTACGATCCGCAGGTCGACACCTATTCCAGAGTGCTGGTCGGCAGGCTGCGCAAGGCCCTGGACACCTACTACCGTGAGGCTGGCGCGGACCGCGCGCAGAGATTGACAATTGGTCAGGGCTCCTACGAAGTCCGGATCGCACCGCACTACGAACCAGGCACCGGCGCCGTCGACCCGCCGCGCGCTCCCCATGAGACTGCAGCCAGGCAACCGCTCCGCCGCCAGTGGTGGTGGTTTCTGTTGGTCACCGCTGCCGCATTGGTAATCGGCTATTTTGTTTGGCAGGACCGCGAGGAAACCGCGAAGCGTTGGCAGGGCACTAATAGTCCTCTCATCATGATCACAGTTGAAAGTGCGAGAGCCGATGGGCCCACCGATGCCGAGCGGGCCATTGCCGATAAGCTCGGCGAGGTGATCCGAACTTACGAATCGTTTCGCGTTGCCCACCGGATGGGTCCTGACGTCAGTTACGTTCTGAACCTCAGGTTTCACCGCGGGCAAAATGCTTCAGCAATCGACGTCGACGTGGCGAACATCTCGCGAAATCGCAAGATCTTCTCGCAGGAGATCGCCGTAAGCGGCTCAGCCGATCTGACCGATCAGGATTCATGGCAGATCCACAGACTGGTCTATTCGCTGATTGGCAATTCCGGCAGCATGACGGCGTTCGAAAGTCGTAACAGTTTCTCGGCGGATACGCCTTTCGATTGTTGGCTGCGCTTCAATCGCTTGGTCGTTACCGATGGCCTGACCAATGATCCGGTATTCGAATGGTGCTCGGCCCAGTGGTACGAGTATTCCCCGGAACATCCTCTGGCAGCAGCCCTCTACGGGTGGTCGCTCACCAGCAGGGCCATTGGTTCACCCATTTCATCGCGGCTGCGGCAGGACCTTCGCAACGCCACGCAGATCCTCGAAACAGCGCGTGCAAAAAATCCCCGATCGAAGCATCTGATGCTGGCATTGGCCAGGACCTATGCCGTTATGGGCTATGCAGATTCCCTTCGCGAAGTGGCAAACGACGCCGCCGAGGCGGCTAGAGAAAATCCGGATATGGGCAGCACGATTGGCACGCTCAAGGTCCTGCAAAACGATCTTTCCGGCGAAGTCCAGATCGATGATGCCATAGCCCTCAATCCCAACCCGCCACCGCGCTATTTCATTGGAAAGTTCGTCAGCGCCATGATGCGGGACGATGTCGCCGCCGCGGGCCAGGCACTGGACAAGCTGACGGTGGAAAATCATTCTTCGCGCTGGGGCCCCGTATTCAAGGCCGCCTATCTGGCGCGCAGTGGAAACACCGCAGCCGCCAAGGTCGCCTGGCGGGAGGCCACGGTGCAATTTCCTTTTGCAAGACATTTCCCCCGCGTCATCGTATCCAACGCGCCGGCCTCGCAGCCAGTCAAGGACCGGTTGCTGCTATGGTTGAAACCGGCAATCGAATAACTCCTGCAGGTCGTGCAGTTAAGGCACCAGCACCGTGTCGAGCGCTTCGGGCAGCATGTCGGGATAGTCGAGAATGTAGTGCAGGCCGCGGCTCTCCTTGCGCCTGAGCGCGGAGCGGACAATCAGGTCTGCCGTCTGCAGCAGGTTCCTCAGTTCGATCAGGTCGGTCGAGACACGGAAGCTGCCGTAGTATTCCTCGACTTCGTGGAGCAGCATCTTGATCCGGTGCGAGGCGCGTTCGAGCCGCTTCGATGTCCGCACGATGCCGACATAGTTCCACATGAAGCGGCGGATCTCGGTCCAGTTCTGCTTGATCACCACTTCCTCGTCGGAATCGGTGACGCGGCTTTCGTCCCAGGGTCGCACTGGCGGCGGGGCATCGAAGCTCTCCCAACGCGCGAGAATGTCTGCGGCGGCGGCGTCACCAAAAACGAAGCATTCGAGCAGTGAGTTGGAGGCAAGGCGGTTCGCCCCATGCAGGCCGCTTTCGGTGCATTCGCCCGCGGCATAGAGCCCCGGCAGGTCCGTCCGCCCGGCAAGGTCGATCATGATGCCGCCGCAGGTATAGTGCTGCGCGGGCACGACCGGGATCGGCTGCGTGGTCATGTCGATGCCGAGCGCGGCCAGCTTGTCATGAATGTTGGGGAAGTGTTCGCGGATGAATTCGGCGGGCTGGTGGCTGATGTCGAGGTGGACGTAATCGAGGCCGTCTCGCTTGATCTCGCTGTCATTGGCACGCGCGACGATGTCACGCGGGGCCAACTCGGCGCGTTCGTCGTAATCGGGCATATAGCGGTGGCCGGTACGCGGATTGAGCAGACGCCCGCCCTCGCCGCGCACAGCCTCGGTAATCAGGAAGTTCTTGACCTCGAGATTGTAGAGACAGGTCGGGTGGAACTGCATCATTTCCATGTTGCCCACCCGGCAGCCCGCCCGCCAGGCCATGGCAATGCCGTCGCCGGTCGCGCCGCGCGGCGCAGTGCTGAACTGATAGACGCGGCCTGCGCCGCCCGTGGCGAGAATCGTCGCCCGCGCAGTGTGCGCCTCGACCTTGCCAGTCGCCTCATCGAGTGCATAGACGCCCCAGACGCGGCCCGAGCCCGAATAGCGCAGCTCGTGCCGGCCTGTGATCAGGTCGATGCAAGTGCGCCCGGGCAGCATGGTGATGTTGGGATGCGCGTCGGCCGCCTTGAGCAGCGCCTGTTGCACGGCCCAGCCGGTGGCATCGTCGACGTGGACAATCCGACGCTGCGAATGGCCGCCCTCGCGCGTGAGGTGAAGCTGGCCGTCCGCAGTGTTGAACGGCACGCCGAGTTCGACCAGCCGCTCGATCGCATGCGGCGCCCGGCTTACCACGAATTCGACCGTCTCGCGCCGATTGAGCCCTGCTCCGGCAATCATCGTGTCTGAGATATGCTGTTCAAACGTGTCGCCCGATGCGAGCACGGCGGCGATGCCGCCTTGCGCCCAGGCAGTCGATCCCTCGGCCAGCCCGCCCTTGGCGAGCACCAGCACTTTGGCGCGCTCGGCCAGCGCCAGTGCCGCCGTCAGGCCTGCGGCACCCGAACCGACAATGATGACGTCGTGTGCGCTCATCGGCTTTAGTCCACCCTCTCTGTCATCATTCCGTCATGGCGAGGCCAGCGCCATCCCGCAAGCGCCGGGGGCGAAATTCTGCGGCGGCTTTGCCTTGCCCCCGTGGCGCGGCGCTGCCAGACGCAGGGCATGGCCAGCTCGACAGACACACCGACAGCGCACTACGATGCGATTGTGCTGGGCGCGGGCGCGGCCGGCCTGTTCTGCGCGGCGACGGCAGGTCAGCGCGGGCGGCGGGTGCTGCTGCTCGATCATGCGGAAAAGCCGGGAAAGAAGATTCTCATATCGGGCGGCGGGCGCTGCAATTTCACCAATCTGGGCACCGCGCCTGAGCGGTTCCTCTCGCAAAACCCCCATTTCGCGCGATCGGCGCTGAGCCGCTATACGCCGCAAGATTTCGTCGAACTGGTCGAGAGCCATGGCATTGCCTGGCACGAAAAAACGCTGGGCCAGTTGTTCTGTGACGGATCGGCCCGCCAGATCGTCGAGATGCTGGTGGCGGAATGTGCAAAAGGCGGCGTGGAGCTGCGCTGCGGCGCCCCCATCACCCAGGTCGCTTCGGTCGACGGTGCGTTTCAGGTGACTTGCGGCGGCAAGACTGCAATCGCCTCCGCGCTGGTGATTGCCACGGGCGGGCCCTCGATCCCGCAAATGGGCGCGAGCGGCTTTGCCTATGATCTTGCCCGCCAGTTCGGGCTCAAGGTGGTCGAGCCCCGACCTGCGCTTGTGCCGCTGACACTGGGCGGCGAGGACATTCTGTTCCGCGAGTTATCAGGCGTGGCCGCGCCGGTGAGCGCGCGCTGCGGCAAAGCGGCCTTTCGCGAGGCGGCGCTGTTTACCCATCGCGGCCTGTCGGGCCCGGCAATCCTCCAGGTATCGTCTTACTGGAAGCGCGGCGACACCATCGAGATCGACTTTCTTCCCGATCATCCCGCCGGCTGGCTGCGCGATGCCAAGCGCACGAGGCCGCGCACCGGCCTGCGCAAGGCACTGGGAGAAGTGCTTCCCGAACGCCTTGCGAGCCGACTGGCCGAGCTGACGGGTATTGAGCGTGAGCTGGGCAATGTCAGCGACCGCGAATTGGCAGAGGCCGAAGCCCGTCTGGCGGCCTGGCGGTTCGTGCCCAATGGCAGCGAAGGTTTTGCCAAGGCGGAAGTGACCGCCGGCGGCATCAGTACCGGCGAGCTGTCGTCGCGCACAATGGAAGCGCGCAGCGTGCCGGGGCTTTATGCGATTGGCGAGGCCGTCGACGTGACGGGGTGGCTTGGCGGATATAATTTCCAGTGGGCCTGGGCCAGCGCAAGGGCGGCAGGCGAGGCCATTTGACGCGGCTGTCGGCACCGCGCGATTTACCTTCGCCTGCGCCCAAGCATTAACTTTCACGCCCGCGTGAACGAGCGGCCCTTAACGCTGACGCCCGCTCGGTCGTTATCTTCAATGCGCGGCGAGACTGTCTCGCAGCGGGGTTTGGGGAGATGGGCCATGCAGCCAGCCACACATTCGTTTCGCCGCGAAGAGCGGCTTGAAGTGACAATTCCTGCCCGCTGCCGGACGCGCTCGGGCTTTGCCGACCGCCTGATGATCCGCGACATTACAACCCGCGGCTGCAAGGTGGAGAGCCTTGCGCTGACAGTGCGCGCAGGCGACCTCGTCGTCGTCACGCCATCAATGCTGGAAGGCTTGTGCGGCACCGTGCGCTGGGTCGTCGGCAATTGTGCGGGGATCGAATTTGCCTCACCGCTTTACGGACCGGTCGTCGAACACCTGCACCGCGAATTTCGCACGTTTCTTCCGGAAGAACGCAATTACGGTGCGGATGTCCTGCGCTTTGCAGCGTGAAGCGCGGCAAGGCGGCGCTGCGACAGCACCCGGGCAACCCGTGAGCGGACATATTCCTTCTCCGCCCCGGCAGTGCGCGTAAACCAGCGAATACGGCCTTTCAGCTCCTTGCCTTTCGAGAATTCGACGAGCAGCCGTGGCGGGGGCTGCGCCAGCACACCTTTGACCGCTGCCACGGCGGCAATCGTTTCAGCTTCATCGGTCTGTGGATCGGCATTTGGCAGCAGGTCGAAGGCCATTTCGTCCCGCGTGAATGTCGCCGAACTGTCGACGACAACCGGCGACACGTAGATCACCGAATTGGGCAGCAGAACCAGGCGGTTGTCAGCCTGGCGGATCAGCGTTGCGCGATTCTGGATATCCTCGACGATCCCTTCGAACCCGGCAGTGGCGATATAGTCGCCGCGCCGGAAGGGGCGGGTAATAGTAATCAGCACGCCAGCGAACAGGTTCTGCAAGATATCGCGAAATGCGAAACCGATTGCCACTGAGCCAATGCCCAGCGAGGCAAACAGGCTCCCGGGGGTGATACCGGGAAAGACGATCGAAGCCGCAATCATGATGCCGGCCGACATGACTGCCAGGGCGGCCGTCGATCCGAACAAGTCACCAAGGTCAGCGCGATTACGGCTTGTGGCGAAACAAATGGCTCGCTGCCGCAGCCAGCGGGAGAAAGCCCATGCAGCAAGAAGCAGTGCCAGCGCGGCGACGAGATTGGGCAGCAAGAGCACGGCCTGATTGGCAAACCCGGTAAGCTTCGCCTGGATCAGGCGGTAGGGATTGATCAGCGTTTCATACATTGGGTTTCAGTTTGCTCGCAGCATGGCCAAGGGGCAAAAACGATTGACGAGGCTGGCGGTTCCCCCGTCGCCTCTGCGCCAGCGTCAACGCAATTGGCACTCTCCGCCGGGGAGTGCTGAAGTTATTGCAATTATTGGTTAAATCTTGTCTGCTAGGCTTGACCGCGACGACAGATTTGCAATGATCGTCCCTGGAGAGATTGCTGCGAAGGCAAAAGCATTGGCAATCAGGGAGGACACTCTCCAATGGATCGCGATTTTGCACGGCAACTCGATGGCTACAGCCTCGCCACGGTGGAAATCCACTATTACATGCCCGATCATCCGTCGTTGCTGCAGCAGTTCATCTGGCAGACTTACGACATGGCGCCCCACTTTCCCGCGCTCGCCCGGTTTCTCGACCACTGGCGGCGCGAGATCGAGGCACCGCTCCATTCGATACGCGTGGCACACAGCCGGCTGATCGGCCCGACCGAATGGCGCGCGGTCGACGGGGTCATCACCATCCAGTAGCCCGCTGCCATGGCCGCCGAAGGCCACTGGCCGCGCCTGCAACCCGGTGTTAGCAAGGGCGGATGGATACAGCGCGGCTGTCGCGCCGTTTGCCCGGATGGAGTTTGCCATGCGACACCTATTGCCCACAGCCTCGCTTATCGCCGTAACAATGCTGCTGGGCGGCTGCGGAGATAGCAAGAAAGTCGATGTGAAAAACGAGAGTCCCGCCACGGTGGCCGAGAAAGTCGCCTCCAGCGGGATGACGCCGCGCCCGGGCCGCTGGCAGGGCACGTTCCGGATGGAAAAGATGGAAATGCCCGGCATGCCGCCCCAGGCGCAGCTCGCAATGAACAAGGCGATGGGTCAGGAAAAGACCTATTTCACCTGCCTGACGCCGGAACAGGCGGCCAAGCCCGATGCGCGCTTCTTCCAGAAAGCCGCCGAAGGCTGCACTTACGAGAAGTTCACCATGGCTGACGGCAAGATCGACGCCGTGATGAACTGCCAGCCCGGTAGAGGTCCCACCCGCATGGCGATGAACGGCACTTACGGCGCTGATCTCTATGATCTCAAGATCAATGGATCCGGCGAAATGGCCAAAGGCATGACGATGAACATCACCATGGCGGTCACATCGCGCCGGGTGGGCGAGTGCAATGGAACCGAAGAGTGATTGAGTCCGTTATCCCCCTGATGACTGCCGTCGTTCAGCAAGGGTAGTCAAAACGGAGGTTATACAAGCGGGGCAATGCGAATCGAGAACTTCCGTGTGGCCGCAATGACGGCGGGCGAAACGTTCTGGCGCGGGGCAAACCTTCGTGCTGCGGAAGCCCGCGCCGAACTGGCCCGGCGCGCCGAGCTTGCCCGGATGCCCGCGCCTGAAGGAATTACCGGACCGCCGCTGCGCCGCCTGCTCGGCGAATTGGGCGTGCTCGGCCGTCGCAGCATGGGTTCGCTTGAGCCTTACGAATCGGTCAATCCGCATGGCGTGATGATGCTGCCCGGCTTTGGCGCTCACCCCCTGCGCATGCGGCGGATGAAACGCGCGCTCGAAGATGCCGGCCATCGTCCGCACGAATGGGGGCTGGGGTTCAATCTCGGCCCGACGACGGAAAATTTCGATTTCCTGCTCAGGCGCGTTGCCGATCTGGCAGAGCAGGAAGGGCAACCCATTGCGCTCGTCGGCTGGAGCCTGGGCGGCCTTTTCGCCCGTGAGATCGCGCGCCGGGAGCCGCAGCACGTGCGCAAGGTGATTACGCTGGGCACGCCGTTTTCGGGCGACCCGCATGCCAACAATGCCTGGCGCGCCTATCATCTGATCACGGGCCATGCGGTCGACGCGCCGCCGATCGAAGTCGATTTTTCGACCAAGCCGCCAGTGCCCACGATTGCCCTGTGGAGCCCGAAAGACGGCGTAATTGCGCCGCGCGCGGCTGCCGGCTGGCCGCATGAGCGCGACCGCGCCGTGGCCGTGCGCTGCAATCACCTGGCATTCGCCGCCGATCCGCAGTCAATCCAGGAAGTGCTGCGGCAGCTCGATTTCGACGATTAGGAAGACCGCAGGCGCGCCTAGTTGCAGATTGTCACCTGATTGTTGCAGATTCCATTGACCCAACCGGTGCCGATATCGGCTTCGATCTTCACCCAGCGGCCCTTGCAATCGAGCAGACGCCGGATTTCCACAATATCCGCTGGCTTGCCATAGTCGCGCGAAGTCGAGCGTTCGGATGGACCTGCATAGAGGCGGCCCGCCAGCACTTGTCCGCCCAACTGATCGCCGCGCACCCAGCCAGTTCCCCGGTAAAAGCGCCAGCGCGGCAAAGGATCGCCGTAATCGCCATAGTCAGCGTGCACCACGCGAAACCAGCCGCCGCGCGCAGCATCGATGCGGAATTCGGGAAAAGGGCCATTGATGTCTGTCCCGCTTTCCACGGCGGCGCGGCGGCGAAAAGTGCCCAGCAGCCGCGCATCGCCCGAAGGCGCCGCGCGGATTTCGGTGCTGCGCGCCGCGCCCCATGCATGGACGTTACAGCTATTGGTGCTCGGCGCGGAAGATGGCGCCGCAGCGCCGCAGACCAAGCCCGCGGCCAGTGCCATCAGCAACTTTTTCATCGGCTTCCCCCTTGCTCCATGCTGCCCCCAACAGACGCGACCCGTCGGGACCGATCTAGTTCCTCTGCCGGATAAAGCGCATTTCCCCTCCGCCGCGCCGCAGGAACAAGGCCTTGTCCCGCGCTTCGAGGCATTCGCCCTGAAAGTCGACTAGTCCGAGGTCGTTGGGCGTCAGCACCACATGCACCCGCGCCTTGCCGTCCAGCGCAATGCGCGGGCTCTTCAGATTGTGCATCGGCACGGACAGCTCGACCCATGTAGGCTTGCGCCGGTCACCTTCGGGCATCGACCAGCCGTAGGTCTGCGTATAGCCAGTCAATGGCTCGCCGCTGGCAAAGCCCAGCACGAAATCAACACCGGCAATGCCGCGCCCGTTGGGCCAGGTGACCAGCAGGTCAGTTTCCTGGGGCTGCGCCGGAGGCGTTGCCGATAACGCGAAGACCGGCGGCACCGGGCGCGGTTCGGTGAACAGGCAGACCCGCGGGCCTTGCTGGGCCCAGCGGCCTTCCGCCCTCTCGTCAAGCGCGCCGGCAGCCAGCATGTAGCGAAAGTGGTGATTGGGAAGGATTTCGAGCGCGCCAGCGACATCGGGGCCTTCCGAAAGCCGGTACTGCCCGGCCAGATTGGTTCCCGCCACTGCCGGACTGGCAAGCAGCGACAGTGCGATGAAAAGGCGTTTCATGCGGCCTACCCCCTTGGCGCGATGCGGCGGTAGCTCAGTGCCTCGGCAACGTGAATCCGCCCCACTGTCTGCGCACCGGCCAAATCGGCAATGGTGCGCGCCACGCGCAGCATGCGCGTGTATCCGCGCGCTGACAAGCGCATGGCATCGGCTGCCTGGGCCAGCAGCTTGCGCCCTGCCTCGTCAGGCGTGGCCTGCTCTTCCAGCGCCTTGCCGTCGAGTTCGGCATTGGAGCGCATGCCCGTGCCTTCGAGCCGGGCGGTCTGCCGTCGGCGGGCGGCGGCGACGCGGGCGGCGACCTGGGCCGAACCTTCGGCGGGCGGCGGCAAAGTGAGGTCGGCGGCGCTGACGGCTTCCACTTCGACATGCAGGTCTATGCGGTCAAGCATCGGCCCGGAAACCTTGCTCTGATAGTCCGCCGCACAGCGCGGCGCGCGGCTGCAGGCCATGGCCGCATCGCCGAGATAGCCGCAGCGGCACGGGTTCATTGCCGCGACCAGCTGCACCCGCGCCGGAAACGTGACGTGGGCATTGGCCCGCGCCACGCTGACTTCTCCGGTCTCCAGCGGCTGGCGCAGCGAATCGAGCACGGGGCGCTGGAATTCAGGCAATTCATCGAGAAACAGCACGCCCAGATGCGCGAGGCTTACTTCACCGGGGCGCACTTTCAGACCGCCGCCCGTCAGGGCCGCCATCGAGGCGGAATGATGCGGGCTGCGAAACGGGCGCGCCTTGCTGATGCGGCCTTCCTCCAGCATGCCCGCGACGGAGGCGACCATCGACACTTCGAGCGCTTCGGCCGGCGTCAGGTCTGGCAGGATGCCGGGCAGGCAGCTCGCCAGCAGCGATTTTCCCGCGCCCGGCGGGCCGATCATCAGCAGGTTGTGCCCGCCTGCCGCCGCAATCTCGAGCGCGCGCTTGGCGGTTTCCTGTCCTTTGACTTGCGCAAGGTCAGGCCCCTTCGGCGGCGGCGCCGCTTCGCCGGGTTCAGGCAGCGGCAGCGCCTGCGTGCCCTTGAGATGGTTGAGCAGGCTGACGAGATCAGGCGCCGCGACAATGCTGGCGCCGCTTGCCCAGCGCGCCTCTGCGCCCTGCGCGGCCGGGCAGATCAGCCCCTTGTCCGAGGCCGCCGCGTGGATAGCAGCCAGGAGCACGCCAGGCGTCGCGGCAATCCGGCCATCGAGCGCCAGTTCGCCCACGGCGAAATAGTCATTCAGTTGTTCAGCGTCGGTGACGCCCATCGCGGCAAGCAAGGCGAGCGCAATCGGCAAATCATAATGCGAGCCTTCCTTGGGCAAGTCGGCAGGCGAGAGATTGATGGTAATCCGTTTGGGCGGGAACGACAGGCCCATGGCAGCGAGCGCAGCGATCACCCGCTCGCGGCTTTCATTCACGGCCTTGTCGGGCAGGCCGACGACATTGAAGCGTGGCAGCCCCGGCGCGATCTGGCACTGCACTTCGACGCTGCGCGCTTCCAGGCCCAGATAGGCGACTGTCGATACCAACGCGACCAAGCAGATTCCCCCCCGATTCCCGCAGGTTGATGCCGGAGAGGCGCGCGACTGTCGAGAGGATTCCCCCTCCCGCTTGCGGGAGGGGTTAGGGGAGGGTGTGTTCGGGACGCGCTGAACAACAGGCCCTCCCCCCGCCCCCTCCCGCAAGCGGGAGGGGAGAGGAATTACGGCAAACCCGATCTTAACCAGCCCCATGAGGATTCGCGCAAGGCGGTTGGCCGCATAGTCGCAAAGATGCGCCGCTTCGCCGCTTTCTGGTTTGCCCTGATGGCCTTTCTTCCGCTGCCGGCGGGGGCGCAGGCCATCGTCTATCAGATCGTCACGGAAGAGATTGTCGAAGTCCCGATGACTGGCTCGGAGCGCTTCGTCGAGGCGCATCCGCAAGTGGTTGCGGCGGAGCCCGCGATACCTGCCGGAATTGCTGCCTACGGCCCGTTCCGCGTGCTCGATGGCACGCATGCCGCGTTGGTCGATGTCACGGACGAGCGCTCACCCGGGCAGTTCACCGCGATGATGCATGCATATCCCGGCATCAAGGTGCTCGAGATGGTCGAGTGCCCCGGAACCGACGATGACCGCGCCAATCTGCGTCTGGGCATGATGATCCACGCGCGCGGCCTTGCGACGCATGTGCCACAGGGCGGATCGGTGCGATCAGGCGCCGTGGAGCTGTTCCTGGCAGGCGCGCAGCGGATGGCCGATCCGGGCGCCGAATTCGCCGTGCACAGTTGGGCCGATGAATTCGGGCTGGAGCCCAAGGACTATGCGGCCAATGCCCCGGAAAACCGCCTCTACATTGATTATTACCGCCAAATGGGCATGAACGAGGATCAGGCGCGCGCCTTCTATGCCATGACCAATTCCGTGCCCAACGCCGATGCGAAGTGGCTGACGGCGGAAGAAATGGGCCGCTGGGTGCCGCTTGAAAGCGCCGCCAATCGCAAGCCGAACTTGGCCATGCGGCTTGACTCAGGGCCGGCGCTCCACTAACGGCCCACCCCTTGAAGCGGCTGCCTTGGCGCAGCTCTATCCAAGACTTTCGCATTTTCAGGACTATCGAGAACAGCCATGAAGCGCACTTTCCAGCCCAGCAACCTCGTCCGCGCCCGCCGTCACGGCTTCCGCGCCCGCATGGCGACGGTAGGCGGCCGCAACGTGCTGCGCGCCCGCCGCGCCCGTGGCCGCAAGAAGCTGTCTGCCTGATTACTCCGGCCAAGCCCGCGATTCTCACGCGGCGGTCTGATTTCCTAGCCGCGAACAAAGGGCTGCGCGTTGCGCGGCCCGGTTTTGTTTTGCTGGCCCGGCCCAATGATGGCCAGGGGCTGCGCTTCGGCATCACTGTCACCAAAAAGATCGGCAATGCCGTGGTGCGCAACCGCATGAAGCGCCGCTTCCGCGCGCTGGTGCGCGAACTGCTGCCCGAACATGGCATGAGCGATACCGATCATGTGCTGATCGGCCGCGAGGGCGGTGTCGAGCGGGACTTTGGCAAATTGCGCGCGGAAATGCTTGCCGCGCTCGAACGGGCGAAAGCGGGCAAGGGCGATCCGCCGCGGCGCGGGAGGAAGAAGTGAAGGAATGTTTCGCGCAGAGGCGCAGAGAGCGCAGAGAGCGCAGAGAATTTCTTCTTGCGGCGAAGCCGCTCTCCAATCTGCCGGGCAAGGCCTTGGAGGTTTTCAAGCCTGCGGCGCGAACCAATTGCTCTGCGCCTCTGCGCGAATCCTCATGAAACACCTGCTCATCCTCATCGCCCGGTTGTGGCAGATCGGCCCGTCGCGCATCCTTCCGCCCACTTGCCGCTATGCGCCCAGCTGCTCGCAATACGCGATTGTGGCCTTGGGCAAATACGGTGCGATTAAGGGTGGCTGGTTAGCATTGAAGCGGCTAATGCGCTGCCATCCCTGGGGTGGGCACGGCTATGATCCGGTGCCCTGACCCGGGCATTGTCATGAAGAATCAGGGGCGTCCCGTTGGATAATCAGCGCAATATCATCTTGGCGGTACTGCTTACCGCGCTGATTCTGTTCGGATGGGATGCTGCGATCAAGCATTTCTATCCGCATGCGGACAAGCCAGCCCCTGCCGCAACCGCCAGTTCTGCTCCGCCCGCGGACGCGCCCGTCAAGCATACGCGCGAGGGCGGGCTGACCAGCGATGCCGACGTTGCGCTTGAAGCGCGCGATCTGAAAGTGGCGCTTGCCTCGCCGGGCCGCATCGAATTAGCCGCGCCGGGCCTGTCAGGTTCAATCAATCCGGTCGGCGCCGTGCTCGACGACCTGACGACCACGCGCCACACCGCCACTGTTCAGAAGGGCAGCGGCCCCGCTCGCATATTCTCACCGCAAGGCACGCCTGCGCAGCAATTCGCCCAGTTCGGCTGGGCGGCGAACGGCATTGCAGTGCCCAATGCGACGACAGTATGGACCGCCCCGCAAGGCGCGAAACTGACGCCTTCCAGCCCTGTGACGCTGACCTGGACCAATCCAACCGGCCAGACTTTCGCCATCCAGTATGCGATCGACGGCGACTACATGATCACGGTCAAACAATCGGTGAGCAACGGCGGCGGCGCTCCGGTCAGCCTGCGCGAGATTGCCCAGCTCAACCGCACGGACCGAACCGCGAGCATTGACACCTGGAACGTCCATTCAGGGCCAGTGGGCAGCTTCGACGAAGCCGTACAATTCGGCCCGAACTACAAGGATGTGGTCGCCGCCGATGGCCGGCTCGTGACCAATTCCGGCAAAGTCGACTGGATCGGTTTCACTGACATCTACTGGATGAGCACGCTGATCCCGGACAACACTCCGGCCACCAGCGATTTCCGCGCGATGGGCAATGGCATCTATCTTGCCAACCTTTTCTACCGCGAGTCGATTGTCGGCCCGGGCCAGCGTCTCGACCGCACCACCCGCCTGTTTGCCGGCGCCAAGGAAAGCGCCGTTCTCGATCGCTATGCCGATGGCGGCATCACCAATTTCGGCCTCGCAATCGACTGGGGCTGGTTCCGCTGGTTTGAAAAGCCGATCTTCATGCTGCTGGTGAAGCTGTTCCATCTGGTCGGCAATTTCGGCGTGGCCATCATCCTGCTCACCTTGATCGTGCGCGGCCTGATGTTCCCGGTTGCCCAGCGCCAGTTCGCCTCGATGGCCGCGATGCGCGCGATTCAGCCCAAAGTGAAGGCGCTGCAGGAACGCCACAAGGACGACAAGGAGAAGCTCCAGCAGGAGACCATGGCGCTCTACAAGCAGGAAAAGGTCAATCCACTGGCGGGCTGCCTGCCGATCTTCCTGCAGATCCCGATCTTCTTTGCGCTCTACAAGGTGCTGAATCTGGCGATCGAGATGCGCCACCAGCCGTTTGCGCTATGGATCAAGGATCTTTCCGCGCCCGATCCGCTGCATGTGCTTAACCTGTTCGGCCTGCTGCCATTCACTCCGCCCAGCTTCCTTGCCATCGGCGTGCTGGCGATTCTGCTGGGCATCACGATGTGGCTGCAGTTCAAGCTCAATCCGGCCGCGATGGACCCGATGCAGCAGCAGGTCTTCGCGATCATGCCGTGGATGATGATGTTCGTGATGGCGCCCTTCGCTGCCGGCCTGCTGATTTACTGGATCACCTCGAACCTGCTGACCATTGCCCAGCAGAAATTCCTCTATTCGAGACATCCCGCATTGCAGGCCGCGACTGATCCGCCATCGGCGGGCGCGCGCAAGAAATCGTGACCGAGAGCGGACCCGACGCGGATTCAGTCGAGCAGGCGAGGCGGCTGTTCGCCGGCCGGGTGGAATTCCTCAAAAGCGCACCGGCGCTGAAATTCCTGCCCGATCCGGACTATCCGGAAGTGGCGTTTGCCGGTCGTTCGAATGTCGGCAAGAGCTCGCTGATCAACGCACTGACCGGCCGGAAGGCCATCGCCCGTGCTTCCGTGACCCCGGGGCGCACGCAGGAGCTCAATTTCTTCGAAGTGGGCGAGCCGACCCAGCTACGGCTGGTCGACATGCCCGGCTACGGCTTCGCCAAGGCGCCGATCAAGGTGGTCGAAAACTGGCGACGGCTGGTGCGCGATTTCCTGCGCGGCCGCGTCGTGCTGAAGCGCACGCTGCTGCTGATCGACGCGCGCCACGGCGTGAAACCGGTCGATGCCGAAATGATGAAAATGCTCGACGAGGCCGCAGTCGGCTATCGCCTGGTGCTGACCAAGGCCGACAAGATCAAGGCCAGCGACCTTGCCGACGTGCTGGAACGCACCCAGGCCGAAGCCCGCAAGCACGCCGCAGCCTTCCCCCTGGTGCACGTTACCTCAGCTGAACTCAAAATGGGCATCGAAGAACTGCGCGCCGCGGTTCTGGAAGACGCCTGCTGAGCCAATCAAGGCATTTGGCCGGCAACCTCACGGCCGCAAGTCCATCAACGGGGACTTGCGGCCCGCTGAGGAATTAGAGCACGCCGATGCGCTGCAGCACTGGCTGCCGCAGCTTCTCGAACTCGGCAAACATGCGCTTGAGTTCGGTGCGGTTTTCATCCTCGCCCTCGATCTGCTTGCCTTCGACAATGAGGAATTGCCCTTGGCCGCGCAGCAAGCCAAGCACCCATTCCACCGGGTCCTTCTGACCCTCAGACAAGGCCTTGATGAAAAGCTGGTCAACGCGGGCTACCTGAATGGCCGCGCCAAGATTTGGCGCTGCGAGATAATCGACGCCAGTGCCAGGTTCCGCGCGGCGAAGCAGGGCGGTATTGAGCGAGCGCGATGCCGCGAAATCTTCTTCGGGGGTCGTGGAACTGGCGGTGGGGGCGACATAGCCCGCTCCTGTGAGAATCAGCATCACTTCCCACAGCTGGATCCGGTTCAGTGATGCAAGTTCCTTGTCGGCCATCAGTTCGCCGATGCTGGCCGTGCAATTCGGCGCGCGAGCGAGCGCGGCAACAACCGGTGCGTGGACTTCGGGCAGCAGCTGCGCTTCGCCGATCACAGTCGTCACTTTTTCGGGCCGCTTTTCAGGATCGCCCAGCAGGACAAAGCGCGTCTGCTCGACCCGCTGGCCATGCTCGTAGACCGAGAGTCCGCGTGGACCCTTGACGAATATATCGCGGCGGAACTGCGTATTGACGAAATAGTCGCGCGTCGTCTCGCGCATGACCGGATCGCGGATCGCCTGCAGAATGGGCAGCGCGCTGGCAGGCAGGCTGATGCCCGAAAGGTTTTCCAGAATGGACGCATTGGCCGCGTAAGTCAGCTTGGCCTGCGCGAGTTCGTCAGCGACGCGCGAGAACGGCATCGGGTGCCAATCGGCATTGTAGTATTCGTGAGCCAGGTAGTTCCGGTCCTGCGTCTTGATCTGATCCAGCCGCTGCCGCAACACCGGATTCTGGGCAAAATAGCCAGCGCCGGCATCCATGACCTGGGTAACGAAATCGAGTGAACCGTTGATCTTGTCGACCAGCGCGCCAGCCATTTCACGCTTGGCATATTCAGCCATCAGAATGCGCAGCGGAATGCCGGGCGACCATCCCGGCGTGACATTGTAGCTCAGATAGAGAGCGCCGCCGGGGCGCAGATGGCGCAGGGCAATGTCGACAATCGCCTTGCGGGCATTGTCGCTGATCCATGACCAGATACCGTGCAGCGCGATGATATCGAAGCGCGGCAGGTCATCGCGGGCCGCGAGCTCCTCGAACGAGTCTTCCAGCAGAGTGATCTGCTTATTCATCGAATCGGCCAGCACTTGGGCATTGGCGACCTGGCCGGGATTGAAATCAGTGCCATAGAACGAGCCCGAAGACGTCGCGGCGTTGATATTGAGCGAAAGTCCCTGGCCAAACCCGAGTTCGAGGTAGTTCGGGTTGTCCGAGATCGAATGATCGATGCCGCAGGCCAGAAGAGCAAGCTTTATCCGTGTCGGAGACAACTCGTTGTAATAGCCGTAAGTATAATCAAGTTCCGACGTATAGCCTTGATGCCACATGCTTTATATCCTCTTGCCCTCGGCGGGAGAAACCGGGCCTTTAAATGCATCTCCGCCTGTTGTCGAGCGACTCAGCCCTGCCCGGCAGCGCCCAGCGCCTCGGCGTGATTGCGCCCGTTAATGACGTAGTTGGCGACGCCCGCGCGGTGTTGTTCCAACGCTTCATCGGTCAGATCGCGGGCATAAGTGGCAGGTCGGCCCATCCACATCTGCCGGCTTTCGATCTTCTTGCCGGGAGAGAGCAGTGCGCCCGCCGCCAGCATCGCATCACTGGCAACGATGCATCCGTCCATGACGATCGAGCCCAGCCCGATGAAAGCGCGATCTTCCAGAGTGCAGCCATGGATCATCGCCATGTGCCCGATCAGCACGTCATCGCCGATGATCGTGGGAAAGCCATGGGGCCGGTGCGGCTTGGGGCTGTCGACATGGACGACAGAGCCATCCTGAATGTTGGTGCGCGCGCCGATGACGATGCGGTGAACATCCGCCCGCACCACGCAGTTGTACCAGATGCTCGCATCGGGGCCGATCTCGACATCGCCGATGATCCGGCAGCCCGGCGCGATGAAGGCGCTGGAATGGATGCGCGGCGTCTTGCCGCCATAGGGAAGGATGGTGATATCGGATGGTCTGTTCATGACTTTGCAGATCGCTTTCACGGGGTCTTGAAGAGATTGCCCCACCGCACGAAGGGCAGGATCGAAGCATGGTCATCAGACCACACCTGCGCAGCCGGCGCCAGTAGCGGCGTCCACGGTGCATCGGGACGCGCGCGGCCGATCTCGGCGATGACTGCCGGGTCGCGGCTCATGGCCACCCAGGTCGATGGCGTGACGTAAATCCGGTCGGCCGGATTGTCGTCGCGCTTGGCGAATGCCAGTCCCTGTTTGCGGCCGATTGCCGCCAGTACTGGTTCAAGCTCGATATAGCGGTTCGAAATGTGCACCAGCAGCAGCCCGCGCGGGCCCAGCGCATCGAAATAGACGCGGAAGGCCTCGTCAGTCAGCAAATGCAGCGGAATCGCATCGGACGAAAAGGCGTCGACTGCCAGCACGTCGAGGCTGCGCGCGGGCATGCGGGCGAGTTCCAGCCGGGCATCGCCAATGATCACTTTGGCATCAGGCGCGCAGCGCGAGACATAAGTGAACGTCCCGTCACGCGAATAGCGCAGCACTGCCGGATCGATTTCGAAGAATCGCCATTGCTGCCGAGGCTGCTTGGCGCACGACAGCGTTCCCGCCCCCAGCCCCACCACGCCGACCCGCGCCGCAGTGCCATAGAGCGCCGTTGCCTGCGAAAGCCCCAGTGCCGCACCGGAAGTGGGCCCATAATAGGTCATCGGTTCGCGCAGCCGTGCCGGATCGAGCGATTGCTGGCCATGCAGCGTGGTGCCGTGGGCGAGCGTGCGAATGTTGCGATCGGGATAGTCGCGCACGGTGTAGATACCGAAATAACTGCGCGAGCGAGCGCCATAGAGCGACGTTGTCATCGTATCGAGCCCGCCCTGCGCCAGCATCATGACCAGCAGCGCGGGCACGAAAAGCCAGCGCCAGGGCAGTAGCAGCAGACCCAGCAGCGCCATGGCCAAAGTCAGCGCCGCGCGCGTCGGCGTGGGCTCTTGCAGCGAAGGCAGCCCGATGACGAGATAGGCTATCACCGCGATTGCTAGAAAAATGATCAGCGCGCTCATGCGCACCATATTGGGCTCGATGCCGGGCGAGTGATGCCACTTGAGCAGGGGCGGGAGCGGCATGAGCATCGCCGCGGCGATCACCAGCAATGGGTGTTCCCATACCCAGTCGAACACCAGCGGCGCGAACAGCGCAGTAAACAGCCCGCCCAGCGCCCCGCCCACGGACATGGCGAGATAGAACAGGGTCAGCCGCGAGGCGGCCGGCCGCAGGGCGTACATCCGCGCGTGAAGCGACACCGCGACAACAAACAGCAGGCTGATGCTGCCCAGCGCCAATCCAAACAGCCCGGCGCCCCGCGAATTCATCGCCATGGAGCCGGAGAGCAACAGCAGCACGGGGGCAATCCGCGTGACCAGATCGGCGAGCACGCGCCGCTCCGAAAAGGCAATGACGAAGCTGAGCAGATAGACAGCCAGCGGTATCACCCAGAGCAGCGGCATGGCGAATATATCGGTCGTCAGGTGCGTTGTCGTCGAAAGCAGCAGGCCCGACGGCACTGCGGCCAGCGCTATCCAGTGAAGGAAGCGCCGCGCGGGAATGGGCGCATCGTCGGCATCGCTGCCGCCAGACGCCTCGACCACATCGGGTGCCTGCCAACGGGCACGCGCCGCCAGTGCAATCAGCACGAACAAGAGCCCGTAGCCCACGCTCCACAACAGACTTTGCGCATGGATCCGCAGCAAGGGCTCGGCCAGGAGCGGATAGGCAATCAGCCCGGCGAAACTGCCGAGGTTCGATGCGGCATAAAGTGCCCATGGCTCGCCTGCGTCGGGATCGGCCGAATACCACCGCTGCATCAGCGGTGCCTGCGCCGAGACGAGAAAGAATACCGGCCCCACGGTTCCGAGGAACAGCAGCGGCACCCACCACACCTCACTGCCGGGAGCAGGCGGCGGCAGATTGACGAGGGCGATCGGCAAAGTCAGCGCCGCGACTGCCAGCAGCGCCAGATGCAGCCCCGCCTGGCGCCGCAGCGGCAGGCGCGACAACCGGTGGGCGTAGGCATAGCCCGCCAGCAGCAGTGCCTGATAGACCAGCATGGCGCTGTTCCACACGTTCGGTGCCCCGCCGAGCCGGGGCAGCGCCATGCGCGCCACCATTGGCTGGACCAGGAACAGGAGGAACGAGCCCGCAAAAATCGTGGCGACGAACAGCGGGCGGTTGGGCGAGGTCTTGGCGTTCATTGCGGCCGGTTGATGCGATAGACGACGTGGCGGCGCAAGGGATCGTCATGACAAAGCGCGGGATGATCGAAATCCCCGCCTTCGACATAATCCATGCCCAGCCGCAGCATCAGCCCACGGCTGCGCGCATTGGCGGGAACGGTCTTGGCCCAGATCGCTGTATCCGGAAGGTTCTCAAAGCCCCAGGCGATGGTGGACATGGCCGCCTCGCGAGCAAAACCTTCACCCCAGGCGGCAGACGCAAGCCGCCATCCGAGATCAGGCTTTTGGGCAACGGGCGTCCCCTCCGGGCCGGGATTGAGGCCGCAGCAACCAATCAGCGCGCTATCGGATTTGCGCTCGACGGCCCAGATCGAGCAGCCATGATCCTGCTGCTTTTCCTGCTGACCGCCGATGAACAGCCCGCAATCCCTGCGCGACCAGAGCGGGCCGATGAATTCCATGACCCGTGGATCGCTGCACATGGCCTGCAATGGTGGGCGGTCCGCCTCCCGCCATTCGCGCAGGATCAGCCGGCGGGTTTCGATCATGCCCCCAGCAATCGCGCCGCATGGGCGGCATGGTAGGTCAGCACGCCCGAACAGCCCGCACGCTTGAACGCCAGCAGCGTTTCCAGCACCACGGCATCACGCTCTGCCGCTCCAGCCGCCACGGCATGCTCGATCATCGCATATTCGCCGCTCACCTGATAGGCGAAGACTGGCACCTCGAAGCGCTGTTTCACCAGCCGCACGATGTCCAGATAGGGCAGGCCGGGCTTGACCATGACGCTGTCCGCCCCTTCCGCCAGATCGAGCGCAACCTCGCGCAGCGCTTCCTCGGCATTGGCCGGGTCCATCTGGTAAGTCTTCTTGTCGCCTTTCAGCAGTCCGCGGCTACCCACTGCATCGCGGAACGGGCCATAGAAAGCCGAGGCATATTTGGCGGCATAGCTCATGATCTGGACATTGGCGTGGCCTGCACCTTCCAGTGCCTGGCGGACCGCGCCAATGCGGCCGTCCATCATATCGGAAGGGGCAATAATGTCCGCGCCGGCGGCGGCCTGGTTCAGGCTCTGGCCGACCAGCACTTCGACCGTGGCATCGTTGAGGACATAGCCTGCATCGTCGATCAGGCCGTCCTGCCCGTGGCTGGTGTAGGGATCGAGCGCAACGTCTGTCAGCACGCCAATCCCGTCACCCACGGCATCGCGGATCGCACGGACCGCGCGGCACATCAGGTTGTCGGGATTGAGCGCCTCACGGCCATCGAGGCTGCGCAAGGCTTCGGGCGTATTGGGAAACAGCGCCAGGCAGGGAATGCCCAGTGCCACAGCCTCTTTCGCCCGCGCGGCAATCAGGTCCACTGACCAGCGCGATACGCCCGGCAAGGCGGCGATCGGTTCTTCAAGCCCAGAGCCACTGGTGACGAACAGCGGCCAGATGAGATCGGCAGGCGTCAGCACGGTCTCGCGGTGCATGGCCCGGCTCCAGGCAGTGGCGCGGGTGCGGCGCAGGCGAGTGTGCGGAAAGGCGCTTTGGGTCATGGCGGCGGCCTTTTGGCCGAATTCCACGCGATTGGCTAGCGTATGACCGCTTGTTTCGCTGCAAGGCTCTTGAGCGCGGCACCCGGCTGAACTGCCTTGAGCTGTGCCAGACGGGCCTTGAGGGCGGCCACCTGCCTGGGATCGACGGCTTGCGCCTTGCCGGCAAAGCGCACCGACAGCGGATTGACCGTCCGGCCATTGACATAGACTTCCCAGTGCAGATGCGGTCCGGTCGACAGGCCGGTCGAGCCGACATAGCCAATCACCTGCCCGGCATGGACGCGGCTGCCCGGCCAGACAGCTATCTTGCTCATGTGCCCATAGCCTGTGCCGAGGCCGTCGCCGTGTTCGAGCCTCACATAGTTGCCATGGCCGCCATGACGACCGGCAAAGCTGACTACTCCGTCGCTGACAGCGAAAATCGGCGAACCCCAGGCCGCGCCGAAGTCGATTCCGGCATGCATGCGCGAATACCCAAGGATCGGATGGCGGCGCATGCCAAAGCTGGATGTCATGTGACCATTGACCGGGGCGAAAGTCGCGGCCCGAACGCCGCTATCGCCGCCCATGCCCGCAACAGCATCGTAAAACTGGCCGTCAGGGCCAAAGCGCACCAGCTGCGCCAGGGGTTTGCCGCCGCGTTCGAGACCAGCATAGAGCAACTCGCCCACTTCGCTCTCACCATTGGCCGAACGCTTGTAGGACACGACGAAATCGAACTGGTCGGCGCTGGTCAGGTCTTCATCGAGGCTGAGATGCGCGTCGAGCGTCTGCAGATATTGCTGGATTGCCTTCATCGGGGCGCCGGCGGCCCGGGCCGAACGGTAAAGCCCGGCGCTGCCGACCGTGCCGCGAATCCGCAAGGGCGTAGTATCAACGGCAATCGGGCGCGCAATGACGCCAAGGCCTTCGCCCTGACGAAAAACCGACAAGGCGAGATCGAAGCGGGCGCGGAAGTCGATCTTCTCGAGGCGGCGCGGCGTGCCGGGCGCGGCGCGTTTGCCCAGCACGATATCGAAGCGCGTACCGCCCTCGATCATGCCCGATGGCAATTGCCCGGCGACCAGCGCCATGGCGCGGACAGAATCATCGCCGCTCACCCCTGCGCGCTGCAACATGCGGGCAAAGCTGTCGCCGGGGTTCATGGTCGCCACCAGCCTGATCTGCGCGCGCTCGGGAACACCTGCCAAGGGCAAGACATCCGTGCTTGGCCCCCAGCGACGACCCGAATCGGCACCAAAGGCGAGCGGGGTGATCATCTGGCTGCGGAATTCGTCGCGTGTGGCCGGATCGCCCAGCGGCGTTGTCGCCGCCTCGACCGCGCTGAAATCAGGCCAGAACGAGAGCGCGGCAAAGCTCAGCGCCAGGAGGGTGGAAAAGCCCCGCAGCCACCGCGCGCTGCCAATGTCCTGCGCGAGATCGGGGGCGAGATCGATGCGGTGGCAATGCCTCTCAACCCAGACCTTGCTTCTGGCGAGCCTTGTCTTCCACCGAGGGTTTCCCCGAACTGTAAGCGAGGCAGGAGGCGGCGCGAAAGGCGCATGGCCCGCGGCTGCCGCCACGGGTGTAACCGGGCCTGCCGCCCAGTTGTCGCGCCCTCTGAACACGTTTGGTCTGACCCCACGCCCTGTGAAGTGTCCCTTGTGCGCCCGGCAGGGTTAATTTTCGTCTAAAATCCACGCTGTTTTGGGGATTGGCCTTGCCCCTCGCCTTGCAGGATGCGGCACCCGATGCCACATTCCATATGCAATGGTCGCCAAGGTGCCTGCCAGCCCCCGCCGCAATGGGGACGCCCGCGTCAAGGCCGTGCTTGGTCCCACCAACACAGGCAAGACCCACCTCGCCATTGAACGGCTCTGTGCCCATTCCAGCGGCGCGATCGGCTTTCCGCTGCGGCTGCTGGCGCGCGAAGTCTATGACCGCGTGGTTGCGATCAAGGGCGAGAACCGCGTCGCGCTGATCACGGGCGAGGAACGCATCGAACCAAAGGATGCCCGCTGGCTGCTCTGCACCGCCGAAGCCATGCCAGTCCACGCCGACCTCGCTTTCGTCGCGCTCGATGAAGCGCAGCTGGCTGCCGACCGCGAGCGCGGCCACATTTTCACCGACCGCCTGCTCAATGCGCGGGGCCGCGAGGAGACGATGATCCTGGGTTCGGCCACGCTCGAACCGATGGTCAAGGCGCTGATTCCGGAGGCCGAAGTGATCAGCCGGCCGCGCTTTTCCACTTTGCGCCATGCGGGCGCCAGGAAGCTCTCGCGCATTCCGCCTCGCAGCGCGATCGTCGCGTTCTCGGCCGAGCAGGTCTATGCCATTGCCGAAATGCTGCGCCGCTTTCGCGGCGGCGCGGCCGTGGTGATGGGCGCGCTCTCGCCGCAGACCCGCAATGCCCAGGTGGCGCTCTATCAGTCGGGCGAGGTGGATTATATCGTGGCCACTGACGCGATCGGCATGGGGCTCAATCTCGATATCGGCCATGTCGCCTTTGCCGGTCTGTCGAAGTTCGACGGGGTACGACAACGGCGACTGACGACGGCGGAAATGGCGCAGATTGCCGGGCGCGCTGGGCGGCACCAGCGCGACGGCACTTTCGGCACACTGTCAGGCACCAATTCCGCGCAAGGCGCCGAATTCGCCGACGAGGAAGTCTATGCCATCGAGGAACATCGCTTCCCGCCTATCACCCGGCTGTTCTGGCGCGAGGCTGAGCCGCGCTGCGATTCGATCGAAACGCTGATTGGCGATCTTGAGGCCCCGCCGCTTTCGCCCGAGCTGGCGCCTGCACCGGAAGCCATTGATCTGGCCGTGCTGCGGCGGCTGGCCGAGGATCCGGAAATTGCCGGCACGGTGCGCGGCGGTGCGCAAGTCAGCCGGTTCTGGCAGGTTTGCTCGCTGCCCGATTTCCGCCAGCATGGCGCGGAAACCCACAGCCGGTTTGTGGCGCGCCTGTGGCAGGATCTGCGCCACGGCCAGATCGGCGCCGATTATGTTGCCCAGGCAATTGCCGCGCTCGATAATCCGTCGGGCGACATTGACACGCTGCAAGGCCGCATCGCCTCCGTGCGCAGCTGGTCCTACATCACCCAGCGGCCCGACTGGGTGCTGGCCCGCGATGAAATGGCCGCCCGCGCCCGCGCGGTGGAGGCGCGCCTGTCCGACGCGCTGCATGCGCGGCTGACCGAACGCTTCGTCAACCGGCGCACGGCAGTGCTGATGAAAAAGCTGGGCCCCGATGCGGCGCTTCTGCCCGTGCGGGTGGAAGGCGATGTGGTGCTGGTCGATGGCGAGACTATCGGCACGCTGCGGGGCTTTCGTCTGATTGTCGACCCGCAGGCCCGGCATGGCGAGCGCAAACTGTTGCTGTCCGCCGCCGAACGCCATGTTCCTGCCATCGCGGCGCAGCGCGCAGCCGATCTTGCCGCAGCCATCGCGCGCGGCGAGGCGGACTTGCGGCTGGAGGGCGGCGCGATCCTATGGGACGGCGAAACGCTGGCCGGCCTCCAGCGCGGGCGCACGCCGCTCTCCCCCCGCCTCATTGCCGATGCCGCGCTCGAGAGTCTCCCGGCCGCCGCTCGCGATGAACTGATGGCATCGCTTGCAGCCTGGCTCGACCAGGCACTCGCGCCGCTCGCCCCCTTGCGCAAGCTGGACGAAGCCAGCCGGGACGCCGCCGCAGGCCCGGAGCTGCGCGCACTGCTCATCCGGCTGGTTGAAGCAGGCGGCATGCTTGAGCGGCGCTCGTCCGGGCTTGACCGGCTCGAGCCCGCGCAGCGCGCGATGCTGGCGCGGCTGGGTGTGCGGGTCGGCGCGCTCGACCTTTTCGTTCCGCAAATGCTCAAGCCGCTCCAACTGACGACCTGGCGGGAAATGGCCCGCCTGCTCGCTCAGCCGATGGCGCAGCCCCACGCTGCAATGCCGCCAGTGCTTGCCCCGGCCCTTTCCGGGCAAGGCCGCGTCATTCCGCCCGGGTACCGATCTCTGGGCAAGCAATGGCTGCGGCTCGACATGGCAGACAAGCTGCTGCGCGAAGCGCACGCTTTGCGCGCTGCGGCCGGGCGGCGCGCGTTCCCGATCGATCCGGCGAAAGCTGTCTCCACGGGTCTCACTACTGCGAGTTTCGCGCGGCTGCTGGCTCTTGCGGGCTTCAACGCCATCATGCCGCGCCCTTTGCGCGAAGGCGCGTTCGGGCCGCCCGCACAGTTGCTCTGGCGCTGGAAGCCGCTGCGCCATGCGGCTCCCCGCGAGGCAATGGCCAGGCCGGCGACGGAGGGAGCCTTTGCCGCGCTGGCGGAACTGGTGCGATAGGAGAATGGGGATGGAGCCTGCATGAGGATCAAAACCGCGCGATGAGAATCGACAAGCTCCTCTGGTATCTCCGCCTCGCCCGAACGCGGACAGTGGCGCAAGCCATGGCTGAGGAGGGTCATATGCGGCTTAATGGCAGGCGGGTCGAACGGGCCCATGCCAAAGTGCTGGTGGGAGACCGGCTGATCCTTGTTCATGGCGACCATGTGCGGGCAATCGAAGTTCTGGCGCTCCCGACGCGGCGCGGTCCGGCAAGCGAAGCACAAAGCTGCTATCGGGTGCTTGACGGCAGCGCGGATTTGCCTTTAGCAGCGCCCATCGCCAACCAAGCTGCCAAAGGGGATTTGCAGCCATGACTTATGTCGTCACTGACGCCTGTATCCGCTGCAAATATATGGATTGCGTGGAAGTATGCCCGGTAGATTGCTTCTACGAGGGTGAAAACATGCTGGTGATCAACCCCAGCGAATGCATCGATTGCGGCGTTTGCGAGCCGGAATGCCCGGCCGAAGCCATCCTTCCGGACACCGAAAACGGTCTGGAACAGTGGCTGGAACTGAATGCGAAGTATTCCGCCGAATGGCCGAATCTGACCACCAAGAAGGACAGCCCGCCCGACGCGGACGAGTTCAAGGGGGTGGAAGGCAAGTTCGAAACCTATTTCTCCGCCGAGCCCGGCGAAGGGGACTGATCAGGCCCCTTGCGGCTGGTGATGCTGACCTGGGGCGGGCTCGCGCCTGCCCGGGTCAGACAGCCGCACCGAATGCCGGTAGCTTGAGAATCGGGCGCGATTCGTCTCCGGCAGAGCGCACCAGTTCGTGCAGTTCCGGAATCGGCATCGATTGCAGGAAGCGCAGCGCCAGACAACGCTCGCCTGCCGCCCTGACGACGGCGCGAAAATCTCCGAATCCTTCGATTTCCAGAGTAACGACCTGATCAAGACTGAAGCCGGGACGGGCGCTGGCAGCAATTCGGCATGATTCGAGCGACACTTCGATCATCAGACCGCTCGCTACATCTCCGCCCAGCGAGCGCAGGCGAACTTGCTGCCGCACAGCGAAGCGCCTGTGGCGCGTAATTGTCAGAAATGACATCCTTGCCCCCTTTTACGTCCCGCCGCCCGTGCGGGTATTCTCCCCAATGCTCTACGTCCGCGCAGCCGCCTTCACATCCGCCCGGCCGGCACCGCGCGGCGCACCATTGCCGGCACCAGCGCCGCCGACGTGAGATCGGCGATTCCGCTGCTGCCGCCCAGCGCTCGCCGCCCACGCGCCAGCGCGCGCCGCGGCGTTCCCAGCGCACTGCGACTGGCGATTCCGCGCCGGCCTACATATTGGTGTGCGGTGACGCGCGACGGCTGCAACGCCAGCGCCATTCCGCCGTATTGCTGGACAGTGACAATGATGCTGGTGATTGCCACCGCGGCAGCGGCAGCGAAGATCAGGATCGCCAGCCAGGTCATGACAGGGCCCCGGCAGAACCTGCTGCAAACGGACGGCATCCATCGTCAAGACCAAACGTTGCTGCATTCAGACCTGCGTCCAGACAAACAGTCCCCGTGGGCAATTGCGCCATCTTTTTCCGGGAACTGCGACTTCTATTTTGCGAACCGAAGGGCATGTTTTTTTCCAAGTATCGATCGGCACCCCGTCGCCGATCAACACCCCCGACTCGCAAGAGAATCCAAGTGACGTCATGAGATCAAGTGCCCGTGCGACCAATGGCAAGCTGCGCGGGACGAATGCGCGCTGCAGGCCATTCGTCGCACCTCAGGCGCGTTTGGTCAGGCTGCTCAGTTTTTGACTCGCGCAGCAAAACTCTTGCGCAGCTTGGCGAGCTTGGGCGGAATGACCGCAAGGCAATAGGGATTGCGCTGCCCTTCGCCTTGCCAATAGGCCTGATGATAGTCCTCCGCCGGATACCAGGTGGCCGGCCCTTCGATTGTCGTCACGGCACGCTGGCCGGGATGATCGGCATCCCAGCGGGCAATCGCTGCCTCGGCCTCGGCGCGCTGGGTATCGTCGAGCGGAAATATCGCCGAACGGTATTGCGTGCCGACATCGTTACCCTGCCGGTTGAGCTGGGTGGGATCATGCGTGGCCATGTAGATGTCGAGTAAGTCGCCATAGGCGAGAACGGTGGGGTCGTAGGTCACGGCAATGGCCTCGGCATGGCCCGTCACGCCCGAGCAGACCTCGCGGTAGGTCGGGTTAGCCGTGGCGCCGCCGATATAGCCGCTCTCCACCGCACTTACGCCCACGACATCGAGGAACACAGCTTCGGTGCACCAGAAGCACCCCCCCGCGACGATTGCCGTTGCAGTTTCGACCATTTGTCCATTACTCCCGGAAAACGAATTCCTAGATAGGTACTGGTGTCGGAATTGTCATCCGCCACACGCAAGGAGCGACAATGCGACAGGTGGGCAAGAGGCAGGCAAGATGAGCATCGTCACGGTTGCCGCCCTGCAACTCGCCCTCAATTCGCCGGACGAGGCGGAAAACATCGCTGCCGTATCGGCACTGGTCGAGCAGGCGGCGGCGGCAGGTGCGCAAGTGGTCCTCCCGCCCGAACTGTTTTCCGGCCCATACTTTTGCAGTGTCGAGGATGAAGCGCTGTTCGCGCTCGCCCGGCCGACAGCCCAGCACCCTTCCGTCCTGGCTATGCAGGCGCTGGCGGCGAAACTGAAAGTGGCCATCCCCACCAGTTTCTTCGAGCGCGACGGCCAGCACTATTACAACACCCTGGCGATGATCGACGCTGGTGGCGAAATCTTGGGCACTTACCGCAAGAGCCACATTCCTGACGGGCCGGGCTATGAGGAAAAGTTCTATTTCCGCCCGGGCAATTCCGGATTCAGGGTCTGGGACGTCTGCGGCATTCGCATCGGAGTCGGCATCTGCTGGGACCAGTGGTATCCCGAATGCGCGCGGGCCATGGCTTTGATGGGCGCAGAGGTGCTGTTTTACCCCACCGCCATTGGCTCCGAACCCTATGACGACAACCTCGACACCAGCCGCATGTGGCGCCGGGCCATGCAGGGCCATGCCGTGTCGAACTGCATGCCTGTCGTCGCCGCGAACCGCATCGGCCGGGAGGGCGAGCAGGCTTTCTATGGCCACAGCTTCATTGCCGACGAATGGGGCGATCTGATCGCCGAATACGGCGCGGGAGAAAGCGGCGTGCTGGTCGCCCGGATCGACCTTGCCCAGGCGGCGAAGCATCGGGCCGGGATGGGTTTTTTCCGTGATCGCCGTCCCGAGCTCTATGGCCGCCTCACGCAGGACATCTGAGCTGCGGTCGCTCTATCTGATCGCGCTGGGATCGAACCGCCGCCATCCCCGCCACGGGCCGCCAGAGCGCGTCGTGCGCGCTGCACTGGCTGCGCTGGAGCGGGACGGCGTTACAATCGAAGCCGCATCGCCCATCATCTCCAGCCTGCCTGTCGGGCCCTCGCTGCGCCGCTATGCCAATTCTGCTGCCCTGGTGAGCTTTGCTGGCGGTCCCGAGGGCCTGCTGAAGCGCCTGAAAGGCATCGAGCAAATGTTCGGGCGGCGGCGCGGCGGCAGGCGCTGGGGTCCGCGCGTGATCGATATCGACATTGTGCTGTGGCAGGGCGGAGCCTGGTCTTCCCCGACGCTCACCATTCCGCACACCGCTTATCGCGAACGCGCCTTTGTGCTGGGCCCGGCCTTCCGGATTGCCCCGCAGTGGCGCGACCCGCTGGGCGGCCTGACGATAGCCCAGCTTCACGCGCGCTTGACCCGGCCCCGCCCTCTGCCTAGGGACCGCCAGCGTGTGCGGGCCCTTAGCTCAGTCGGTAGAGCAACTGACTTTTAATCAGTAGGTCGCTGGTTCGAATCCAGCAGGGCTCACCACGCAGTCTCCAGTTCCAGCCAGGTCCGCGACCTGTCTGGCTGGCCTGAGCGAAAATGGCAGGATCCCGATAGGCCAGTCGAGCAATGCCCTCGAGGTGCTATCCTGCCAGATCAATCACGATCAAGTTAACGAATGTCGGATTGCCAGTATTCAAGCGTCCGGCCGAATAAATGAGAATATGGCGCTAACGGCTCAAAGTTTCCACGATATGGCTTTCGGCGGATGCGGCTTCGGCAACCAGAACACGAAGAGCTTTTGCTACGTCTTCCAAAAGCCCTTTGCTCACGGGCCGCTCGCCATTGATGAATCGCCGGATGGCCCGCTCATCTATACCAAGACGCCTCGAGGTTGCTGGAATTCCGCCAAACACCTGGACGCAATGGGCGAAATGATCGCGCAATTCCTCTGACGTATTTGGCTTTGTCATTGTTCTTTCGTGCTTCCAGTTTCGCCTGAAGATTAGCGTTGTTTCTTGGCCTGCGGCGCGGTGAAGTCAGGGTCTTTGTTTGCCACCCAATCGACGAATTTGCGAACCGGCGGGTTTGCCAAGAGGCTTTCAACGTCGGGCCCGTAACGCTGCAGTTCTGTGTTCGTGAAGTTCGCGATCAGGGTTTGCTGACAAATCGGGTGCATCGGCACGACGTCACGTCCGCCCCGGCTCTTCGGAACCGGGTGATGCCAGACAATGGTTTTGCCAGTCGGGCGGCCGCATAACCAGCATGGCGCGATCTCCACAGGTGCTTCGGCCTCGCCATGCAAGTTTTCAAAAGATCCGTGCTTCGAATGTTTGCGGGCCATATGTCTGCCTGGATTTTGTAGTCTTGCTCACCTGCGCCTAGTGTGAAGACGCCGACATTGCCACAGCTGATCGCGCGATGATGCCGAGTGAACGACCGATTTTGACGATTGAGTTCCGAGCGGCGAACGGCGGCAATGTCAGCGTAAATGGACCGTAGCGCATCTGCCCAGCTTTTTATCTTCGGACGAATACCTGAGACAAATCGGGACCCCACGAATGCCCACCCCTGGCCATCTCGCCGTCGCTCACCATCCGCTCGCCGCAAACGTCAGCGGTGATCGTCACGCGCTGCATGAATGCCGGGTCATCATGGCGCCAATGAATCGAGTTCTGGCCAGTTTCGACTGGACATATGCGGGAAATGCCGCGTTCGTCGAACCAACACATCGTGATGGCCCCTGATACGTTGTCGCTGCCGAAGATCGCAATTCCGTCGGGAAAATCGATGTGGTCGGTTTGCGAGCGCATGATCAGAAACGGTCCGCCTTCCGTCGACGAGAAGTTGGTAATACCCGGCAAATCGACATCCGGGTAAGCTGGATGAGTTCCAATCGTCGACCATTCACCAAGGAGGAAAGCAAGTGGCTGGAGAGCCGGGTTGGTTCGGCGCGCGCGTAAGCCCACATCAGTTTCAGGCATTAGCCACCTTCTTTGGGAGTCACGTGGACCGCATCCCTCTGTCTGATCCAAACTTTTGTCCTGCATCTTCATGAGGGCGGACATAAAGACGGTATATTCGAGGGAACTTGCCCTGAATCTCCCGTTCCATATCGTCGATCATCCGCTCAACGTCCCCTGCGGTCAGGCGGTTATCGAAATCTACATTGACCGCCGCCACAATCTGATTTGGAGCATTGTGAATGGTCATGATTTCGCCAATGCCCATCACGCCTTTCCTCGCGATCGTGTGACGAATGCCCTCGATCAGGACAGGATCGGCGGCCTCGCCAATCAGCAAGCCCTTTGCTTCCCGGGCCAGGAAAATTGCCACGACTGCGAGAAGCAGGCCGATCAGGATCGAAGCCGCTCCATCAAATTTCGGGTTCCCAGTGAATTGGGACAGCGCGAGACCGATGGCGGCAACGAGAATGCCCACCATTGCGGCCCCGTTTTCGAGCAAAACGATAACAATGGTGGCGTCCTTGGTCGATGTCAGCGCGCTCCACCACGATTTGCCGTGACGGGCGCCATTGAAATCGCGAAATGCCGCGATCGTAGAACCTCCCTCCAGAACAAATGCTGTCGCCAAGACGGTGTAGGCCACAATCGGAGAGACTGCCGGTTCCGGCTCAAGCAGATGGGCGATGCCCTCGTACACCGAAACTCCCGCCCCCAAGGCAAACACCAGTAGCGCGACAACGAAGCTCCAGAAATAAAGCTCACGGCCATATCCCGCCGGATGCAACGCATCGGCAGGCTTGGCTGCGCGTTTCTCACCGTACAGGAGCAGAATCTGATTGGCGCTATCGACCAAACTGTGGACGCCCTCAGTCAGCATGGCTGAGGAGCCTGTAATTGCGGCTGCGAAGAACTTCGCCACGGCTATCCCAAGATTGGCCGCCAGCGCGACGATCAGCACTCTTGAACTCTCGGCTTTCATATCACGCTAACCTTGGGAATGCGGATGAGTTGCGTTGTGCCTTGATAAATATTCGATCGCCTCCGGACTCAAAGAACGGCCGATCGGATGTTTGCTACGTGAGCGCCAGCCACCTTCGGAACTTACTGCCGAATCGACGGTGCTGGTTCAAACATCTGGGCGGGTTGAGGACGACCAAGCGCGCAAGAAACTATCGACGGCTTCACATAATTCGCGCTCGATGCCCGCTTTGCCGTGTGGTTCGTCAAGGTTAAAGAGCGCGGATTGGAAGCAGCCGCCTTGGCACATTCCCACCAATTGCCGTGTAGCCAACATTGCGTCGCCAGATCGTATCTGTCCTCGTGCCATCGCTCTGCCGATGAAATTGCTTAGACGCGCTTTTCCACGCCGCGGGCCACGTTCATAGAACGCCTCGGCCAGGTACGGAAAGCGGTTGGCTTCAGCCAGGACCAAACGATGCAGGGCGATTACTGGTTCCGACAGGATCGTATCCATCAATGCGCGGGCAAACCGCAGCAGTTCGCCACGCAGGTCGTCGGAGTCGGGTAGCTCGACATCGTGGACCCGCCCATAGTGCGCAACGATGTCGTCGACGACGGCCGCAAACAAAGCTTCCTTGGAGGCAAAGTAGGTCCAGAGCGTGGTCTTAGACCCTCCCACGGAAGCCGCAATCGACGACATTGTCGTACCGGCATAGCCATTGGCAAAGAAACCTTCGCGTGCGGCGTCGATAAAAGCCTTCCGCCGCGCTGCGGAGGATTCATCCGCAAATTCTGTACCAGATGGTATCATTGCAATTGACAACTCAATTTCACCCTCTAATCGCCTTTGATACCACCTGGTATCATTGAAGGCCAGCTTTGCGAAAAATCATCCCTTGGTTCGCGTTCCTGTCCATGCTCGGCGGATGCGCGGTGCCCGATCTAGCCGAGCGCCCGCAGCCCATTTCGGCGAGCGCGCTTCAGTCCAGCACCAGTTTGGCGGGTTCCCTGCAAGGCGCGTGGCCAGTCGAAGGCTGGTGGCATGAATTCGGCGATCGGCAACTGGGCGCGTTAATCGAAGCAGGCGTCACTTCTTCGCCTGACCTTGACGTTGCTTCAGCCCGGGTGCGTGCTGCCGAAGCATTGGCCCGACAGGCGAACGCCACGCTACTTCCGCGCCTCGGCGCCGAAGGCAGCGTGGGCGCTGTGCAGCAAAGCAAGAACATGGGCATTCCTCCGCAATTCGTGCCTGATGGCATCCAGGATACCGGTCATATCGCCGCAAACGTCGGTTTCGATCTCGACCTTTGGGGCAAGAACCGCGCAGCCTTAGCCGCAGCGACATCCGACGCCGAAGCCGCGCGGGTTGACGCTGCGCAGACGCGACTGATCCTTACCACTGCCATCGCGGCGGCCTATGCAGATCTATCGGGTTATTATGCCGCGCGTGATGCGGCCGCCCGGACCGCGGACCTGCGCAAAGAGAGCGCCAGCCTTACGGCGAAGCGCGTTGGCGCAGGCCTCGACAATGTCGGCAGCGAACGCGCAGCGGTATCGCGGGTCTCGGCAGCCAAGGCCGAGGTTACCGCGCTCGACCAGGCGATTGCCCTCACTCACAACCGCATTGCCGCTCTGGTCGGCAGTGGGCCGGACCGCGGACTGACGATTGACCGCCCCCACCTTGCCGCGGTCCGGGACGATCTCCCGGCGCAGGCCGGCATCGACCTGGTCGGGCGCCGGCCCGATATCGTCGCGGCCCGGCTCCGTGTGGAAGGCGCAGCGCAGCGCATCAAGGTGGCATATGCCGATTTCTACCCCAATATCAACCTGTCGGCGCTGGTCGGGCTGCAATCGCTCGGATTAGCGAAACTGCTCGCGTCCGGCTCCGAATACGGTAACGCAGCCGCAGCGATAAGCTTGCCGATCTTCGACGGCGGTCGCATCGCCGGGCGCTATCGCGGGGCGCGGGCTGCCTACGACGAGGCTGTCGCACGCTACGACCAGACGCTGATCGCCGCGCTGCAAGAAGTTGCCGATGCGCTCGCGGCGCGGAGCGCGCTGGATACGCAGCTGGCCCAATTGCGCAGCGCACAAGCTGATGCCGATGAGGCGTCCCGGCTTGCCGGATTGCGCTATCAGGCCGGGCTTACCACGAAGCTGGTACAGCTCGCCGCAGAAGACAACGCAGCGGCGATGCGCCGCTCGATCGCGCAAGTTGAAGGCCAGCGACTGATTCAGGAAATCGCGCTCATCCGCGCACTCGGCGGAGGCTACCATGTTCCGCTTCAGGGAGATCGATAATGGCCGAGGCACCTGCTCCGGATCCCGCAGTCGCCGGCGCCAATGGCGCACGCCGCAGACAGCTGTTTTTGCACCTTGCGCTCGGCGTCGTTATCATCGCAGCGCTGTGGGCAGCGTGGTATTTCATTTTCCAGGCTGGTCGCGTTTCGACCGACAATGCCTATGTCGGCGCCGATTCCGCTCAAATTACCTCGCAGGTCCCAGGTAACGTCAACGACGTCCGCGCAGCCGGCACGCAGGTGGTGCGCAAGGGAGACGTTCTAGTCATCCTCGACGATGCCGACGCCCGCCTCGAGGTGGCGACCGCGCAAGCTGCGCTGCGCCAGGCCCAGCAACGCTTTGCCCAGCAATCGGCGATCGCAGGCGCGGCACAGGCCCGCGTCGATGCCAGCGCTGCCTCGATCAACCAGGCCCAGGCCCAATTGCGCAGCGCGAGTGCCAATGTCGAAAAAGCACGCATCGAGCTGGCTCGGCGGCAGTCAATTGCCGACAGCGGCGCGGTGGCAGGCGAGGAACTGACTACCGCACGGGCAGGATTGGCCAGCGCGATCGCCGCGCGCGATCTGGCCGCAGCGACCATAGCCGCTGCACAAGCCAACCGCGCCGCGACCAGCGGCGATGCTGCGGCCAGCGCGGCAGTCGTCCGCGGTTCAACCCCGAATACTGCTCCGGACGTGGTTGCTGCCCGGGCGCGGCTCGACATGGCTATGCTGGATCTCGCCCGGACCGTGATCCGCGCTCCGATCGATGGCGTGGTGACCAACCGGCAGGTCCAGGTTGGCCAGCGGATCGCTGCTGGCGCGCCGATCATGATCCTGGTTCCGGTCACCACCGCATTTGTCGATGCCAACTTAAAGGAAAGCCAATTCAGCAAGATCCGGATCGGCCAGCCGGTGGAACTAACCTCGGATTTTTACGGTAGCGATGTTGTCTACCATGGCCGGGTAGCAGGGATCGCCGGGGGCACAGGTGCGGCCTTTTCGTTGATCCCTGCTCAGAACGCGACCGGCAACTGGGTCAAGGTGGTCCAGCGCCTGCCCGTGCGCATCGCGCTCGATCCCAGGGAACTGCGTGCGCATCCGTTGCGGGTTGGCCTGACCATGGAAGCGACAATCGACACACGGGCGCGCTGAAGTGGCCAGCGCCGCAACCGCGGACCCGCAGCAGCCGCAGCCGCAGCCACTTAGCGGGGCCGCACTTATTATCGGCGCATTCGCGCTCGCGCTCGCCAACTTCGTGGTCGTGCTCGATATTACCATCGCCAATGTCTCGATCCCGCATATCGCGGGCGGACTGGCGGTTTCGCCGACGCAAGGCACTTGGGTGATCACCAGCTATTCCGTCGCCGATGCGATCAGCGTTCCGTTGACGGGATGGCTGGCTGCCCGGTTCGGGACGGTGCGCTGGTTTTTGATCGCCATCACCGGCTTCGGCCTGTTTTCAACGCTGTGCGGATTGTCGCAAACCCTCAGCATGCTGGTTGTGTTCAGGGTTCTACAGGGATTGTCCGGCGGGCCGCTGATGTCGCTCTCGCAGATCCTGTTGCAGCGCATCTTCCCGCCGGCACGTGCATCGATCGGTATTGCGATCTGGGCAATGACCACAACCACGGCACCGATCCTGGGTCCGATCCTGGGCGGGCTGATCAGTGACAATTGGCACTGGCCGTGGATTTTCTTCATCAACCTGCCCGTTGTGGCGATTTGCGCGTTTGGGGTCTGGCGGATTTTGACGCCATTCGAGACAGAGCGGATCAAGAACCCGATCGACATTATCGGTTTAGCGCTGCTGGTGGCGACGGTCGGTTCGTTCCAGATCATGCTCGACACCGGCCACGACAACGACTGGTTCGGATCGACCTGGATCATCGCCCTCGCGATCATATCCGGGCTGGGCTTTGCATCATTCATTATCTGGGAGCTGACCGACGATCACCCGGTGGTCGATATCCGGATCTTCAGGAGCCGCGGATTCGCCTTCGGCGCGGCCGCGATCTCGCTGGGCTTTGGTGCCTTTTTCTCGCAGGTCGTGCTCACGCCGCTCTGGCTCCAGCAATATGCCGGATACACCGCAACTGAGACCGGCTACATCGTAGCCTGGATCGGATGCTTTGCCGTATTATTCTCCCCCGTCGCGGCACAGCTAACCAGCCGGATCGACTTGCGCATCACGATTTCGGCGGGTCTGATCTGGATGGCTTCAATGTCGCTGCTGCGCTCGCATTGGACGGTCGACGCTGGCTACTGGACGCTCGCGCTGCCACACATCCTGCAGGGGATGGGCATGCCATTCTTCTTTGTCGGCCTCACTGCGCTCACTCTAAGCTCGGTCGATCCGAAAGATGCAACCTCGGCGGCAGGACTTTCCAATTTCATGCGCACCTTGAGCGGCGCGATCGGCACCGCAACTGCCACAACCGTTTGGGACGGAGCGACGCGGACCTCACGCTCTGAACTAGCTTCAAATCTCAACTATCCGGCCGACGCGATGTTAGCTTTGCAGCAAGTTGGCCTGACAATTGATCAGGCTCGCGTCGCAATCGAGCGCCAGGTCGAGGTGCAGGCAGCTACAGTCGGGGCACTCAACACTTTTCTCACTGCAGGCCTTGTCTTCGTTGTAGCTGCAGCCTGTGTCTGGCTCGCTCCCCTGCCCAAGCAGATTCGCATGGGCGGGAGTCACTAAATGCCACGCGATGGTAGGGGTCAGTCGCTTTGCCGAGCCTTACATTCAGCCGCGTACCGAGCATGCGGGGCTGGCCAGGGCAGGGTGTCGAAGCCGTAACTGGCGTAAATCGGCTGTATCAGCGCTTAGGTGCCTTGCTGCGTCAGGCTATTAACGAGGAGCGAAAGGTCAACCGGGTGGTCCCCGATATTACTCCAACTCAGGTTAAGTTCGACCAATGCTCCGGTACTTGAAGCGTTAGTCAGTGCGCCTGCGCCATGCGGGTTCCAGTGCCTTTAGACTTGGCAAGGTCGACAATCTTGCCTTCTAGAAGCACCCGTTCCTGCTCCTGGGGGATGAAGGCTGGAACGCCTTCGAATTCCCACGCGGCCGAAATGCCGTTAAATTCGCCCGTGACGGGATCCTTGAGGCCGTCCGCTGCGCGGCGAACTTCGTTGTACATACCGGGTATCGGAAAGCCGATCGTGGTTTCATAGGCTGCGCCCATGGCAAATGCGCCGTGCACATACGAACGCCAATCCAGATAACCGCCCAGCACTGCTACCATCGATCCATCGGACTTCAGCTCAATCCGCAGACGCGCGTGACGGAACTCCGTGACGTTCGAGAGTTTGCTCTCGCGCAGCAAGAACGTATCGATGGGATTTGTCATGATGACACCATTCTCCATGCGACTTTTGAAACGTGCGTAAGCCTTGCTGTATTCGGGTGCAGGATTCAGCCGGAAAGTGAAATCGGGCAGGATCGTCTTCGAGGCTCCGTCGCGCCGCATCGGATCGGTGCTGTAAGTCACCGTGACGTCGACATCGCTGTCGTTGCGCTCGTCGTCGATGCCGCTGATCACGAACAGCATCGACAAGCCGCCAGCGCGCCGCATTTCGTTTGTCAGATTGGGTTGAAAGCCGGTGCGCCGCCAGTTGGATATGCACCCGATGATCGTGAAAAGCTGATTGTCTATGCCGCGCCGCCCATCGGGAGAGATGAAATTGCGGTGCTTGCGCGTACTCGCCGGAGGCTCGCCGCCGCCATCATCGCCGTCAAGGTCGAACCCGCGCACGACATCGACCTCGGGTTTGCGAAAACCTGGGTCTGCGACGATCCCCGGCAACTTGGTAACGTCCATTTCGCCCGGCCCGCGAAAGCCCAGTTCGTTGGTCGTCACGCCGCCTTGCGCCGTCAGTTTTGCTCTTTGTTCGGCGGCGCGCTGCGGCGCCATCAGCGCGTAGTAATCAGCTTCAGTGGGCTTGACGTTCATGGCCGGGCATTGATCGGGCCGGCTGTCGGCAATTGCGCCGACCCAGTGCACGACAAAGGCCTTTTGCGTGCCTGCCAGCGTGACCGGCGGGAGCTTGGCGGGGGCTTCGGTCAAGACGCGCGGCTCGGCCTCGAAATGCGAATTGAGCCATTCGATGTCTTCGAAATTAAGCCGCAATGCCTGTTCGGGGGCGTCGGCGACGACCGGACAACTCAGCGTCACGTTCTTGAGCGCGAACTCGTAAAATTCCGGGAGATCACGCGGACGGGGGGCGTCTTCCCACACGACCCGGGTCATCTCGGCGGACTCGGCATAATCGATGCGGTCAATACGCTCGCCGCGCCTGCACTTTTCCATCAGGGCGGGCAACGCCGGGCTGCTCTTCGCGATGGCCAGAGACAGCACGTCGGGGCCTTTACGGGGCGCGCGGGAGGTTGTGAAAGTGAGCGCATTGAACCGCCCCCGCCCCTGATGGCGCAACGGCTGGAGCGTCCAGTAATTAGCCTCAGCACGCACCCAGTTGCGGTAGGGGCGCGGGTTGTTGGGGCCCGCCTCGACCCCTGCAAGCCGCAAGTAACTAGGCCCTACATAGTATTGCGCATGCGACGGGGCGGACGTGATCAGACCGGCTGCAATCACGATTCCTGCAGACCCAAATCTTATCATCTCTGCTCTCCCCTGCATGGAATGAACCTTCGCTCAATCGTCGGCGAGCCTGAAGTTGTCGTGGCAACCCTTGCAGCTGGCGCCGAGTTGACGCACACCTGAGCGTATGGCCGCTTCATTGCCGCTTGCGGCAATCCGCTCGAAAGCCGCCGCCTGCCGCGCGAACGCGTCTTGCGCGGCACGGAATTCAGCTCCGCGCGTCCATATTTCCGCTCTCGCCGCAGTCTTCAGACGCGATCTGGGGCCGCTGCCGACACGGTACCAGCCATACTGCCCGCGCGAAGCAGCGGAAATCTGCCCAGCAACCTGACGCAGGCCTGGAGAGGCAAAATTACCGGCCCGCACAAGATCGTTGGTGGACTTGAAGGCAGCACCCAACGCGCGGTAACCGGCGACACGGGTGCGGATCGAGTCTGCGGGCGTAGCCGCAATCGCGGCGACGGCGCCAATGAGCATTAGAGGTGCTAACCAGAAAAAATTTCGCATCGGTACTCCGGCTAAATGTTGAGGAACAATCACGACGGCTTGGGACCGCGGTAATGGTCGTGGCATTGTTTGCACGGCATGGCATTGACCATAAGGCCAGTCACCGCGCCGACATTGCCCGTCTCGCCCGCCTTGGCCATGGTGTCGGCGTTGCGGGCGAAGCTCTCCATCGCCTGCAGGAATTCGGCATGCTCGGACCAGACTTCGGGTTTGGCACGCCCCCCTGGAACCACGGGGCGGAATGCCTCGACCGATTCCTTGGCTGCCTGCGCAATGGCGCGGGTCGTCTCGGCCAATTTGTCAGCCGGCGCCGTGCCTGCCGCAATCATGCCCAGTGCCTTTGCCTGCCGGTCGATCTGCAGCATCAACTGCTGCCGTTCGAAAATGATGCCGTCGGCCTCAGCCTTGCTCATCGGCGCCGCGCTGGCTGTCGGCGCTGGTTGGGCCGGCTCGCCCAGGCTTGCCTGGTGCATGGTCAACAGTGCTAGCCCCGCGCCGAGCGCAAGAAGCTCGCCACGTCTGAATTTCATGCCTGTCATCTCTCTTCGCTCTCCAGTTCGCACTTGGTAAGGCGCAGCCGCCTTTCCATCCCGTGTCCATTGATGATTGATAACGCGCCCATTCAGGCCATCACTTCGCTGATTGGCTGGGTCGCTCGCAAGGCACCGTCGCCCCAAGCGCTCACGGGCATGCCCAGCACTTGCTGGATCGTAAGACCAATACGCGAGCACGGCTCGCCATTGCCCGAGATGTGCTGGCCCTGCTTCCAGGCACCGCCGGCACTGCCAGCGACCATGATTGGCAGGCTGTCCACCGAGTGTATCTTGGCAAAGTTGCTTTCCGAGGTGCCAAGCACGAGGCTGTGGTCAAGAAGCGTGCCATCGCCCTCCTTCACGTCGTCCATCAGTTTCAGCATGGCCGCGAACGTTTCCATGCTCCGTTCGATGAAGAAGGTCGCCTTGGGCTGATAACCGAGTTTTTCATCGACCGCTTCCTCGTGCGTCAACTCGTGCAGCGCCACGGCCTCGCCGCTTCGGCGCAGGTTCGATCCGGCGGTCGACAGCGCAAGATTGAACACCTTGGTCTGGTTGCAGGCAAGCGCTATGACCAGCAGCCTTGCCAGCAGATCGTGCGCCTTGACTGCTGATTCCCATGTCGGCCCCAACGCCACGTTGCCCGGTTCCGCCGGCACTTGGCAGGCATCCGCCGGTGCCGGCTTTTCCAGCATCGCACCCAGTTGCTGCTCGACCTGGCGAACCGAGGTGAAATACTGGTCGACCCGCTGCCGGTCGGCAGTGCCGATTGTCCGCAGCAGGTCATCGCGCTCGTCCTTGATCGAACTGAGCACGCTTTGCCGCAGCATGATCTTCGGATCGGGCGTAAAATCGGCTTTGTTCGGATCCTGGAAGCCGGCGCCGAAAAGTCGGCGATAGAGATTCACTGGATCGACTTCGCTCGCATTGACGGTCGAACCCGCACGCATGCTGTAGCTTACGCTGGGATCGCCCGTGCAAGCCACTTCCAGCGACTGGAAACGCGTGCCCTTGCCGATGGCATCGGAAATCAGACAGTCCAGCGTGGGCAAATCAGTGCTGCCGCCGCCAACGCCGCCCTTGAGTGGCGCACACCCGGCCAAAGTCGCCATGATGCCTGACCAATGGACCAGGTTGGGCTTGCCGTCGAGTGTGCAGTTGAAATTGGAAAACACGCTGACTTTGTCGCGAAACGGCGTGATTGGACGCAGTTCTTCCTTGATGTCATAATCACGGCCGACCTTGGTGGGAAACCACCGCGCGGCATTGACACCGCAGCCCCAGAACCAGGTTCCGAAGCGCGTCGGGATCGGCGCGCCAGTGGCCGCCATGGCCTGGCCATTGCCATCGAGGAACAGGTCGAGAAGCGGCAAGCCGACGACCACGGCGGAGCCTCTCATCATGCCGCGAAGCATGTTGCGTCTGGTCCAGTCGGTCATGACATACCTCTTTCCATCACTGCGCCGCAACGTGCGGCGCGGGGACCACCGGTCCCGTCGCGCCGGCAAAAGCGGGGCTTGTCGCAATGCGCCGCATCAAGGCGGCAAGGCGATATCCGTCGCGGGCGAAGGCTATCGTCGTCGCGTCCAGCCATGTCGCGTCTCCAGGGCCAACTGGCCGCCCGGCACCATATTCAAATGTTCGCCGCACGAGGCAGCGGGGCACAGCAGGGCTATCGTGCAGCAACTGCGACAGTTCGATCAGGCCATTGTAGGGCTTGTCGTCAAACGTGCCGCTGGCGTCGATCAAGGCCTGGTTCTCATGCGTGCGATACTCGCCGAACGCGTCATAATTCTCCATCGACAGACCAATTGGATCGGTTAGCGCATGACAGCCCGCGCAAGCGGGATTCTCGCCATGGATTTCCAGCCTCTGGCGCGCGGTGCGGCGCAAAGGGTTGTGCACGTCTTCCGCTGCGGCAAAATCAACATTGGGCGGAGGCTGTGGCACCGGCTGGCAAAGCAGGAATTCGCGCACGGACTTGCCTCTGATTGTTGGAGAGCTGCGCCCTTCGTGCGTGGGATCGAGCATCAGGAATGCCGCGAATGTGAGAAACCCTGCGCGAGGATCGTTTGGCCCGAAAACGTAGGGAGTCCATCCGTCCATACCCGCCGGATCGACCGGAACTTTATAAAGCGCGCCGAGATTGCGGTTCATGAAAGTCCGTTTGGTCGTAAACAGATCGCGATAATCGCCCCTGCGGGTCACAAGCTGATCGACAATCGTCCGAAGCGATTGCTCCTGGGCGTCCATTGCCATCTGCGAACTGAATTTCGGAAAAATCGCCTGATCTTTCGACAGGCCCTGGAATTGCTCGTAACCCAGCATATCGGAAAAAAAGGCCCGCACGCCCTGCTTGAAGCGCGCGTCGGCCATCAGGCGGTCGACCTGGCGGCCAAGCCTTGCGGGATCGTGCAAGTCTCCAGCGGCCGCATCAAGCAGGGCCGTGTCCGGGGGAGCATCCCACAACAGAAAACTGAGGCGTGTAGCGAGCGAATAACTGTCAAGCCGCCGCCCGCCCGGATGCGCGGGATCAGCCTCGTCCATTTCGACACGAAAAATGAAGTTGGTCGAGAGCAGCAGCCGGGAGAGCCCGGCCTCGAGACCCTTGTCGAAACTGCCTGCGCTTGCCGTCGCGGCCTGCGTGAGGCCGAGGGTGGCCGCGATTTCCTTGTCTGTCAGCGGCCGACGGTAGAGCAGGCGGCCATAGCGGGACAAGAATTCCGTTGCGCAAATCCGGTCGAATGAAGCGGAATCTTTCGCGGCGCAAGGCACCAATTCAGCACGGTGGCTGTCAGAAAGAAGTTGCGACGGAATCTCGCGGGCGCGAAGTTCGTATTGCTCGATGCCGGAAGGAGACACTGTTACCCGGCTGGCGCCAATGGCCATCAGCCCATCTTCGCGCCGGGTGGGGTCGAACCGGCCAGGAACCGTGATATCGGGTCCGAAAATCTGCGCAATCGACCGAACATATTGGGCTTCGTTGAGGCGGCGGAAACCTGCCGGCCGGCTATCCCCATCACCAGCTGCGGGCGCAGCTTCTCCCCGGCCGGGCAAGATGGTCCAGCCCAGGCTCAGGACCGCGGCAAATGCTGCAGTTAGCAGCGTGATTTGCCTCAGACCGATCTTTTGCAAACGTTTTGCCCGTTGAGCCAACAATGACAATTCCTCGTACCCGTGATGCATTTTTGCACTATCGCTTTTCTCGCCTGATCGGCCGCCAATCTCACGCACCCGTTCGGCAATCCCGCAATGTGGAAAATCGGAATGCAGCAGCCTTCAGCGTGCCGGAACCACAGTCTGATCAATAAGTTCGATCGCATTGCCATCAGGGTCGCGGATATCGAGCGTGGTAAATCCGGGGCGGACACGCGGCGCGGCGAAACCAGTGAAACCGGCTGCCTTCAGTCCTCCGAGCGCGGCCATCATGTCGGCCACCCGAATAACAATCGACGCCCCGCCCCTGATGAAGCGCCCCGTATTGTCCCGCACCATGACAATGGCGGAACCCTGTCCGGGATCGTTCCATGTGAGAGAAGTTTCGTAATCGTTATGCCGGGCACTCAGGCGCATGCCGAGCGCGCCATAGAACGCGGTTGTCCGGTCAAAATCGGCAACCGCGAGCTTGATCGCCGGCATGCCTGCCAATTCGCTGGCCTGCCCGTAAGCCACAGGTGCCAGCGCAAGCATTGCCGAACCGGCAAACGTCAGGCAGAGATGCATCCCAAATAACTTCATCGCACCATTCCCATTCTCCATTTGCTTAAATTTGCTGCGCCTCAAGCTCAGCGCATTGTCATTCCTTGCCCCCACGATGACCGTGCCGGGCTTGCGTTGCGAGTTTGCGGCCGACTTGGGCGGGAAGCCGCTCGACCCTTCCGGCGAGCAGGGCCTCGTCCTGAGGTGGGGGGATGAAGGCGGGGACGCCTTCCATCTCATAAACCGCGGAAATGCCATTGAACTCACCCGTCGAAGGATCCTTCAAGCCATCGGCTGCGCGGCGGATGGCGTTGTAGATGCCTGGACTGTTGAAGCCGACTAGCTTCTCGTAAGTGCCCCCGTTCCAGAGAACATCGGATATATAGGCGCGCCAGTCGATATAGCCGCCCAAATAGGCAGTCATGCCGCCGTCACGCTTGAACTCAATCCGCATCCGGGCCTCGGCGAACTTGACGTTTGCCCAGACCCCGCTCTGACGCAGCGAAGCCCGCGCCACCGGATCGGTCATGATGACCCCGTCAACCAACCTGCCCTTGAAGCGCACGAAATCCTTTGAGAACTCGGGCGTCTCGTTCACCCGGAAGGTAAAATCGGGCAAGACAACCCCGGCCGTCCCATCGCGCCGCATGAGGTCGGTACTATAGAGAATGGTAACCGCGACATCATCGTCATTGCGGTCGTCGTCTATGCCGCTGATCTCGATCAGGATCGCAAGGCCGCCCGAGCGCCGGCCTTCATTGGTCAACATCGGTCTTACCCCATTGCGTCGATGGCCTGCGACACACCCCTGGACCACGAACAGCTGGTTATCGATGCCGCGCCGACCGTCTGGCGAGACGAAATTGCGGTGCTTGCGGGTTTGCGGCGGGGGCGCGCCAGTGCCGTCGTCACCGTCGATGTCGAAGCCCTGCACAACATCGACATTCGGCGCGAAGAAGCCCGGATCGGCGACGATGCCCGGTAGCATGGCGACATTCATTTCATCCGGCCCCCGATAGGGCATCTCCTTCGGGCTGACTCCGCCTTTGTCGGCAAAGTAGGCCCGTCGTTCAGCGACCTCTTCGGGTGACATCAAGGCGTAATAATCGGCCTCGTTGGGTTTGGCATTCATTTGCGGGCACTGATCCGGACGGCTGTCGGCCAAGGGCGCAAGCCAATGCACGACGAAGACCTTGCGGGCGCCGCTCAACGAAACCGGAGGCAAAATAGCCGGTGTCGCGGTGATTTCGCGCGGCTCAGTCTCCGGAAGGGCGTTGAGCCACGCGATGTCCTGGAACTGCAATTGCAACGCCTGCTCCGGCGCTCCGGCGACAACAGGGCACTTCAGGCTAACCTGCTTGAGCCTATACTCGTAAAAGGCTGGGAGATCGGCCGGCCGAGGACCATCTTCCTGCGGATGCCGCGTCAGGTCGGCTGACTCCGCATAGCTCACCAGCGGCAAGATTTCACCGCGGACGCACTTTTCCATCAGGGCGGGCAGACCAGGATCGGCCTTGTCGATCGCGAGAGATAGGACGTCGGGCCCTTTGACTGGTGCTTTTGCGGTGGTGAACTTCAGCGTGATTTCCTTGGCAAGTCTGGGATCGCGCCGCGCCGGCCGCTTGGTCCAGTAATTCGCTTCGGAACGCACCCATCTCCGGTATGACTGGGGATTACCTTTGCCACCTTCGACGCCTGGCAAAGTCAGATAGCTGGGGCCAATGTAATATTGCGCAATGGACGGCTTGGCTATCAGACAGGCAAAGATAGCGATCACGATCGGGAGGGGCGTGCGCCAAGCCGCATTGCTGCCGGAACCAACGGCGCGCCTAAGCATCTACTTCTCCCAGGCTCATCTTGCAGAATTTGCCGTCGCGAGGCTCTCATGTTTTGAAGACCATTGCAATGATTTGTATATAAGTAATCGATGGCACCTTCCGGCCCGGCAGGATGCGGTCTTCTGTGGCCAATCCGGAAGTGCATTACGGCTTGAAAATTCTGATCACGTTTTTGCGCCAAGGCAAAAGGGCTATTGGCGGCTGTGCAAGCCAAGGTGATCCATTTGAGATCTAAAAGCCCCTCAACCTCGACAAGTTGAACTTCAACGCCTCGCTGTCGCAGCTGCAGCGCGATGGCCGAGGTCAACCACGCAGGGAACAAGAAAATACAGTGCGTCCGTCGGCATGCTCCAGAGAACAAACTGCCGGACGCGACTTTCTCGTCGTCGCCAAGTCAAAACTTCTTAGCGATGCCGATCCGCACCAGTCTGCCAAGCGTGAAGCCATTGGCGAACCCATTGAAGGTGGAGAGTTGACCACGGAACAACGGCGGGTCCTTATCGAACAAGTTGTCGATATTGAGCGAAATAGTCAGATCCTTCGCGATCGTGCTTTCGCCTGGCACCTTGTACTGCATGAACAGATTGAACACATTGAAGGAGTCTACGTGTGATTGCTGGGCATTCGAAGTGGTGGGAAGGATGTCGAAACCCTGCGAGTGATTCCAGACCATTTGGGCCAGAAGATTTCCTATATTGGCGCCCAGTGTCGTCTGCATGCGCAGCTTGGTATTGTCGAGTTCGAGAACGGATACAATCGGGGCGGCAGGGCTGGCCTGTTGCTTGAAGGTCAGGATATAGTTGCCCGAAACTTCGCCGAAGATGTCACCGAAGCCGGTTTCATGACGCATCCGTGCATAGAAATCGAGACCCGAGGTCAAAATCCTTGCGAGGTTTGATGTGCGAACATCGATCACTGAGTAGACCGAACTGAAGTCTCCGTTGGGCAGCGAGGCGAGAGCCGTTGGGCCGCCAGTCGCCCCCCCGGCGACGAGCTGGTCATAATATGCCTTCAAAGCCGTGTCCCCGGCATCGTAGGTTACGATACGGTCAAGATAGTCGATATAGAGTCGCGGCGACACGACAGAGGGAGCGTTGATCACGTTCTTGAAGTCGATCGAGTAATAGGTCAGCCCAGCAGAGAAGCCCTCCAACGCGCGGGGTTTGATGTCAAAGCCGACGGACCAGGTATTCGCCGTCTGGGGGTCAACCGGAAGCTTGGCACCGCTGAGAGTCAAGACGTTGATCCGCGTGGCCGTTATCGGCAGGCCCGCCTTGGCGTTAGGCCGGACCAACTGCGATGTGATGTTGAAACCGGGGGCCGGGTCCGCAAGCAGCGAGACGCCGGCGGCCTGAAAGGCAGTGCCCCAATTGCCGCGCAGTTTCAGCCAGTCGACCGGCGCGAAGTTGACTCCAATCTTCGGATTGAATGTTCCGCCGAAATCGCTGTAATGGTCGTAGCGGCCCGACAGCGAAACGGACAAGTCGCCCATTCCAAAACCATCGCCCATCAGCGGTATGTTGAGCTCGCCAAAGATCGATTTTATGTCGCGAGATGCCGCGCGGTCAACCAGCGCAGCAATGCCGGCGGCGGTGAGAGCGGAGCCCGATAGAGACCAGCCAGCGAAAGTTTCGCGGAGGTGTTCTATGCCGATCGCCGCACGAACCTTTCCGGACGGCAGTTCGAAAAGCGGCCCATCGAATATCGCACGGGTATTGACCAGGTCATGCCGCGAGCGGCCAAAGCTGAACCAGTCGAGCGACGTGGCGAGCACCGGGGCGTTGATTGGATTGGCAAGATTGACAGGATCGAACGCGTTTGCGGCTGCAGCCGTGTTGATCGCCGCAGCGTTCACCATTTGGGCGAGAAGGTTTGCCTTGCCGACACCATAGTTGAACATGGCATTCATTTGCCAACCGCTGCCCATGTCCCATTTGACAGACGGTGTGATGCCGTAGGATTCAAGTGAGGAATCTGCCGCCGAGAAGTTCCCATAGCGCGAAGCCAGATTGACAAATATTGTTTCAGATGTCGGCGAGCCAGGCAGCTGAATGAAGTAAGGGCTGGTGTTGCGAAGTGTGACACCCGAACTCAACGCCAGCGGTCCGAAAGTGGAATGATCGGTGCGGTTGACATAGTAGGCCTTGACCGAGAACGAGACCGGCCCGCCGGAATCCACGACAAGACTGGCCATGGCACTGTGCTTCTCCTCGTCAGGATAAAGCGAGCCATATTCGGAGTTGTCGCAGCGGTTGCCTATACCGGCGGTCAGGCTCGGTAGTGCGTAGGTTGTGGTCACGCCGCTGACTGTAGCGCGCACATTTCCCACCGCGCAGGCCACATCTGCAGGCGCGTTGTTTACCCAGTCTCGATTCTGTGAGAAGTCGCGGTCAAGGCCGATCAACCCGTCGTGCTTGGAGAAATCGTAGGCCACATAGGCCGAGACGTTGCCGAATGTTTTGCCGGCAATAATGCTCGCGTTGTACTGGTTGTAATTGTCGGCGAAACCATAGCTGCCCTTCGTTTCCACGCCATCGAAACTCTTGCGGGTGATGAAATTCATCACGCCGCCAATTGCGTCGGAACCATAGGTCGAGGAACCGCCGTCAGTGATCACGTCGATACGCTCGACCGAAATGGGCGAGATCGCGTCGAGATCCGAGGATGACTGCCGGACGCCCATACCGGGCAGTCGGTGGCCGTCAACCAGCAACAGGGTGCTGGCACTACTCGACCCAGTGTTTCCAAGATAGCGCAGCGTCGGACGATTGACCGAGATGTTGACGCCGAAGGCGCCGCGAATGGCCGCATAAGCAAGAAAGGTTCCTGCCTGAGGAACGTTGGCCAGCAACTCCGAAGTATTGACTGCGCCTATTGACGCAATCTTGGACTGGTCAACAGCGATCGACTGCGAGCCACCCGGCGCAATGCCCCGGATCAGCGTACCAGTTACGACAATATCGCTGTTGCCGTCATCGCTTGCGGGTGCCTGGCCATTCGTTTGCTGGGCGAATGCAGGCGAGGATAGCGCCAAAAGGCTGGCGCCAACGAGCGTGAATCTGCGGAGATCTCGCATAGTGTCCTACTCCCTTTTTGTGAACCCTGCCTGATGTCGAATGGAAATGTGTGACGGAGTGCCTGCGTCGCCGAGCGGGTGCCGATCAAAGCCGCGACTGCGACACACGGCAGGGCGCGTAGGCTCGATCTCGTCACAGACTTCTCCCCGTTGGTTTTTTTTATTGGCAACGAAAGCTTATGGATTTGCAGCTGGGCAGGACGGGCCGCAAACACTATTTGGCAAACGATAATGTGTGTGCATTAATAATGCAAATGTTTTATAGTGAGTTCATTCGGGGGCTGGCTTGCCGCTCTGATCGACCACCCAGCGCACCATGCGCGGTTCGAGCTTCATGCCGTCATGCGGCAGGCCTGACGTATCATCGACATCGCCCCACCAGACGGTTTCGCGCCGCGATACCATCGGCGAAATGCGCTGAACGCCGCAGACCGCCAGCTTGTCGCGCAGGCTTTCGCGCAGGCTTTCAGGGTAGACTGGCACGCTTTGTGTGGTGTGATCACAGCGATCCAGCACATCCTCGATATTGGGCATCGGCACGAGATTGACGATGCGATTATTGAGGTCGTCGGCAAAGTCGACTTTGTCCTCGAAGCGCGACACGATCACTCCGCCGTTGATCGTGTCTGCTTTCATCCAATAGAATTCGTCTTCGGACTCGATGGCGTCGAGTTCGGCCTGAAGCTCGGTATTGGGCCGGTCGGCGGGGGTCGAAAGCTGCGGAGGCAAGGCCTGGATGGCGTCGTAAACCACTTCGCCAAACTGTATCAGACGCTCGAGAGAATCATCGTCCATATCGCATTCGACATAGGCGACACGGGTGCAGGCGCAGGCGGTCTGATTGAGGTTGCCGACGCTCAGTGCCAGTCCGCGCGCGGCTTCGGCCATGGCTTCCTCGCTTTCGAGAGCCTCCTTGCCGATGACCGAGATCGAGTGTTTGGGATTCAGGGCAATCAGGTCGAGCCCGGGGACGAGATACTTCTGGATATGCTGCATCGAGGCCATGCCGCCCCAGGCAGTTATCTTGTCGATGCGCGAGACGCGAATGATCTGACGCTCGAGAACTTCGTCCCCGCCCTTCCAGTAAGCAACGGCGAGATGGCGCGTAACCGGATGATCGGGGTCAAGGTCGATCATGGTCCTCACGATGGCATTGGCTGAAAGCGGATCGTTGGAAGGTGACTTGATCAGACAGTCGGACTTGGTCATCGCCGCGCGGATTACCGTCTGTGCGGCGACCACCGGAGCATTGCCAGCCGGAATATGAAGCTGCCGGGTGCCGAAGGCTCGCACGCGCCGGAATGACTGGCCCGCTTTGCCATTCTCGACCCAGCCATCGAGATAGGCTTTGCCGATCTTTTTCTCGATTTCGGTTTCCAGCCGCTGGCGGTCGAACAGCGGCGGCAGCTGGTTGAAGACTTCGCGCAGTACTGGCTCGGTGAGGCCGCCAGCCTCCAGCCCCAGTTCGAAAGCCTGCTGCAGATAGGGATTTGCCTCCAGCGCCATGAGCGGACCCAGGCGGCCAAGGAAATCGATGATTTCGTCAATTGGCGTTTCCTGGAGGTCCAGCAAGTGGCGCGCCGAGCCAAGCAGCAAGTCACTGACATGCTTGTGCGGATCGGGCGCGCGGAAGCTTGCCCCGGCGCGCCCGCCGAAAACCACACTGTCGTCCTCGCTGGGCATGATTACCCGTCCGCGCGCCAGAATCGGGATGTCGATCGTGGCAACCATCAGCCCTGCCCCATCACGAATTCCATGAACTCGTCATAGGCTTTGACCGTTCCAGAGCAGGTAATCTTGTCGTCGCCGCCTTCCATTTCGCTATAGCGCCGGATCGACTGGCCCAGGCGCGGCGTTTTCCAGCCGCATTCACAATCGTCGTCGAAATGGAGCGTCACTTCATCACCTGTGACGAAGCCGCCCCAGCAACTCTGGACCAGCAGATCGAAGACGGCCATGCGTCCGGTCTGCGCGCCCTTTCGCGGCAGGGGCTGTCCATCAGGGCCGAGCACCATCGTCACGGTATGTGGGAAGGCATGGTAAAAGCCATGGCTGCACATCGGCATGGCCCCGGTCATTTCGGAGAACCCATAATAGGTGCTCAGCCGGTCGACGCCGAAAAAGTCCTTGATGATCTCCTGCCAATTGTCCGGCGCGCCCTTGTAGCCTTTCATGCCGCCGCCGCAGCTGATCACCGAGCCCGGCGCGAAATCGCATTTCATGCCTTTGTCCATGCCTGCCTGCGCGACCCGGTAGAGATCGGCGAACAAGCCCGCGATGCTGACCTGCTGGCCACGGAACTGGTCGATCAGTCGCTCGAAGAAAACTTGCACATCGGCATCGCGGCGGCGACCCGCCTCAATCATGCGCTGACGCTGTTCGACCAGCGCAGGTTCGAGCCCTAGCGCTTCCACATCGCCGCGCTCCTCGGCCCCGCGCAACTTGCCGGCCAGGGCGAGTAGATCAGTCGACATGTGCTGATCGTAAAGCGTAAAGCGGTTTTCCGGTCCGCCGTGGGTTTCATAGGCAAACAACGACGATTTCTTGACCGACATCTGGTTTCCCGAGCGATAGCCCGGCGAAAACATCGGCAGCCTGACCTTGCGCGAGTCGATACCAGTCGCCGCCAGGCTGCCCAGCCGCATGGCATTGCGCCAGCCCGAAATGTCTTCCCTTGATCGCGCGATGAAACTGAGCTTGCCGGTCGTTCCGCTCGAAGTGGCGATGATCATGCCGTAGGCTTCGAGACGCTCGATCCATTCATCCAGGGTCTTCAGCCCTGTCAGGTCAACTTGCGTCAGATCGTGTACCGTCAGCTTGTTCAGCCAAGACGTAAGCTTGGCAAAGTCTCGGTTCTCCAGAATGCTGAGCGGGTAATTTTTCAGCACGCGATGGTCGTAGGCAATCCTGAGTGCGTCATCAAAGCTCTCGATCGCATGGACGCCCTGCTTGTCGGCCAGCTTCTGAAGTGCCGGAATCTTGTCGCGCAATTGCGAGAACCTGTGCCGGATTGCCTCAAATTGCAGCGCTTCGCGTTCCTGGCGATCGAGGGCGAACAGGTCGTCGCACTCGTACTCCGTCCAGCCGACGGGGTTTTCCGGTCGAAGTGCTATGCGCATAGAGACTCTCCCAAAAATGTATCTAGGAATTGCTATATTTCAGATATTTGACTGCATGATGCCGACGGCGGTGTGCAGCATTCTACTGTGGCCTAAAGCAATCCCAGTTTTAATGTCAATGCATTATTTTGGTGTGTGGCGTGACGTTCGATGTCGGTGGCTGACAGCGGTCCGGTTTTCGGCATTGACCATTTTAATGGAACCGCATTAAGGATGTCGGGCAGCAAGCGCTGCGACTCTCACCAGGCCGCGGCGGGATCGGAGAAGAACCAGATGCCCGACGACAATCCAGACAAGCCCGTGTCTGCTCGCGCTGATCTTACCCGCGGCACGCGCAGTGCGGGCGGTGCGCGGGATACCGCGAAAGCGGGCCGGGCGCACGGCCGCCGGGCGCGATCGGCTCCTGCCTTCGGTCCGAATGCGCAGGGCCGGCGCTCGACCAAGGCCAAGCTGATGGACGTGGCGGAAATCCTGATAGCGCGGCACGGCGTTGACGGGGTCTCACTACGCGATATCGGCCTGCTCGCAGGTCAGGCGAACAGCAAC